>Ga0194060_10001310_pt1 | contig 17723 bp, 11 predicted proteins | sample SepL225m_MetaG_FD_163427 | JGI IMG/M metagenome (GOLD analysis project Ga0194060, IMG submission 163427) | Anoxic zone freshwater microbial communities from boreal shield lake in IISD Experimental Lakes Area, Ontario, Canada - Sep2016-L222-5m | ecosystem: Environmental > Aquatic > Freshwater >...
CGCCCACGATGACCGCCACGCCCACGCCGACCCTCCCAGGAACGCCGGTGGCCACGCTGACGGCCACGCCCGTGATTACGATGTCGGCCACGCCCACGGCCATACCTGGGGTCACACTGACGCCCACGTGGGTGATCACGGGCACAGTTACGCCCGCCACGCCCACGGCCTTCCCCGTGGGCACACTGACGCCCACGCCCGTGATCACGGGCACGATCACGCTGACGCCCACGCCCGTGATCACGGGCACGGTTACGCCCACAACCACGTCCACGGCCTTGCCCGTGGGTACGCCCACGGACACACCCGTGATCACGGGCACGATCACGCCCGCCACGCCCACGCCCGTGGGCACGCTGACGGCGACACCTGTAGGCACCATCTCGGCCACGCCGACGTCCACTACTATCCCGGCAACACCTACGGCAACGCTCGTAGCCACGATCTCGGCTACGCCCATGCCCGGAACGCCCACGGCCACCGCCATACCCGCCACCCAGATACCCACACCGACAGCAGCGGGGGGCTCAGTTGTGACGCCAACCCTCTACCTGAATTATCTGCTGGGGGCACCTGGGAGCGTCTTCGTGGTGACTGGCTACAACTACCCGCCGGGTAGCAGCGTTGATCTGCTGGTCAACGGGCTTGTGGCGGCGAACGTGACGGCGGACGGCTCCGGCGGCTTCAGTTTGTTGCTACAGACACCGAGCGGTGCCCTGCCCGGCTTTTACGTTGTGACAGCGGTCGTGCATCCGATCCCAGTCGCTGCCTTGTCCCAGGCGAGTACCACCGCGCCACAGTTCGGAGTCTTCCATCTCGTCACCAGCGGCGAGGGAGCCGTTGTGCGGGTGGCACCGCCCGGTGCCCCAACGACCAAGGTGGACGTTCCCGCCGCTGCGGCTGCGAACCCGCTCGCAAGCCCACCCTACACCTACCTACCGATCATCCGGCGCTGAAACGTGAAGAGCCGGGCTGCATATCCTTGCAACCCGGCTCTTATCCGTGTATCTAAACGAGTCCACCGTCGCTCAGCCCTCACCCCCCAGCCCCCTCTCCCTGATCGGGAGAGGGGGAGTCGGAGGCGTCCTGCTGAGGAATCACCCCTCTCCCTCACGGGGAGAGGGGCAGGGGTGAGGGGGCAAGGTCGGCTTATTCGAAAAGTATTGGGACTAAACCCGCACGAAGGCCGACATGATCACAATGTCGTGAAGGTTGCCGTCGCGGTCAATCGCGTGGCGGGCCAACTGGCCCTCTACGGCGAAGCCCAGATGACTGAAGATCGCCTGGCCCGCTGTCAGGGCTACTTGCATGTCAACGGTCACCTTAGTGGCACCTAGCTCGCGAGCCGCGTCCACAATCGCCTGGGCCATATACATCCCCAGGCCGCTGCGCCGCCAGCCTCGGTCAACAATCAGGCGGATGTTTGCTACGTGGTAAGACCAGCCGGGCATGCGCAGGGCACCGCTGTAGGCGACAATCGAGCCTTCGTCGGTGACGGCCACCACCTGCCGCCAGTTCTCCGCCGCGTTCGCATTGATCAGCCGTGCGATAATCTCGGGGTTTTGGAAATCGTCCTCAAGGTACAGGAGATCGTTTTTTGGCAGGCCCATGCCAAAGTTTGCGAGAGCAGCGCGATCTTGCTCCATAAGCGGGCGGATCGTCACTGTCCTACCATCCTTCAATGCCACGCTGCCGGCCGCTTCAGTGCGTTGCGTCATGACCTGCCTCCTAAATTATGGGGGATGTTTCAGCTCTCGAACATGAGATGACTGAACTTTAGCATAATATAGTTACACCTGAGTTACTTTCTTCATTCTGTGGCTAGATTGCTACTTTTTGACAGATTTTGCAAGAATCCGTTGCTGATTCTTCCCCGCTCATCTTGGCAATGCTGGTATAATGACGCTCGTCCCAGGCAGTTATCGAAACATACTACAGATGCCCGTCGCGTGTCTGTGTGCTGCGGATTGACAGTGACAAGGAGGCCCTAATGAGTCCTGCTCGCGAGGTCGTTGTCCTCAGTGGTGTTCGCACTGCGATTGGAAGCTTTGGTGGGGGTCTGAAGGATCAGCCGCCATCTGAACTGGCCGCCCTGGTTGTTCGTGAGGCGTTGTCCCGCGCCGGTGTCGATGTGACCGAGATGGGTCATGTCGCTTTTGGTCATGTCATTAACACTGAACCCCACGACATGTATCTCTCCCGCCTGGCCGCCGTTAAGGGTGGGCTTTCGGTAGAGACCCCTGCTTTTAATGTGAACCGACTCTGCGGCAGCGGGCTGCAGGCGATCATATCGGTTTCTCAGGCGATCCTGCTGGGCGATACGGACGGCGGAGTGGCGGGCGGCGCTGAGGTGATGAGCCGTAGCCCGTATTCCGTACCGGCGATGCGCTGGGGCGCACGCATGAACGATGCGAAGATGCTCGATATGATGGTCGGTGCCCTGAGCGACCCCTTCGACGATGTTCATATGGGCATCACTGCCGAGAATGTGGCGGCGAAATGGCAGATCAGCCGCGAGGATCAGGACGCCCTGGCCGTGGTGAGCCACCAGCGCGCCGCCGCTGCGGTTGCGGCGGGTCACTTCACAAGCCAGATCCTGCCGATCTCGATCAAGGTCAAGGGCGGTACGGGTTTCTTCGACACCGATGAGAACGTCCGTGGCGACGCCACGATTGAGAAGATGGCGAAGCTGCGCCCGGTCTTCCAGAAGGACGGCTCGGTGACGGCGGGTAACGCATCGAGCATTAACGATGCGGCCGCTGCGGTGGTGCTGATGGAGCGCGGCGCGGCTGAGCAGCGCGGCTATAAGCCGTTGGCGCGGCTGGTGGGCTATAGCCACGCCGGCGTTGAGCCAAAGTATATGGGCATCGGCCCGGTGCCTGCCGTCCGCAAGGTGCTTGAGCGCACCGGCCTGTCGATCAGCGACATCGACATCTTCGAGGTGAATGAGGCGTTCGCCGCCCAGGCTCTCGCTGTGTCTCGGGATCTGGATCTGCCGCCCGAGAAGGTCAATCCTAATGGTAGCGGTATCTCGCTGGGCCACCCGATTGGGGCCACCGGGGCGCTCCTGACCGTGAAGGCGGTGTACGAACTACAGCGCACGGGTGCGCGCTACGCCCTCGTGACCATGTGTATCGGCGGCGGCCAGGGTATTGCGGCGATTTTTGAGCGGCTGTAGTTATTGTGGATTGTGGGTTGCAGATTGTGGATTATGAGGAAGATTGTGGCTGGTGCAATGCCAATCCACAATCCACAATCCACAATCCACAATCCACAATCCACAATCCACAATCCACAATCCACAATCTGCAATTCTTGTAAGGGGATTTTTATATTATGGGTAAGCTCGACGGAAAGGCGGCCCTCGTAACAGGGGCCTCGCGGGGGATTGGCCGGGCGATTGCGGTGCTGCTGGCCAAAGAGGGTGCGAAGGTGGCTTTGAACTATCACAGTGATGTGACTGGTGCCCAGAGTGTGGCCGATGAGATTGCGAGCTTCGGCGGCACCGCGATGCTGAGCCAGTCCGATGTGTCGGTCTCGGACGAGGCCCGTGCGATGATCAAGAAGATCGTGGATACGTGGGGGCGTCTGGATGTGCTGGTGAATAACGCCGGTATCACCCGCGACCGCTCAATGCGCAAGCTGACCGACGATGACTGGGTGACGGTGATCAACACCAACCTGAACAGCGTCTATTGGTGTACATCGGCGGCTATGCCGGTCATGATCGACCAGAAGTTTGGTCGGATCATCAACCTCAGCTCATACGTGGGCCAGGCCGGCAACTTCGGCCAGGCCAACTACGCCGCCTCAAAGGGCGGGATCATCGCCTTCACCAAGACGGCGGCGATTGAGTTGGCGAAGTTTAACATCACGGTCAACGCCCTGGCCCCCGGCTTCACCCTCACCGACATGCTCTCGAAGGTGTCCGATGCCGTCCAGGATCAGATCAAGGCTAAGATCCCGATGGGTCGCTTCGGCTTACCCGAGGAGATGGCGAAGGCGGTGCTGTTCCTGGCTGCTGACGCCGACTACATCACTGGGCAGCAGATCAATGTGAATGGCGGAGTGTTTATGTAATGCAAAATGCAAAATGCAAAATGCAAAATTAATTTTACATTTTGCATCTTGCATCTTGCACCTTACATTTTGCATCTTGCATTTTGCATTTTGCATTGACTCACTTTCCTTGCTTTCCGATGATCTCTTTCACATCGTCGGAGTAGCCCTGCCAAGCCTGAAGCATTTCTCTGTTCAGCCGATGCTGGGTTCTGATCGTGTCGGCGACCGCCTGCTCTGCGGAGGTGCGTAGGCTGCGGCTGTAGTCCCAGTTTTTGAGGACAACATCGAAAGCCATGTCGGTGCTGGTGGTGAGGAGATCATTCCAGGCCCGCACCGAGCGGAGCATCATATCAGCTGCGCCAGCGTATTGCTGGCGCAGTTGCGCTTCTGGCTGACTGGTATCGTCGCTAGCCATGAGATTTTCCTTTGGTAGTAAAATAGCCCTGTCGGACTATGTGGTGAGGTGCTGGATAGGGCCACACGCCCTGGCAGCAGACTGTCAGGCAGGTGTATGGTACGCCAGGTGGTTACAGAAGAGTTCAGCGACAGTGACGTCGGTGGTGATGGGCTGCTGCTCACTCGCCTGACTCCGCCTGTTCAACCTGCGCGCATGCTGCGGCGAGCGAGGGTTGAGACCGCGCTCGCCGAGGTGATGGAGTATCCGCTGACGACGGTGAGTGCGCCGGTCGGTAGCGGGAAGACGGTGGCGCTGGCCGCGCTGGCGGTCTATGGCGGCTGGCCGACGGCCTGGTGCCGGGTTAGCGACGAGGATGATCCACGCCTGCTGCTGCGCCATCTCGCCGCCGCCTTTCGTCCGGTGGTCGCGATTGATGAGGCGCGCATCGGCACTCTGGCTGATGCCGGGGCGATCCCGGCTGCCCTTGATGCGTTGGTGAATGAACTGGCCGCCGCTCTTGATGACGAAACCCTGTTGGTTATCGATGATTACCACCTGGCTGATGAGCGTCCGGCCCAGCGGGCCATTATCGAGCGATTGATGGTGGTGCAGCCGCTGCGCTTGCACGTGGCCCTTTCTGGGCGGGCTGTGCCGAGCCTGTCCGGTCTGGATACGGCCCGCCTGCGCGGCGAATTGCTAGAGCTTGGCCCTGCCGACCTGGCATTCACCGCTGCCGATCTGCGCAATCTGTTCGCTCGGGCCGGCCAGCCGCCACCCGCCGACATGGAGGAGATCGTTGATGCGGCGTGCGGCTGGCCGCTGGCGCTTCAGGCTACCCTTGGCGCGACCGACTGGCGGGCCGCCCTTGGCCTGCACCCCGGTGATATGCGCCCTGCGCCTCTCGACTCCTACCTTGCTGATGTGGCCCTCGGTGCACTGCCCGCCAACCTGCGCGACTTTGTGCTGCGCGCCTCGGCTCTGCGCTGGCTTGATCCCGAGGCTGCGGCGCTGCTGTCGGGCGATGTTCCTGCCGCGCCTCTGCTCGCGGAGATCCGGCGACGCCATCTTTTTATCTCGACGGACTCGGATGGGCGGCTGGCCTTCCAGCCGATCTTTCACGCCTTCCTCATCCGTCGTGCCCAACGCGAGATCGGCGAGTGGACAGACCTGCACCTGCGCCTGAGCGTCCACTATCGTACCCGCGCCGATGGCGAGGCCGTGCTGCATCACCTGACTGCGGCCGGCGATGCAGGGGCCATCGTCGCCCTTGTGGAAGCTGCCCCGGCGATGTTCGCCGCCGGTCAGCCGGATCGTGTCCTGGCGTGGGTGCGCCGTCTGCTCCCGCTCGTTGGTGAGCCGCCCGCTCTGGTCGAGGTGCAGGCCGCCGCGCTGCGCCGTCTTGGCGTGTTCGACGCCGCCTTGTCGGCGTATGCCGCTGCTGGGTTGGCCTTCGCTGCCGTGGGCGATATTGATGGCCAGGTGCGTACGCTGCGCGGCAAGGCCGAGGTTTACCTCGACACGGTGCAACCGACCCCGGCCACCGACCTGCTCAAGCGGGCGCTCAAGCTGCTGCCGCGCACGCGGGCCACCGAGCGGGCCGAACTTCTGCGACTCCAGTCCGAGAACTGGGCCAACCGTGGGCGAGCTGATGTGGCGCTGATCCTTGAACGGGCCGCGTACATGCAGACGGCAGGAGACAGCAGGCAGGAGGCAGGGACACTCCTGCCGCCTGGTAGCGCCGCGCAGGTGCCGCCACGTCTGCTCCTGCGCGCCGGTCGGCTTGACGAGGCCCGCCAGCAGCTTGAGGCTCAGGTGCGGGACGGGGTTCGGGCGGGGGATAGGGGCCTACAGAGCAGTGCCCACCGTGAACCGCTGCTGTTGCTCTCACTAATCTACTCGATGCTCGGGGGCGGCGCTCGCGCTCTGGCGATGGCTCGACGCAGCCTCATGGAAGCCCAGCAGTCGGGGTCGCGGCTCACCGAGGCGATTGCGGAGCTACGCCTGGGCCACGCCTACCAGATGGTGTTTCCTAGCGACATCGGCCCGGCCCAGGCCCGCTACGCGGCTGCGATGCAGCTGATCGACCAGGTTGGCGTGGCTCGTACCCGCGCCGAAGGTATGATGGGCCTCACGCTGCTCCACGGACATGCAGGCGACCTGACGCGGGCCGAGATCACGGCCCAGGAGGGCTTGCTGATCGCCGCAACCGCCGGTGATGAGTGGATCGCCGCATGCCTGATGCTGACTCTTGGTGGTGCGGCGGCCGCCCTGGGCGATGATCGTGCGGTGATCTGGCTCGACCAGGCATATGTGCGCTTCGTTCGTGGCGGCGATGTCTACGGTCAGGCGATTGTCCATCTCTGGCGTGCGCTGAGTGCCCTGCGTGTCGCCGATGTGGCCCACGCCGATCCCGAGATCGCCGCGCTGCTCGATCTGGTGGCTGACCAGGGCTATGTGGGTGTGCTGATTGCGCCGAGCCTCTTTGGCCCACGCGACATGGCTACTATCGTTCCGCTACTGCTACGCGCCCGTGGGCTCTCGCGCCATGTTGAGTTGTCTCGCCAGTTGCTGCGCCAGGGCTTTCCCACCATCGCCGCCGATGATACCGTGGAGGACTATCACCCCGGCTATACGCTGCGCGTGCAGATGCTCGGCACCTTCCGGGTCTGGCGTGGTACCCACGAAATTCAGGCCCGCGAGTGGCAGCGTGAGAAGGCCCGCCAGCTCTTTCAGCTCCTGCTCACTCACCGTGGTCACTGGATCCAGCGTGAGCAGATCTGCGCCTGGCTCTGGCCGGACGCCGACCTCGACGCCTCCGAGCGCCAGTTTAAGGTGACGCTGAATGCGCTCAACGCCGCACTGGAGCCACATCGCCCGCCGCGTGTCCAGCCCTTCTTCATCCGTCGCCAGGGTCTTGCCTATAGCTTCGCCCCATCATATGGCGTCTGGATCGATGTTGATGAATTTGAGTTGCGGGTGGCCGGGGCCAATGCCCGTGATGAACCTGACTTCGCCCGCCGCAATGCGCAGATCGCCGTGCAGCTCTATCGCGGAGACTACCTGTCCGAGTCGCTCTACGACCTCTGGACGATTGAGGAGCGGGAGCGTCTGATCGCCCGCTACCTCGCTACCGCCGTTAGCTACGCCCAGCGTCTCTGCGACGACGGCGACCAGGCCCAGGCCGTGCAGATCTGCGAGCAGGTACTTCGCCACGACCGGGGCTACGAAGAGGCGTACCAGACCCTCATGCGTGCCCACGCTCGCGCCGGTAGCCGATCCCAGGCGTTGCGCTGCTACACGCGTTGTGTTCAAACTCTGCGCAGCGAGATGGGCATCGATCCGCTGCCCGAGACGGTGGCCCTCTATGAGCAGATCAAGCGCAATGAACTGCTGTAGATGTCATACTTTTCGAATGAAGGGTCTGCCGCCGCTCAGCCCTCACCCCCCAGCCCCCTCTCCCTGAGCGGGAGAGGGGGAGTCGGACGCATCCTGGTGCGGAATCCCCTCTCCCCGTGAGGGAGAGGGGCAGGGGGTGAGGGGGCAAGGTCGGTGTTGTAGATCTCACGTCTCACCTCAGCGCCTCCCCTCGACCGCATCCCGCTCGGACGCCTCGGTATCCACATCATCCGGGTCGCGCAGGGGTAGGCTCACGGTGAACACGGATCCCTTGCCGGCGGAGCTCACCACATCGATTGTCCCACCCATCATCTGACAGAAGTGTCGGGAGAGGGCCAGACCAAGGCCGGTGCCGCCATACTTGCGCGTCGTCGAGTCATCGGCCTGGGAAAATGGCTGAAACAGCCGTGCCAGTTGCTCGGGTGTCATACCGATGCCGGTGTCCGCGACTTCAAAGCGGATGACGTCAGAAGGGTGAAGGATGCGTCGTCCATCATCTTCCCTCTCTTCCTTGAGGATGCGCAGCGTGATCGTGCCGTGATCTGTGAACTTGCATGCGTTGCCGAGTAGGTTGACCAGGATTTGGCGCACACGCACAGGATCGGCAAAGAGCGACGCTGGCTGGCCATCGTAGCTAATCTCAAAGTGGTTGCCATTTTGGGTTACCAGGGGGGCCACCGTAAGCTCGACATCGCTCAGCATCGGGGCGATGTCGAACTGCTCATAGCGCAGATCCATCTTGCCGGCCTCGATCTTCGAGATGTCGAGGATGTCGCTGATCAGACCGAGCAGATGTGTACCGGCACGGTGGATCCGCCGCAGATCGCTCTCCAGACTTTCGGGATCGATCTCGGTGACATCATCAATCAGCAGTTCGCTGTAGCCGATGATCGCATTCAGCGGGGTGCGCAGCTCGTGGCTCATGTTGGCTAAGAAGGTACTCTTTGATCGACTGGCCGCCTCCGCAGCGTCACGGGCGCGCTGGAGCTCCTCCTCTGCCTGCTTCCGCCGCGTGGCGTCGCGCAGGATCACCACGTAGAGCCGACGGCGATCAAGGGTAAGCTGGCCCGAGCTGAGATCCATCGGGAAGACGCTTTCATCCTTGCGGCGGCCCGTGATCTCGTTGCCGATGCTGATCAGCTTATACTGGCGGTGGAGCGGGTCGGGGATGAGGCAGGCAATCGGCTGGCCGACGATTTCACTGGCAGTGTAGCCGAACATACGCTCGGCGGCCGGGTTGAAGGTGGTGATCGAGTCGTGCTCGTCGATGATCATGATGCCATCGACGGCGTGTTCTACGATGGCCTGACGGTATAGCCCGCTGAGCATCCACTCGGCGGACAGATCGGCCAGGCTGTGGGCGACCACACCGAGTTCGCTATTGCTGGCGGGGGTCGGCGGTACATGATGCTCACCCGACGCGATCCGCCCAACCATCACGGCCAGATCGTTTACCTCTCCAGTCACCGAGAACCCAAGGCCCGTGAGCGTCAGCGCAACCACCAGTGCCAGCCCCAGAGCCAGGGCTGCCGCGAGAGGATGGCCCTGCCAAAGCAGCAGACCGGCGAGAACCACGAGCAGCGTGACGATCACGAGACCGGCGATGGTGAACCGGCGCGGGTAACTCCAGTGATTGAACAGCGCCACAAGAGGCGCAAGTAGGCGTCGCAGCGGCACAGTGTCCTCTTTCCTGGCCTTGTGGTTGCTGCGAATAGTATAGCATTAGCGTCCGTTTGCGTAGCAACAGACCCTATGGTAGACTTGCCGCCGGGACGCAGGCAGGGCCGCGTCGGTGCGTCACGACACGCACCGCCGTGTTTCTGCGGCTCGTGTTGTGATCTTTGTCTCCGTAGCTCAGTGGATAGAGCAACCGCCTCCTAAGCGGTAGGTCGTGCGTTCGATCCGCACCGGAGACGCCAGATAACCTTGGCCCTTGTGGAGCTACCGTACACCCTCTAGCTGATCCTCAAGGTCGGCGTGCAGTTCGCGCAGCCGGTCGAGGGTCGGCTCGTCGGCCTGCCAGAGCCCACGGCTGCTCGCCTCCAGTAGGCGACTGACCGCGTTGCGGGCCGCCTCGGGGTTGGCTGCCTCCAGGCGCTTGCGCATCGTGTCGTCGAGGACGAAGGTGGCTGCGGCCTGGTCGTAAACCCAGTTATCCACCGCCTCGGTGGTGGCGCTCCAGCCGAGCATGTAGGTGAAGCGGTTGGCGATCTCGGCGGCACCGTTGTGGCCGTGCTTGAGCATGCCCTCGTACCATTTGGGGTTGAGCAGCTTGGTGCGGTACTCCACGCGCAGCACCTGGTCGAGGCTCTGCACCTTGGTTTCAGCGGTGAAGCTCTCAACGTAGCTAAGGGCCACGCTGTGGCCGGTGGCCCGCTCAGCAGCGGCCTTCAGCGCGCCCGAGTAGCCGTAGTAGTGCTGCATGTCGGTCAGGCCGTACTCAACACTGTCGATCTCCTGGGCCACTCGGCCAACGGTGCCGAGGAGCGAGCGCAGCACCTCGGGTTGGGCCGCGCCGTCTTTCTTACCGCCGAAAGCATAGGCGTTGCGCTTGATAAAGAGATCCTCAAGCTCCTGGCGATCCTCCCACGCCCCGCCCTCGATGGCCTCATCCACGTCGGTGCCGTAGGTGCCCGATGCCTGGGTGAAGATGCGCGCCGTGGCCGCTTCCCAGTCTCTGCCCTCGGCGACCATGGCGTTGACGTGCTTGCGGATGAAGTTCTGATCCTCGGGTTCTTCGGCGGCGGCGGCCTCACGCACCAGCCGGTCAAGCTGGTCCATCGTACCGGCGAAGGTGTCGCGGAAAATGCCCGAGACGGTCATGAGTACGTCGATGCGTGGGCGATCCAGTTCGGCGAGCGGGATGAGCTGGTAGCGCCCGATCTTGCCCTGGCCGTCCTTGATCGGGCGTGCGCCAACCAGGCCGAGGATCGTACCAATCGCCTCGCCCTTGGTCTTGATCGCGTCGAGCCCCCAGAGTACCTGGGCGATTGTCTCGGGGTACGCGCCGCTGTGTTCGCTTCGGTGCGCGGCGATCAGAGCCTCGCCAATCCGCACGCCACGGGTATACGCGCTGTCGCTCGGCACGCGGAACGGGTCGAGCGAGTGGATGTTACGACCCGTGGGCAGCACCGCCATCCCGTCGCGGATGAGGTCGCCGCCGGGGGCCGCCGGGATGTAGCCACCGGCGAGGCCGCGTAGCAGGTAGTCGATCTCCTGGGTGTTATCGCGCAGAGCGGCGAGCATGGCCTTGCCGTGAGCGGCCAGGGATTGCAGATTGGCGATGTCAGATTGCAGATTGTGCTGCGCTGCGAACTTCTCAATGGGCGCAGCCTGAAAGACGACGCGCTGCACAAAGTCGGCGCAGGACTCCTCGATCTGATCGCGCATAACCAGGGCCGCCGCGTTGCCGGATCGAGCGAGGGAGAGCAGATCCCCATAGCCCGCTACCTGCGGACAATCCGCAATCCGCAATCTGCAATCCGCAATCAAGATGTCGCCCAGCCCTGGGTTGCCGTCGCGGGGGATCTTCAGCGCCTCGGCCACCAGAGTGAGCTGCTGCTCGACCGGCGGGGCCGACCCGAGAATATGCAGGCTGTCGGTGATCATCGTCTGCGCAATCTCGCGCAGGTAGGCGTAGGCCCGCGAGGCGAAGTCGGCGAATGGCTCGCCCGGCGTGCGCGCCAGGTCAGCGTCTAGGTTAAGCAGCGCAATTTTCTGGAGAATGGCATCCTCCAGATCTCCTGCTCCTTCACGAAACTCCTCCAGCAGATCCTTGAGACCCTGAAGCTCCTTATACAGCCCAGCGCGCCCGTAGGGCGGGATGGCGTGGCCGATAATCGTGGCGTAGCCACGGCGTTTAGCGATATTGGCTTCAGCCGGGTTGTTGATCGGGTAGACGTAGAAGTGCGGCGTGTCGCCGAGCAGCACATCGGGCCAGCAGTCGGCAGTAACGCCTATCTGCACGCCGGGCATCCACTCCGCAGTGCCGTGCATCCCCAGGTGAATGATCGCGTCGGCATTGAAGATCTGGCTAATCCACTTATAAAAAAGGGCGTACTGGTGATGCGGCGTGTTCTGCTTGTCGAACAGCAGTCGCATCGGATCGCCGGGCATCCCGATCATCGGCTGAACGCCCACATAGACATTGCCGATCTGCATGCCGCCGAGGCGCACCGCGTTGTGACCGGCAGGGGCAATATCGCCGGGGAAAGCCCCCCAGCGATCATTGATCCGCTCCTGCTGGCGCGAGGTGAACTGGTGGTAGAAGCTCTCGCGACCGGCAGTGATCGCCTCAGGCTCATCGGCGCGGATCGAACCCTTGATGCAGTCAGCCATGGTCGCTGGCTCACGCGGGTACTCACCAACATCGTAGCCCTCGGCCTTCAGGCGGTCGAGCAGGGCGATCAAGCTGGCCGGCACATCAAACAGGGCGGCGGTCGCGGTATTGCCCTGGCCAGGCGGATAGTTATAGACGACGACGGCGATCTTCTTCTGGCTGTTGGGGGTATGGCGGAGCTTCACAAAGCCGCCGGTAATCGTGGCGAGGCGCTGGAGCCGGTCGGGGACGGTGGCGATCTCGCTGCCGTGCATACCGCCAAGGACCACCGGGGCGATGGCCCCGTCCATCTCGGGCAGCGCGTAGAGCATGGTCGTCTGGAGCGGGCCGACGCCGCGTTCGCGCCAGTCATCCTCTTCTTGCACAAAGAGGGGGGCCGCAACGATATAGGGCGTATCGAGGGTACTCAGCAACTCGCGGGCGATAGAGGCCGTGAGCCCGGCCTTGGTGCTGCCGGCTGGCCCACCCACCAGGGGAAAGCCCATCGTGTTGATCAGCACATCGACCTTCATGCGCGTGAGCCACTCGCGCACCACCACATGGCTCTCGATACCCATCACGAAGATCGGGATCACCCGCAGGCCGACAGCTTCCAGGGTGCGCACCACATCATTGTGGTACTGCGTACCGGTGAGGATGTGTGCGCGGAACGAGAGTACCGCCACCGTGCCGAGGGGGGAGCGTCGGTGGGGGCGCGCCCCTTTCGCCCGCTCCTTCTCCCATTTGACAAACTCGTCCGGCTTCGCAAAGAACCTGGGCGCATCGGGGTGAGCGAAACCCATGTTCGGCATCTCAACCGGCGCGGCCACCTGCACCTTCGCCATGCCGCAGTATTCGCGCAGGATCAGCTTGAACATGTTCGCCGCGTTGGCCACGCTACGGTTGTTCCAGTACGTGCTGACATTTGTCCAGTTGCGGAAGTCGTTCAGGCGCTTGCCGGGCAGGAAGTTCAGCAGTTTGCTGGTGATCTTCTGCAACTTCACATAACCATAGAGCGCATCTTCCTCACGGCCACCCACCAGCAGACGAGCCACGTTCTGCACCGGCTTAGGCATGCCACCGCCCTTGAAGCCATAATTCCCGACCTTCGTCAGGCGCATCACCTCGGGCAAGCCCTCGAAGGAGAAGACCACCGGCGGGTCGTGGCGCTCAACCACCGGTAGCAGCCACTCAGACGTCTCGGTAAGCGTGATCAGGGAGGTGATCAGACAGGCGCTGCGAGCGATAATCGCCTCAATCTCAGCGGGATGACGCTCGACATCGCGATCCGCGAAGATGTGCAGACGAAACCCAGGAATCTCCTTGCGAACCTCGGCCTCAGCCTGGGTAAAGAAGCCCTGGCTATAGCGTTGCATACCAAGGAGGAGTACAAACTCGGTGATCTGAGCCATTGCACCCTCGCTATCTATCATTCATTCTGCGGGAGAGGCTTCCCCTACCGATACACGCGATTCTTACCACTGCGCTTAGCGACGTAGAGGTGACGGTCGGCGGTGGCAATCATCTGCTCGGGGCTACTATCCTGCAACTCTGCAACACCAAGGCTGATCGTCACCCGGAGCTGCGGGATCAGTGATGCCCACGGGTAGCTCTCGATGAGGGTACGGATCTGCTCCGCAACATCAGCGGCGTCGTCGAGGTCGGTATTGGGCAGCAGCAGCAGGAACTCCTCGCCGCCATAGCGGGCAACGACATCGTACTCACGGGAAGCCTGGCGCATCAGACTGGCCACAGCGCGGAGTACATCGTTGCCGAGCATGTGCGTATACTGATCGTTAATCAGCTTGAAGTTATCAATATCGGCCATGATCGCACAGAGCGGCTGCCCGGTCTGCACCGCCTCGGTGGAAAGATCGATGAGGCTAGAATCAACATACCGTCGATTGGCAAGCCCGGTGAGGCTATCCTCATTGGCCTCACGTTGGAGGCGCGTCGTGCGGATCTGTAGCTCACGGATCAGGTCGTTCTGACGCTGCTGATCGATCATCTCGCCAATCTCAGCACGTGGCACATAGAGCAGAAGGTGGTCGGTAAAATCGCCCAGGTTCGCACTCGCAATCAGGACAGCGGTGGCCCCACGCGAGTGAGCCAGTTCAACAGCGGCCTCATTTTCGACAACCGCGATCAGAGGCGTAGGCGTCTCGATTGATCGCCAGAGGTTCCACACGCCCGGGTCGCCAACATTCGCAATAACCAGCACCGGTTTCGGGTGGCGGGCCAGCAGCCCTTGTGCCGCGACCATGTTGGCCGCAATCATCGGGCGGTAGCCCTGGAGCCGCACCGTCGTCGCAATCGTGGCCCGCAGCATATCGTTCGGTTCAATCAGCAGCGCCTCAGGCCGACGTCGGCCCCGCCGCTCGTTGCCAGACGAGCGTGGATTCCCCAGGCGGCGATCTATCACGTAGCTGCTGCCAGAGATCTGCTTCGCGGCTTGCCTAAGTTCAACCGCTACTTGGTTCATATGTTCGACGCTCGTGAAGTTGCGGGCGCTCGTACTCACCACCGCAATCGAGAGACTAAGCAGACTGAACTGGCGGACGATCCCGTGGCGATCCATCCCGCGCAGGTAGCCACGCTCAAGATCGATCTCGTCATAGAGACTGCGCACCTCTTGGTCGAAGATAGCGATCAAACGTGTACACAACTCTTCAGGTGTATCGTCGAAGTGAATAATCGCAAAATCATCGCCGCCGATATGACTAACAAAATCCTCGCGGGCGGTCGCCTGACCAATCACGCTCGCCAGCTTGTGAATCGCACGGTCGCCGCGAGCATACCCGTAGGCGTCATTAAACGCCTTAAAGTTGTCGAGGTCGATCCAAAGCAGCGAAAATTCGTGGCCCTGGCCTAGGTGCCGCTCAAGCTCGGTTTGAAGCAGCATATTGCCGGGCAGACCGGTGAGCGGACTGCGCACTGGGAGTTGTGCCGCACGCCGAATGTGGCTACGGATGCGGGCGAGCAGCACATCAATGTCGTAGGGCTTAACAATATAATCGTCTGCGCCGCTGTCAAACCCCGTCACCACATCGGATGATGTGCCGCGTGCGGTGAGAATGATCATCGGCAAATGGGAGGTGCGCGTATCGTTACGTAGCTGCCGGATCGCCTCGAAACCATCCATAAGCGGCATCATCAGATCGACAAGGAACAGATCCGGCGGCTGTTCCTGGGCCATTCGTACCAACTCATCGCCGTTGGTGGCAATTGATACGTCGTAACTAGCTTCTTGAAGCATTTCGCGGAGCAACAGGCAGAGCGCCGGGTCATCATCGGCAACAAGAATCCGTGCTTGGGGCATTACCGGCAGCCCTGTCTGATTAGCTAAGTCATTTAACATCGGCAGGGTGCTCATGGCTTCTTATAGGCAGATCCGAGCATACGGCTACCAGCATACCATAGTATCGTGTATCTCGCGTATTTCACGTGTGACCCCACAGGGCATGAGCAAAGTCAGCTCCGGCCCCCTCACCCCCTGCCCCTCTCCCTCACGGGGAGAGGGGCAGGGGGTGAGGGCCGGAGGGTGACTTTGCACCAGCTCTGCTAGCATTATACTCCCCCAGGCTAGACGTGTCAGCTACGGTGGTATAATACCTCGTTAGAGTAGCGACCTACGTTTTCGGAACGTATCCGAATCTTGAGTAGCTCTGCGGCGTGAGCCGCCACCATAACAAGAAACGAGACGGTATTTTATGCTGACATTTGCCGAACTTGGGCTCAGCGAGCCGATCCTTAAGGTGCTTGCTGATCTCGGTTACGACGAGCCGACCCCCGTGCAAGAGCAGGCCATCCCGGTGATGCTTTCGACCAGCGATGTGATTGCTCAGGCCCAGACTGGCACGGGTAAGACGGCTGCCTTTGCCCTGCCCATCGTTCAGCGTCTGCGTGACGATCAGGTGCCCCAGGCGCTGATCCTTGCGCCAACCCGCGAACTGGCCATGCAGGTGGCCGAGGCGATCTATAAGTATGGGAAAGGCCGACGGGTCAGCGTAGCCCCGGTCTACGGTGGCCAGCCGATCTACCGCCAGTTGCGCGCCCTGGAGAAGGGCGTGCAGGTGGTGGTCGGCACCCCTGGCCGGATTATGGATCACATGCGCCGTGGCACCCTCGCCCTCGATCAGATCAGCACCGTGGTGCTCGATGAGGCCGATGAGATGCTCGATATGGGTTTTGCGGAGGACATCGAGTTCATTCTCCAGCAGACCCCGCAGACGCGCCAGACGGCTCTCTTCTCGGCTACGATGCCCGAGGCGGTGCTTGGTCTGGCCCAGCGCTATACCAAGAATGCGAAGCGGATCAGCATTGTCTCTGAGCAGCACGTCGCGCCGCTGACGCGCCAGACGTACTATGAGGTGATGCCGCGTGAGAAGCTCGATGCCCTCTGCCGCATCCTCGATGTGGAGACACCGACCTCGGCGATTATCTTCTGCCGCACGCGCAGCGAGGCCGACAACCTCGGCGAGAGCCTCCAGGGTCGCGGCTATCTCTCCGATGTACTCCACGGTGATCTGAGCCAGATTCAGCGTGACCGGGTGATGAAGCGGTTCCGCGAGGGTGCGGCTGAGCTGCTGGTCGCTACCGATGTCGCCGCCCGTGGGCTGGACATCCCCGATGTGACTCATGTGATCAACTACGATGTGCCGAACGACCCTGATGCCTACATCCATCGGATTGGGCGCACCGGGCGGGCTGGGCGTAAGGGTCTGGCGATCACATTGATCACCCCACGCGAGCGGCGCATGCTCCAGATCATCGAGCGTTCTGGTCGTGCGCGCATTCAGCGCGAGAAGCTGCCGACCCTGGCCGATGTGGCCTCGCGCCGCCGCGAGGCGTTCCGCGATGCGCTGCGCGAGGTGCTTGAGCAGGGCGACCTCGATCCTTACCTGCTCATGGTCGAGGAGATGGCGGAGGAACACGATGCGGTTGATCTCGCCGCTGCCGCCTTTAAGCTGCTGCTGAATGAAGTTGATCACGACGAGACGATCAACAGTGTGGCGGGTGATGCCGTGGGGGCCGAGCCCGGTATGGTGCGACTCTTCCTTGATGTCGGTCGCTTCGACCGCGTCCGCCCGGCTGATATTGTTGGCGCTATTGCCAATGAGGTGGGTCTGCCCGGCAAGAGCATCGGCAGTATCGACATCTACGACCGCTTCTCCTTTGTTGAGGTGCCCAACGAGCATTCTCAGAAGGTGCTGCATATCTTGGGCGGTACCTCGCTGCGTGGCAAGCAGGTGCGTGTGTCGATTGCCAAGCCTAAGCGGTAACTCGTTACGCACTACCGCAGAAGTAACGCTGTGAGACCTGTCACGCAGAGCGAAGCGTCCCAGCCGGGACGCTTCGCTCTGCGTGACAGCGTTACTTTTGCGGTAGTGCGTTTACCCACATCTCTGTGACTAGTGAGGGATTCACCCATCGGGGAGCGCAGAGCGGGCGACTGAAGTCGCGCCACGGGAGCCTACGGCTGGCCGCCCGCCTGCGCGGGCGGTTCCGGCGTCGGCGTAGGCCGACGCCCAGCCGTAGGCTCCCCTGCGG
>Ga0194060_10001311_pt1 | contig 17722 bp, 13 predicted proteins | sample SepL225m_MetaG_FD_163427 | JGI IMG/M metagenome (GOLD analysis project Ga0194060, IMG submission 163427) | Anoxic zone freshwater microbial communities from boreal shield lake in IISD Experimental Lakes Area, Ontario, Canada - Sep2016-L222-5m | ecosystem: Environmental > Aquatic > Freshwater >...
TAAATAATGCGGTAGTGGGTTAAATCTGTTGTTTTTACTTTTGGACATGAGCCAGTCCTTTAAAGGACTGGCAGTCATTAATATCGCTATAACAGGTTTATCCCACTACCAATAATTCTTTAATTATTCCATACCGCTAATTCGATGTAGGGATGTTATTTTTAGCCATATCCTTAGTAACAAGTCAGAATGTATTATTTAACGTTGGAAGTCAGGCTTTGCCCGACTTGCAAGCAAAGATTGCACTCCTGAATACACGCAAACTTATTGCCACACACTTACGTTGTTTAACCAGTTATACATTCGATTGAAGCAAATGATAGACAACAATTTTCATCTACTGGGGGGAATCTTCACTGACCATCTCGCAAGACCGCAAGCTCGTAATCATGACGAAAAATTAGATAGACGATACCGCCCACTAGACTCCAAATTGAAGGCGTTGCGAAAAACAATAAGGAAAAAAGAATCGCAAGTTCTTGACCGCTGCCACCCATTTGTCGATCACCACTGATTACTCCAAATGCGGTAAACATAATGACGAAAATCCCTTCGCGTACGCCATGTCCGCCGATGCTTATAGGTAGGCTAATAACACAGATAACTACTGTCACAATGACCAGCATCTGCATATAAGTAACGGTGAGTCCAATCCCTATTCCTATGCAGTAGCTAGCGGCGATAAGCACAGCTGTCATGATCAGTCCAGAGGTGAGACTAGCCAACGTCAGCTTAAGCGCAATACCATGTTGCCGAAAGCCAGATATTACAAGTTCGATGATATGCCGATGTGGGATTTTATGCCACATAGCGCGAATGCTGGGCGGTACACGGTGAAAAGGTGTGACGAGCATGATTAATCCTATCACTCCACATAAGCCGAATATGACCAGCATACCCAACATAACGGAATGCGCTTGGTCGTTACTCATCAAATACTGAAATTGCCAAGGGATAACAAGCAAGCTCGCAGCAATTAAAATAAGCAAGCCAAGAACTCTATCCATAATGATGGACAGGGTTGCGTGTGTTTTTTGCTTTGGCGTATATTTTTGTATGTATACCGCTTTAATAATATCCCCACCCACTGCACCCAGTAGGAAAGAATTAAAAAATTGCCCAATAAAGGTAAGAGCTATTGCCACTTTGAATGGTAAATGAATGCCCTGAACTTGCATTAGAAACCACCAGCGTAGCGCGGCAAGCAAGTAAACCACGCCGAATAGGACACAGGCAATCATCAGCCAGAAAAAGTCAGCTTTACCCAATTGCGTAACCAGTTCCGCCCAATGGACTTTAAAGGCGAGATAAGCAATGATTAGCACTGTTACGAGGCAGCGAAAAACAAGACTCCAATGGCTTTTGCGAACTTTCTGATCGTGAGTGCGTGTCATCTGACTACTAGGAGAATCTGACATATATTTGGATTTAGTTGCTAGGATTTGTGTCATTCACTGAGTCAATAAAACCTAGGTGCGAACGTACAGAATATAAAACCTGATAGCCAAGTAGACTAGGTAGCAGCTTTGTAAAAATAGCCAGAACGGAGTTAATTGCAAGCATCAACGGATTGTCAGCAGGTAGTCCAAGTACCAGCTCGACGGGCATAACGGTTACTTTTTTTGCGATGATTTCGTAGCCTGCGTGTTCAAGCATCTGGCGTGCGCTTTTGCGCGTGAAAAAACGAACGTGGGTTTTATCCAAAATACCGCGTTCGGCATATTCAAAGCGACCAAACAATAACGATAATCGCACAGTAATATTCGCCACATTGGGTACTGATACCAATAACAGCCCTTGCGGTTTTAGCAGGTGATGACAATCAGTTAGTAGCTTATGCGGATTACGCACATGTTCTAAGATGTCTTGCAGTAGCACACGGTCATAACGACTATCGCCAAGTGCTGTGAGTGCTTGACCTAAGCCTTGATCCAAGTCTGCCTGAATATAGTTGCCCAGCATATCCCGATGTCTTGGTTGTACCAGCATATCTATACCATCAACCCGATTGTTTTGTGCAACCAATTTCTCGGCAAAAAATCCCTCACCGCAACCTATATCCAGAACGTCTTGCTGCTTACCCGTCCATGACATGAAATAATGGTGGCTGGAATGATTACTTTCCTTGAGTGGATAGTGAATAAAATATTCCTTGTATTCTGGATAGCAAACCAGCGATTTAATGGTTCGCTTATAACGAACCACTGCAATGAAGACATCTTTTGCGTATTTCAGACCATCAACATGGCAGATTTCATCACCGTAGTAAGTTGGAATGGGTACTTCCTTAATTCTGAATGCTTGATGATGAAGTTTGATGATGATTTGCGTATCGAAATGAAAATCATCGGTCATGTCGTCAAAATTCATTTGGCGCAACGCTGCCAGACTATATGCTCTGTAGCCACTATGGAATTCAGTTAGCTTCATACCTAGAGCAGTATTTTCAAAATAAGTCAGAATTTTATTGCCAACGTATTTATATACGGGCATTCCACCTTTAATCGCACCACCATATTCATTCATCATCCGTGAGCCAAAGACTGCCTCCGCCTCTTCTGCAACCAGTGGCGCGTAAAGATGCGACAGGATTTCAGGTGCGTATTGTCCATCACCATGTAGCAGTACAACAACATCGAAGCCTTTATCGATAAAATATTTATAGCCTAGCTTTTGATTGCCGCCATAACCCAGATTGCTATCGTTCTTGATAACTGTTAGTTTCTCAAGATCCGAAAGCATCTTCAAGCCAAGTGCTAGCGCGTAAGTGTGGTCGTGGCTGGCATCATCAAAAATAACCACCTCTTCCACGTTTTTCCACACGTCCTCTGGAATACGTTTCAGAACTTTGCCAATAGTAGTCACAGCATTGTAGGAAACAATGAGTATGCCAATGCGTTTGCCACGGTTATCAGGGGATACTATCGCACTATTAATAGAGTTCAGAGAAAGCGAGGATGCTCCCTGTCCACTAGGCAACTCAACTTCTTTCACTGTTTGATTTTCCATTGTTTGTTTGTCTGTATTCATGCTGTTTTCCTTATAATTTTTTGATTCTTGCGTATTTAACTTTGTGAGCTTACTGACCCTAGGGTAGCGGTATGATAACACGATGATTATCCCAATCACGCGTGCCTTTGTCTGCAATGAGTGGAGTTTGATTCGGTCGGTAAAATCCTATCCCTAACTGGTGTACTCCATTCCCATCTGGATTTTTGATAGTGATTTGATTTAATAAAAATTCGTCGTTTGATGATGATAATGGGTGAAAAAAATGAAGTGAGACTGAATTATTAGATATACCTTTGCCTTCATCGTCAATCGAATGGATAAATAAATACCAGTCTTTTTCCACTAAAGGAGGAGATAATGGTCTCCACCAAAAACGCACTGTCACATCATCTCCTGCACGGTTAACCGAAAAAGCACGCAGATGAAAAAGATTTCCAAAATTAACATTTTCCAGACTGGGTGGATTCAATGTTAACTCAGATGCAAGTTCTTTTTCACTGAAGTAGCTTTTAGGATTTTCAGTGAGAAAAACGCTACGCCAGTGGTGCTTTGCGACCAGAGTATCGAATGCTGATTCAAGCCGTGTAGCATCGGTAATGCGCAGAACTCTAGCTGTTGATGTGTCAGAAACAACTGTTACACCTTCTTTCGTTGTCAGCTGAGTCGCCCAAGCTTCAAACAATAATTTTTCTTCTCGCAGGTCTTCAATAGATGATTTAGCTAATATTGAATCTAGGGCAGGCAAACCACGCACAGGTGCAAATATCCAATAATCTGCTTCCACTATCTCCTTTTTTCGATAAGCAGCTGACCGCATCCAATCATGTGGTGATGTGACAGCAATACTCGGAATTTGAGATTTGGCAAAAGTTTCATATTGAAGATTGGACAGAAATGTCGCGTGAATATCAGTATTCACAGACATCTCATACAAAGTTACATTGCGACCATCTTTTTTTACTAAATTAACGAAATTCTTTGCTTGGTTTGAGATGGGGTCTGACACACCTGAAGTAAGATTGATACCAGTCCATTTTTGCCAATCGATATTGACATCCTGTTGCGGAAGAAGCAAGCTTAAATTCACAATCGGGAAAACCATATAGATAGACAACATTGTTATTTTCCAACCTCGCATTTCTAGCACCATTGCTAGGACTGCGGGTAAAACAAGCACCTCCGCCATGAGCGCAAAAGGAATGAAGTAGCGAACATATAGACCTCCACCCGAACCATACAACCAGAAGTATATGCCAAATATCAATGTAAAAAATGAAGCAAATACCGTTCCTATGAGCATATATTTAGACCATGGAACGGTATTTTCCTTGGATCGCCACAAATAATGAACAACTAATATTGTCATCAAGAGTAACCAACCCACGATGAAGTTTCCTGGACCAATCTTGATAAGTGATAGAAAAGATGACCAAGATGTCAGTTGACTCTCGGTTCTCATAATTTTGACGGCTTTGCCACCATAAACTAAGTTATCAGACGATAAATAATTTGATGTCATTGAGCCAAAAAGAACCGCAGAATATACGACAGCAAAAATAATCATGCCGCGCAATATCCAACTCATCGTACTTTTTCGTTCAATGGGATGTTTCCATGCCAATTTCAATTTTAACGCGGTCAATCCGAACCAAGTTATCCCAGTCAATGCCATGATTATAGATCCTGCAGGCTTAATCAATAAACAGAAACTGGAAAGAGCTGCCGCCCATACAAGCCAAAATAGGGATCGGGTCCAAACGCTTCTAACTGTTGCAGCAGTGGCGATTGCAGCGAATCCAGCAAGAAAATTATCGACATGCCCCCAACTATGTGGAGATTGAAGTTCTGACGAATTTTCAAAGTGATAAAAGGATGGAATAGTTGAGAAAAATACAGAAGATAACACGAGATACCATTTTTGTTTGGTATCTAGATCACGTTGGTAACCGATAATAAGAACAGCAAGATTTAGCAATAAGATTGGAAAGAACACGGACCGAAAATAGAAGCCTCTATAGTCCATGTCAAACCCAAATGGATAGGACATTAAAATAGTCCCAGGTGGACGGAAAGTAGGTTCTACATTCAAAGGATTGAATGCCTTGTGTTGATCAACCTGGCTCCAAAAGTTATAGGCTTTCAGGAAATAGCTCGGCGCGTCATTAGTTGGCGGCTGCTGACTTTGCTGTGCGTGTAACCATACTGTCCAGCCAATAAAGGCAATCCAGAGCAATAACACGAGTAATTGTTTGTGCGTTCGTAAAATATGGGCAAGGAAAGTCATTTTTGTAAATTCAAATAGTTATGTGATTTTCTGGAAATTAATACTTAATTCTGTAACAGCTAATTAGGGTAGCGGTATGATGACACGTCGATTATCCCAATCACGCGTACCCTTGTCTGCAATAAGCGGAGTTTGATTCGGTCGGACGAACCCTATTGCTAGTCGGTGTGTTCCATTTATAACTGAATTTTTCAAGGTAATTTGTTCAAATAAAAATGTTCCATTTAATGATGAAAATGAGCGATTGAAGTAAATTAAAGCCTGATTATTGACTACAATTTTACCCTCATTATCAATCGAGTGAATGAATAACACCCAATCACGCTCTAAAAGGGGAGACAGCGGTCTCCACCAGAAGCGCACCGTTGTATCGTCTCCAGTACGGCTGGCTGAGAATGCACGCAATTGAAAGTGACTCTCAAAATTGATATTTTCCAAACTTGCTGGGTTCAGTGCTAATGCTGTCTTAACATCTTCTTCACTGAATCGACGTTTGGGATTTGCCTCAATAAAAGTGCTACGCCAGTGGTGCTTTGCGACAAGTGCGTCGAATGCAGATTCAAGCAACGTTGGATCACTAATACGAACAATTCGAGCTGTTGGTATGTCAGAAATGACTGTTACTCCTTCCTTTGTGGTTAGCTGCGTTGCCCATGCCTGGAACAATGTTCTTTCTTGATCAAAGTCATTAACCAACGAAGTTGCTAAAACCGCCTGCACAATACTTGAATTACGCTCAGGTTGGAACAGCCAGTAATCTGCATTAAGCATCTCCTCTTTTCGATAAGTAGTGGGACGCTGCCAGTCCACTGGACGAAAAATTGATATAATTGGCATCGGTGACATTGAAATCCGTGTATAGTCCACGACTGATTGAAAGTTGGCATCAACAGCCCCCATTGACATCGAATATAATGTGACATCATGACCATTTTGTTTTACCACACTAGCGAAATTTTGTGCTTGATCTCTGACAGGGTCTGATACGCCAGAGGTCATGCTTACACCAGTCCATTTTTGCCATGCAATTGAAGCATCATGTTGCGGCAATAACATCCCTATATTAATAATCGGCGCAATCATAAGTATGGATAATACTACCATTTTCCAGCTTGACATTGCTCTCATTGTGGTCAAAATCGTAGGTAACGCGAGAATCATAGCCATGAATGCAAATGGAATAAAGTAGCGGATTTGAGTACTACCACCCGAACCGAAAATCCAGAACCAGATACCAAATATAAAGGTGGTGCAGGAGGCGAGTGTTAATCCAACAAGAAAAGGTTTAGTCCACGGAAGAGAATCTGTAGGTGTACGCCATAAATAATTACCAACAAGTATAATCATCAAAAATAGCCAAATCACGAAAGGATAGCCGAGTCCCATTGGAATCACATGTAGCAAGCTAGACCAAGTCAGTGGCAATTCTGATTTCATAATGGTGATAGCACCATTGCCAAATGCCAGATTTTCAGACGATAAATAATCAGATGTCAATGATCCAGCTAGAGCAAGCAAATAGGGGACAGCAAAAATAATCATGCCGTACAAAAGCCATCGGATTGTGCTTTTTCGTCCATCAGGTGATGACCATACCGATTTCAATTGAAGCAAGGTCAGTCCTAACCAGATAAGACCAATCAACATCATGATCAACACGCCTGAAGGCTTTATCAACAAACAAAAACTTGAAAGAATCGCCGCCACGCCAATCCACATCAATGATCGAACCAAGATACTTCTTACTGTTGCAGCAGTGGCCAAAGCAGCTACCCCCGCAAGAAAGTTGTCAACGAGACCCCAGAATGACGGGGCAGGAAGTTTTGGTGAAATCTCAAAGTAGTAAAAGCACGGTAAGCTTGAAAGAAACGCAGCAAATAATACAAGATACCATTTGCTTTTGCTGTCCAGTTCGCGCTGATAGCCACCGATGATAATAGCAATATTAAGGAATATAACTGGTAAGAATACGGAACGGAAATAGAAGCCTCGATAATCGATGTCGAAACCAAATGGATACGACATCAGTATCGTACCCAGCGGACGAAACGAAGGTTGCACATTAAATGGATTAAACAACGTGTGCTTATGTACCTCAGTCCAAAAATTATAAGCTTTCAGATAATACGTTGCTGCATCGAATATTGGTGGCTGTAGGCTTTGCTGTGCGTGTAACCATAGTGTCCAGCCGACAAATATGATCCAGAGTAACAACACAAATAATTGTTTGTGTGTTCGTAAAATCTGAGTGAAAAAAGTCATTTTTTAATATAGGGATTGGGGGTTAGTTAGATAACCAGTGAAAAGTATCCGTTAGACCCGCCTCAAATGATACCTGTGGCGACCAAGCTAGATGCTTTTGAGCATGAGCAATATCCAGTACATTAGCGGGAACATCAAAGCTACGACTAGCCAAATAGGTACGATTGACAGGGCGATTGAGTAACACCTCAATCGCGGCTAAAATATCATTCAAGCTTTTGCCTTGTCCTGAGCCTATGTTAAATAGCCGTTCTTTACCCGAATAAAACGCCGCCTTTACCAGTGCGTCAACTACATTAGCAATGTAAATATAATCACGGACAACTGAACCATCACCCCAAATTTCAATAGGCTGATTATGAATGGCACGATTCATAAATACAGCAACCGCACCTTGTGCGGCATTGACACGTTGTCGCTCGCCAAACGGATTAGCCAGACGTAAAACGCAGTAATTCATTCCGTGCAGAACTTCATATAAATGCAAATACTTTTCGATAGCTAGCTTGCCGATTCCATAAGATGAAACGGGATCAGTTGGATGGGTTTCAGAAATGGGAATAAGCTGTGGCACACCATATACCGTACCACCCGAAGAAACAAACACGATTTTTTCCACACCTGCATGACGTGCAGCATCCAAGAACCTCAGCGTACCAACAACGTTGCTTTCTACGTCATAAACAGGATCATCGTTAGATGATTTAGGTAAGGTGGTTGAAACAAGATGAAAGACTATTTGACACCCATCAACAGCTTTTTCAATATCTGCCGTTGAACTAAAATCCCCCTGTATCCATTCGATAGGCTCTTGTTCAGTAAAAACTCGGTAAGGAGGGACTCCCAATCTGTCAAACAATCTGACAGAGTGTCCAGCCGATAGCAAAGCATCACACAAATGCGAGCCGATGAAGCCCGCTCCACCCAAAATTAAAAAACGCTTTTTCATTATTGACCTACAGATTTTTGAAATAACCAATATCTTTCTCTCGCCTCTTTGTTCTCAGTTTGAAATGGTAGACTAAAGAACCTAATGACCGATTACTTATTTTGTATCAATTTTTCTACATTATTAACAAAACTATTGATGAGAAAATATTTTTCATATACTTTTCGACCTGCTGCACCCATAACAGTCAACTCATTGGGATTTTGTATAATCCAAGCCATTTTCGCTGAAAGTTCTTCTACGCATTTATTAGTAAATAGCAGTCCATCTTTCCTATCTTCCAATAATTGAGCGTGACCTATAACAGACGAACACAAACATACTTTAGAAAACATAAGTCCCTGCGTAATCACGATAGGCATCGGATCATCCCATGAGGCTGAGACCAATACATTTGTTTCAGCGTAAAACTCCATGAGTTTATTTGGGGGCATATTTTCAATACATTCAACCTCAGCTATTAGCAAGGTCTTAGCGAGCACTTTTTTATGAAATTTAACAGATTCATCAAAGGGAAGCGGTGATCCAATAATACGAAAAATAGCTTTACATCTTAATTCGTTAGGCAACTGTTTAATAGCATTTAAAAAAATATCTTGTCCTTTACGCGGCTCCACTGAGCCAATAATAGAAAATACAATTTTCCCTGTGGGATGAGGGTGATGTGGCAAAGCAGTATCCTCGCAACCGTAAAATAGCAAATGCAATTTATCGGGTGGCGAATATTTCGACACAAAAGGAAAACAAAGTGGACTACCCAGCCAAACAGATTCGCAAACTGCAAATAATAAAGGTAAGTCATCTGTTATGTGTGTAACCGCAGTAAACCCTGCAACGGTTTCATGTATCCACCATATCAGATGCTTGGCTATGCCTCTAAAGTAGCGAATAAAGCCAAAAGAAGCGAGTGATACTACAATAACCTTTTCAAAACTTGCTATAAAATTGCAAGCATCCAGTGAGTACTCTTTGTATTTAAACAACAGAGGATCAATGATAACAGGAAATCCTTCTTGTTCAAACTCTTCGCGTATTAAGCCGTCTTTAGGAGATATAACGACAGGTCGTATCCCATAAAGGGAAAAAAGAGCGCGAGCCAAATATAAAACAGCGTATGGAACTCCCGTACGAGAAAAATCATGCGTAACCAATAATATCTTATGCTTAGCTCCTAAATACTGGTGTTCAACTTTTTTATATGGAGTTTCCTCTAGTCTATTTGATAGCGTATTGGATGCTGTTGAGAAGAGTTGCGGTTGCTCTGCAATAACATCCATATATTCACGAATTGCAATCACAAATTTTCTACGATTTTCGCGGTTTTTTAAAGACCATAAGGCACTTAGAAGTTTATATGATTTTCTTATCATGTGTTACGCAAGTGCGGAGTCGATAAAGCTTGTATTAAGAAAAAACTTTTTAACATCTAGGCAGATTGCATATTTACATGATAGGCAGTCTCAAGCTCATTCACATAGTCTAAAATTGATTTTGGTGGTTTACAGTTGGCACTCAGTCGTGTCAGCAAATCGGGTGTGCTGGCAAGTAAGCGTAATTGCTCAGTAAGGGCATTAATATCGCCTGCGGGAAATACCAATCCATTTTGTTGATGTAGCACAACCTCCGACATTCCTGGGAAATCGGATGCAACAACAGGGCAATGGGCGGCGAAAGCAGAATACACAACAAGTGGCGTATTTTCGTACCACAATGATGGGACAACCAGCGTATCTAATTCGCTTAAAACAGTTGCTATTTTGGTATTTGGAAACGTGCCGCAAAACTCAATGGAGTCTATATTTTCTGCTAATGCTTTTAGTTCAGCAAAATAATCAGGAAATTCATTGGGATTACCGTAAATTTTAAGCTGAAGATTCGGTAAGTTAAGCTGTTTGAATGCCTCAATCAGAATATGACAGCCTTTATGCGGCGATAACGTGCCAATGAAACCAATGGTACGCGCCATACCAACACGTTGTCCGCTATGCTCATCATAGCCAGAAATATCGATGCCAAACGGTAATGGTCGAATCAGATCAGCGTTGACCCCGTTATGAATCAGCGTTTTTGTCATCAGTTGCGTGGGTGAAAATATAACGTTGAGCCTGTTCAGTCGCGCTATAGTAAATGGACGGCGATTAGACATTGCCGCTATTTCAAGTGCTAGTGAGGATTTAGAGGTAAGAAATTTTTTAGTGAGTGTAACCATCACATCAGCTACAGGGTTTGGAATTAGTGGCATATATTTTTTTACCCGCTCCCCTCTAGTAAGTATAGCGACGTGTTTAACACAATTACCACCCGCCTTACTTGGTCCTGCACACATACTGTCATCATTAAGTAATAACTGGCACGTTGGGCAAACTGCCCAAAAATCAGTTGGAGTAAAATAAATTGGAATGTTGCTGGCTGTTGCCACATCAATTAAGCCAATACCCAAGCGACTAAAGTGGAAAAAGTGAACAATATCAGGCTGAATTTCTTCCACTATCTGAGTGAAAAAACGCGATGCCAAACGATTATTGTATTCAATTTCCGTGACTACCCGTTGGTCTGCCAACGGTTGTACCGCATGGTGATAGCGATAAACAGCAATGCCCTCTATTTCATAGCGATCCAGTCTCATTTCATCCGATAAAACTTGTTGCGCTGGAAACCCTGTAAAAACAAAGACCTCATGACCACGCTGTAGCAGCTCTTTCGCCACGCTAAAAGTAAGTACTTCCGTACCCGATTTATATTCAGGAAAAAACTGATGAACTGTCAGTAAAATTTTCATTTAAATTTACACTCCTTTTGCTGAATTAGAAACATTTTGAATTTCATCTTGAACAGCCTGATATTGAGAAAAAACACTGAATAAATTTAGAATCGGGGCTTTAAATAACATTTGCATTTTTTGAACCAATCGTTTTTCGTTCTGAAAAATATACACCATATCTGCGCTTGAGGCATAAAGCCAAGACCGCCATACTCCTTTTATGCTAGGGACTAAATGTAGACCAAACATAGCATACAATTTACGGTGGCAGACGTAGGTACGCTTGTATTCGTAGCTTAGCGGTCTATTGTGGGAATGGATTACAGCGGCTTGCGACTCGTAAACAATTCGGTAGCCGCATTTAAGCACTCTTTCCGCCCAATCTATATCCTCGCCAAAGTTGACTTTTCCAAAACACTCTTGTTGCCAAACTGATTTTTTGATGGCGGAACAGACATTATCGAAATTACAGAACAAATATTTCTCCATAGGTGATAACGCTTCATACCAGCCATTGTAAGGAACAAAGCGCGTCTCAGATTGAGTACGCCCCGTCAACCAGCCATTTAAGTTGCGTTTAGTCAGTACGTCTGCATCGGGCTGTGGGATTTGCCGTGCATAAACACCTGCAACAGCGGCATCTTCGAGTGAAGATAATAACGTTTGTAACAAATTTGCATCATTAGGTATGGCATCTTGTACGATAAGAATAACGTATTCTGAATTGGCTTGCGCTATACCATAGTCTCGCGTTGCACCATGATTAAATTCATGCGGTGCAATTTCAAACACTTTCGCGCCTGCTTGCTTAGCCATTGCAACGGTATCATCTTCAGAGCCAGAATCAACGACAATTAGCTCAACACAATCCCACAACGTTTGTTCAGCTAAGGCATTGAGAACTTTACGAAATAAATCGCCGCCATTTTTTGTTGGTATCACAACCGAGCAAGCAGGACTCTGTACATCATTGGTGATCTTTATTGTGCTCATAACTAATTAGCAGATTCGTCTGTAGGATGGCTATCGCAAGCAAGGTGCATGAGTTTATTCATGAAGTTGTGACCATAATAACCTTGGATCGCGGATGAGTCGACCTAAAAAGCGTAGAGGTCGAGTGAATCGCCAAGAACGTGACGTACAAATTTCATGGATTGTTTCATCTCGCTCATCGAGTATTGTATTTAGCTCATTGATTGTTATATTACGCTCATCGAGTATTGTATTTAGCTCATTGATTGTTATATTACGCTCATCGAGTATTGTATTTAGCTCATTGATTGTTATATTACGCTCATGGAGTATTGTATTTAGCTCAATGATTGTTATATTGCGCTCATGGAGTGTTGTATTTAGCTCATTGATTGTTATATTGCGCTCATGGAGTATTGTATTTAGCTCAATGATTGTTATATTGCGCTCATGGAGTGTTGTATTTAGCTCAATAGTTGTTATATTACGCTCATGGAGTGTTGTATTTAGCTCATGGAGTGTTGTATTTAGCTCATTGATTGTTATATTGCGCTCATTGAGTATTGTATTTAGCTCATTGATTGTTATATTACGCTCGTGGAGTATTGTATTTAGCTCAGCAATGACAGCAATCTGAGCCTGAATTTGATCACTAAAAACGTGATCCTGTTCTTCATAAGCCTGAATTTCTTGCCGTTGCGCTTCAATATAATCAATAAATTCGTGTTGTTGGAACATTGAAAAAACATCAAATTCTCCAGTCAATTTGATTAAATCGGCATAAGAAAAAGCATAAAGCTCTGTTATTTTTTTATGGCGAGCTGCATCATTAAGCAATTCAAACAACCAATTTAGACCGAGTTGCCACGCATTTCTTTGTTTGCTTTCGTACAAACAAGCCATAGCCAGTAAAAACTTATTGTCACATCCTGCTGGATTTCTATAACGTTCGAGACTAGGGAATATTGCAACAATCTCTTCAAATTCCGTCAGTGCGAGAAAATTTTCTCGTATTATGTTCCATTCGTTACTTGCTCTAATCTCAACGTCAAGTCTGGAACCACTGGTGCTAGAATGATCCGAAAATCGGCGATGTTTGGTTAGTTTTTCTTGAATAACATGGATAGGGTATTTTATTAAAACCCGACTCCATATTTCGGCATCCCCTGTCTGAGCCAAACCATAGCGATACCCCCCAACATTTTGATAACACTGCTTTCTAATCAGTACACTAGGATGATTAAAACGATTATCACCTACAAATAATCGTTGCAACCATTGCCAACGGGTTTTATTTTCTTGATTAAAGTAATCATTTTCTTTCGCCGCGCCATGCTCGTCAATTATTTGCGCCCAAGTAAAAACTGCTCCAATTTCGGTATTAGCATTTAAAAAAGCAACTTGCTTTTCCAATTTATTCAATTCCCAAACATCATCAGAGTGATGAATAGCGATATATTCACCAGAGACAACCTTTAAGGCTAGATTAATATTGCCTCCCCCCAAATTTCGCTCATTACGATATATTTTAATTCGAGCATCATCATAACCGCGAATAATCTCCCACGAATTATCGCTAGAGGCATCATCCCAAATAATTAGCTCGAAATCAGTGAAAGTTTGATTAAGAACACTATCGATTGCCTCTGAAATGTATTTATCATGATTGAATGACGTTAAAATTACTGAAACTTTAGGTGCGCTCACTTTTTCTCCTCTATGCCTTTAAAGATGTATTCTTTGTAAGAATTTTCACGTTACTAACCTTATATTTTCTGCAAGTAGCTAATGATATTATCTATGGTATTCAAAGCATCTATGTCTTCGTCAGGTATTTTGATACCAAATTTTTCTTCAATCTCCAGAATAATATTAATGAGTTCCAGCGAATCAACCCCTGCTTCATTAAATGGCATATTAGCCTTAATTTGGGTAACATCTACCGAAATACCAACATTTTCTATTATGGAAAAAATTTCCTCTTGTGTAACGTTCATTTTGTTATTCCTTAATTTACTTTAAATAAAACTGTACTTGCCCAAGACAAGCCAACGCCAAACCCTGCTATCGCAATGTAATTAAATTCAATATCTGCTTCACTTAAAATTAGCGGGATTGAAGATGAAATCGTGTTGCCATAATCAGCGGCAACAAAAGGTGCTTTTGCTTTTTCTATGCCTAATTTTTTCTTTAAAGTATCTACAATATAGCGGCTTCCTTGATGCAAGGCGAAATAATCTATATCTGCAACGGTTAAATTATTGGCTGCAAGCATTGCTGTAATATTTTGGGGTATCACTGTTGCTGAGAATGAAAAAACAGATCGACCATTCATGTTCAGTTTGCCGCTGCTGTGGTCAACTGCAATGGCGGCGTTTTCTTTGCCGTGACTACCAAACAAAAATTTTCCACTACGCCAAACAGGGGTGGTGCTTATCATGGTGGCTGTCGCTCCGTCACCAAATAAAAGACTGGTATTCTTATCTTGTTGATCAATTATTTTTGAATAGGGGTCTGCGGTAAATAATACACCCTTACTAAAACCGTTGGCTTCCATAAAACTTTGAATCACTGACAGTCCATAGACAAACCCTGAACATCCCAAGGAAATGTCAAAAGCTGCGCAAGTATCAGGCAGTCCGAGTTTGGCATGAACGATAGCCGATGTATGCGGTAATCCATGTCCATCAGGATTCTGGGTGCAAACAACGATGCACTCCACGTCATCTGGTTCAAGTTTTACCTTACGCTGTAAATCGTTGAATGCCTTACAACATAAATCAGATGTTTCTTCATCTTCTGCTTTCACTGCTAGACGAAGCATTCCTGTTTTCTCCAACAAAAAAGCTTCATCAATGTCGAATTGAGTCATTCGTTGTTTGTTATCAATACGCCCTACTGGAATATAAGTGCCTATTGCCTGAATGCCAATCATGATTTCACCAAGGAAAAGAAAATGTCGCCTACTTTTTTTCCATTGACCAAGATGTCGCTTTTGGTCAATCGATAATTCATATTGTGTTTTAACTGTAATGCCAATTGTTCATGTTCATCACAACCAACGATTAAATCGATACGAGTAAATATCCACTTGCCCAGTGCATCAGGGAATAATTGCTGGTGCATATATTTGTTCATTGCCACAATATTTTCGATAAAGGTAAACGGGCTGTACTGAGTAAGGACTATGCCTGCTCCTTCCATACGACACAGCGAAATAATTTGATTTTCATCATATTCATATCTGTTAACGGGTGCTGTATCAACATCCATCTGTGTCAATGCCAACCAATGAGTGATGTCATTGACATTAAACTGACACCGAGCGCGGATACCTTGCACACTGTTCAAAGCGTCTTTATTGTCCGCTTGATATAATTGGCAGATAGGTGAGCATACAAAATCATGTACGGTAAAACGAATATTATTAATCAATGTACTAGAGGGTGTTGCAATCATCGCATCAAACATATCTGTTCCATGAATATAATTACGTTCACCCTTGAATTGAAACTCAATTTGTTTAACTTTCATTGGTAATTCTCTGGTATTCGTAATCATCGTGTTGGCCCTGATTTGATGTTAGGTAGTTGTCTGGCTGGATTACCAAATACCGAACTGGAATCGGGTAAATTTTTCACCACAACAGTCCCCATGCCTATTGAGCAATTTTTACCTAAATGCAAATTATCACGCACACTGACACCTAAACCCAAGCTACAACCTTCATCTATGGTTGTATTGCCACCAATCAAACAACCAACTGACATCCAAACCTTCGCGCCAATTTGTACTGCGTGTCCTAAATTGGATAAATTACCTATGACCGAGTCACGTCCAATACGCGAGGAATTTAAAACACCTCTAGGTAATACACATGATGCGCCTATCTCCACGTTATCTTCAATGATAACACCCGCGAGATGAGGAAAGCGTAACACTCTATGGTCTAGTGTTTTATAAAGCGCAATACCATCACAGCCAATGACCGTATTTTCTCGAATAATAACATTCCGTCCAATATAAGTACCGCACTTGATAACACAACCAGCGGCAACTTTAGTTCCCGAACCGATGAAAACTCCATCTTCAATCACTGCACTAGGATGAATATCCGCTTCAGAATGTACGCAAGGCAATTCATTAATTAAAGAAGTAAAGCAAGAAAAGTTAAATGCGACAGAAAGGCAATTAATTAAATCAATGAATAAGGCACGCGGGTCGTTCACAATTAACATAGTGCAATCATCGAGAGCTGCTGAAATTTCTTGATTGCTAATCACTAAACAAGATTTTAGTTGTGCAATACTTTCCTGATTTGGAGGTCTCTCCACATAACAAAGTGTGTTTGCTACGGGATTACGACCATCGGAAACGCCAATAATAACACTAGCCTCACTAATCTCAACTTTCTCTGTTAACTTACTAGCAGAACCCAATATTGTTTTTACTAGACTAACAAGATTAGCAACTGAAATTGCAGTATTGAACTTTATGTGTTCCATTTACTCGCCTTTTAATGCGATACACAAAATTGAAAAATTACGGATATATACGCTTCACAGTTTTTTAGTTTTCAATCGTAATAACTACTTTATGCTTTTGATAATATTTGCATGGTTAGCCGTTATTAGATAGAGGTTCTAATAAGATTACAAATAAGCTCGACATCTGTCTTATTTAACCCAAAATATAGCGGCAAACACAACACTCGCGTAGCAATATCTTCAGACACAGGACAAGCTCGCTTTAGCTCTGGTTTTAAGAATGGCAAGGTATTGAGTGATGGATAGAAGTATCGACGCGGGCCAATGCCGTTATCCAAAAGTGCCTGCCGCACTCGCATCATAATTTCGTGTGTGGGGAAAATTACGGGGTAATAGCCATAGTTATATTCAAGGGTGGCTGAAGCGACAGGTCGTTGCAAAAAACAATCTTCGAGTTGGGTATCGTACCAACTGGAACATTCTTTACGGTAGGCAATAATGTCATTCACTTTGGGTAAGATACAAAGTCCCATTGCTGCGTGCAGTTCCGACATTTTTGCGTTAATACCGATGTCGAGATAGTCATCTTCGCCGATATGCCCAAATTTTTTCATTAGTGAAATACGTTCAGCAACGTCGGTATCTTTACAAACCACCGCGCCGCCCTCGGCAGTATGAAATAATTTGGTCGCATGAAAACTCAAAGTGCTGCAATCGCCATATTGTAAAATTGATTTTCCAGCAACCTTTACGCCAAACGCATGAGCCGCATCGTATATCACTTTAAGCTGATATTTATCGGCAATTTGTTGGATTTTTACCACATCACACGGACAACCATAAACATGAGTAGCCAGAATTGCCGAGGTTTTTTCAGTAATAGCCGCTTCTATTAAATCAGGATTAATACAAAAACGATGATTTTCAATATCTACAAAAACGGGTTCACAACCTTCCCACAGAATTGAGCTTGTTGTAGCGACATAGCTATATGG
>Ga0194060_10001315_pt1 | contig 17707 bp, 15 predicted proteins | sample SepL225m_MetaG_FD_163427 | JGI IMG/M metagenome (GOLD analysis project Ga0194060, IMG submission 163427) | Anoxic zone freshwater microbial communities from boreal shield lake in IISD Experimental Lakes Area, Ontario, Canada - Sep2016-L222-5m | ecosystem: Environmental > Aquatic > Freshwater >...
ATTCTGCTTTCACTAATTTCTTTTGTAATGTCAGCGATGATTAGTCCAGGTCCATATGTTTCATCAGCTCTTAAAACCTTTAGTTTGGCTTCATCGCAAATAGGTTTAATTACTTCGTTATAGAGTTCGTTAAATGGAGAAGAAAATTGCATTACTACAAATGCTTTTGGTTCTTCACTGTGTATCTTATAGTTTCGTATTGTAATATCACTTGTCCCTAAACAAAATAAACCTACTTGACTTATAGGAACAACGAATGGCAAGGTTTTTACCAGTACAATAATTCCATCTACTTTTAAAATAACTTTTGAACCTTTAACTTCTACTTCAACTTTATAAAATTTATTTGTTTCTAGATTTGTATATAAGCCACTTAAAGCGTGATTATCCCAAGTACTTCTGAAACCACGAATAGAATACATATTCCAAGAACCACCCAATCCAACTGTCAATAGATTTTTTGTATCTGGGTCAAAGAATATAATTATTTCACAAACGCTGGGTAAGCTTTTGTCTATCTTCTTAAACATTATTTCAGCGGATATTTTTCCACCGCTGAAATAATGGTCTGACATAATCTGTGCAAAGTCAGATTGTGTTTTTCCTTCATTAAGAACTTTCTTCCCTTTAAAAATGATTTCATTTTTCTTCTGGGTACATTGTCCTAAAAGTGCTGTCCAATTCATTTCGTTTTATTTAATGGTTAAATTTATTAATTCAGTTTCAAGTTAGCACGTCTCTCATAATTGCACATAACTTATTTATACCCCTGACATCGTCAGGCATATCTCTCTATTTTTGGGTAGATATGTCTGATAACTATCAGGGGTTGCAAATTTACGTATTATTATTTTATTCCTCCATTTCATCAAATGGGCTTTTTATATTCTGTAAACTTTTAGTACTTACATGGGTATAAATTTCTGTGGTTTTACTACTGCTATGTCCAAGTATTTCTTGAATATATCGTAGGTCAGTTCCTGCTTCTAATAAATGTGTGGCATAACTATGGCGCAACCAATGTAAACTTACCGGTTTAGTTATTTTTGCTTTTTCTAATGCCTGTTTTAGTACACTCTCCAAACTTTTTTCGTTGTATTGTTCGCCTTTATTTTGGCCTTCAAACATCCAAGCAGCGGGTTTAAATAGTTTATAATAACTTCTCAACATACTTATTGTTTTATCTGATAAAGGAACTATTCTATCTTTTCTTCCTTTAGTTTGTTTTATTATTAGCAAGTTTCTTTTTGAATCTATATCATTTGGTTTTAAATTTATCAATTCACTTCTTCTCAATCCGCAGCTATATATTAATGATAGCATTGTTTTGTGTTTTATATTGCTATGTGCATTCAATATTAATTTTATTTCTTCCTTGCTTAATACGTTAGGTAGTAATTTAGGTCTTTTCGGACGATGTATTATTTCAACATTTATAGATTTATTTTGAATCTTGCTAAAGAAAAGCTTAATTGCATTTACTACCTGGTTTTGGTAGGATGCTGATAATTTGTTTTCCAAAATAAAATTATTGTTAAACAGTATTACATCTTCATTGTTTATTTTATCTATTGGCTTATCATTATAATATTTTAAAAATGTTTGCAATGCTTCGGTATAGGTTTTTATGGTACTTGCTCCATATCTTTTGCTGCGCAACCATTGAATATATTTTTCTATTTTCTGTTTAGCATCTTTATTTAAAGTAATTGGTTTTTCCTTTTCTCGTTTTTCATTGTCAATTCTAAATTCTTCATTCTTAATTCCGAATCTCTCCCTGTTCTCCTCCGTATCCGGCAAATGCCATGTTTTCAAGGTCGCGCTCCATTTGGCATCGTTCAACTTTTTAAAACGAGCTACCAGTTCGGGTTTATTTTCAAAATTCAGCCCGTAGGATTTTTATGGATATTAAGCTGATTACTTAATCTATTTCTCAAGTATATTTTCCCGCTTCCTGATTTAAGATACTTTTCTCTTCTGGTTGCATCCTGTTGGTTTAAGCAGCCTTCAAAATAGATTAATTTAACAGGTAATCTGTTTTTAGTTGAATAAACTTTCCCTTCGATATGTTGTTTTAATCTTTCTTTTAAATTAGCAGTATAGCCAGTATAAAACATATTATCTTTTTCGCTTAACAATACATAAACATAAAAATACATATCTTAGTTTTTAGAGTTATCCAATTAATCCAACGGGCTATACAGCTATGCGCTTCTCGCCCTTATGTTCTATTTGTTTAGCAGTATACTTCATTTTTTACATTCTTTCGCCTGTGCCATTTATTCTGTGACTTCTCGCCACAACACATTGTTTTTTATACCTTACAAATATAATAAAATAAAGTATCCCCAAAAATATCCAACCTCCAGAAAATTTTCCTCAGAAATTTATTGTCAAAAAAGAAAAATCATTATTTTTGTAATCGAGAAGTACAAGCAATTGTATTATAAAAGCAACCCTAATAACCTTTTATACATTACTGTGTATGGAAAAAATTTATTTAGGGATTGTGGATGATGAGCCAATAAGGCGTCTCGGAATTGCTACGCAGTTCAAACAATCAACAAAAATTATTCTTTCGTTCGAACTCAACACTACTCGCGAGGTGAGTGGGGCTTGCCGCAAGCGTGTGCCCGATGTTATCATTGCAGTAAAAGAATCGGCATTTACCAATCAACTCTTGTTGTTGCAAGACATCAAACATCGTTTCGCCAACGTGAAAGTGCTTTTGCTGATGCACCATTGCTCGTTCGAGGAAATGAAACTTAGCCAAGAAGCGGGCATGGATGGGGTAATAATAAGCACCTGTGCGCCCGATGAGTTGGTAACTGGTGTAGAATTTGTGCTCAACTGTGGAAACTATTTTCATCCTTGTGAAAGGCAAAAATGGTTGGTGCGTAGCGAAGAAGATATGCTGAGGTACGACCATTGGTGTAAGGTGCTTTTGTCGGAACGCGAAGCCGATGTGTTGAAATTGCTGAGCGAAGGATTGGTGAGTAAACAGATTGCCGATATTTTAGATATAGCCGAATGCACTGTGCGCGACCATCGCGATCATTTATTACAGAAAACAAAATGCCATAATGCAGCCGATTTAACGGTATTTGCTTTTAATATAGGATGGATAAAACCCCTCCATCCTGATTTGATAAATAGTAAAAATACACATATCCCAAAACCACCTCCTCCTATAGGATTTAGTGATGGCAGTTCCTGGTTTTATTAAAAAAAATCGCAAAAATACCTCATAAAAGGGGATTGACAAACGCTCTTTCGTAGCATACTTTTGTGCCGTAATTTGCTTCGGGAGCAATAGAAATTGAGAAGTAAAATGATGGAAATGGTTCTTTATTTATCGAAAGCTCATAAAAACACTTGGAAAGTCAAAATTCGAACATTTGGTGCGAAAGGTCCAATGTTTCGTGCGAAAGATGTATCCTCTGAATCAAATGGTCTAATCATTCGTACGAATGGTTATAACTTTCGTTCGAGAGTTTGGAACTCTGGTGTGAAAGCTTGGAACCTTCGTTCGAAGGTTTCGAACTTTGGTGTGAAATGTTGAATGTTTGAAGCGAATGTTTAGATGTTTTGAATGAATGTTCGAATGTTTCGCACGAGAGGAGTAACCGCTCGTTCAAAAAGTATAATGTTTCGCACAAAATGTTCGAAAATGAGGTTTTTGAGAAATTTTAACTGATTTGAAAGCCACCCGATTGCTAATATAGTACAGTAAATGAATAACTTAACAATAAAATAAACAATAACAACTAAAATTAATATTAAACTTTAAAACTTAAACGTTATGATAAATTACAGCAAAACCATTCTGAATTACAACATTTTTTTTATTTACATGGTGCCTTATGCCATCGACCCAGCTAACTCGGCTCGATTGGGTTTGACCCCTGCACAAGTAGCAGCTTTAACAGCTGCATTAGCTATCTGGAAAGTGGATTACGAAAAATACATCAATCCGGCTACCTATTCGAGAGTGAATACAGCCACCATCAACGGGCTGTTTCGCACCAACAAAGCTATTACCAGTGGAATTGGGCAACAATTAAAAAGCAATTCGCTGTTGGTACTTACCGAATTGGAGTACATATTATTTGATATTCACAAAGATGCAACTCCGCGAAGCAATATCCCAAAACCTACTCAAGAGGCAGGTGTATCCTTAAAAACCAACCAACATTTGAACCACGAATACCATGTTTTTGATTTGGCAAACATGACAAGTGGAGCCAAACCAAAGGATGTGAAAAGGATAAAAGTGGTGATGTTGGTGCTCGACAAAGGAAAACCAGAACCTACCATTGATCAACTTTTGCCCGAAATGGAATCGGGAACCATGAATTTCGATATCCCATTTACGGCAGCCGATGAAGGCAAAATAGCATACTTGGCGGTATGTTTTAGCAACGACAGCGGTGATGGACTTTTCTCAGCCATAATAGCCAATCCGATAATTTAGAGCTAGTAAATGTCAATTTCGAAACCCGACAGCGTTAATTCTGTCGGGTTTTGTTTTTTGTAGGAATCTCGTCTAAGTATTTAGAATTTCTTCTTCGCGCCTTTCTGCCTTCGCGGTGAAAAACTCTTTACGAAATACGAATAGTACGAATTTACGAATCAGGGTTTAGAATTTAGTAATTAGAGTTTAGAATTTCTTCTTTGTGCCGTTTCTGCCTTCGCGGCAATTTTCAATTTTCAATTAAAAAACTTTAAACCCAAACCCTCCGAAACCATTGAAAACATTGACATGACGAAAGTCATTTATTCTCCAAAGCTTGGTATCTCTTATTACTATTTCGGGTTTTGTTTCGACCAAAAAGGGTGATTTTGTTGAAATCTTGATAAAAAAATGCATAAATATTTTTTCTTTTTTGAATTAGCTATAAATGTTTTTATAAATTTGTCGCGCCTTAAAAAAAGGGATACCTCAAAAGAGGTGGACTAAATGGAGTTAAAACGTTAAAAATTAATATGGATACAACTAACAACAAGCAGCGAAAACAAATATCAGCAGTTTTTTCCTTCCTGTTTTTATCAATCATTTTTAGTATACAACCGCTTTCGGCACAGGATGGTGCCAAATTGTTTAAGCAAAATTGCGCGGTATGTCATACCATCACCAGTCAGAAATTAGTAGGACCTGGTTTAGCAGGTGTGGCAGCACGTGTGCCAAACGATGCTTGGTTGATGAAATGGATAAAAAACAACCAAGAAGTATTGAAAAGCGGTGACGCTTACGCTAAAAAGATACTTGCCGAAAGCAACGGTATGCAAATGACCGTGTTTGCCGATTTGAAAGATGAGGAATTAAAGGCGCTTGTTACTTACATCAAAAACCCACCTAAAGAAGTGGCACCTATGCCTGCTGCTGGAGCTGGAGCTGCTGCACCTGTCGAAAAAACAGTAAATCCTTTGGCCATATTGTTAGGAGTAATTGCATTCCTTGTTATCTTGGTTGCTATCTTACGTGGACTTTCGCATTCATTAAAAAACATCAAAAGAGAAAAAGAAGGTTTAGCTGAAGAAGAAAAATTAACCGCTTGGGCCGAACTAAAAATATGGATGGGTAACCACAAACGCACGATGGTACTTATCATATTATATATAGTAGGAGGATTTTTGGTTGCTGCTTGGGATGGTATGATGGGTATAGGAGTTTACCAAGGTTATAACCCTAGCCAACCAATAGCGTTTTCACACAAAATACATGCTGGCGACAATGCTATCAACTGCCAATACTGCCACTCGGGAGTAGAACGCAGCAAAACAGCTGGTATACCTGCCGTGAACGTTTGTATGAACTGTCACAAAGGAATATCGAAAGGACCTATTACAGGAACCACCGAAATAGCTAAGATATACGATGCTGCTGGTTGGGACCCTGAAAAAGGAGCTTATACCAAACCACAAAAACCTATTAAATGGGTAAAAGTGCACAACCTTCAGGATTTTGTATTCTTTAGTCACCAACAACACGTAAAAGTGGGTAAACAAGATTGTGCAACTTGCCACGGTGACTTAACCAAAATGACTACCGCTACTCAAATGCAACCACTCACCATGAAATGGTGTGTTGATTGTCACCGCAAAACAGAAGTACCGGGCATGAAAGACAATCCTTATTACGAAAGTTTACACAAAAAACTAAGTGAGAAATTCAAAAACTTACCAAAAGACGAACAGGTAATTACTGTTGCGAAAATGGGAGGAATAGAATGTGGTAAATGCCATTATTAGGAAAAGGAATTAGAAATAAGAATTTAGATTTTTTATAACGATATGGGAAAAACAAAATATTGGAAAGGATTAGAAGAGTTAAACAATAGTCCTGAATTTGTTCAAAAAGCAGAAAACGAATTTGCTGAACAAGTACCTTTAGAAGAATTTTTAGGAGACAACAACCTTGCTATAGGCGGAGGTACCAACCGTAGAGATTTCTTGAAATTTCTAGGATTTAGCGTTACCGCTGCATCATTGGCTGCTTGCGAAACTCCAGTGAACAAAGCAATACCTTATGTAGTTCGTCCCGAAGAAATCACTCCAGGAGTTGCCAATTGGTATGCTTCTACTTATTATGATGGAAACGACTATGCAGCCTTATTGGTAAAAACACGCGAAGGTCGTCCTATCAAAATAGAAGGAAACGAATTATCGAAAATAACAATGGGAGGAACCAATGCACGTATTCAAGCATCCGTTCTTTCGCTTTACGATTCGTCAAGATTAACAGGTCCTCAATCAAATGGTTCTTCAGCCACTTGGATTTTAACCGATAAAGAAATAGCTGCTAAATTAAATTCGATTACTGCTAAAAACGGTAATATTCGCATCCTATCATCTTCCATCATCAGTCCTTCTACCAAAGCGGCTATTGCCGAATTTACTGCTAAATACCCTACCACCAAAGTGGTAATGTACGATGCGGTATCGTATTCGGGAATCGCAAAAGCCAATGAACAAACTTTTGGTAAATCATTTGTACCATCTTATAGTTTCGACAAAGCCGAAGTAATAGTAAGTATTGCTGCCGACTTCCTTGCCAACTGGTTATCGCCAATTGAATATGCTAAGCAATATGCTACTTTAAGAAGAGTGAGCAAAGAGCATACAAAAATGTCGAAACATTTCCATTTCGAATCAAACCTTTCGCTTACAGGAGCTAATGCTGATGAGCGTGAGCCGGTGAAAGTTTCGGAACAAGGAAAAGTAGCCGTTAACTTATACAATGCAGTTGCAAAACTTGTTGGAGGAGCCACTTTATCTTCTTCGTCATTATCGTGCGATGCTACTATAGCTAAAGCAGCTAAAGAATTGGTAGAGAACAAAGGCAAATCGCTAGTGATAGCTGGTTCGAACGATGTTTACATCCAGTTAGTAGTAAATGGTATCAACCAAATGCTCGACAACTATGGAAAAACAATTGATATTGAAAACACCAATTTAACCCGTCAGGGCGATGATGCCGATTTTACTTCATTGGTAGCCGATATGGCAGCTGGTAAAGTAGATGCATTAATCACTTATAATACTAATCCGGTTTACACTGCACCTGCATCATTGAAATTTGCAGATGCTTATAACAAAGTAGGATTGCGCATTTCCTTAGCCGACAGAGCTGACGAGACCGCTTCACTTGCAACTTATATCTGCCCTGACCACCATTACTTAGAGTCATGGAACGATTTTAATCCTAAAAAAGGACACTATAGTTTAGCTCAACCTACTATTTCGCCATTGTTCACACAACCTCGCTACGAGGGAACACGTCAGGCTCAAGAATCGTTGTTGATTTGGGCTGGCATCACAGCAGATTATCATTCATTCATTCAAAAAACATGGACAGAACGCGTTTTCCCAATGCAAGGAAAATACATGATGTTCGCTGAATTCTGGAACAACTCATTGCACGATGGTGCTATTGAAGTAGGTACAGGTGATGAACTGATTAAGAAAGAAGAAAAAGTAGACGATAAAAAGAAAGGCAATAAGAAAGAAGAGAAAAAAGAGGAGAAAAAAGAAATTGCTAAAGTTGATTTAAACGATGCTGCACAGAAATTAAATGCTGCTAAAGGAGGAGAGTTTGAATTAGCACTTTACGAAAAAGTAGGAATTGGAAATGGTAATCAAGCCAACAACCCTTGGTTGCAAGAATTGCCTGACCCTATTTCAAAAATAACTTGGGACAACTACGTTACCATGTCGCCAGCCGATATGGAAACGAAATACAAATTAATGAAACGTCAGGACCGTGAAGCAAGTATTGTGAACGTTACTGTTAATGGCGTTACTGTTAAATTGCCAGTGGTACCTCAACCAGGACAAGCAAAAGGAACCATTGGTATTGCGCTTGGTTATGGCCGCGACAAAGCAGGTAAATTAAGCACAAACACAGGAGTGGTTGGTCAAAACGTTTATCCATTTGTTCAAATAGCAAACGGAACGTTGATTTACGCTTCGTTAGATGCAAAAATTGAAAGCACAACTGAAGTTACAGAATTAGCAGGAACACAGATTCATCATACCATGATGGGTCGTGAGATTGTGAGAGTAACTTCGTTAGAAGATTATAAAAAAGATCCAACAGCAGGTAACCATCCTGAAATGATGTATACCAACAGTGGCAAAGTAAACCCTGCCACTCTCGACTTATGGAATGAACACGAAAAACTTGGTCATAGATGGGGATTAACCATCGATTTGAATTCTTGTATCGGTTGTGGCTCATGTGTTGTAAGCTGTACAGCCGAAAACAATGTGGCTGTGGTAGGTAAAGAAATGGTGATGAAAACACGCGAAATGCACTGGTTGCGTATCGACCGTTATTATTCAACCAACTGGCCATCGGAAGTAGCACAAGCAAAAGAAAAAGCTGACGAAAAAGGAGTTGGTTCTATTGATATGTATTTAGATATGGAAAATCCTTCGGTTGAAAATCCGAAAGTGGTATTCCAACCAATCATGTGTCAACATTGTAATCACGCACCTTGTGAAACAGTTTGCCCTGTATTGGCTACCAACCATAGTTCGGAAGGATTAAATGCAATGGCTTACAATCGTTGTGTAGGTACTCGTTACTGTGCTAACAACTGTCCATTCAAAGTAAGACGTTTCAACTGGTTTAACTATAACGAAAGCCCTGACTTCAAGATCAACCCTACACAAGACGATTTAGGTCGTATGGTATTGAATCCTGATGTAGTTGTTCGTTCACGTGGGGTAATGGAAAAATGCTCAATGTGTGTTCAACGTGTTCAGGCTGGTAAATTAGAAGCTAAAAAAGCGGAACGTAAATTAGCCGATGGCGATATTAAATTGGCTTGTGCTCAATCTTGCCCTACCAATGCAATCTTATTTGGCGACTTGAATGACGAAAGCAGTGCAATTACCAAGTTGAGAAAAGAAGATGAACGAAATTATTTCATCTTAGAAGAACTTGGAATAAAACCAACAGTATCATACTTAACCAAAGTACGTAACTGTGAGTTAGAAACTGCAGAACCAGCTGAAACAAAATCGGAGAAAAAAGAAGGATAAAATAACTTTGAAGTTGAAGAAGTTAATTCAACCAAGAACTATTTAAAAATAATAAAGAATAAAACAATTTAAGAAATAATATGCACGCAGAATCAGAAATTAGAGAGCCCTTAATTCTTGGTAATAAAACATATCATCAAATCAGTGAAGATATTGTACGACCAATAGAAGGAAAAGCCACCAAACAATGGTACATGCTACTAACATTGGCAGTCATTTGCTTTTTATGGGGAATAGGTTGCTTAGCTTATACCATCGGTACCGGAATCGGAGTTTGGGGTTCAAACAACGGTGTTGATTGGGCTTGGGATATCACCAATTTCGTATGGTGGATCGGTATTGGTCACGCTGGTACACTTATTTCAGCTGTGTTGTTGTTGTTCCGTCAGAAATGGAGGATGGCAATTAACCGTTCGGCCGAAGCGATGACGATATTTGCCGTAATGTGTGCAGCTATTTTCGTAACCCTACACACAGGTCGTCCTTGGTTAGATTATTGGTTGTTTCCATTGCCAAATCAATTCGGTTCTCTTTGGGTGAATTTCAACTCTCCTTTATTATGGGACGTATTTGCGGTTTCTACATATTTCTCTGTATCATTGGTATTCTGGTATACAGGTCTTGTTCCCGATTTTGCAATGATTCGCGATAGAGCCGTAAAACCTTTTGCTAAAAAATTCTATAGCTTATTAAGTTTTGGATGGGGTGGAAGTGCTCGTCATTGGAGTCGTTTCGAGGAAGTATCATTGGTACTTGCAGGTTTATCTACTCCACTTGTGTTCTCTGTTCACTCTATTGTATCCATGGACTTTGCTACATCAGTAGTTCCTGGTTGGCACACTACCATCTTCCCTCCTTATTTCGTTGCTGGAGCGGTATTCTCAGGATTTGCAATGGTTCAAACCTTATTGCTCATCATGCGTAAAGTTTACCATTTAGAAAACTATATTACTATCAAACACATCGAGTACATGAATATTGTAATCATTGTTACAGGTTCTATCGTTGGTGTGGCTTACCTTACAGAGTTGTTTATTTCTTGGTATTCAGGTGTTGAATACGAACAATACGCATTCTTGAACAGAGCAACAGGACCATATTGGTGGGCATATGCAGCAATGATGACTTGCAACGTTATTTCACCACAGATATTCTGGTTCAAAAAACTTAGAACTAATCTTGCGTTCACGTTTTTCATGTCAATCATTGTGAACATCGGTATGTGGTTCGAACGTTTTGTAATTATCGTTCCAACATTGTGTAGAACTTTTCTTCCTTCAACTTGGAACATGTATCACCCTACATTTATTGATATCGGAATTTTCACTGGTACGATTGGAATGTTCTTTACATTCTTCCTTTTGTTTACTCGTTATTTTCCTGTAATTGCACAAGCTGAGTTAAAATCAATTGTGAAAGCTTCGGGTCAAGAATACAAAGAGAAAGCAAAACACGCAGCACACTAGTTAGTAAGAATAGGAAATTAAAAAATTAAGTAATTAATAATTTTAGAAAATGAGTAACGTAACAATTCACGCGATTTTTGACGATGAAGAACCATTAATGTCGAGTGCAAAAACTCTTAAATCAAATGGCATTAGAGTAAAAGATGTGTTCTCTCCTTTCCCAATACACGGAATAGACCCTGTAATTGGAGTTCCAAGAACTTGGATAGCGATATGCGCTTTTATTTATGGTATTACCGGGTTATCATTAGGTACATTAATGATGTGGTACATGATGATTAACGATTGGCCAACAGATATTGGAGGTAAACCAAGTTTCGCATATTACATGAATATGCCTGCGTTTATTCCTATCTCTTTCGAGTGTACAGTGCTTTGTGCTGCACATGGAATGGCAATTACCTATTATTTGAGATGTTGGTTGGTACCAGGAGCAAAAGCTAAAAACCCTGATCCTCGTACAACGGATGATAAATTTTTGATGGTGGTAGAAACTAAACCGGAAAACAAGAATGACATTGAGTCGATTCTTAAAAACGGTGGAGCTTCAGAAATACATTACAAATAATTTAGAACTGCAAGCAATTGCGGAATTAAAATTTAGAGATTAGGACTTAGATTTAAAAAGTGATATGAAAAAAGTAACAAATATTATTTCTTTAATGGCAATTGTTGGTGGTATAACCATTGCCTTTACATCATGCTCAAAACGTGATGCTAATAGCCCAGGAGTGGAATACATGCCTGATATGTATCGTTCACCATCGTTGGAGACTAACTCATTTTCGGTTGTAGCAAATGCTGACGGAACTTTCGATACCATTCAAACTAACCGTTTGCCTGTGGCAGGTACTATACCAAGAGGTTATATGCCTTATCCCTACACAAACGACACGGCAGGATATTCAAATGCTGGAAAACACTTACACAATCCTTTGCCTAAAAATGATGCAAATGTTGCAGAAGGTGAAGTATTGTATGGTAAATACTGTGTCCATTGCCATGGTGCAAGTGGACAAGGAGATGGAATAGTAGGTAGCAAATTACCTGGACCTCCACCAAGTTATACCAGTGCAGCATTAATGGCTTTGCCAGAAGGCAAAATGTTTCACACCATTACTTACGGAAAAAACATGATGGGTTCTCATGCTTCGCAATTGAACGAGGATGAAAGATGGAAAGTGATTATGTACATTCATAAATTACAATATCCTAATGGAGAACCTGTAAAAGTTGCTGATACTACTGCAACTCCAGCAGTGAAAGTAAAAGCTAAAGGGAAGAAAAAATAAAAAGTAGTCAATATAGAATACAACAATATTAAAGATATGAATAATTTAAACTATACATTTACTAACAAAACCAGAAATTTCACATTTGCGTTGATGGCTATAGGTGTCATCACCATTATTGCTGGTTTTGCACAACCTGCTCCTGATGGAGTGAATCCTGATGATTATAAGCACATGCGTATATGGGCTAATTTATTGGTGAATGGCTATTTCTTTATGGGAATAGGATTGTTGGCAACATTTTTCATGGCCTTGCAATATGCTGCTGAAGTAGCATGGTCAGTTGCTGTGAAAAGAGTTTACGAAGCTGTTTCTTGCTATTTACCTGTAGGAGCAACTATCATGTTTTTAATATTATTAGCTGGTCAATTGCACTTGCACCATTTATATATTTGGATGGACCCAGAAGTGTACGACAAAACATCACCAAAATTTGATGAATTAATTACGCATAAACAAGGATACTTTGCTCCAGCTTTCTTTTGGACCAGAACCATTGCATACCTAGTTATTTGGACTTTATTTCAAAGAGGTTTCCGTAAACGTTCTCTTGAAGAAGATTTACAAGGAGGAACTGCCTTACACTACAAAAACATTGGTAAAGGTGCGTTATTCCTTGTGTTCTTTGCTTTTACTTCTTCAACATCTGCATGGGATTGGATGATGTCGTTAGATGTACATTGGTTTAGTACCATGTATGGATGGTATGCATTTGCTGGCATGTGGATTTCTGCAATGACAACTATCTTGTTAACTGTTTTGTTCTTGAAGAGAAAAGGATATTTAGAAAATGTAAACGACAGTCATATTCACGATTTAGGAAAATGGATGTTTGCAGTAAGTTTCTTGTGGAGCTATTTATGGTTCTGCCAATTCATGTTGATATGGTATACAAACATTCCAGAAGAAATTATCTATTTCCAAGATCGTTTACATAATTTTGGTTACATGGGCTTAATGTGGACAGTGTTTTTCATGAACTTCTTGTTCCCTATGATATTATTGATGAGTAGAGATGCTAAACGTAATTACTATTTCTTAGTAATTGTTGGTTGCATAATCTTAATCGGACACTGGTTAGATGTATATGACATGGTAATGCCTGCTACCGTAAAAGGAAACCACCACTTAGGATGGGTTGAATTGGGTACTGCATTAGGATTTGTTGGACTAATCATATTTGTTGTTCACAAATCGTTAGCAAAGGCTCCACTAATGGTTCAGAAACATCCATATTTGGATGAAAGTATTCATCATCACTATTAATCGAACTTGTTCAATTAATCAATAAAGCTAAAACTTAAACCGAAATAAAAACAAAACAATTATTAATCAATCTAAATTTTAATTTGTATGACAACAATTTTAACGTACACTTCGATTGCTTTAGCAATAATAGCGTTTCGCTATGTTGCGAGAATCTTTGACCTTGTACTGATTCTTAAAGGAAGAAAAAACGCTTAATAGGAAATTGAGGAATTAAAGCAAGAAAATCCAAATTGAACTGCACGGATATAGTTTATCAGTTAAGTTCATTTATTTCTTACTAGCATTTCTAATTTTTCCCCAATAAATTAATTTATTATTTAAATCAACATCATGACAGAAATACTTATTTACGTTGCCATAACGTTAGCCCTTTTTGTAATCGGGTATATGGTTAGAGTGTACGAACTTTCTTCGAGCATAAGAGGTAAGAAACAACACATAGTGACTGAAGGCGACAACAGACTAATGGCAAGATTCATGCTTACTTTTTTGTTCGCATTCTTTGCCTTTGTAATTTACAATTTAGAGAGCTATGGTCCTAGAACTTTGCCAGAATCGGCTTCTGCACATGGTGTAGAATTAGATTGGTTGTTCAATTTCAACATGATTATCCTGTTTATTGTGTTCACCATTACTCAGATATTTTTGTTTGTTTTTGCATTCAAATATTATGGAAGAGAAGGTAACAAAGCAACGTATTTGGCACACAACAATAAGTTGGAAATGATTTGGACAGTGATACCTGCCATAGTACTTGCTATCATCATTATTTTCGGATTGAAGAACTGGAACAAAATTACCGAGCCTGCTTCGAAAGAAGCCATCGTGATTCAACTTTACGCTAAACAATTCGACTGGACTGCACGCTATGCTGGTAAGGATAACGAATTGGGAGCATCGAATTACAAATTAATTACTGGTGAAAATCCTTTAGGTATCGACTCAACCGATATTAAATCGAATGACGATATTGTGGTAAGAAATGAATTTCACATTCCATTAGGAAAAGAAGTAGAATTTAAATTGAATGCACGCGAGGTAATACACAGTGCTTATATGCCTCACTTCCGTTCGCAAATGAACTGTGTACCGGGAATGACCACCATGATGCATTTTACTCCTATCATCACTACTGCGCAAATGAGAGAGAAATTGAACAACCCTAAGTTCGATTATATTTTATTGTGCAACAAGATTTGTGGAAACAGTCATTACAATATGCAAATGACCATAGTGGTAGAAACAGAAAGCGAATACAAGGCTTGGTTGAGTTCGAAGTCGACATTTAAAAAGAAAGCTGCAGCACCTGCCGAAGTAAAAGCAGTGGCAGCAAAATAATTGAAACAAATTAAGATTAGGATTTAAGAAATTTAAACAAATAACATAAAAAGAATATGTCAGCAGAAGCACACACACATCATCACGAAGCTCACGCAAGTCACGGACACCACGATGAGCATCATCATGAAGAATCTTTTGTATCGAAATACATTTTTAGTATGGACCACAAAGTGATCTCTCGTCAGTTTTTGATAACTGCAGTGATCATGGCAACGATAGCAATGGGAATGTCATTATTGTTCCGTTTGCAATTGGCTTGGCCAGGCGAAAAATTTGCGGTAATCAACATGATATTGGGCGACAAATGGGGTAAAGATGGTATTCTTGACCCAGGAATGTACATGGCCTTGGTAACCATACATGGTACCATCATGGTGTTTATGGTACTTACTGGTGGATTGAGTGGAACATTCAGTAACCTTTTAATCCCATACCAAATTGGAGCTCGCGATATGGCTTCTGGTTTCATGAACATGTTGTCGTATTGGTTCTTCTTCTTATCAAGTATATTTATGCTTGCTGGTTTCTTTACCGAAACTGGTCCTGCATCGGGTGGTTGGACGGTTTATCCTCCATTAAGCGCATTGCCTCAAGCCATGGAAGGTTCGAAAATAGGGATGACTTTATGGTTGATTTCAATGAGTTTGTTCATTGTGTCTTCGTTGTTAGGTGGTTTGAACTATATTGTTACCGTAATCAACTTGCGTACTAAAGGGATGTCGATGACACGTATGCCATTGACCATTTGGGCGTTTTTGGTAACAGCTATTCTTGGTGTGCTTTCTTTCCCTGTATTATTCTCAGCTGCATTGTTATTAATCTCTGATAGAAGTCTTGGAACTTCGTTCTACTTATCCGACATTTACATTGGTGGACAAGCATTGGAACAAACAGGTGGTAGTCCAATATTGTACGAACACTTATTCTGGTTCCTTGGTCACCCTGAGGTATACATCATCTTATTACCTGCTTTGGGTTTAACATCCGAAATCATTTCGGTGAATGCTCGTAAACCTATCTTCGGATACCGTGCCATGATTGGTTCTATTATGGCCATTGGTTTCTTATCGTTTATCGTTTGGGGTCACCATATGTTTGTTACTGGTATGAATCCGTTTATTGGTTCGGTGTTTGTGTTCACTACTTTACTTATTGCTATCCCTTCGGCTGTAAAAGCATTTAACTACATCACCACGTTGTGGAAAGGAAACATCCAATACACACCTGCTATGCTATTTGCTATTGGTTTGGTATCTACCTTTATTTCGGGAGGTTTAACAGGTATCATCCTTGCCGATTCGGCTTTGGACATCAACGTTCACGATAACTATTTTGTGGTAGCTCACTTCCACATTGTAATGGGTGTGTCGGCTATTTTGGGTATGCTTGCTGGTGTTTATCATTGGTATCCTAAATTGTTCTTGCGCCACATGAATAAAAAGCTAGGATACATTCACTTTTGGATTACCTTCGTATGTGCTTACGGAGTATTTTTCCCGATGCACTTCTTAGGTTTGGCTGGGGTTCCTCGTAGGTATTATACCAACAGTGCTTTCCCGATGTTCGACAATTTGGTTGACATCAACGTATTCATCACCATCTGTGCCATCATTGGTGGCTTGGGTCAATTGATTTTCTTGTTCAATTTCTTCTATTCTATGTTTAGAGGTCCTAAATCGGAACAAAATCCGTGGAACGCAAACACTTTAGAATGGACAACGCCTATGGAACATACTCATGGCAACTGGCCTGGTGCTTTGCCTGTGGTTCACCGTTGGCCTTACGACTATAGCAAACCTGGTAAAGAACATGATTTTGTGCCACAAACCGTTCCTTTGGAAGAAGGCGAACTAGACGGTGGAGGTCATTAAACCTTGTCGTTTGTTAAGTTATTTGATTAATCAATAATATATATCCCTATTCCTTTCGGAGTAGGGATATTTTTTTAGGTTTTCGCCTATCTTTGCCTTGTGAAAAAACATTGGTTGCTTTTGGTTTTCCTGTTTCAATGCTTTGTGCTAACCGTGCAGAGCCAACCGGCCTTGGATACCATAAAAGATTGCCTGACCAAAAAACCTAAGTTTTATTTTAGTTTCGATTCGCGAAACTCTTTCATCGACCATAGCCGAGCCAAGATTTTTGGTTTTCTGATGGGGATGAACTATGCCAATCGACTTTATTGCGCGGTGGGCTATAACCAATTGTATCCGCCTACTACCAATTTCGATGAAACCTATTATTATATGAACGCTGACAATAAGCGCGACAGTGTGAAACAAGAATTGAAATTGTATTACGTGTCGGCAAGTGTTGATTATGTGTTTTACAAATCACATCACTGGAGCCTGAGCATGCCCCTCCAAATAGGCATTGGTACCAACTATTACAGATACAATCAAGGCGGCACTACCCACCGCTTGGGCCAACAGATAAACATAGTGTACGAACCTGCTGTGGCCGTAGAGTACAAACTCTGCCGATATTTTGGCGTGGGGGCCGAAATGGGTTACCGCTTTATGGTGGGCAGCGACCGTAAACTAAATGCTAAGTTCACCTCACCCATTTATGCCTTTAGCTTTATCCTCTATTATTTCGATATCTACAAACGGTTTATTAAAAGGGAATAACCTATTAGGGAGTAACTTACCGTTATGACACAAAGGTGCGAAGAACACCTCCTGCGATATATCGGAGGACATAATTCTTTTTCGCGGCACGTCCTGCGATATATCGGAGGACATAATTCTTTTTCGCGACACGTCCTGCGATATATCGGAGGCCATAATTCTT
>Ga0194060_10001316_pt1 | contig 17692 bp, 18 predicted proteins | sample SepL225m_MetaG_FD_163427 | JGI IMG/M metagenome (GOLD analysis project Ga0194060, IMG submission 163427) | Anoxic zone freshwater microbial communities from boreal shield lake in IISD Experimental Lakes Area, Ontario, Canada - Sep2016-L222-5m | ecosystem: Environmental > Aquatic > Freshwater >...
CCATCCAAACAGGCAACTAAACGATTTGGTTTATAAACCGAAATCAATCTAGCGCTCATGTCGATATATCCTCGAATAGCATTAATTGGTGTTCCATCGGGACTCAGCAGCGTATCTGGCATTCCGTAATATGCGCGATACCAAAGTGAGGCGCTATCTAAAAGCATTAAAGTCATAGTTCCCCCATAAGAAATGCAACCACTCCCCTGTCGATGCGCTTGATTGCATCTTTGCATACAACTCGTAACTCTTCACTTGCTCCAGCAATTTGATTAAGGAGATCGATTAATTGTTTAGTTGCACGTACGAAATCACCAACTGACATATCGCTTCCTTTAAGAACGTTTTGTAAAGAATTTCCATTAGCCCATTTATATGAGACAAGGGCGAAACCGGCATCTGGTTGACGCTGAGTTTTCACTCCATACTCAGTTTCAATCTCTTCGATATCGGCCCAAAGTGAGATTACATCTGACAAGGCACTAGAGACTCTCGTAGTGGGTAATTTTGGTGCAACATTATCGGCACCTCTAGACTCGAAGATCATCGTAGAAACAACTGAGAGAAGTTCAGGCGCACTTAAATCATTTAATAGACCTCTTCTTATGGTTTCAGTAAGCAATAGATCTGATTCGGCATATATTTTAGTTAGAATTTTTCCTTGAGCCGTTGGTTTCTCACCTTCGATATATTTCAAATGTGTAAGAACCTGGCAAATTTGATCAAATGTTTTAGCAATAACATGGGTTCTACTTTCAACTCTCGTGCGTAAACCATCATTCTCTCGATTCAGACGAGCGGCCCGTTCAGCCAAACGGGCATGATCTTCACGTTCATTACAGCCGTGACAACTGTGATTTCGCAGCGATTTTCTTAAATCTGACAAATCAAGTTCTAATCTGGCTCTCTGACGATTATCGAAAGTCTTTTTCTGATCGCGCTTGGATAGAAGTGTCTCAACCTCTTTAATTTCGCGGCGAATGCTTGCATACTCGAGAAAATCTCCGAGGTGACAATTAACCTGGCCTAGAAGTTCTTCAATTGCACTCTCATTTTTATGAATTTGCCGAGATAAACCTACGACAGCTCGGTCGGCTTGAAACTGAGCAAAGGATGATTCAAGTGAGCGACGGGCTCGCTCTCGCCCGAATCGGGCAATCAGATTAATTGACATGTTATATGTCGGGGCAAATGATGATCGAAGCGGATACGTTCGTGTAGATGCAAGTCCGGCAGCTGATGCTGAGTCAACGGTTGGTGACCACTGGATGACTGCATTTCCTTCAATGTCGATTCCACGTCGTCCGGCTCTTCCCGTCAGCTGGGTGTATTCACCAGGTGTTATAGGTACATGTGCTTCACCGTTGTACTTAATCAATTTTTCCAGCACTACGGTGCGCGCAGGCATATTTATCCCAAGTGCCAAAGTTTCTGTTGCAAAAACCGCCTTTACTAGACCTCTCTGAAAAAGATCCTCAACTGCGGATTTGAAGCTAGGAAGCAAACCGGCATGGTGAGCCGCTATGCCACGCTCCAGCGCAGTTAGCCATTCATCGAATCCCAGGACTTCTAAATCTTCTTCTGCAATATTCTGCGTATATTTCAGTGCGGTTTCGCGAATTTCACTTCGCTCCTCAGTAGTAGTTAAACGTAATCCAGAATGCAGGCATTGTTTAACTGCTGCATCACATCCGACTCTGGAGAAAATGAAGGTTATCGCTGGTAAAAGATTCTCACGGGAAAGTTTTTCAATGATGTCTGCCCGAGTTAATCGATCATGGGGTTCATTAAATCTTCCGCGGCGGTGTCTACTCACCGCTGCTTTTCTGACAGCCTCGCGTTCTCTTTGCAGAATCTCTGGGTTTATTTGACCAGGCTTTTCAAAAAGATCAAGAAGTCGATTTCCGATAAGGACATGTTGATAAAGGGGAATCGGTCGGATTTCACTGACAATGACTTGTGTGTTACCACGAACTTCTCCGAGCCATTCTCCAAACTCTTCAGCATTGGAAACCGTCGCAGAAAGAGAAATTACCTGCACGCTTTCCATGAGATGGATCAACACTTCTTCCCAAACAGCACCACGAAATTTATCGGCTAAATAGTGGACTTCATCCATTACTACGTATGCAAGATTGCTCAAGGTGTTTGAGCCGGCGTACAACATATTGCGCAAAACTTCGGTAGTCATGACGAGAATCTGCGCTTCACCATTAATACTGGTGTCTCCAGTTAGCAGTCCAACTCTATCTTCGCCAAATTTATCAACAAATTCTGCGTATTTTTGATTTGATAAAGCCTTGATTGGTGTCGTGTAGAAACATTTCTTGGATAACTTCAAAGCTAAATGTGCAGCAAACTCACCTACAACCGTTTTACCCGCGCCGGTAGGAGCGGCAACTAAGACGCCACTCCCTGACTCAACTGCATGACAAGCCGCGATTTGAAATGGATCGAATTCAAAATCAAAACTTTGAATAAATGCCGTAGTTTCTTTGAATTGATTTCTCAATTTAGCGGCGGCGAATTTTTCTGCCGGAGTTGTCATGGCGTCCAAGACAGTAATGCACCTGAAACACATTCTGCTGAAATGGGAAGCTGTCCTATTCGCTCACCATCTGCGTAAGCAACTGCTTTAGCAATAATTGAAACCTTGCGACTTCGAACTATTTCTACTGCTGGATGAGTCACATGAGTACCTTTGAAAACTTTTGGGAAAACTTTAGCGAACTCCAATTTGGAAATGGGATGAAGGACCATGACGTCGAAAAGACCATCAGTGATGTCGGCATCGGGGCAAACCAGCATTCCACCACCGTAGGAGCGCCCGTTAGATACTGCTATTAACATCGCTTGCGTGGAGATTGTTCGATCGTCCAGAGTTATCTCATAATGACGTGCTTTAAAACGAGGCAATTCGATTGCAATCGCCGCGTTATATTTCATTGGACCCTTGGGCCATGACATTGAATTGGCCTTCTCATTTACAATCGAATCAAATCCCGTCGATAAGATCGCTGCAAACCATTCGCCATCGACTAAACCGAGGTCCAGTTGCCTTGGCTTTTTCGAAATTACCGATTCCAGAAGCAAATCAATCTCCGTAAGTGACCAACCCAAAGTTCTAACGAAGTCATTTCCGGTACCAGCTGGAATAATGGCTAGTGGTATTTGAGCCGGAGTTGTCTTTTGTAGGACTAGGTGAACCAAACCGTCACCACCGACAGCAATCACTCCGTCACAGTTGCTTTCTTTTTCTATGAAGCGTTGGAGCGCAACTCCTTGATCGATTGCATTTTTTCCAACAATGATTTCGTAATCAATTTTTCTGGAATTTAAATATCCAGCAACATAAGTTCCAAGGGTTGCACCTTTACCCTGACCAGAGAGCGGATTAATGACAAGGGCCCACATGAGGCGACCCTATCCAATTATTCGTTTATAGGGGTGGGAGCATCGATGGAGGTTGCACGTGTTTCAATTTTTACTTGTTTCTTGTCTCGCTTTTTATCAACTAAAAGGCCGATGCCACCTGCCATGAAATAGAGAAGAATCAACGGAAGTGCCAGGAGGGTCATTGTTAATGGATCCGGAGTTGGTGTAAAAGCAGCGGTAAAGGCAAATATTGCAAAAACCCACACTCTCCATGGTTTAAGGATTGTGGATCCTCGAATGAAGCCAATCAAGTTGAAAGTAACTAAGAAGACAGGCAATTCAAAGGCAAGACCAAAGATAAGAATAATCCGGAGAACGAAATCGAGGTAATCATCAAACTTTATAAGATTGGAAAGTGAAGTAGGAGTAAATCCAAAAAGCATTTTGATCGCAAGGGGCAAAATCAAATAACCCAAATATGCACCAATTGCAAAAAATGGAGTTGCAAAAAGGATGAATAAAATCGTATTCCTTTTTTCTTTACGGTGAAGAGCCGGTGCTATGAAAGCCCACAACTGATACAACCAAAACGGAGCCGAGAGAATAACTCCGGCCAGAATTGAAACTTTAACCTGCAAATTAAAAGGCCCTAAAACCCCATTTATATAAAGCCCACCGCAGGAGGCTGCACCTGAGGCCTGTGCACCCTTTAAATCACAAACAGGTGCAGCTAACGTTGTAATAATCGGGTTATAGAAAACCCATCCCACAATTGAACCTAAAACAATTGCTAGTGATGCCCTAAAGATACGTTTACGAAATTCTCGCAAATGATCTAGAAGTGGCATCCTTGCCGCATTATCAGATGCCATCTTCAAAAATTATTTGTCGGTTGCTTCGCCTGAAGGCTTGTCATCCTCTTGAAGCTCTTTCATCTCACTCTTAAAGATTCTTAATGAGCGACCAAGCGAGCGTGCAGAATCCGGAAGACGTTTGGCACCAAATAGAACCATTACTACTACTAAAAGAACCGCTATATGTCCCGGTTTAATTGCATTCATCTTTGCTCCTTGAATAGTGAGAATTCTTGAGGTGTAGATTACCGCAGAGAAGACTGAAAACGCTATGCGCTCTTGGCTTGACGATAACGTTCTAGCAACAGTTGGGCCTTTTCTGCTATTTCGAGGCGAATTTGCGTGGGATGTAGCAACTGAGCACTGCCTGAACTGGCACAAATGCTACGCAGGATCCACTGTTCGGAGAATGAATTCAACTGCATTTCTTCGGTGTCTTGTATTTCTGGGATTGAGAAACGCTCTTTCATTAATCGGCTTCGTTCTATCACTTTGATTGAATAGGCAACATCCGGGTTCAAGTTTGTTTGTTGATTTGAATGTGATGGAAAATCCAGAGTAGCTGATTGAGCACTTGCTATACGGTCAAGTCTGAAAGTACGGAACGCCTTTGCAGTGCCGCAATAGGACAGAAGATATTCGACTCCTGACTCGCTATACATTTCTAAAGGTGAAATTATGCGGTCAGAATACGTGTCACTATAAAGTGAGTGATATTTAATCTTAAGAGCGCTTTTCTTATTCAAGGAATTTTCAATAATCGCTCGCAATGAGCCTGCGACTGGATTCGTTGCACGCAAACGTGAATGAATTGGGGACTTATTGGAAAGTCGTTCAATCAGTTCTTTCACGTTTGCAATCAAACTAGAATCCTTCGAGATTGAATCCAAAACTAAATCTAGGCCAAAAAGTAATGCAACGATTTCATCTGAATTCAGCGAACGCGGAGATTGCAAAGTTGGCGCATTGTGAATAGTTACAAAACCAGATTCAAAAGAAAGATCCATTAACTCGAGGGGGGTATATCCAGGTAAACCACACATCCACAAAGTCATGAGATCGTTATTGATTTGAGCAACACTGACATTAAACATGGCCGCTAAATCAGACGTACTTACTCCTTGGTGGGTACTGATATAGGGCACTAATGCTAGAAGTCGCTCTGTATGGACTATTGGCATTGGTCTATTTCTATTCATGCAACACAACCAATTTTTCCAGAATTTCAATAATCGAATCCTGGAGTTCCTTCGGTTCTACAACAAAAACATCGTCCATATGCCAAAGTACTTGATCGATGAATGTATTGGGATTTGAGTATTCCACGGAAATGAGTTCCCACTCCCCCAGATCCTTCAAAACCTTCGCATCTTTTCTCAGAATGAAAGCTTTATCTTTTCGAACTTCCAAGATAGCTGTGGAACTTCTAGTGTCTTCTTCGAAATTTTGCAGCAAATCAAAACCTTGTGGTATTTCAAATGAATGAGTTTCTGTGCCAATCGTAATTTCACCTGCAACACGGTCCAATCGAAATGTTCGCATCGCTGCCTTTTCAATATCAAAACCGGCGAAATACCAATGCCCACCTTTTGATGCAATAGCGTAAGGCTGAACCTGACGAGGCAATCTCTCTAAATCTTGGGAGAAATAGGTGAAAAAGATTGGTGTCCGCGTAGCGATCGCATCTAACACCGATGTTAGCTCGGCAGTTGATGACGATACGCGAGGTGCCAAAGTTGGAATTGAATCTACGTCAGAATCGATGCCGATAGATTTCAGTTTCACAATCGCCGAATGAGCCGCTTCACTTAAGGCTTGCCCATTCCAAGCTTGAGCCGCGAGGGATAAAAGTGCAATATCCGTTCCGGACAATTCACCCAGATCTAATCTGTACGTCTCGGGCTTGATTCGATATCCAGCTTCATCCATAAATAATGGATCAAATCCGCCTACTTCTATATCAATCCCGAGCGAACGTAAATCATCTTTATCTCGTTCAAACATTCGCTCTTTAGATTCATCGCTGCCTTCGTAACCTTCAATACTTTTAAAGATTTCAGCCTTAGTCAGATATCGTTTAGTTGCTAGTAATGCGATGGTTAAATTAACTAAACGCTCACTCTTCCGCGACACCGTACGCTCCTTTTGAAGGACGTCTACGTCTGGCTAGAACTTCAACACCTGGTGCCATTCGCCGTGTTTGAATAATAAATCCTGTATGACCAATCATGCGCTGTTGAGGGCGCACTGCAAGTCCTTCGTGATGCCAACCGCGTACCAAAGTCTCTGAACTTTCGGGTTCAGTAAAGCGACCATCTTCTTTTATAGCTTCAGCTACTGCAGATAGTTGCGTGGTTGTTGCTACATAAGACATAAAAACTCCACCAGGGCGAAGTGCGCGAGCGGCAGTATCAACACATTCCCAAGGCGCGAGCATGTCCAAGATCACTCGGTCGAATTCCCCATTTACTTCTTGTTCCTGTAAATCTCCGACTGTTAAACGCCAGTTTGCAGGGCTGTTTTGAAAATAACTCTCAACATTTGATCGCGCATTGTCGGCAAAATCTGCGCGGCGCTCTATAGAGTGAAGCAATCCATGCTCACCAACAGCCCTCAATAGTGAGATAGATAATGCACCACTACCAACACCCGCCTCGAGTACACGAGCACCCGGAAAAATATCTGCCATACCAATAATCATCGCGGCATCCTTTGGATAAACAATGGTTGCTCCACGCGGCATAGTTAAAACGAAATCTGCTAAAAGTGGTTTGAATGCGGTGAATCGAAGTCCAGCGGTAGTACTGACTACTGAACCTTCGGGCATCCCAATGAGATCATCATGCGTTATCCAACCTTTATGGGTATGCCATTCTTTACCCGGAGTAATCGTGAAGCTATACAACTTACCTTTTGGGTCGGTGAGTTGAATGCGATCACCCGCAGCAAAGAAACCTTGATTCGACACGGGAGCATCTTAGGTCAATTTTTGTCGTTCCGAACGAGTATCTTGTCGTACATGAGTGCATCAGAGATTCTCCGCCTATCGCCAAGTCGAGTAAGCGAGTACGAGAATTGTCCGCAACTCTATAAATACCGAGTAATTGACCAGTTGCCACAGCCACCTTCACTAGATGCCGAACGCGGCACATTGGTTCATACAATCCTTCACGACCTCTTCGAAAATCCGGCAAAAGAACGAACTCCGCAGAGCGCACTAGATCTGCTCCCTTCTCGTTGGCGAGCACAGGTGGAAGCAAAACCAGAACTTGCCGAAATGATTAGTAGCGAGAAGGAATGGCTAGATCGAGCTAATGCACTTTTGCAAACCTACTTCACTTTAGAAGATCCAACGACCTTTGATGCTACTCACCGCGAATTGCATCTAGAAAATGATTTCTCTTCAGATATCTATCTCCATGGTTATGTAGACAGGTTAGATGTTGCACCTACTGGTGAAGTCAGAATCGTGGATTACAAAACCGGCAAAGCGCCAAAACCAGGTTGGGAAGAAAAGGCGCTTTTCCAACTTCGCGTTTATGCACTTCTTTACTTCAAAACTAACAATGTTTTACCACGTTTGTTACAACTTATTTATCTTGGTGATGGAAAGCTCGTTAAAAGCGTTCCGACTTTGGCCGAGTTGGAATCTACAGAAAAGACCCTCAAACGAGTTGCTAAAGATATTTTTGCCTCTGTAGAAAAGGATTATTGGCCTCCAAAGCCAAGCCGCCTTTGTGACTGGTGCTATTTTAAAAATATTTGCCCCGCCCATAATGGTTAAATTGTTGCAGAAAAGGCGTTCCACAGTTCAACAAGTTTTAGATAATTAATCGCTTCGAGTGAACGTATTACACGCACACGTTCGCTTTCCTTCACTTGGACTAAATGCGGAACTGCAATTAACCACGCACCCGAACTCTGTGCAGCTTGTACCCCAGTGAGCGAATCTTCAAAAATAAGGCAATCGGAAATATCACTTGATGTTAATTGCGCAGCTTTTAGATAGCCATCTGGCGAAGGTTTAGTTCTCTCTACATCATCACTTGAAATTGTGAAGGGGAAAAGTTCGACCCCGATATTTTCTAAAACTGCATCAACTATTATGCGAGGACTGGCAGAAACTAAACCTGTTTTTACCCCCATTGATTGAAGTTCAGAAACAAGTTCAAGGGCTCCAGGCATTAATGGCGTATCTCCGCGCATTTTTTCCGCCTGAGTTTTTATAAGTTCTTGGGTGAAGAATTCAGGTGAGTTGACTCTTTTACATTTCTCAAACATGTACTCGCCCACACGGGTAAGTGGTCCCCCTAAACAGGCAATTTGATCTGCTGATGTCCAGGCATACCCATGCTCTGCTGTGAGCTCGGTTTCCGACAAAAGCCATTGTGGCTCTGAATCAACCATGAGCCCGTCCATGTCAAAGAAAACTGCATCAAAAAAATTTTTCACTCTGCCTCTAGATTTCACTAGTTGGTGTGGACTTTGTTGAAGATTACCCTAAAGTTTCATCCATGCAGATTCACGAGATTCCCGCATTGCGCGATCCCATCATGCTCATTGCATTTACGGGCTGGAACGATGCCGGCGAAGCAGCTAGTGGCGCACTCGATCATCTTTTAGATGCGTGGCAATCGGCGACTCCACCATCTGTTGCTCAATTGTTTGCAGATGTTGATCCTGAAGATTTTTATGACTTTCAAGTAAATCGCCCGCACATTCTGATAGATGACTCTCTTGTGCGCGAAATTACGTGGCCAACAACGCAGATATTTGCACTATCTATCCCTAATTTCGACAGAGACTTTGTCATTGTTAAAGGCGTCGAACCTTCGATGCGCTGGAAGAGTTTTTGCACTGAGTTACTTGATTTAGCAGATGATTTGGAAGTCTCACTAGTTATCAATCTTGGAGCATTAATGGCAGATGTTCCGCACTCACGCCCGATCGGTGTGAGCTCAACTGGAGTGCATCCAGATATCGCTACGAGGTTAGGTGTAGAGATTTCGCGATACGAAGGGCCAACTGGAATTTTGGGAATCATTAGTGATGGATGTTTACGACGAGGTATTGATGCTATTTCCTTATGGGGCGCAATTCCACACTATGCATCATCAGCGCCATCGCCTAAAGCATCACTGGCACTTATTAATGCCCTTGAGGATTTTCTTGAGATTAACGTTCCTTCTGATGACTTAAGTGATGCAGCACAAGAATGGGAAAAAGAAGTTACTGAAATGGCCCAAGAAGACTCTGATGTGGCTCAATATGTAAAAGCTCTTGAGGAATCTAGAGATGCCGCCGAACTGCCTGATGTCTCGGGAGATTCGATCGCTCGAGAGTTTGAGCGATACTTAAGGAAACGCACCCAGGATTAAATCGCAATACCAAGTAGTGCATCAACAACTACCTTCAGTGAACCCGAAGTGCTACCTGTCATCCCTGAATTTGTTTCGTCAGCCCATTTACTTAACAATTGCAAAGCTAAAGGTGTATCCAAGTCATTGCTAATAGCTGAAATGATTTGAGAAGAAATTTGCGTAGTATCAGCACAGCTTTTGGCAGAAAATGCTTTGCGCAGATTTTCTAGAAGAGATTGCGCATCTGTGAGAAGTTCATCTGTCCACATTCGATCCACACGATAATGCTTTGACATCAATGCGATTCGAATTGCCATCGGATCAGCGCCGTTGTTGACTAGGGTTGAAACAAAAACCAAATTTCCTTTGGATTTGCTCATCTTTTCACCATCAAGGCCAATCATGGCGCTATGCACATAAGAAGATGCCAACTCTTTACCAGTAATTACGCGGGCTTGCGAAGCGCACATTTCATGATGAGGGAAAATAAGATCACTTCCACCGCCTTGAATATCTATGCAAAACTCTTCAAATGGATCTGGTTGTAGATATTTGAGCGCAATTGCCGTGCATTCAATGTGCCAACCTGGACGTCCAACTCCATGGTGTGAAGGCCACCCCGGCTCCCCTGCACGTTGAGACATCCACACTAGGCAGTCCAACGGATCAATTTTTCCAGGTAGTCGCGGATTACCGCCTCGCTGTGAAAATATCTCTTCCATCTCAGTCTGTGAGAGATGAGATAACGATCCGAATTCTGACGAACTAGCGTTCTTGAAGTAGAGATCATTTTCAATTGAGTAAATGCTGCCTTGTTCTTTGAGAAGGTCGATTGATTGACTAACTAAGTCGATTGCTTCCACTGCTCCGATGTAATGCTTTGGCGCCAATACTCGCAAATTGATCATGTCATTGCGGAACAAATCAATTTGGGAATGCGCCAAGATTTGCCAATCAACGTTATCTCTTTGGGCACGCTCCAATAAGGGATCATCAATATCGGTAATGTTTTGTACATAATCGACTATCGAACCCGATGCTCTTAAGTAACGGTTGATTAGATCGAAAGTTAAGTACGTAGCAGCATGACCCAAATGTGTTGCATCATAGGGTGTAATTCCGCAGACATACATGCGATACACACTCTTCTTATCTATCTGCTTCAACTTGAGTAATTTTGAGTCCATGAGAGAGAGTGGCGCAAAATCTAAATCTGATTCAAGTTGCGGAAGAAAAACAGATGGCCATGAATTCATGATCCAATCTTAGTTAAAAGCCTCTCAAAATGCAGGCCATGGAATAGCTGGCCAATCAGGATTAGGTAGAGGCATTTTTGACGTTTGCAGCAATCGCGCTACTCGAGAGTCCAAAGCCTCTATCTCCAGTGACGTTAAATGGGGTTCTAAAATAATCGTAGCGCCTAAACCCTTCTGCAACTTCTTGAGTAAATCAATTTCATGAGCCGTTAACGGATCGCCCGCCCATTGCCAGAGAACTGTTCGCAATTTATCTTCATGATGAAAGGTGACACCATGATCGCAACCAAAAAGTTCTCCCCCGCTCGTTGGTAACAAGTGGCCGATTTTTCTATCCGTATTATTGATAATGGCGTCAAAGAAGGCCATGGTTCTCAAAACATTTAAATCTTTTGAAAAATAACTTGCTAAATCAACAGATTCATCTATTTCAATCCACTCCTGGACCATTCCGACTCCATATGGCCCATCACGAAGAAGTGTCAACGGGACAACATTTAATTCAAGGAACTCACTGACTAAAAAGGCCGCATATTCTCTATCCGCAAGGGTTCCATCCGGGAAATCCCACAAAGGTCGCTCTCCGGCAACAGGTTTGTAGATACATGTGAGCTCTACATCATCTGCAACTACTTTGGCATAAAGCGTGGCATTGGATGCATCAATTAATCGACCTGTAACAAGTAAGTCACCAGAGTTTAGAAGTTCAAATTTATCTTCGGTAGCCATTAGCCCTCGGACATAGGTGGCCTTGAGGATCAATTGGGAGTGAACAAAAGGGGCACGGAAGGCGACCGGCGTTGATAATGCTCATGCTTCGTTGAACAAAGGCTTGAGCTTGAGCGAGATTGATGTAAAAAACCGCCTCAGCGCCCTCATCCTCTTCCTCTTCTGTAGAGAAATTTCCCCTGTTAAATAGCTCAATACAAATTTTCTCCGTGTCTTCACTCCAAGCAATTGAAATCGTCCCAATGGCGAAGTCATTTTCAATTGGTTGTTCCAAAGGTTCATCATCAATAATCTTCTTCGTTACCCTTTTTGTAAGATCTTGTTTTTGAATCTGCTTGGTAAGTAAATCTAAACGCTGTGCAAAAGTTGATACTTGTTCCTTTTCCAAGCTCGCACAGATAAGAACTGCCCCGCTACGTACTTGTAAGAAAAATTGACGCTCCCCCGGCAGACCAACGGTTCCGGCAATAAAGCGAGAAACTTCCTTAAAACTCCAACTCATCGACCAGCTCCGCCACCCAATGTTCCGCGCGTATCAACTTTTCCACCGAGATGTGATTGAAGCTTTGTTTGAGTGTCATTTAGTACCGTGACTCTGGCTTCCCCGTTGTGATACTCCAAAATTGAAATGGACGCAGGATCAATAACTAATCGTTGGAATTTATCTAGATGCATTCCAAGTGCGTGCGCAATAATGGCCTTTATTACATCTCCGTGACTAACTAAAACCAGGGCATTCTTAGCCTTTGAATTAATCCCCTGGTGCACACTCAACATCGCCCGTGTTTGCATCCCCGCGATCCCTTCACCACCAGGGAAATACATCGCACTGGGGATATTTTGAACGGTATTCCACAGTCGATTTCGTCTGAGAATGGTTAATTTCTTTCCGCTCCAAGAACCATAATCAACCTCATTAATGTTTTCATCGACGACAACCTTCTTTTGTGATTGAGGCGGTAGCGTTTTCAACCACGGAGAAATTGTTTGAGAACAACGAACCATAGGACTGATGCGAATTTCGTGGATTGGAAAAACGCCAAGTCTTTGCGCAAGCTCTTCTGATTGTGCAATTCCTTTGGCTGAAAGATTTACATTGGGTAATCGACCAGCCAAAATCGACTTTGCATTTGCCTCGGAATGAGCATGTCGAATCAAAACTACCTTCATAACTCCAAGGTTATCGCAGGTTTTCCCTCTGCTCTTGCTAAGGTCATCCAATGCAAATGCGCAAGGCAGGTACAAGCGGTCTTAGCATCTCTCGCTTGGGACTGGGGACGATGACGTGGGGTCGAGACACCGATGAACATGAAGCTGCCGATCAATGCCGTGCATATATTGATGCTGGTGGTAACTTTTTAGATACTGCAGCAACATATGGAAACGGTGATAGCGAACGAGTCATCGGTGGACTAATAGGCACACTCTTTCAACGCGAAGACGTCATTATCGCGACCAAAGCTGGAGTTTCATTTGCTGAGGGAAATCGCTCCATAAATAACACCCGCCAGTCATTAATTTCAGAACTTGATAAATCTCTGACAAGGCTTGGAAGTGATTTCGTAGATGTCTGGCAAGTTCATTCTTGGGATGATTCAACTCCGATTGATGAAACACTCTCAGCCCTTGATTACGCATACAGCTCGGGTCGTGCTCGATACGTTGGCATTTCAAATTTTTCCGGTTGGCAACTTGCGCTCTCAGCAACTAAACAAAGTTCTAATAGTGCAAAGGCCCCACTTACAACTACTCAAAATGAATACTCTCTTTTGAATCGTTATGCAGAAATGGAAATTCTTGATGCCTCATTAGCTTGTGGATTGGGATTCCTGGCGTGGGCGCCTTTAGGGCGAGGAGTTTTGAGCGGTAAATATCGCAATGGAGTTCCAAGTGATTCGCGTGGAGCCGCGCCACATTTCGCGCGTGATATCGCCCCGTATTTGGACTCTCGTTCACATCGAATTGTTGAAGCGGTTTCAGTTGCTGCTTCAGGTTTAGGTTACGCACCACTTGAAGTTGCCCTGTCTTGGGTACGAGATGCGCCAGGGGTTACCTCTGCAATTGTTGGCGCACGCACTGGTGCACAACTGCGCGGAATTTTAAAATCTGAGGAGATCGCACTTCCTGAGATTGTGCGATCTGCTCTAAATGATGTCAGCGCTTAGGCGTGCTCGAGGAAGTCTTTAAGAACCCGTGCACCGAAAGTTAAACCTTCAACTGGCACTCGTTCATCAACGCCATGAAAGAGTGACATAAAGTCAAAATCAGCGGCAAGCTTGAGAGGCGAAAATCCGTAACCAATTATTCCAAGTGCTGCTAAGGCTTTGTTATCTGTTCCGCCACTCATTACATACGGAACTGGAACTCCTTCTGGGTCTTCCAACAGAATTGAATTGCACATCGCATCTACTAAGTCTCCTTCAAAAGGAACTTCGAGGGCTCTATCAGTTGTAATCGTTTCTATAGTGATATCTGGTCCGATAAGGGAGCGAATAGTTTCATTAAGTTCATCTTCAAATCCAGGTATAAAGCGACCATCAATAACCGCACTTGCAGATCCTGGAATTACATTTGCCTTATATCCAGCTTCTAACATCGTTGGGTTTGCAGTATTTTGTAAAGTTGCACCAACCATTCTTGCTGCAAACCCCAACTCCGAAAGTAGCGGGCTCAGATCTTTCTCGTCATACTCTTTTCCAGTTTCCTGCGCCACTCGCTTGAAAAATGCTTTAACGGTTTTGCTGTAGCGCTGTGGCCACTGATGATTGCCAATTTTTACCACTGCTTCGCTTAGTCGAGTTAAAGCATTTTCATTATTTGTTACTGAACCATGTCCTGCGCGTCCATGGGCAGTCAACTTCATCCAGTGAATTCCCTTTTCAGCTGTTTCAATCAAATACAAACGCTTACCGCCAGCAACTGTTACTGAGAATCCCCCAACTTCGGAAACTGCTTCAGTACAACCAGCGAAAACTTCTGGGTGATTCTTCACCATCCAATGTGAACCGAAAATGCTTCCGGCTTCTTCATCTGCGAAAAAAGCTAGAACAATATCTCTTGTGGGAACATAACCACTTCGCGCCCAATCTCGTACCGTGGCTAGCATCATTGCATCCATATTTTTCATATCAACTGCGCCGCGGCCCCAAATCATTCCATCGCGAATCTCGCCAGAAAATGGATCTACAGACCAATCTTGCGCATGTGCAGGAACAACATCTAAATGCCCGTGAAGAACGAGTCCTGGACGCGTGGAATCACTACCTTTGATTCGAGCCACCACATTGCATCTTCCTGGCGCTGATTCGTACATCTGTGCATTAATTCCTACTTCTTTGAGCTGAGCGATGACATACAAAGCCACATCTTTCTCGTCGCCCTTTCCATCTCCGAAGTTAACCGATGGAATGCGGATCATTTCCTGACAGATGCGAATCGCGTCGTTTTCTAATTCACTGTGTGATGTTGTAGTCATTTCGCGATTCTCTCATCAAATTGCTATCCTTGCCCAGCACTCAGTCCGGGTGGCGGAATTGGCAGACGCGCTAGCTTGAGGTGTTAGTTCTCGTAAGGGATTAGGGGTTCAAGTCCCCTCTCGGACACATGAATCTTGATGAGGCTCTTTCACTCATCCGGCCTATTCCTGATTACCCAAAACCAGGAATCCTCTTCCAGGACATCACTCCGCTCTTGGCAAATGCCTTAGCTTTTTCAATAGTTACCGCTGAGGTGACTAAGTTTATTCAACCTGATTCATTGATAGCAGGAATTGAAGCAAGAGGATTTATTTTTGCAAGTGCGGCTGCGCAGGCTTCAACATCTGGATTTGTACCTATTCGCAAAGCTGGAAAATTACCTTTCACTACCATCTCGAAGAATTATGGCTTGGAATACGGCGATGATGTTTTAGAGATGCACACCGATGCACTATCTGTCGGAGACAAAGTCTTACTTGTTGATGATGTTCTTGCGACAGGTGGAACTTTTGAAGCTGCGATCTCTCTTATACATTCACTTGGCGCGCAGGTCTATCACGTACTTTCTATTCTCGAAATTAGCGATTTAGAGGGAAGAAAGAGATTGCAAAGATTGCATCCAGATATTCCAATATCTTCACTAGTAACTTATTAGTTATGCGCATCAAGCAGATCCAAGGTTTACGAGCCTTAGCCGTACTACTAGTTCTTTTATATCACGCTAAGTTTTTAGCTGGCGGATTTATTGGCGTAGATATTTTCTATGTAATTTCTGGTTATCTTATAACCGGGCTCATCATAAAAGAGCTAGACCACAGCGGATCAATCGATCTAATTCGATTCTATAACCGTCGGATAAAGAGATTATTGCCGGCTTCCTTCTTTGTTCTCTTAGCTACTTCCCTAATCGCCTGGTTTGTTTATCCATCAACCTCACGTACTGATTTGGGAAAAGGCCTATTTGCAGCTGGAACATACACATCGAATTACCTGTTTGCTTGGTGGGGAAATGATTATCAGCATCTAAACGCAACGCCATCACCATTTATACATTTTTGGTCACTTGCAGTTGAAGAACAGTTCTACCTCGTTTGGCCAGTTCTGTTAATGATTGCCTCCAAATTTGGAAAGAAAGTCCTACGTAATAGCTTGATTGCGCTCACTGCAATTTCACTAATTTTTTCGATTTATTTCACTAACGCAGCCCCCATTTGGGCTTTCTATTCATTGCCAACTCGAGCGTGGGAGTTAGGTATCGGTGCGCTTCTACTATTCATGCCAAGAATATATTTTTCTAAACGCATTTACGGCCCAATCGCTCTAATTTCTCTTTTTGCAAGCGCTGTTTTGATGAGTGAGAAAACAGCCTTTCCCGGTTGGATTGCGTTGGTTCCAGTTGCAGCAGTTGCGCTATTAATCGCAACAATATCGAATTGGTCTAACTGGCTAACAAGCGCCCTAAATTCAAGGATTTCCCAATGGATTGGTGGAATTTCATACCCCCTTTATTTATGGCACTGGCCTTTATTGGTGCTTCCAAGTAGCTATTTAGGACGATCACTTACTGTTTTAGAAAGAGTTTTATGTATTGCAGCGACTGTGCTCGCCGCTGCGTTCACGCATCGATTTATCGAAGAGCCTATGCGTTCAAGCCTTTTTTCAGTCAGACAAACTATCACCATAGTCATAATTGCTACTGCCTCAGTAATTGCTTTGGCCTTTGCCATAACCGCTTCCACGACCACTTCTCTAACAAGCAAAGGAAATAACTCTCTCACTTTTGATCTTAAAACACTGCAACAACCTCCACAGGTGTATGCAGATGGCTGTCATCTGACTTTTAATCAAAGTCAATCCGGGATTTGCACCTATGGAAACTCAAATTCACCTACACGTATATTGCTCTTTGGGGACTCACATGCAGCGCAATGGTTTCCTGCTCTCGAATCGATTGCTAAAACCAACAATTACGCTCTTATTTCGTTAACTAAATCTTCGTGCCCTTCTGTAGAAGTCATCCGAGCAGATTTAGGTGCTTTCAAAATGAACTACTGTAAAAAGTGGCGCACATCGGTACTAGCGCAATTAAGCCAAATCAATCCAACAATCATCATCGTAAGCAACTTTGAGCATTACGATCCTGGAAAAGAAGCCTTTCAATTGTGGTGGAGTGAAGGTGTAAAGCTTCTGGGCAAAGATCTTTCTAAAACTGGTGCCAAGTTAATCTATCTACGGGATACTCCGCAACCTTCACAAGATATCCCCACGTGTATAGCGATAAAAGATGCATCAAAATGCACCACACTTCTGCCCGTTCCCGTCACTATTACATCCCAATTTTCGGTTATCGATCCAACACAATGGCTGTGCACCAGCGATTGTCCCGCGATAATCAATGGCACGGTTGTTTATCGCGATGCCTCGCATATATCCGTTGAAATGTCTCGAAAACTCGCACCGGTTTTAGAAAAAGCGCTTAAGGACAATACTCACATTAATTAAACCTGTGGCAAGATGCCCCCATGGCCGAGCTAATTTACTATTGCGGAACAATGGACAGCGGCAAATCCACTTTGGCGTTGCAAACTGCCCACAATCACCAGAGTCGCGGACGAAGTGGTCTAATTTTTACTAACAAGGAT
>Ga0194060_10001317_pt1 | contig 17684 bp, 14 predicted proteins | sample SepL225m_MetaG_FD_163427 | JGI IMG/M metagenome (GOLD analysis project Ga0194060, IMG submission 163427) | Anoxic zone freshwater microbial communities from boreal shield lake in IISD Experimental Lakes Area, Ontario, Canada - Sep2016-L222-5m | ecosystem: Environmental > Aquatic > Freshwater >...
CGCGCATCTCGGTGGTGTACCCGCTGGTCGAAGCGCTGACGGGCGCGGTCTTCGTGTGGGCGGTGTGGCAGTACGGCTTCGACTGGCTGCTGGTCTCGCGCCTGTTGTTCGCCAGCGCGCTGATCGTCCTGTTTTTTATCGACCTCGAACACCGCATCCTGCCCAACGTCATCACCATTCCCGGCACCGTCATTGGTTTTCTGCTCAGCTTCGTGACGCCGCCGGGCTGGATCTCCTCGCTGATTGGTCTGGTGGTGGGCGGGCTGATCCCGCTGATTGTCGCCGAGGTCTACTACCGTGTGCGCCACGTCGAGGGCCTGGGCATGGGCGACGTGAAGATGCTGGCATTGATCGGGGCGTTTCTCGGATGGCGCCACGTGCTGCTGACGCTGGTGATGGCGTCGTTTCTCGGGTCGATCGTCGGCCTGCCTCTGGCGATTCGCCAGCGCGACATGAAGGCGTCGATGCCGTTTGGCACCTTCCTTGCGATCGCCGCCATGCTGTCGGCCAGCGTTGGCGATGCCATTATCGCGTGGTACCTCGGCTTCTACCGGTAACAGAGGGTGGTGCACGTCGGTCGTCGCAGCGAGACCGTTGATGCGCCACGGCCTGTTAAAGCCTCGCCGATCCCCGGCGGGTCTGACGCCCCGCCGACATACGGCGCGGTCGGCTGAATCACTCTACGCGAATTTCGTAAGTCGACGCCCAAAACTGTCGGTTCGCCGTCCTTCCGACGGCCGATCGCGACGGGCGCAGCCGACCCATGTCGGTCTTTTCCTGAACCATATTGCCACCCACTCGCGGTCAGGACGCTTGCCGCGTCGCGGTCCGGTTCGTGCATCTTGGCATATTGATGCCCGAGGGCCTGCCGGGCCGTTGCGCGCGGATTGATTCGAGTTGTTGCCGGCTGGCAGGGCACAGGCTGGTCAATCGATGATCCACGACCACACACGCGTTCGGTCAGCAGGCCAATCCACCCAAGTGCTGCCGCTGAGCCCACGCCATCCGGCCAGCGGGAGAACGGCGTGCGCCGACGCACGCGCCCTCGTGCCCCGGCTGGCAGGTGATTGCGAGCTCGGGTTCACGCTGGTGGAACTGCTCGTCGTCGTGGGGCTCGTCGGTGTCCTGTCGGCCATCAGCGTGATGATGATGCCGGGGGTGATCGCGTCGGCCAAAGCCGACGGCGGCGCCGACCGTGTCGTGGCCGCCCTCCGCGTGGCACGCGAGCAGGCCATCTCCCAGCGCCGGATGGTGCTGGTGGCGTTCACCGCCCCCAATCAACTCGTCACGTCGCGCGTGGATGTGCCAGGCCCCGGCACGACCGTCATCGACACGGTTCTGCTCGAGGACGGCATGTCGTTCCAGTTGTTCCCAGGCTTGCCTGATACCCCGGATGCGTTCACCAACGCCACCGCGACCTCGTTTGGCCTCGCGACCACGATCGGATTTTCCAGCGAGGGTTCATTCGTCGATCAGAACGGCGACCCGGTCAACGGCACGGTGTTTATCGGGAAAAGCAACCAGTCGCTGACCGCACGCGCCGTCTCGCTGTTCGGGCCCACGGCGCTGATTCGCAAGTGGCGCTGGAATGGAAGGCAATGGACGTCATGACGACCTCGAGGCGCCGTGATGCCGGATTCACGCTGGTCGAGGCCCTGGTGGCGATGGGGATTCTCACCGTCGGCACGCTCAGTCTGGCGCAGGCCTTGTGCCTGGGTATGCAGCACATGGCCACCTCGTCGGCCAATCTCATCGCCCGCGAAAAGGCGCGCGAGGCCGTGGAGAGCGTCCACACGGCGCGCGACACGCGCACGATTACCTGGGACCAGATCCGCAACGTCTCGGCGGGCGGCGTGTTCATCGACGGCCCGCAGAACCTGTATGCCGCCGGGACAGACGGGCTTGTCAATACGGCTGACGACGAAGCGGCCGGGATCGAGACGCAGCGAGATCCGGGTCCCAACGGCCTGCTGGGCGATGCCGACGACATCCTGACGCCCCTGACAGGATTTCAACGGCAGATCGCGATCAGCGAAATGACGCCGGTGAACCCCGACTTGCGTGCCTTGGTGGTGACGATTTCCTACGTGGTCGGGCCTCAGCGGCGCACCTACACGTTGCGGACCTACATCTCGGCGTTTTCGTAGGGGCCAACAATCATGCGCGGTACCCCACGCTTCCGGACCGGCGACGCCGGGTATACGTTGGTCGAGCTGCTGATCACCATGGGCATCACGCTTGTGGTGATGGGCGGAACGCTGGCGGCCCTGAGCGACGGATTTCGGGTGGCCGAGACCGCGTCCAGCATCATCGGCCTCAACAATAATTTGCGCATCGGCGTCGATCTCATCGTGCGCGATTTCATCCAGATCGGGCAGGGCCTGCCGACCGGACGCACCGTGCAGGTGCCCAGCGGAGACGGCGCACTTCGGATTCAACGGCCCGCGCCGCAGGGGAGCAATTGCACGCAATGGCCGTCGGGGACCACCGCGATTTCGGCCATCACCCCTGGTCCGGAGTGCGGACCGATCATCAATGGCGTGGCCACCAACATGGTGACCACGATGGCGGTCGATTCGGTGCTGGAGACGATTCCGATTTGGAGCTTCGATCTGCCGGCGCACTCGGCGACCGTCGCCCTTCCGGCCCAGGCATCTGCCGGGCGGGACATCAGCAACGGTGATGCCGACGACGTGCGCGTGGGCGACCTGATGATGTTCACCAAGGGCAGCGTGAGCGCCCTGGTGTACGTGACGGCGGCCAACGGCGGCCAGACGTTTACCTTCAGCCCCGGCGATCCGATGAACCTCAACCAGTTCGCTGCTGCGCTCAATGGCACGGTGGACGACCTGGCGACCACGGCGCCCATCACGGCAAATTCGGCGAACGTCTCCCGGATTCGGATGATCACCTACTACCTGGACAACACGCTCGACGCGACCACGCCGCGGCTGATTCGTCGCATCAACTGGGGCGATCCGAATGCCGCGGTCAACCAGCGCGGACTCACGGTGGCCTTTGCCATCGAGAACCTGCAGTTCACCTACGACATGGTCGACGGCGTCGGCAATCCCTCCAACGTGCGGATGGTTGACGACGATCTCACCGAGGCGGGTGCCTGCGCTCCCAATCCGTGCTCGGCGAATCAGATTCGCAAAGTGAACGTGTTCGTCGCCGGGCGGTCCACGCGGCCCTACTCGGTGACCCGGCGGTTTTTCCGCGGCACGTTGAACACGCAAGTAAGCGTGCGCAGTCTGGCGCTGGTGGACCGGTATCGGTAGGGGGTGCTGACGGTGACCCACACGTGTGTTCGGGCGGCGTTCCCCTGCGGATGGACAGGGACGACGAAGACGCGCACCGGCGAATCGGGCATGGCGTTGGTGTCGGCGATCCTCATCTTGATGATGATGTCGGCCTTGCTCGTCGGCTTCTTCGCCGTGATTATGGCCGACCAGCGGGCGACCGGCGTCACCCACGACCAGACGCAGGCGTATGCCGCCGCTCACGCCGGCCTCGAGAAACTCACGGCCGACCTCGGCCTGTTGTTCGTCGGTGGCAATTACAGTCCCTCCGCCGCGCAGCTCGGCGCGCTGACGGCGGCGCCGCCAAGCCTTGCAGGTTTTCAGTTCCTGGCGCCGAACAACGGATCCGGGTACACGATTACGCCCGGGGCCGTGGTGACCGCGACGATCCCGAACGGACCGTTCCAGGGGCTGCAGGGACTGATTACGCCCTACGTCATCACGGTCACGGCGCGATCGGCGGGCGGCGCGATGGGTGGGGCGGCCGAGGTCCGGATGCGACGGGAGGTGCAGACGGTGGCCGTGCCCGTCTTTCAGTTCGGCGTGTACTCGGAAAACGATCTGAGCTTCTTCGCCGGGCCCGACTTCGATTTCGGCGGCCGGGTGCATTCCAACCAGAACATCTTTCTCGCGCAGGACGGCGTGGCCAGCCTCACCTTGCGCGATGTGGTTACCGCGGTGGGCGAAGTCGTGCGGACGCATTTGGCGAACGGGCTTCCCTTGAGCACGAGCGGTCATCGGGGTTACGTCACGCTGGCAACCACCGGTGGCACCAGCCCGACCTTCCGCCGCCTGAATTGCGGCACGCAGGGCGGAAATTGTGGCGGGGCGACACAAGAGGGCAGTGTCCGGGTGACCAGCGTGCCGCCGAGTACCCTGCAGACCGTCGACGGCGTGCCGACGATGGTGCTGGCGTCGGGCAACACGGCCAACGAGCCTACCTGGACGAGCATCTCGACCGGGAGTTATTCGAACCGAATCCGCAATGGTCGGACCGGCGCCAGGCGCCTGGATCTTCCGCTGGTGAGCGATGGCGCGAGGCCCATCGACTTGATTCGCCGGCCCTCCGTTTCTGCGCCCGACACGGCTAACGTACTCGACCAACGGTATTTCTCGATGGCGAGCGTCCGCATCCTGCTCTCGGACCGTTCGGCCGACATCTCGGGCCTGCAGACGGTCACCTCGACGCCGCCTGTCGATCTGGCTCGGCTTGCGAAAGACACGGCCTATCGCACGACGCTCGGCGTGAACTGGGTCAACGGTATCCCGATGGCGCTGGCCGGGGCCTTCGACGCCACCGCCACCCACGGCCGAGGCTACCGCCTGCCGCTGGGCACACCGCTTGCCGACGGGTTCCTCAAGATCGAGCGGCAGACGCGCACCGGTACGTGGTCCGACGTGACCGTTGAGATTCTCAATCTCGGATTCACGGGACGCAATCTGGGCAACGGCTACAACTGGAACACCGCAGCCGCCACGTGCGCGGCGTCCGCCAACGACGACCCGAGCCCCAGCAGTGTGATCCGCCTGCAGCGGGTTCGCGACAATCCGACTGGTGTGGTGGCTGCTGGCGGGGCGAAGGCGTGCGGCCACGCGGGCAATCCCGGCACCGTGGGCGCGTGGTCGGTCTTGACCGACGACTATCTGCCGCTGGCGCTCTACGACGCGCGGGAGGGGGCCAGGCGCGACGACCCTGCGATTGCGGGTCCGTTGTTCAGCGGCGTGATGCACTACGTCGAACTGGACGTGAACAACCTGCGGCTCTGGCTGGCGACCCACGCCGACACGATGGATATGACGGGATTCGTGTTCTACTTTTCGGACCGTCGAGGCAACAAGAATCTGGGCGGCGACGGGGCGGCATCGCCGCGGGCCGGCGCCGATGGCGTGCTCTACACCGACGACGACTTCGGCACCGACGATCAGGAGACCGGGGAACTGGGGTTCGAAGACATCATCAATCCCGCCTCGGCTCAGAGTGTGTCCAACGGCACCCTCGATGCGGGCGAAGACATCAACGGCAACAGCGTCCTGGATGTGTATGGAGGCGTGCCGCGGTTGTACCCGACGGCCGGCACCGCGTACCGGATGGCGGGAGCGGCGACGTGGCTCCCCGCCACGGGCGCGACCGGTTCGTGGGCGGAGGGAGCCGCCACGACCTTGACGACGGTGGTGGCGGCCAGCGACGCGCGTGTCAACCCGCCGGTGTTTTTCCGCCGTGCGATCAAAGTGGTCAATGGCGGCTATACCAACGGCCTGATCCGGCTGCCCCGCAACGGCACGCAGGGCCTCGCGATTGTCGCGGAGAACCCGTTGTATCTGCAGGGCAACTTCAACGCACCCAACGCGGGCGGTACCGACTTCGGCGCCACGCCAGGCACCGATCATGCGTCGGCTTCGGTGATTGCCGACGCGGTGACCCTGCTCTCCAACGGGTACAACGATATCGGCCAGTTCATGTCACCGCACGTGGTCACGTCCAACCGGAACGCGACGCCCACGTGGTACCGGGCGGCGATTATCGCGGGCAAGGGGCTCAACTTTCCGAAGCCCACCACCAATGCTCAAGACCACACCGACTTTGGCACCGACGGCGGCGCGCACAACTTCCTCCGCTACATCGAGGACTGGGGGGGCAGCTCGCTCAACTACCGCGGAGCGATTGTCAGCTTCTACACCAATCGGCAGGCCGTCGGCATCTACAAGTGCTGTGATGTGGTCTATTCACCTCCCACGCGCGGGTACCGTTTCGACACGGACTTCCTGACCCCATCCCTGCTCCCGCCCCGGACGCCGATGTTCCGCGACATCAACACGCTCACGTTCCGGCAATTGTTGCGGCCCAACCAGTAGCGCTCGCGCACCCGGCGATTCAGTCGCCTGGAGGTGCGCGGACCAGGCTTGGGTCCCGCTTCCATCCGCGACCGTCGGCGTTGAGCCGTCGTTGCAGATTTTGCCGGGCGCCGGACCCCGCACAGTGGCGATTTCTGCGATCGCTTTCGACGGCTCTTGACCGACCCTTGGACCCGCATCGCCCCAACCGCCTCGATCGATGGATGTTAGCGAATGGACCGCCGGCGCGGCCGGATTCCCGTTGGCTGGCGTGCGGATTGCACCATCTCGACGCGTGAGACGGGTAAGCAGGGATGCGGGTTCGTCGTTGGTCGAAGCGGTCGTGGCCATCGGGATTTTGACGACGGCCGTCGTGTCGCTGGCCGGTCTTGCGGCGGTCGCGGTCCGAACCGTCTCCGCCACGCGAGACCGGACCGTCTCGGCGGCGATGGCGGCTCAGAAGCTGGAGCAGTTGTCGATCGCGGCCGGCACGCTGACGACCTCGCCGAGCGACGCGGCAAGCCTCGACCGGGCCGGCTTTGTCGAGTACCTCGATGCCGCGGGTGTCGTGGTCGGCACGTCGAACGCCGCGCGAGGCGTCGTCTTTGTTCGGCGGTGGGCGGTCAGCCCTCTGGCCGCCGACCCCGACCTCGCCATCATTCACGTCACCGTCGCGCCATGCCGGCGCCTGGTCCAGACCACCGGTGCGTGCGGTGATGCCGCTGCCACGGCCAGCCTCGCCACCCTGCGGCCGCGTGTGCCGTGGTGAGGCCCGCTGCCGGGTTCACCCTCGTCGAGTTCCTGCTCGCCACGGCGGTGACGCTGGTGGCGTTGAGCGTGGCGGTCTCGCTGGTGGTGCCCGTCGCCAGCGCGCACCAGTCGCTGCCCGAAGCGGCCGACCTGCAGCAGCGGGTCCGCGTCGCTGTTGAGGCGATCAGATCGGACCTTGGCGCAGCGGGCAGCGGGTTCAGCCTCGGATGGGGCGCGGCCGCCGCGCCAACCTGGCCGGCCGTGTTGCCGTGCCGATGGGTGGCCCCGGACCTGTCGCGGGTGGCAGGAGGATGCGCCGGTTCCGACAGCCTGACGATCCTGTCGATGGCGTCGGCGGCACCGCAGGCGATCGCGGGGGCGGCGCTCGACGACCGGTCTGCCCCGATTGGCGTTGCGCCGGCCTCGGCGTGCCGGCTCGACCGATCCGCATGCCGGCTGCACGCGGGCAGCCTGCTGCTGCTGGCCGATGGCACGGGGGCGTTCGATCTGTTTGCCGCGACCTCCATCAGTTCGGATGGCGCACAGGTGACGCACGGGCAGGCTCCGTTATCGAATCGTTACGTGCCCGGGGCGATGGTCGGGGAGGTTCGTGCACGCACGTATTTTCTCGGCGTCGAATCCGGGACCCTCATCCGGCAGCTGCGCCGCGCCGACAGCGGCGGCGCGAGTTATTCGGTGGTTGACCACGTCGCGGCGCTGTCGTTTCAGTATTTCGGCGACCCGGCGCCTCCCGCTGTAGCCGACCCGGGCGACCCGGGCGATTCGACCGGCTCTGGAGGAACAGGCAACGCCGGCAGCGCGGCGCGCCGGACCGTGTCGTACGGTCCGCTGCCGCCGCCCGTCGGCAGCGACAATCCCTTTGACGTGTGGCCCGCGGGCGAAAACTGTACGTTCGCCGTCGAGGGGGACCGACAGCTGTCGAGACTGGCCGCCCTCACGCCCGAGCCGTTCGGCCTGGCCCGGTTGCCGCCGTCGATCTTTGCCGACGGGCCGTGGTGCCCCGACGCGCTGTCGCCCAACAGGTACGATGCCGACCTGCTTCGCATTCGGCTCGTTCGTATCACCATCCGGCTGCAGGCCCAGTCCATCGCGGTTCGCGGATCGTCGCCGACCTGGTTCGTCAACCCGGGCCTGGCGCGCGAGGCCACGCGCCTGGTGCCCGATCTGGAGGTAACCATTGACGTGGCTCCGCGATCGCTGCAGCGTTGAGGGCCTGTCGGACGACGCTGGTGTGGCGCTTGTCGCGACGCTCGCGATCCTGGCGCTCGTGTCGGCCATCGCGCTGGGCCTTGCCCTCACGACAAGCCTGGAGCCTGCCATCGCATCGGCGCACGAGTCGTCGCTCAGCGCGGCCTGCGCGGCCGAGGCGGGCCTGGCGATTGCGATGCACGAACTGGGCACGAACGCCGACTGGAACCTGGTTCTGGCTGGTCAGATTCGGTCCACCGTTCTGGCGACGGCCCTCGGCGCCCCAATCACGCTGCCCGACGGTACGCAAACCGACCTGCAGAGCCTCACCAATCTGGCCAATTGCGGTCACACGGCCGCCTGCACGTCGGCCGAACTCGACGCATTCACGACCGACCGGCCGTGGGGGGCGAACAATCCGCGTTGGCAAGTGTTCGGGCGCGGGCGAATCGATCAACTCGTGTCGGGTGATGTGCGGGTGCCGCCTGGAGACGTGGTCGTCTGGGTCGCCGACGACCCGGCGGAGCTGGACGGAAACCCGCTGCGGGACAGCGGGTGGTCGGCCGACGGGGCTCGGCAGCCCGGGGCCGGCCTGATTGTGGTTCGAGCCGAAGGCTTCGGCATCCGGGCGGCCCACAGGGTGATGACCGCGACCCTCGGTCGCGGGCCGGGCATCGAAACGGCGCGGTTCGTGGTGGCCTGGCGGGAGGTCCGATAGGCGCCAGCCAAAAATGACGGTGCCGATCTAATTTCCGGGCGCGGATAGACCGATAATGGATCGAGTGCGGGAGTCTCTTCTTGATGCGGGGCAGCCAGAGCAGGGTTCGAGATGAAAAGTCATAGCCGCGCGGTGATGACGGTCAGCGTGGTATTCGCCCTTTGTGCAGGGGCGGGGACCGCGTCGGCGCAATCGCTTGGCGAAATCGCCCGCCAGGAAGAAGCTCGGCGGAAGGCGATCACCGCGCCCGTCAAGGCGTACACCAACAACAGCCTCGCGCCCGTTGCTGGCGAGACGATTCCGACGCCGCCGGATCCCGCGCCTGCCACGGCCAAACCGGCTCCCGCGCCGCTCCAGGCCGTGGGAACTCCGGCAGCCCCGGCCGACCAGGAATCACCGAAAACGCAGGACTACTGGAAAAAGCGGATCGGGGATGCCCGCGATCAGCGCGATCGGAACCGGGTGTATCTCGACGCGTTGCAGAGCCGCATCAACGCGTTGACGTCGGATTTCGCCGCGCGAGACGACCCGGCGCAGCGAACCCAGATTGCCGCAGAGCGGCAGCGGGCGGTCAGCGAACTCGAACGGCTCACCAAGCAGCAGCAGGATCTCGAGAAGCAAATCGGCGCCATCGAAGACGAGGCGCGACGGGCGGGCATTCCGGCTGGCTGGCTGCGCTAGCGCCGCCGGCTACGCCGAATCGGCAAGCCCCATGCTGGCCAGGGCGCCGAGCATCTCCTCCTCTGTCACGTCATCCACGACGACGTGCTCGCCGAGCGCCGCGGGAAGGACGAAGTGCAGACGGCCTTCGTGGACCTTCTTGTCTCGCTTCATCAACGCGACCACCGCCGGCGCCGCCAGGTCGCCCAGTGGCGGCAGCGGCCCCAGTTGCGAGATGAGCCCGGCGAGGGCCGCGCGGTCGGCGGCCGCCATCACGCCCCGACGGACGCCCAGTTCTGCGGCGACCAGCATGCCGTAGGCGACGGCCTCGCCGTGCAGGAATCGCCGGTAGCGCGTCAGCGATTCGAGCGCGTGGCCCGCGGTGTGGCCGAAATTCAGCACCCGCCGCGGACCGGCTTCGCGTTCGTCGATCCCGACGATCGCGGCTTTGAGGCGGCAGCATTCCGCGATGATGGGCGCGAGTGTGGCCGGGTCGCGTTTGGAAATCTGGCTGAGACGATCCTGGACCTGCGCGAAGAGGTCGCGACTGCACGCGGCGCCGTACTTGACGACCTCGTAGATGCCGGCGCGAAACTCTCTCCGGGGCAGGGTCCGCAGCACGTCCGGGTCGGAGAGCACCAGCGATGGCTGATAGAACGCCCCGATCAGATTTTTGCCGCCGGGCAGATTGACGCCGACTTTGCCGCCCACCGAGGCATCGACCTGGGCCAGCAGCGTCGTCGGCACGTGGACCAGCGTGATGCCGCGCATGTAGGTGGCGGCGGCGAATCCGCCCATGTCGCCCACCACGCCCCCGCCCAGCGTAATCAGCACGGCGGATCGATCGGCGCCGGCGCGCTGCAGCGCGTCGTAGATGCGCGTGACGGTGGTCAGTATCTTGAAGCGCTCGCCGTCAGGCACCATCACGGCTTCGGCGTCGGGAAGGGATTCGCGAACCGCATCTCCCCAGAATCGCCAGATGGTCTGGTTCGACACCACGAAGCGGCGGCTGCCGCATCCGGCGTCCTCGAGCGCCCGCCCCAGATGCGGGATCAATCCGGCTCCCACCAGGACGGGGTACGCGCGAGACGGGGTGCGCACATCGATGCGAATGGCTGATGACATGATCGGCTCTGGACGCGCCGCACGATGCCAGACGGCCGCGCGGTCAATGGTAGGATAGCATCTTCGGCTTGCCCGACCCGGCAGGCCTCCGCCGGTTGCCGATGGCAGCGTGGCGGGTTTCCGCCTGTCCGACCCGGCAGGCCTCCGCCGGTTGCCAACGGCAGCGTGGCGGGTTTCCGCCTGTCCGACCCGGCAGGCCTCCGCCGGTTGCCGATGGCAGCGTGGCGGGTTTCCGCCTGCCCGACCCGGCAGGCCTCCGCCGGTTGCCGATGGCAGCGTGGCGGATTTCCGCAGTTCCGCAGGACCAAGAATCATGGCCGAGAAAGACGACAGCAAGGAACAGTTCATCACCGCGATTACGCCGCGGTCCGAAGATTTTTCGCGGTGGTACACCGATCTGGTGCGCCGGGCCGAGTTGGCCGACTATTCGCCGGTCAAAGGCTGCATGGTGATTCGGCCGTACGGGTATGCGATCTGGGAACTGATCCAGCGCGGCCTCGACGATCGCTTCAAGGCCACCGGCCATGTCAACGCGTACTTTCCGCTGCTGATTCCCAAGAGCCTGCTGATGAAGGAGGCGGAGCACGTCGAGGGGTTCGCCCCGCAGGTCGCGTGGGTGACCAAGGGCGGCACCGAGGAACTCGAAGAGCCGCTGGTGTTGCGCCCGACGTCGGAAGCGATCATCGGGACGATGTACGCCAAGTGGATTCAGTCGTGGCGCGACCTGCCGGTGTTGATCAACCAGTGGGCCAACATCGTGCGGTGGGAAAAGGTGACGCGCCTGTTCCTGCGCACCACCGAGTTCCTCTGGCAGGAAGGCCACACCGCGCACGAGACGGCGGAAGAGGCCCAGGAGGAAACGCTCAAGATTCTGGCGCTCTACAAGGAATTCTCGGAGCGGGAACTGGCGATGCCGGTGGTGGCGGGCCGCAAGTCCGACAGCGAGAAGTTCGCGGGTGCGGCGCGCACCTATTCCATCGAGGCGCTGATGGGCGACGGGCGGGCGCTGCAGGCCGGCACGTCGCACAACCTCGGCCAGAATTTCGCCAAGGCGTTCGACATCACGTTCCAGGCGCGCGACAAGTCGCTGCAGCACATCTGGGGCACGTCGTGGGGCGTGTCGACGCGGCTGATTGGCGGCCTGATCATGACGCACGGCGACGAAACCGGCCTGGTGATCCCGCCGCGCGTGGCGCCGTACCAGGTGGTGATCGTCCCGATCCCGCGAGGGAACTGGCGCGAGACCGTGCTGCCGCGGGCGCAGGAGATCAAGGCCACGCTGGTGGCCAACGGGGTGCGCGTGATGCTCGACGACCGCGACGCGTACACGCCCGGATGGAAGTTCTCGGAGTGGGAACTGCGCGGCGTGCCGCTGCGGCTCGAGATCGGGCCCAAGGATATCGAGAAGCAGCAGGTGATGCTGGCGCGTCGCGACACGCGAGAAAAAATCCCGACGCCGATGGACGGGCTCGCGGGCCGCGTCAAGGACCTGCTCGACGCGATTCAGCAGAATCTGTTCGATCGTGCGCTCGCCTTTCAGCGCGACCACACGACGCACACCGCGTCGTACGACGAATTCAAGCAGATCATGGACGGGCGTCCGGGGTTCGTGGTGTCGCCCTGGTGCGGCACCGACGCGTGCGAGGCCGAGATCAAGACCGAGACGCAGGCGACGATTCGCAACCTGCCGATGGAAGGCGGGCCGGCCCATCCCTCCTGTATCAAGTGCGGCAAGCCGGCGGTGGCCGACGCGTGGTTCGCGAAATCTTATTGAGGCCCAGCGAGCAGCAGTTCGCCCGCGTCGGGCCAGGCCTTGAGCAGTTTCCTGATGGCGCTGTGGCGCCGCGTCAGCCCCTGGCGTGCCACGATCGCCTGCCCGGCGTCTATCAGTCCGTCGTAGAGCTGGTGATCGCGGGTTTCCAGATCCATGGGCATCCGGGCGATGGCGGCGGCCAGCGGTTCGAGGCACGACGCGTCACCGACCATCCCCAGCGCCGAGACGAATTCGTCGGACAGGCCTGACGCCATCCGCTCGAGCGATTCCCGCAGATCGTAGAGCGCCACGCGACTGCCCCGCGCGGCCAGCGCTGCGTGCATCCTGCCACGCAACACACGCCACTCGTCCTGGTCGGCGGCCGACGGCGCCAGCGCTTCGCGCGTTCGCGCCAATTCGACCATCCGGTGCAGCGTCGAGAGCGACGCCTCCGGTCCCGCCGCCTCGACCCACTGCCGAATCGCCGCCGGATCGGCCCGGCCATCGGCGGCGACCGCTTCGAGCTGGGCCACCGCATCCTCGGGCTCCAGACGTGGGGCGCCGTGGTCGGCAGCCCGCCGCCGGATCGCCGCGTCGGGGTCGGTGGCCAGCCATTTGCGGATGGGGGCGATCAGGCGCGTCGGCATCCGTTCGAGTTCGGTGAACGCATCGAGCCGAAGGGCCTGGCGGTACGCCGGGTCGAGCACGATCGTGCTGAGCGCGTCGAGGGCGCGGTCGGTGTCGGCGGCGTCGAGATGGCTGCCAAGGAGGCGCACGGCGGCCGTGGCGACCTTGGGATCGGTCAGCCGCGAGTGCAGGATGCCGACGGCGGCGTCGAGGCCTCTCCGATCGCCGGTGGCTTCGAGGGCTTTGAGGACGGCCGTCCGCGTCACCGGCGAGGTGGTCGCGTCGAGGGCGTCGAGCAGGTGGGGCACCGCGCGCGCCCCGGCGACGCCAAGACGAGCCGTCGCCGCCTCGCGTGCGTCGACGTCGGATTGGGTCAACAGTTCGACGAGCGCCCGAATCTCCGAAGCGGCCGATTTGCGAATCGCCACAGCGGAAGCATATCTCAGGGCTGAGGGATTCGAGGCGTGGGGCGTGGGCTCGCCACGGAGGCGGGCGTTCGCCTTACGCGTCGGCGTCGGCCGGCTTGTCCCGCTTCTTGCCGAACAGCCATGCGATCACGATGCTGATGAAGTACAGCCCGATCATGGGCGCGGCCATCAGCGTCTGCGTCATCATGTCGCCGCTCGGCGTGATGACCGCGGCGAGGATGAAGATGATCAAAATGGCGTACTTGAGGTTGCGCCACAAGAATCCGGGCGTGGCGAGGCCCAAGCGGGCCAGGACGAACACGACCGCCGGCATTTCGAAAATCACGCCCATCGCCAGCAGCATCATCGAGTACAGCGAGAAGACCGCTTCGATCTTCGGCATGAACAGCATGTAGTCGGGCTTGAAATTCGAGAGGAACTGCCACGCCCAGGGGAAGACGAAGTAGTGGGAGAACGCGGCGCCGGCCACGAAACACACCGAGGCGAGAAAGACGAAGGGAATGGCGAACCGTTTTTCCTTCGAGTACAGCCCCGGCGCGACAAACAGCCACAGTTGCCAGGTGATCGCCGGGGCGGCGATTACGACGCCGGCCAGCAGCGCGATCTTCATGTAGAGCATGAAGGCTTCGGTGGGCTCGGTGGCGACCAGGCTGGAGCCCTTGGGCATCGCCTTGGCGAGCGGCAGCATGATGAAGTCGAAGATGCGGTCGAGGAAGAGAAACGAAATCAGTACACCGACCGCCAGTGCGATCGCCGACACGGTGAGCCGCTTCCGGAGCTCGTCCAGATGTTCGAGAAACGACATCTTCCCGGCGCCGTCGTCTTTCCCGTCGTCCGGGTTGTACGGGGCGGGCAAGGCAGACACCGGCGGCGGGAGTTCGGCTGGAGGATCCGGGCGGTACGGTAAATCCATCGGTCAGGGTCCGCCCGAGTTAGCTGGCCTGCGTGGTGGGCGGAGTCGAAGCCGGGGGCGCCGGGGGGTGTTCCACGACGACCTGTGCGGCCGGCGGCGGCACTTTGCGCTCTTCGACGCGAATCTCTTCCTCAAGCGTGTTCTTCAATTCGTTGGACGCGCGCTTGAACTCGGCGATGCTCTTGCCCAGCGATCGGCCGAGCTCGGGCAGCTTGCGCGGTCCGAAGATGATCAGCGCGATAACCAGGATGACGACCAGTTCAGGCATGCCGATGGGACCCATAACCACTCCAATGGGCCTCGTTGGCGCGTCCCCCGGTCCGGGCGGCCAGCACACGGCCATCCAAACCCGATCGGCGACGGGAACAAGGATCGCAAGAGGACCCACCCAATTATAGGAATCCTGCTGCCAACCGGTCAAGGTCGCCCGACCGTCCGTCCGGATGTGCGTCGGCCGACGTCGGCCGCGGCGCTGCGGCGATCTCGTTGCCGCTCCAGCGGTTATCTGGTACGATTTGCGGATGCGGACAGTTCGTCTCGTGCTCGTGGTGTCGCTGGTTGTGGTGGTGTCGGCGCTGGCCGGCGGCCTGCTGGGCCGGACCACCGTCGCCACGCAGGAACGGATGCCCGAGCGGTATCGCGCGTACACGGCGGCGGTTCGGCTGATCGAGACCGACTACGTGGAAAAGACGCCGAGCGACCGCGTGGTCTACAACTCGATTTCCGGCATGCTGCAGACGCTGGATCCGCATTCGACGTTTCTGGACCCGCGCACGTACGCCCAGATGCAGGAACGGCAGGGCGGCCGGTACTTCGGCCTGGGCATCACGATTCAGGTGATCGACGCGGACGTCACCGCGGTGTCGCTGTTCGAAGGGTCGCCCGCGTACAAGAAGGGCGTGCGGCGGGGCGACGTCATCGCCAAAGTGGACGGCGACAGCGCGAAGGGGTGGACCAGCGAACAGGCGGCGCGGCGGATGCGGGGCCCCAAGGGCACGTTGGTGCACCTGTCCCTCAAACGCCGTGGCTTCGATCAGCTGATCGAACTGGACGTGCCGCGCGACGAGATCAACATCCCGACGATCCCGGCGTCGTTCATGATCGACCAGACCACCGGGTACATCCGTCTGCAGGACTTCGCGCAGCAGACCGACAACGACCTGACCGCGACGCTCAAGGCGCTGTCGGGCAAGGGGATGAAGCGGCTGCTGCTCGACTTGCGCAACAACCCTGGCGGCCCTCTCGACCAGGCCATCAAGGTGTCGAGCAAGTTCCTCAGGCCCGGTCAGATGGTGGTCTACACGCGCGGGCGCGTCCCGAACTCGGACCAGGACTTCCGGGCGGCCGACAAGAGCGAGTACACCGACCTGCCGCTGGTGGTGCTGGCGAATCGTTCGAGCGCCAGCGCGGCCGAAATCGTGAGTGGCGCGCTCCAGGATCACGACCGCGGCGTGATTGTCGGCGAGACCACGTTCGGCAAGGCGCTGGTGCAGTCGGTCTACCGGATCAGCGAGGGCGCGGGGCTCGCGCTCACCACGGCCCGCTACTACACGCCCAGCGGCCGCCTCATCCAGCGGCCGTGGGACGGGACCTTCGACGAGTATCTCAACTACGGCATGAAGGATCAGAGCGTGGAGCGCGAGCACGCGGCGGCGCAACTGCGCTACACCGATTCGGGCCGCAAGGTGTACGGGGGCGGCGGCGTCGAGCCCGACCATCGACTCGAGGGGCCGATCGACGGGTTCAATCCGTCCCGGTTCGGCCGGTCGCTCTACGCGCGCCAGGCGTTCTCGTTGTACGCGCAGAAGTTCTCGGCGGTGGGCGACACCCGGATTGCCGGCACCTCGCACGATCGCAAACTGGTGACGCCGGACTTCGTGGTCGACGAGACGATGATCGCGGATTTCCGCCAGTATCTGCAGGCCGAGCACATCAAGATCGACGACGCGGCCTTTGCCCAGGATCTCGTCTTCATCACCGCGATGATTCGGTACGAGGTCGACCTCAACCTGTGGACGGTCAGCGACGCCCGGCGTCATCTGATCGCCACCGATCCCCAGGCACAACTCGCCCTGGGCCTCTTCCCGGAGGCCGAACAGTTGGCCAAGATGGCCCTCGCCAAGTCGACGCCTGGACAGAAATAGCCGCCCGATGCGTTTGCAGCGTCTAGAAATCACCGGCTTCAAGTCGTTCTGCGATCGTTCCGAACTGTCGTTCGACCGTGGCGTCACGGCGATCGTCGGTCCGAACGGCTGCGGCAAGAGCAACGTGGCCGATGCGATCGTGTGGGTGCTTGGCGAGCAGAGCGCGAAGAGTCTGCGCGGCGACCGCATGGAGGACGTGATCTTCGGCGGCAGCGACGCGCGCAAGCCGAATGCCTCCGCCGAGGTGCGCCTGATGCTCGCCGGCGTGCCGGTGCTGCCGGAACGCGGCGTCGGATCGACGCCCGATTTGATCGACGACGAAGGCCGCCCGATGGTGCGCGAGGTCGAAGTGACGCGCCGTCTGTACCGGTCGGGCGAGAGCGAGTATCTGATCAACGGCGAAATCGTGCGGTTGCGCGACGTCCACGAATTGCTGATGGACACGGGGCTGGGCGCCAAGGCCTACGCGATTATCGAGCAGGGCAAGATCGGCCTGATTCTAAGCTCGCGGCCCACGGACCGGCGGCAACTGATCGAAGAGGCCGCTGGCGTCACCAAGTACAAGGCTCGCCGCCGCGCCGCCGAGTTGAAGCTCGACGCCTCGCAACAGAATCTTACCCGGATCGACGACATCGTCTTCGAAGTCGAAAAGCAGCGCGGCGTCATCAAGCGACAGGCGGCCAAGGCCAGGCGTCACCAGCGACTGCGGGACGAATTGCGGCGGTGGGAAAAAGTCCAGATCGCCAGGCGCCAGCGCGTGCTCGCCCAGGCGATTGGGTCGGCCCAGGCACGAATCGCGCAGATTCGGGATTCCGAGATCGGTGCCGCCGGGCATCTGGCGCAGCTGGATTCCGATCTCGAAGGGCTTCGACTCGAATGGGTCCAGCTGGAGAGCGCCGCGCGGGCCGCGCGCGAGGGAGCCCACGCGCACGAAGTCGAGATCGGCCGCCTCGAGCAGCGCATCCAGAACGACGAAGAGCAGGTGACCGCGCTCGGCCGGCGCGAGACCGACGTGGCCGGCGAAATCGACACGCTGGGCGTGCGCAGGGCGCCGGCGGCCGAGGCCGCCACGGCCAGGCAGCGCGACGCGGAGCGCGCCGCAGCCGACCGCGAGGCCGCGGCAGCCACACTGTCAGTCGCGACCCAGGAACAGGCCGCCCTGCATGGGGTGCTCGAGGGGCTTGAAGCCGACGTCGAAGCGGCGCGCTCCGCGTCGCGCTGCC
>Ga0194060_10001318_pt1 | contig 17675 bp, 14 predicted proteins | sample SepL225m_MetaG_FD_163427 | JGI IMG/M metagenome (GOLD analysis project Ga0194060, IMG submission 163427) | Anoxic zone freshwater microbial communities from boreal shield lake in IISD Experimental Lakes Area, Ontario, Canada - Sep2016-L222-5m | ecosystem: Environmental > Aquatic > Freshwater >...
AAAAGTTGCTGATGACTTCAAAACCACGATGCGCATCCTCTTTGACGACTATCTCCCCCTATGGAATTACGTTGCTCCACCAACATAAGCGGAAGAATTAGGTTTTATAAGATCCACGTTCCTTAGTTCAATGTAATTTGAATAGACGAAACTCAACGGCGAACCCCACGTTGGATTTCCGAAGAGATTTGGCAGGGCAAAGGTTGCTAATGCCATGAGATCCTTCAGATATGACGTCGAATCCAGTGATAGCCGCTCCTGTGTACGTAACTGCACCTCATTTCCCAGTCTAAGCCACTCTACAAAAGGCAGCAATTGTATGGATGCAAGCATAATTCCAAGGACAACCCCCGTGACGAGGAGTATAGTCGCTACTCCGGCACGTTTTAAGTTAACTGGACAGCAATACATGGTCGCTAGACGGTAGAGATTAAAGATACTCCATGCCAGCAATACAATGAACGATGTCTGATAGTGGCCCGCAAGAAGTTGTGCCGCAACCACAAGGCTACACAGTCCGGCATCACGCAGACGACGATGGACGACGAGTCGTTCACCTAAAAAGAACAGCAGCGGAGTCCAGGCATACGCGTTGCCAATGGGGTAGTTCAACCAAACAATCATTGGGCCGCCAAACATAAAGGTGACCGCGCCAAAGAGCGCCCCTAACTCGCCAATATCGAAATTGCGTAGGAGAAGAAACGTACCTATCCCCCCGATGTACAGGTGTACTATTGCTAAGATGCCTAGAGCTTGTGAGAGGGGTAGTATTGCTGCTAGGAGGCTGAGCGGATAAAGCACCGCCGACTCGGCATTTGCGAAGAGTGGGGCACCAGAGTAGATATACGGATTCCAGAACGGGAAGTACCCGTTGCGGAACGCCTGTTGGACTGCCAGACGCCACGGGTAAAATTTTAGAACAGGGTCAGACTGTAATGGATTGGTTGCGTGCTGAAATTCCGCTGGGGTTGCGCCTTGGAAAAACGGAAATGTGAAGATCATATCAATGGGCGTAAGGCGTAGATTCCGGCTGAGCATTGGCCAGAAGAAGAGGCACACCAAAGTCAACAGGAATGCTGAGGCTCGCACGATCTCCGGTATTGAGTGATATCGGTGGGTCAGGTTCTGCCAAGCGTTCTTATAGATTTTAGCCATATAGCGACTCCATGACGCAGTCTATGGTTCGCCTAGGTTGGGCTGAGCATAGCCGACGGTTCGCTCAATCAGCGCACAGAGTTTATCCACACTCCGGCTCCAATCGTAGCTGGCGACCGTACGCCGCCCGTGCGCAGCCATGTCGGCGCGTAGGGCAGGAGATCTGAGCAGGCGCAAGGTCTGTGCGGCGAAGTCGGCGGGCGTATCGGCAACCAGCACATCGCGCCCAGGCTGGAGTACGAGTCCCTCAACTCCTTTACTCGTCGAAATCACCGGCGTGCCCAGGGCCAGAGCCTCAAGCACCTTGAGACGAGTGCCGCCTCCTTTGCGTAGAGGCACGACCTCGGCCCACGCCCTGGCCACAGCGGGTCGCACGTCGTCGAGGTAGCCGGTAAACTCGACTCCCTCGGTGTTCGGCAGGGTGGCGATCTGCGACGGTGTTGCGCGGCCAGTAACGCGCAGACGAACGTCCGGGCGCTCACGACGAATCAGCGGGAGGACTGCACTGAGGAAGTAGGCCATCGCATCGTGGTTGGCATCGTAGGAAAGAGCGCCGGGGTAGATCAGGGTGTTCGGCTCCGGGGAGCCGAAGTCTCCTGCCAACTCGGCAGTATCAACCCCATTTGGCACCACGACCAGGGGCATGCCTGGTGGTGCGATCTGTTTCGCTAAGTGCTCCTCGGTAGCTGAAACCACTGTTGCCCCAGCACAGCGCCGCATGGCCGTCGCCACATAATGCCGGGTCTTCCACCATGTCAGGCCCGCACGCAGCCTCCCTGTGCAGGCAGCGTCAGCGAGCATCGCTAGCTCCAATCCTTCAGAGATGATCGGTACATTGCGTGTACGCAGGGCGTAGGGCACCATGTGCAATTCAACGCAGAGCAACAAATCGTAGCGTCGCTGCGTGATGGATCGTTCCACCAAAGCGGCCATAGCCGAACTGAAGTTCCCCGCCATCGAACGTGGCTGAGTCGAGAGCAACCCGACTGCTTGGCCCAGCCATCGCTCCGCAAAGGGGGTCTCAGGCAGCAGCGACACGCTGCGGCAGAACTGACGAAGCTCCTGGGTTGCCCGCAGGATCGGAGCGTCGGGGCAGAACGCGATCAGATCCAGCGTGTGGTGGCGCGACAGACCGCGCAGCAAGTGGAAGATTCGTAGTTTCGAGCCATTATCGGCTGGGTATGGGCACCACGGCGAGAGAAAGAGAATCTCCATCATATCACCTCAGACAACCACGCGATTCGCGCACAACACCCGATGAAAAGAGCCGCTGATGCCCAATTATTGGCTATCGGCTATTTTCACCTCTGCCCCAAAGCGCCCCAGCCAGAAGTCACGCATCCCTCGTAGCATTGCGTCACGGTTGACGCGGCGGTCACGCCACTTTGGACGCAGACTATAGCTCACGCAGGTGCGCAGATCTTGGAGGAACAGCGCATGGAGCCACGCCGCCAACCCGCCGCCGGTGATGCGCAGGAAGAGCAGCCGATTGCGGGTCATATAGTAGGCGACAGAGGGCTTATCTACGCGGTCGGCCAGCGGGATTTTGTGCCAGAGGTGCGCTGTTGGCTCGTGCAGAATGCGAAAGCCCGTACGACGTATTCGCACGCACCACTCAGTCTCCTCATAGTACATAAAGAATCGCTCGTCGAGCAACCCGGCCCGCCCCAGAGCTTCCCGCCGAATGAGCAGAGCGCAGCCGGTGACAAAATCTACCTCCGTGGACAGTGAGTATTGGCCCTGATCACCCTCGCCGATGCCGCGCATAGCGCTTGTGCCACGCCGCCAGTCGATTTGCCCACCGGTTGACCAGATCAGATCGGGCTGCGCGTGGTAGTAGATCGTCGGCCCGACCGCACCAATCATTGGGTCGGTCTCGGCTATTGCGATCATTTGGCTCAGGAAGTCCGGTGCTGCCTCGGTATCGTTATTCAGCAGGAGCGCGTAGTCGTAGCCATGTGTGAGGGCGTAGCGCAGTCCCACGTTGTTGCCAGCAGCAAAGCCCAGGTTGGCCCCATTCTCGATTACCGTTACCTTCGGGAAGGCTGCGCGCACCGTCGTAGGCGTGCCATCCTGCGAGGCATTATCGAGTACCAGGATGCCCAACCGATCACGCGGGTAGTCGAGATACTCTAGCGAGCGCAGACAGGCCAGGGTATCGGCGATGCCGTTGTAGCAGAGGGTGATGATCACTACACGGGGGAGCATATGATTGGCTCTATTATGGATGATCGAGCCGTAGTGACGTCCTCGTAGATCCTCAGCATCACCGCCATCTCCGCACTGATCGTCTCGGGCGGGGTAGTACCAAGGGCCAGTCGACCAAGCAGGGTCGGATCGTCACGCAGTCGCTCGATTTGCCTCGCCAGATCATCGGCGTTGCCGGGCTGGAAGTGCAGCCCGTCCACCTCGTCGTGCACGAGCTCAGCCATCCCGCCCAAGGCCGATGTCAGCACAGGCCGACCGGCGGCGTGGGCCTCCATGATCGCCAGCGGGCTATTCTCGTACCAGAGCGATGGAACGATGGTAGCATGGCACGCTCCCAGCACCTCAGCGATTCGGCTATTCTCAAATCGTCCGGCCAGATGGATGCGCGGATCCGCACCGATGCTATGGCGCAAACGCTCGGTATAGTCCGGGTGCTGCTGGAGGTCGCCCCAGATCGTGAGTTGCCAGGGTCTCCCACCAATGGGCAGTCGGCGTACCGCGTCAACTAGGGTATGTACGCCTTTGTGCGACGCGATCTGGCCGATGTAAGCGAGGCGAAGATCGCCTTCGGTCGGATTGATCGGCGGCACGGCAGACTCAAAGCGATCCATGCCTAAGCGGAGTACGTGCAGGCGCTCAGGTGCGACCATGCCGTGAAACTGTTGGGCCAGGAAGTGTGATGGCGCGATCACCGCATCAACCTGGCCCAGGATTGCTCTCAGGTAGGCCCGACGCTCGGCGATAAATCGCTCCCCTGTGCCGAGCCCAATCTGCTGAGCGACCCGACCAAACTGACCAATTGTCGCCGTGTCGGCAAGGCGGTAGCGCCGACTGGCCAGATGCTCGCACCATGCGCAGGCTGCTGGTGATTCAGGCGGGCCGACGCATAGGCTACCATCACCGTGCAGCAGCGTGATGCGTGGGCAGAGGAACCAGAAGTCGTGCAGCGTTACAACCGTGGGAATGCCACGTGCTAGAGCAGCGTCGATCACACTCGGCGTGATCAGATAGCCGCTCTGGAGATGCACGAGGTCGGGCTGTCGATTATCCAGATAGCTGGCGAACCACTCTTTGATCGCGGGATTGCAGAAGGCCCACGTGCTAGGCGTACTGCGCAAGTCGAGGTCAAGCCGCCACACCGGCACCTCCTCGTAGACATCCGCCCGTGCGAGGAGCGGGTTTGCCCCGCGTGCATCAATATGTTCGACGCAGACCACCTCGGCCTCGTGGCCATGCTGGATGAGCCAGCGAGCCAGACGAAAGGTGTAGAGTTCGGCTCCGGCACTGTAGCGCGGCGGGAAATGGTGAACCGGCAGCACAACACGCATAGCATCACCCCGTCGATCCCTGGGCCAGCGGTTGGCGCAGGCGGCGAACAAAATTCCATTCGTCAGGGCCAATCACACCGAGGGCCACACAGAGGCCAGCGTAGGCCAGCACACCTAGAGCGACGCTGATAAGTACCGGCAGCCAAGCGACCCCCGCCACTAGCAGGCCCATCAGTACGGCGGCGGCTACCGGGCGACCGAGACTCTTTCCCCAACTGATGTGGCCTAGCTCGCGGCGCAGCAGCCAGAGGTACTGGCTCACGAGTACCGCCTCGGTTATCACCGTCATCGTGGCGGCGGCGATCACCCCAAAGCGCGGCACCAGTACGCTGTTCAGCGCAATGTTCATTCCCGTGCTAACCATAATCGCTCGTGCCACCCGGCCTTCGCGCCCGGCTACCACCACGACGTAGCCGAGGAACTCCGAGAGGAACATCAGCGGCACCACCCAGATCACGATCCGCAGGGCCGGAACCGTCGGGGCGTAGTCTGAGCCAAACAGAAATGTCACAATCTGCGGGGCGAGGGCTGTAACCCCCACGCTAATCGGCAAGGCTAAAGCCAACAGGTAGCGCAGGGCGCGGGCGTAGATTAGCGCGAGGCTCTCGGGAGCAGTGACGGCCTGCCGGGTGAGCGAGGGGTAGAGTGCCGTATTGATGATGTTTGAGACAATCACCGTCGAGAAAACTAGGTTGTAGGCCGCGTTGTAGTAGCCAGTCGCTACGTCACCGTGGAAGATGTTCAGCAGCACACTGTCGAACTTGTAGGAGAGGCCGAGGGTAAAACTGATTACACCGAAGGGCAGGCTCGCTCGCAGCAGATCAGGCCACGCATGTATAGCAACCGATCCAAAACGTATGCCCAAGTGAGAGACCGCACGCCAGCAGGAATACGTGAGCGCTGTAACCGCCACAAAGGTCGCTCCGATAAGGCCGTAGTAGCCTGCGCCTGACAGCAAAGCGGTGCTACCTATCACGACAAATAGCAACTGATAGAGAATCTTTGTAGCTGCCGACATATCGAAACGTTCATGCCCTGCCAGGATAGCGTCGCTTGTCCCCTGGAGGCCATACAGAATCATGCCGAGCATATTGAGTCCGAGCGCGATAAGCATTACTGCTGGACGCCCGGTAATCCACGCCATAAGCATCATGGTGAGTACGCCAAGAGTTGTGAGCAGCAATCTAAGGGTGGCGACCGTACCATAGAGAGATTCGATACGTAGTGTGCCATCGGGAGTGTCTCGCAGACGGGCGACCTCACGAATCATGTAGGGACTCAAGCCAAGATCGCCAATGAACAGAAACATGCTACAGAAGGCGGCTACGGCAGCGTATTGACCGAACGCTTGCACACCTAAGTTCCGCACAATCAACACAGAAAAGCTGAATGAAATCAGCTTAATCGCCAGTTGTGCGGCCATACCAATGGCAGAGTTGCGGGCAACGATGTGTGCGAAGCTTTTCAACATGCTCTCCATTAACAAAAGCTATGCTGCGTAGGATCAAGCCGTAGGCATTTCAATCGTGCCGATCTTCCGTCCGATGAATGCCGCAGGGAGTACCGCCCGCTGACCTTGGTTGTGGTAGAGTCCCGCCGCAAGATCCCAGAAGCGCTTTGTGTCAGATGGGGTGATTGCACGCATATTGGTTGTGAAGGGTAGGCGACTAGGCTCTTCCTGCGTGTGAAGTGCTGGAAGTAGATCTTGCTCGATATGGCTGATCTCAAAACACTGGTTTGCGCTACGTGCTTGCTGTGCAACTCCGGCACTCACAACCTGTCTGGCAGCCACCTTGCGGCCAAGGCCATGTACTATAGCCAACAGGTCTCCCCTGCGGATCAACTGCACAGCTCGCTGGGCAAAATAAGCCGCTCGTTCATACATAGTGCTGACCGGTGTGAAATCAACCGTCATCACCAGAATTCCGCCGGGCTTAAGGATTCGTTGAAGTTCGCAAAGCGCACGTTGGTCGTGGGGCGCGGGGATGTGTTCAAGCACCGAGATACAAGAGATCGCATCGAAGGATTCGTCGGGGTAGCTTGTTGCAGTTAGATCCTGGGTGCTGTATTGAACACGTGTGCCATAGATCGTCTCAGGTTGCAATTGGCGAAGCGCCGCGATCAATTGTGCATCGCTATCGCAAGCTTCGGCCTCCACACCAAGCTGAGAGATCACGTGGGCCAAAGGGGTTGCGCCACTGCCTGAATCTAGATAGCGCATACCGGGCTTCAGGTGCTGAAGCAAGGCGTCGAGCGCGAAAGAATATTCAAGCTGGCGAAACGGCCATCGGCATACCTGCAGATATTGAGAAATCTCAGGCAGATTGGCCGGGATTCTGCCAGCTTGCTTGGCGCGTTCCATCGCCTGTAGCATCGGCTCCATATAACGATCAAAGATCTGCGAGTTGGCTTTGAGGGTTGCGCGTGAGTCTGCATAAAGTACATACATACGGTGGTGCCTTTCTTGGTGTCAGGAAGATTAGGCAATCTGATGGGCTGCCCCTTCTGAGGGTCTCTCAAAAACCTGTGAGTAGGTACTGAGGATAATCTGTGCTGTCCCCTCCCACGAGAACAGCGCCGCCCTCGCGAATCCTCGCTCGCGCATCCTCTGCGCGACAGCAGAATCGCTCAGCACGCGAGCAATGTGATCAGCAATGGCAGTATCATCCTCGGCATCGGCCAGCAGCCCGGCGTCGCCCACAACCTCCGGGATGGCCCCCCGGTCGGAGGCGATCACCGGCGCGCCGCAGGTCATGGCCTCTAGCAGCGGGATGCCGAAGCCCTCGATCCACGAGGGGAAGGCGAAGGCGTCGGCCATGCTGTAGAGCGCAATGAGGGCAGAGCGCGGTGGGTTGATCAGCACGCGGGCAATGCCCGCTGCCTCGGCCTCACGCACGACTGCCAGCGGCTCATGGCGAGCGAAGAAGACCAGTCGGTGGCTGGCACGAATCGCCGTCGGCAGCCGATGCCACGCTCGCACCAGTACGGCAGGGTTCTTCAGTCCGTCGGCGAGTACGAAGGGCCGGTCAAGTCCGTAGTGCGCTCGCACCGCGTTGAGAATTGCTGGCTCAGTCACGCGCCGCAGGTCGGGCGTGGGCGCATGCGGGATGGCGACAATTCGCCCTATGTCAATCGTGCCCTGACGGGCGATCTCACGGCGGGCGTGTTCCGATACCGTCAGCACTAAGTCGGCCCGATGCAATGCGATGGTTGAGCAGAGATGCAGGTAGCTCATCATCGCCAGCGTGCGCAGGTCTTTACGGTGGCCGCGCACGATTTTGCGCAGCGGTAGGATGTTGATCGCATCGTGTAGGGTGATCACCGTGCGCGTGCCACGTGGCGGGAATCCATAGTTCGCCGGGAAGTGCATCACCTCGATCTGGTCGTGCGCGACCTGGCGGTGCATCAACAGGTCGTTGGCAAGGCTAGAGAGTGGGTTGCGGTACGGCAGGTAGCGCACGGTCACGTGTGGCGGGATGGTGTTCAGCTCAAAGGGACGTTTTGTATCGGCGTAGAGGACGATCTCGTGATCATACGCGCACGCGATCAGCGCCGGGACGAAGTGGGCGATGTAGGTGTGTACCCCGCCCACCAGTCCGTGCGACAGATAGCGGACATCAATGCCGATACGCATATCAGTCCCCCGATCCCACGAGTTGTCTCGCACTGCCCACGCTCCCGCCCATCCACTTGATGTGGTTCACCCCGATTGTCCAGAGCTGGCCGAGGGTGGCGGGGTTGGATGCGCCTTTGAGGAAGGTTAGCATCGGGCCGGGGCGCAGGCTCCACTCGCGGGCTGCCCGCTTGGCCCAGTACTCTAGCTGCTGTGAGCTGAGGTGCGGGTAGCTCAGCACGGTGTGGTCGTACATGTCGTAGTCTTCCCAGCGCTGCATGCTGATCCACCCGTTCTCCACTGCCTCGTAGTAGAAGGGTGTGCCGGGGTAGGGCGTGGCAATATGGAACAGGGCGATGTCCACCGGTAGCTTTTTGGCTAGGCCGATGGTCTGCTGGATGGTTTCGACCGTCTCGCCCGGCAGACCGATGATGAAGTAGCCCCAGTTCATAATCCCGACGCGATGACTGGCGGCGATGGTCTCCTGGATGCGCTGCACGGTGGTGCCTTTGCGCGCCCGCTTCAGCACCGCCTCACTGCCGCTCTCCAGCCCCCAGGCGATCATGAAGCAGCCGGCTCGCTTCATCAGTCGCAGCAGATCCTCATCCACGAAGTCCACCCGGCTGTTGCAGCTCCAGCGCAGCTGGATGCCCTCGCGGATGATCGTCTCGCACAGGTCGACGACAAACTCCTTCTTGACGGTGAACAGGTCGGCCTCGAAGTGGATGTGGTGCATGCCCATCTCTTTGAGCATGACCATCTCTTTGATCACATGCGCCGGGCTGCGGTGGCGCACGCTGGCCTGGTAGGTGACGTGCTTGATACAGTAGCGGCAGCCGGCCGGGCAGCCCCGGCTGGTCAGCACGAAGGTGTACGGCCCGCCGACAATCGGCACCTTGTACTTCTGCCAGGGCAGCATGTGGTGCAGTGGGATGGGCAGGCTGTCCAGATCCGTGATGAAGGGCCGGTCGGGGTTGATCTGCACCGCACCGCCCGCATCGCGGATGGCCACGCCCAATGTCTCGCGCAGGGCACGGGACACAAGCTGCGGCGATAGGCCAGTGAAGCGGCCACGGGTGCTCAGGTAGGAGGCGTCGGGGAAGGGCAACTTGCGCCAGGGCGCAGTCATGTCGGCGTTGCCCACCGGAACGGTGTCGAGTGCGCCCTCCTCCTTGGCCACCCGATCCAGCGTGCGGATCACATCTACAATCGTCATCTCTGGCTCGCCACGCACCACCACGTCCAGGCTCGGGTAGCTCTCCAGGGTCTCGCGGCTCATCGGCGTCACGTGGGTGCCGATGGACATGCTGATGGTGCCCACCGCCTTGCCCAGAAACGTTGTTCGCATATCATTGGTCAGGGTTGGCGCGGTGGCGTGAATGACCATATAGCGCGGCTTGTGCTTCCACATGTAGCGCTCGAACTGCTCCCAGGTCATCCCCAGGCCGATGGCGTCAATCACATCAACGCGGTAGCCCGCCTCCTGCACCACTGCCCCAATCTGGGCCAGGGCCGTCTGCGGCCAGATAATCCCGTCGCGGGAGCGCCGCCCGACGCGGGCGATGTCGCGCAGGAACAGGTCGCCATCGGGCGAGGGCGGATTGAGTACCAGCACATCGAGGCGCTGGCTGCGCTCGCGTGGCATCTGCACAAAGCTGATCGCCTCAGCGCGCTCGCTGGCCGCAGCCGGGGCCACTAGCTTGATCCCGGTCTGTTTGTCGCCGGGGGCGATATGCTGACTGGTCTCCGCAGGCGGTGGTGTATTGCTCATGATTGTCCTTACTTGTTAGACATGGTTCAGAATAGCTTCAGACAAGGTTTCAGGTGCGAGGTTTCAGGTTTCAGGTCGAGCGCATCAAGATGCCACATTCTGGCCTGAACTGTAAAGTATCCGCGAACCGTGTCTTACAGTTTGCGCTGTTCGTAGCAGACGCTTCAGCGCCACGCGGCTGAAGCCGCTACTACGAACTGTCCCCCTGACCCCTGACCCCTGACCCCTTGTCTTACCTAATATCCGTGCCCGCGTAGAGCAGGTTGGGGTAGTTGTCGTTCCAGTAGGCCAGATCAATCGTGTTCGGGAAGGCGAAGAAGAACTGCGCCCAGCGCACGTTGATGCTGCTGTCATAGTTCGTCCCGGTAACAAGCTGAGTCCAGCCGCCCCACGCCGCAGGCCCGCCGCTGCTTTCGAAAGCGTAGAGGTTGTCGCCGTGCCCGTCGGGGGACGGCACGGGTACGCCGTGTGCGTAAATCCGCAGCATACCCGCCGCGTAGCCGAGCGACGGATTGTGGCTGGCCTGGGCACCGCCACCAGGATTATTGGTTGCCCATGTCTGCCCACCGTCGTCGCTGTATTGGTAATGAATATCGTCGGTCGTCGCTGCGATCCATGTGATGTGGTAGCGGTTGTCGGGCGTCATTAGCAGGCTGGTGGATTGATCAATCGTCACCCGCGCCGCGTTGTCGCCGCTGATGGTGACGGTGCTGCCCCATGTGCCATCCGCCGCCCGCACCCGCCCGTAGATCGTGCCGTCGTTGTCGCCGTTGAACGACCCGCGCTCCCAGACGACCAGGAGTTTCCCGCTGCTATCGAAGGCCAGGTTCGGGTGCCACGCCTTCTGGTTGTTCGCGTAGGTGACGCCATCATCAAGCTGGGTCGCCGCTGACCACACGCCGCCACTGCGCGAGCGATGGTCCGCCCGACGGTTAATGCCGTTGCCCTTCAGGTAGACCACATGGGCTACACCGCTGGCGTCCAGGGCCAGGGCCACGCTCTGCATCCCCTGCCCGCCGCCATCCAGCGCGACATTGAGCGCGGTATCAATGGTTTCCACGCTGCCGCTCCACGTGTCGGTGCTGGTCGAGAAGGTGGTGTAGCGCAGACTGCTCAGATCGCCCCCGCTGGTTATGCGATTATTCCAGACAACATGGATCGTGTTGCCGCCATCGATGGCAATCGCCCACTGACTGACCGCACCGGGGGCATGGCTGGCATCGACGAGGCTAAACCCGCTCGGCACGCCAACGCTATCCGCCCGATACATTCGCAGCGTCTGGGCCACATCGGTACATGGGTATTGCTCACAGTTGGAGACCGCACTATAGAGCCGATTCCCGCTGGTACGCACAAGCTGCTTGGGCGAGACATCGGTGTAGCCCGGCCCGACGGCGATATTGTAGTTCTGGCCGGTTGGGCTGGATGGCGTGCTCGTTGGTGTCACCGTCGCCGTCGCTGCCGACACGCTCGTCTTCGTCGCGGTCGCCGTCACTGTACTCGTCTCCGTCGTCGAGACTTTGGGGATCGACTCACCTATCACAATCGGCGCGTATACCGTCGTTGTTACGGCGAGCAGCGCAGGGCTAACCGCCCCGGCCAACGCACGTAGGCCGTAGTAGAGCGGCAGCGCCAGAGCGACTGCCAGCAATGTGATGATAGTTATGTGCCGGTGTGTCATCGCTGTCGTTTTCATCGCCGCCCGGCGGCTGAAGTCGCGGGTCACGGCATGGGTGGCCTTCGTCACCAAGAACCGGGGACTTTATCCCCCCGGCTGCTTCACCGGAATACCTACCTCGTTTCGCCGTAGGTCGCTGTAGTCGAGCCAGAGGGCTCTGCCGAGGAAAAAAGTGATCGTTGCGAAGATCAGCAGTTGCATGAGTGGGCCAACCACAACGTGGGCCGGACGGTTGAGCCAGAGCAGTTCAAGCCCAAGCACGGTGTCAAGGGAGTCGTTGATCATCGGCGCGATGTGCTTGGAATACTCGTAGGCTACGCCAAAGAGCAGCGCCCCGAAGAACCAGCAAACTCGCGCCTGTGTGGGTACGCGATAGAGCCGGACGCCCCACCAGATGCACAGCCCGATTGTCAGGAAGAGCGGCCAGTTGTGCAGAACCAGCACGATCAGGTAGCCCAACAGGTAATGGGCCTGACCTAGGTTTTCGGCGCTCCAACGCTCAAACCAGCCCATACTGTGCCTCTTTGAATAAGTTTGACGGTCTGCCGCCACTCAACCCTCACCCCCGGCCCCTCTCCCTCACGGGGAGAGGGGAGATTCCTCAACAGGACGCCTCCGGCCCCCCCTCTCCCGCTCAGGGAGAGGGGGCTGGGGGGTGAGGGCTGAAACACGCCTTATGCGTGCGTCACCTCTCCAACAGATCGCCCGTGCGTCTCGACGGCGGGCAGCCACTCCATATCAGCCTGGGTCTCCACCTCGCGTCGGCTCAGTTCGGCCAGCACGCGGGATAGCCCCCAGGCGCTGATCAGCTGCACGCCGGTGAGGACTAGCAGTGCGCTCACCACCGGGGCGAACCAGGATGCCTCTAGGGCCGGGTTGGTCAGGTTGAACATGGCAGCCCCGATATAGGTGCCGATGCCGAGCATCACCGCGATTATGCCCAGCCACCAGTAGTGGCACTCGATCTTGCGCCCGTTGCCGCGTCGGCCAAACAGGCCCTGGCGGATCGGTCGCTTGTGGAAGAGGGCCACCAGGTAGCTGAACGATGTCCCGGTGGTGTAGAGGGTGACACCGGCCACGGCCAGAACTAGGGCAGCGAACAATTGGGGGAAGGCCCATGTTGTACCGGCTCCGATCAGGTGGCCCAATAGCGGTGGGGAGGCCACCAGCAGCGCAGCGACCAGCAGGGCCAGTCCGACGCCGCCGAAGATGCGTACCGGGTTGTAGGTCAGCGCCGTCCAAACAATGCTCTTGAAGAAGCGCAGTCCGTCGCGCACCACACTCAGCTTGCTGCGCCCGCTGCGCTCCTTGTAGGGGATGGGCAACTCGACGATGCGCAGACCCTCGTGCAGAGCGCGGGTACTCATCGCTGGCGTGAAATCAAGGGTATTGGGCAGCGGGTAGAGCGTAGGCAGAATCTCGCGGCGCAGCACACGCTGGCCACTGGCGCTGTCGCTGATCTTTACCCCGGCTACCAGTGAGAGCAACCCGGCGAAGATCGTGTTACCAATACGGCGCACCAGGGGCATCTCGCTGCGCTCGCCGGTCATGCGGCTGCCAATGACTACGTCGGCACCATCGAGGGCGGCCCGGCACATTTGGGGGAAGTACTCCGGTGGATAGGTGCTGTCGGCGTCGAGGAAGCCCAGCAGTTCGCCCCGCGCCGCGCTGAACCCGGTCTTCAGGGCGCTGCCGTAGCCGCCGTTCTGCTGCGAGATCAGTCGCACCCGCGACCCAAAGCTCCTTACGATGTCAGGCGTGCGATCACCCGATCCGTCATCTACGACAATGCACTCCAGTTCGCTCACGCCTGCCCGAGTCAGCTCTGGCCGAATCGCCAACACGCGCTTGACGATGGCGGCGATGCCGTCCTCTTCATTGTAGGCCGGGATCACGACAGAAAGGGTAGTCATTGCGACTCCTCATTATTAGTACACGGGCGTGGCCGCGTAGCGGGTCAGATCCAGCGGTTCCTCGCGCAGGTCGCGCACGACGCGGGCCGGGTTGCCCACGGCCACCGCGTAGTCCGGCACATCGCTGTTCACCATCGCACCGGCACCCACCACCGCGTTGCGGCCCACGCGCACGCTGTCGAGCAGGATGGCCCCACTGCCGATCCACGCCCCGTCAGCCACCTCGATACCCTGGGCTGTAATGCCCTGGTGGCTCACGGGTCGGCTTGTGTCGGCGAAGACGTGATTGACCGCCAACACCTGCACCAGCGTGCCAAAGTAGACATCGTCGCCGATGTGGATGCCGCCCTGACCACGCAGAATACACGCCTCGCCAATCAGCGAGCGGGCGCCGATGCTGATCCCCGCGTGCGGCAGGTTGCGGAAGTTGTAGACGTGCAGGATGGCGTTTTTCATCACCATGCTCTCCGTGCCAATGCGAATACCGCCTGGACACGCGTGCAGGTAGACCCCGTGATCCAGATACGCGCCCCTGCCGAGACTCACGTTCGAAGCGAAACGGATACGTACCCCGTCCTCAATCGCGGCTACGCCCTCCATGCGCAGGATGGCCCGGTAGAGGACGGCGCGCAGACCAATCCCCAGGATGCTTGGCACCCAGCCGACGATAGACTGAATGCTCTGTTCGGCCAGGTAGCGTGGCCATGAGACGGCCTGGCGTCCGAGGTAGAGCCGGATGCGATCACTCATGCTGCTCACTCGCCAACTGCACGTTCGAGCAGCGGAGGATCGGCCTGCACAGTTGCGCTGCGTCGTCGCCGCATGCCTTCCTGCCGCATTATCGGTCGTCGTCGGGCCGCGCCCGCGCCTGAGTCAGTGGGCACACCAGATGCCATGATTGGCGGCGGGGTGATGATCACTGCAGGCGGCGGCGGGGTGATAATCACCGATGACTCCTCCACACGCGGCTGATGCGCTGCCGTCTGCGGGACAGACTCCCTATGCCGCACGTCCTCCATCTGTGGCGACAGGCGCTTACGGGTGGGCAAGGTAATCGTCAGCCCTTCAGTGCCAACAGAGAACCCGATGGATGGGATGCGCCGTGACTTGCGTGCGGCACCCACGGACACATCGCCGCTTACAGTGACGGCACCGAGCAGCTTGGCCTCACGGCTGCGCTGGATCCACTGCTTTGTCTTTTCTACCTCCGAGCGTGAGTCCGCACGGGGGCTGAGTACCAGCACGACGCCATCTACCAGTGGTGCCAGCAGGGCCGCGTCGGCCCCGGTGAGGGCTGATGGCCCGTCGAAGATTACGACATCGGCGCTGTTGCGCAGGGCGTCCACGAGCTTGGGCCAGCGCAGCGACGGCACCAGGATCGACATATCATCGCCATCGACCTGGTTTGGTAGCAGCATTACATTGGTCATCGAGGTAGCGCGCAGACGCATCCATAGTTCGGCAGGCACGTTGTACGCGGGCGGGGAGTTGCTCGACCAGCGCTCGATGGCAGATCTCTCCGTTGTGCTACCGCTCTCATCCTGCTCGTGCAAGCGCAGGATCTTCCCAATATGCGACCGTGACAACTCAGCGTCTACGAGTAGCACTCGGTGTCCGGCTTGCCCATAGACATGCGCCAGATCAACCGCGTAGATACTGCGCGACTCGCTGGGGTGAGGGCTACTCACCAGCAGCAGGCGCAGCGGCTCATCACTGGCCTCCAGCGCGATCTGCGTATGGGTCTCGCGCACAGCGCGCTGGTAGGGCTGTCCCGACGGAATATCTGGCCGCCAGTTGGCATGGTTTATGCTGCCGAGGTGGGTGATCCCGATCCGCTGCTGAAGGTCGCTGCCTGATCGCCAGCGGTTATCAATGCGGTCGAGGAGCAACACGGCTACGATGGCGATCAGCAGCCCGCCCATACCCGCACCGCCGATGATCAAGGATCGCTTCTGTGGCAGCGGCGCCGTAGGCAGGCTGGCCCGCTCGAAAAACGAGAGTGTATTGGCTGCGCTGTTGTTACGAAGCAGCAGCAGTTGGTTGTAACCATCTTGAGCCTTGCCACGCGCCTTCTCAAGCTGGTCGATCTGATCCTGGTTCTCACGCAGATCAATCGCCGCGTTGAGTTGCTTCTGGCGCGTGCGCAACTCCTCAAGCTTGCGGTCGGTATCCGCGATGGTCGCCTGGGTCTCTGTGATTTGGCGATCAACCTCGGCTTGCTGGGCGGCTACTTTCTCTGGCGAGTTCGGGCTGTAGGCGATTAACCGCTCGCCAAGCGTGTTGGCGAGCGCCGTAGCGCGCTCCGGGCTGCTGTCGGTGATTGCTATCTCTAACAGATTCGCCTGCGGGTTGATCGACACCGAGAGCATGGTGTTGATCAGGTTTGCCGGAAAATCAAGCTTGAGTTGCCTGGCAACTGGGCCGAGGATAACCTCACGGTGGAGGAGTACCTCGTAGAAGCGCGCCAGCGAGTTGCTCAGATCGACCGCGAAGGTGTTGGGCGAAGAGGACTCGAAGTTATTGCCCACCATCAGCGTAGCCCGCGCCTGGTAGAAGTTCGGCTGGCTGCGTGAGAGAAACCACGCTGTACTGCTAGAGAGCGCTATCGCGACAACGACCAGGGGCGACCAGCGGAATAGCAGGCGCAGATAGGTTCGGATTTCCTGCCATGTCAACATAGTGTTAGCGCTATCTCGCGCTGATCACAGAGCCAGCGTGATGCAGCGAGCAGATCGGCGGCGACATAATCAGGTTGGGGTGCCCCATCAGCAAGCATGCGGTACTGCTCGACACCGCGCCCACTGCGTACCAGCACCGTCTGACTCCCAACGGCCCGCCCTGCAGCGATGTCGCTCAGGGCATCGCCGATCATGGTTGTGCGAGCGAAGTCGATCACGTGTTCGCGGGCGAGATCGAGCAGCATCCCCGGCTGTGGCTTGCGACAGCGACAGCCCTCGTCGGGACGGTGCGGACAGAGACGGACATCGTCGATACGTGCGCCGTGATCCTGGGCGATCTGCGCCAACCGCCGGTGGATGGCATCAACCGTCGTCCGCTCCACCAGCCCACGGTTGATACACGCCTGGTTGGTCACAATGAAGATGCGGAATCCACACTGGGTGAGTACGGCAAGAGCCTCCAGAGACCCCGGTATCAGGAGGAACTGTTCCCACGCGGCCACGTGGTCGGCACGGTTCTCGTTGATCACCCCGTCCCGATCCAGAAAGATGGCGCGCATGCAGTCCTCGCTCCACGGCAGCCAGCAAGCCTACCGTGGTATGCCGGACAACCACAGCAGGGAAAGCCGACGAACATTGCGCCACGAGGAACGATTAGGATGTTGGTGTGCTACATAATGTGGCAAGGAAACAATACAGGCGGGGAGTAAACGACGCCTAAATGACGCCTAAATGGGGTTGACATTTCTGTTACAGGGTTGGGATTGTGTCGATCTGTGGGTAAAGCTCTACGCGCACTGGATCGCCGTCCACGATAACGGGCACCTCGGCGGCAGCCTGTCCCCCCTTGGGGACAAACGACACCTTCGCCGATCCGCCCCCAATGATCGTGCCATCGGCGCGGTAGAGGATCGCCGCCACCGGCAGATCGAGTAGATCACGACTGTAGGGGTTGCGCAGCAGCCCCGTGACGAGGGGCCTATCGCCAGGCACAAAGGCAAGTTTCTCGTTCGTGATCGGAGGGAAGCTGGCAGGCTGGAGGAAAAGCCCGCCACCAAGGATGACATCGACCCGCGCAACGTGCCGACTCTCCTCCAGTTCCAGGAAGGCGGCCACGCCGGTCTGCCCGCTCGGGCCAAGCAGTCCGATGGTGCCGGTATCAGTCTTGATCACGATCCCGCCCGTGTCGTAGGCCACAAGCTGATAGCGCGTATCGCGAACCATCAGGTCGGGATTCGGGTTAGTGACCGTAAATGCGTAGGCCAGCACATTGGACGGCTGGGCAAAGCCCGCCGCCAGAACCCGTAGCGACTCAGGCGTCGGGGTGGCGG
>Ga0194060_10001319_pt1 | contig 17674 bp, 10 predicted proteins | sample SepL225m_MetaG_FD_163427 | JGI IMG/M metagenome (GOLD analysis project Ga0194060, IMG submission 163427) | Anoxic zone freshwater microbial communities from boreal shield lake in IISD Experimental Lakes Area, Ontario, Canada - Sep2016-L222-5m | ecosystem: Environmental > Aquatic > Freshwater >...
CTGCCACCCCAGGGCCATCGCATGTTCCTGCTAGGCGCGGCCCCTGGGGTGGCAGAGGCGACCGCCGTTGTACTCCAGGCCCGCTACCCAGGGCTGATCGTCGCTGGGGCTTTTGCCGGATCACCGCAGCCGCGCCACGAGCCGTTCCTGCGCCAGATGATCGCGGCGGCTCGACCGCATATCTTGCTGGTGGCCTACGGGCACCCGCAGCAAGATCTCTGGATTGCCCGCAACCAGCCATTTCTCCAGGTGCCGCTGGCCGTTGGGGTCGGCGGCACGTTCGACTACCTCTCCGGGCGGGTGCAGCGCGCTCCCGCCCTCATCCGTCGCCTCGGCCTTGAGTGGGTCTATCGGCTGGCTCGCCAGCCGAGCCGCTGGCGGCGCATCATGAACGCGGTGCCCTGCTTCGCCTGGCGCGTGATCACGCAGGGGCGACGGACATATCGCTCATAAGGATTTTTATCATGTCACATACCACCGCTGAGAAGATCGAGGAACTGCGCCGCCGCCGCGCACACGCCCTGCATAACGACGCTGCGGCTGAGGCCCGGCAACACGAGCGTGGCAAGCTCACCGCCCGCGAACGGATCGATCTGCTGGTTGACCCCGGCTCGTTTGTCGAACTCGACGCCTTCGCTGTCCACCGCACGACGGCTTTTGGTATGGAGAAGCGCAAACCGTTGGGCGACGGCGTGATCACTGGGCACGGCACGGTCGAGGGTCGCCCGATCTGCCTCTTCGCACAGGATTTTACGGTCTTTGGCGGGTCGCTTGGCGAGGTGTTTGCCGAGAAGATCTGCAAGGTGATGGATCTCGCGGTGCGAATGGGCGTGCCCTGCATCGGCATCAACGACAGCGGCGGCGCACGCATCCAGGAGGGTGTGGTGAGTCTGGGCGGCTACGCGGAGATCTTCTACCGCAACGTGCTGAGCAGCGGCGTGATCCCGCAGCTCTCGGTGATCGCCGGGCCATGCGCCGGTGGGGCGGTCTACTCGCCAGCGATGACTGACTTCATCATGATGGTGAAGGGCAGCAGCCAGATGTTCATCACCGGCCCCGATGTGATCCGGACGGTCACGGGCGAGGAGGTCGGATTTGAGGAACTGGGCGGGGCGATGAGCCACAACTCGCGCAGCGGCGTGGCCCACTTCGCCGCCGACGACGAGCCGCACTGTTTTGAGCAACTGCGCACCCTGCTCTCGTTCCTGCCGGCGAACAACATGGACGACCCGCCCTACGTGACGCCCAGCGACGACCCGGAGCGCATGGACGAGTCGCTCCAGACGCTCATCCCCGACAGCCCGCGCAAGGCGTACGATATGGTCACGGTGATTGAGTCGGTGATGGACGACGGCTTCTTTTTCGAGGTACAGCCCTTCTGGGCGCGCAACATCGTGATCGGATTCGCCCGCCTCGACGGCAACGTGGTGGGCCTGGTGGCCAACCAGCCGACGCATATGGCCGGTACGCTGGACATTGACAGCTCAAACAAGGCGGCCCGCTTTGTGCGCTTCTGCGACGCCTTCAACATTCCGCTGGTAACATTTGTGGACGTGCCGGGTTTTATGCCGGGGACGCAGCAGGAGTACGGCGGGATCATCCGCCACGGGGCCAAGTTGCTCTACGCCTACTGCGAGGCCACGGTGCCAAAGCTCACGGTGATCACCCGCAAGGCATACGGCGGGGCCTATGATGTGATGGCATCCAAACACATCCGCGCCGACTTCAACTTCGCCTGGCCCACGGCGGAGATCGCGGTGATGGGGGTAGACGCGGCGGTGCGGATCATTTTCCGCAAGGAACTGACCGAGGCGACGAACCCGGCAGAGCGCATGGTCGAACTGGTCGAGGACTACCAGGGGCGCTTCGCAAACCCCTATGTTGCGGCAGAGCGTGGCTATATCGACTCGGTGATCGAGCCGAAGGAGACGCGCCCGGCCCTGATCAAAGCCTTGCGGCTGGCGCGCACCAAGCGCCAGAGCATGCCGCCGCGCAAGCACGGGAATATTCCGCTCTAACAGTCACACAACGAGGCGAGGATGCAATACTATCGCATCCTCGCCTCGTCGTGTCATTGCCCAACTACAGAGTTGGTCTGACGGCCCCTAACTCATCAGGCGTGTGTTACCCGCCGATCACCTGGAGCGCCACCTCGGCCATATGCTCGGCGGTAATGCCGAACTTCTTAAACAGCTCCGGGGCCGGGCCAGACGCGCCGAAGCGGTTGAGGCCAACCACTGCGCCGCGTGAACCCACGTAGCGATCCCAGCCGATTGACACGCCGGCCTCCACCGCTACCCGCGCCGTCAACTCGGGCGGCAGCACACTGTCGCGGTAGCTCTTGTCCTGGGCCTCGAAGAGTTCCCAGGAAGGCAAGCTCACCACCTGGGCGGCCACGCCCTGCGCGGCCAGGATGTCGCCCGCCTCCAGGGCGAGGCTCAGCTCGGAGCCGGTGCCGATCAAGATCACCTGCGGATTCTCGACGGCCCGCAGCACGTAGCCGCCGCGCAGCGCGCCCTCAACCGGAGCCAGCACGGTACGATCCAGCGTCGGCACGTTCTGCCGCGTGAAGATCAGGGCCGTCGGCCCATCGCGCCGCTCCAGCGCCACACGCCAGCCAATCGCCGCCTCGTTCGCGTCCCCGGCACGGAACACCACCAGGTTAGGGATAATCCGCAGCGATGCCAGGTGCTCTACCGGCTGATGGGTTGGCCCGTCCTCGCCCACGCCAATGCTATCGTGGGTGAACACATACACCACCTGAAGCTTCATCAACGCGGCCAGGCGGATCGCCGGGCGCAGGTAGTCGCAGAATACGAAGAAGGTGCCGCCGTAAGGGATCACCCCGCCGTGCAGGGCCATGCCGTTGAGCGCCGCGCCCATGGCGTGCTCGCGCACACCGTAGTGGACGTTGCGTCCGCCGAAGTCGTCCGGTGTAATCGAGGCGTAGCCCTTCAGGTAGGTCTGATCTGAGGAGTGCAGATCAGCCGAGCCGCCGAGCAACTGCGGGAAGGATGCGGCGATGGCGTTCAGAATATCGCCCGAGGCCATGCGCGTCCCCTTTGCCTTCGGGTCGGCGGGGAAAACCGGCAGCGTCTGCGGCCAGTTATCGGGTAGCGCATTGGCAAACACACGATCCCACTGAGCGGCCAACTCTGGGTACGACGCCTTATAGTGGGCTAGGGTCGCCTCCCACTCGCGCTGCCGCGTCCCACCAACCTCAAGGGCCAGCCGCATGTGCGTGTACACCTCGTCGGGCACAAAGAAGTCCGGCGAGGTTGGCCAGCCCAGAGTCTCTTTCGTCTTCACCACATTGGCCGCGCCGAGAGGCTCGCCGTGCGACGTATGGCTGTCCTGCTTCGGACTGCCAAAGCCGATGTGGGTCTGACAAATGATGATCGACGGGCGCTCGGCGTCATCCTTAGCCTCGGCCATCGCCTGGGCCACCGCAGGGATATTGTGGCCGTCCACCGTAGCCACCTGCCAGCCGTAGGAACTGAAGCGCTCGGCTATATTCTCCGAGAAAGAGAGGCTCGTCGGGCCAACCAGTGAGATATTGTTGCTGTCGTAGAGCAGGATCAGCTTACCCAACTTGAGGTGACCTGCCAGGCTCGCCGCCTCGTGCGAGATCCCCTCCATCAAATCGCCGTCGCCGCAGATCACGTACGTGTGGTGATCCACCACGCTCGCCCCAGGGCGATTGAACGTCGTGGCCAACCAGCGCTCGGCGAGGGCCATACCCACCGCTGTCGCAATACCCTGCCCGAGTGGCCCGGTCGTCGTCTCGACGCCCGGCGTATCGTGGTACTCTGGATGCCCCGGTGTCCTGCTCCCAACTTGGCGGAACTGCTTCAGGTCGTCGAGCGACAGATCGTAGCCGGTCAGGTGCAGCAGCGCGTAGATCAACATCGATCCGTGGCCCGCCGAGAGAACGAAACGGTCGCGGTTAGGCCAGTGCGGATCCGCCGGGTTGTGGCTGAGAAACCGCGACCAGAGGACATAGGCGACATCGGCAACACCCAGGGGCAGCCCAGGGTGTCCACTGTTCGCCTTCTGAACTCCGTCGATTGCCAGGATACGGATTGCGTTTGCGGAAAGTCGATCCAGCTCTGTGGTCTCGCTCATGCGTACATCTCCTCACTCATCGTTGGGCGCTCCCACGCAATTATACCACTGCCTCTTTTTATCGTTCTTAGGCAATGCGACAATCTACAATTTCCGCAGCGACACCATTTCTAGCGTGTGGCGAGGGCCTTTCTCCAGGATGAGGTCGGCCCGCTCGCGGGTGGGCTCAATATTCTGCCTAAGATTGACACCGTTGATCTCGCGCCAGATCCGCTGGGCGACAGAGATGGCATGGTCGGTGCTGAGCCCGCTGTAGCGCCGGAAGTAGGAGTTCGGGTCGCGGAATGCCGTCTCGCGCAGCCGCAGGAAGCGCTCGATATACCACTGCTGGAGCAAGGACTCGTCGGCGTCCACGTAGATCGAGAAGTCGAAGAAGTCGGAGACGAAGACCTGCGGGCGGCGGTTGGGCTGTCCGCCGCGCTGGAGTACGTTCAGTCCCTCAACGATCAGAATATCGGGCTGATTCACGATCTGCACCTGATCATCCACAATATCGTACACCAGATGCGAGTAGATCGGCGCGGCGAGGCGGGGGTGGCCGGACTTCACATCGGCCATGAACTGGATGAGCTGGCGACGATCATAACTCTCGGGGAAGCCCTTGCGATGCATGATCCCGCGCTCATGGAGCAGTTGGTTCGGGTAGAGGAATCCGTCGGTGGTGACGAGATCCACGCTACGGGCGACGGAGTGGCTGGCCAGGAGCGCCTGGATGATGCGGGCGGTGCTGCTCTTGCCAACGGCCACGCTGCCAGCGATGCCGATCACATAGGGTACTTTTTCAGCCGGGCTGCCGAGGAAGGCGCTGGTTTCACGGTAAAGCTGCTGAGCAGACTCATAGTAAAGCTGGATAAGCCGCACCAGCGGCAGGTAGATGTCGGCCACATCCTCCAGCGAGACGCTATCGTTGAGGCTGACCATTGTCTGAAGCTGGGCCTGGCTCAGAGGCAGGCGTGACCCATTGCGCAGCCTGGCCCACTCTGCACGTGAGAGGGAGATATACGGGGCGAGTCGGTGCTCGTCGATAAGCGGTGGTTGCATAGCGGTTCCTTTTGCGATGTGCGGGCGGCTTCGCTGCCCACACATTGCAAAATAACAATGGTTCGTGGGCACGGGTGCCCAGGCTCTCCTAGACTGTGAGGCCGAGAGTCATGGCCATGCTGATACGCTGAAGCTTGCCGGTGGCCCCACGGGGCAGGGCGTCGAGGATGTGGATCTGGCGTGGGATTTTGAAGTCGGCCAGGGAGCGAGCGCAGTGTTCACGCAGTTCCCCCTCGCTGGCCTCGGTCTTGAGTACCACTGCCGCGTGAATATCTTCGCCGAGTGTCTTGTGGGGCACAGCAAAGGCAAGAGCCTCAGCGACGGCGGGGTGACGCAGGAGCACGTCATCGATCTCCAGAGGCGAGATCTTCTCGCCGCCCCGGTTGATCAACTCCTTGAGCCGACCCGTCAGGGCCAGATAGCCATCCGCATCGAGGTAGCCCTGGTCGCCGGTGCGAAACCAGCCATTGCTGAAGGCGGAAGCGTTGGCCTCGGGGTTGTTCTCGTAGCCATCCACCACATTGCCGCCGCGCACCACCACCTCGCCGCGCTCGCCCTGGGCCAGCAGGTTGCCGACGTTGTCCATAATTCCCACATCCACGCCGATCCCGATACCAACGCGGCCAGCCTTGCGTGGGGCGGGCGGCAGCGGGTTGGATGTCATCTGGTGGCTGGCCTCGGTCATGCCGTAGCTCTCCAGCACCGGGGCAGCGAAGGTCGTCTCCAGCCGCTCCATCACGACCGGGGGCAGGGGCGCGCTGCTCGATCTGATGAAGCGGAAGGGATTGTCACGGATCACCTCCCGGTTGCGCTCAGCGCGGGCCAGGAGCATCTGGTGCATAGTGGGCACGGCTGAGTACCAGGTAGGCCGGTACTGCGCGACCCAGCCCCAGAAGCGCAGCGCATCGAAGCCGGGCGGGCAGATCAGGGTGCCGCCGGAGGCTAGGGTGCTGAGCATGGAAGCGACGATGCCGTGGATGTGGAAGAGCGGCATCACGCAGAGGGCGCGATCCTCGGGGCCGAGTTGGTAGGTTTCGATAATGTTAGCGGCTGAGGTGGCCAGGTTGCGTTGGCAAATGGGCACGCGCTTGGGTCGGCTGGTGGTGCCGCTGGTATGCAGGATCACCGCCACATCGTCAGGAGTGGCGAAGGAAGGTTGGGGGCTAAAGGTTGAGGGCGAAGCGTCTATGGTGAAGGCCAGCGTGCCGTCGGACTGGGCCGTGGCCTCGATGAGCCGCATACCGGGACGCATGGCGGCGCGGGCATCGGCCTGGGTGCCGGGGAGGACAAGCAGCGCCGTGGCACAGGTGTCCTCATAGGAGAAAGCAAACTCGTCGGCGCGGTACGCGGGGTTAAGCGGGGCGGCGGTGGCGGCGGTGGCGACAGCCAGGAAGGCGATCACCAACTCCGGGCCGTTGCCCATCGCGATAGCCACCCGGTCGCCACGGCCAATGCCTGCGGCCTGGAGTTGGGCGGCCAGCCCGGCCACGTTCTCCCGCAGCGCCGCATAGCTCAGGTCGGGCCGGTCGGGGGCCACGAGGGCCGGGTGGCTCACAGCGCCACGACCAAGCAGATCGAACAGGGTAGCATGTAGAGGCTCGCGAGCCATAGACCCTCCTTCGGGCCGTGAGGACACGCCGGTATCGCCTTATCGCGTCACGCATCCCCGCAGGATCGTCACGCAAAGAGCGCCCATTTGAAATCTTGTCTCACACAGTATAACAGCGGATGTTTCAGGGAAATTGCGCACCTCAAGGAGATCACGTAACGATGCAGGGCTGATGCAAAGTCGTGTGATCGCTGGGCAGCCCTCACCCCCCAGCCCCCTCTCCCCGTGAGGGAGAGGGGCAGGGGGTGAGGGCCGGAGGGTGACTTTGCATCAGCCCTGCGTAACGATGCTTCGTCTCTGCAAGGACGTCCTAACTCCTGGTACAATACCACTTTGCATCACCGGATCATCGCAAGGACACAGGATGGCACAGCGGTTCCAGGATCAGTTCGGCAATCCCCACGGCATGGGCGGGCGTCTGGCCGGTTGGCTAATGGCGCTCACGAACCGTGATCTCAATGCGTGGGCAATTGACCAACTGGCCGTGCGGCCCGGTGACCACGTGCTTGAGATCGGCTTTGGGCCGGGGTTGGCCGTGCAGGCGCTGGCCCGCCGGGCAAGGAACGGCTACGTGGAGGGCGTTGATATCTCCCCGCTGATGGTCGAACAGGCCACCCGGCGTAACGCCGCGATGGTGAAGGCTGGGCGGGTGAGCTTGCGGCTTGGTACGGTGAGCGCCCTGCCCTTCGACGTTGGCCGATTCGATAAGGTGCTGGCGGTGAACAATGTGCAGTTCTGGCCCCGACTGGCCGACGATCTGCGCGAGGTGGCCCGCGTGATGCGTCCCGGCAGTACCCTGGCGATTGTCCTCCAGCCGCGCCACGCCCCTAGCGCCGCCGATGTCCTCGCCGTCCGCGACGATCTGGTTGCGCAGGTTGGGGCCGTCGGCTACCGCCGCGTGCGGAGCGCTGTCGCCCCTGGCTCTCCGATGCCCGCCTTTGTGGTGCTGGGTGATCGGCCCGCGTAGACTCAGAAAGGCCACGTGCGTGTCCTTCCGCCTGATCGCCCTTGACCTCGATGGCACCCTGCTCGACCCGCAGCACCGCATTAGTCCAGTCAACGCCGCCGCCGTCGCCGCATGTATGGCCGGGGGCGCACGGGTGCTGATCGCCACCGGTCGCACCTTCGCCTCGGCCCGACCTTACATCGCCGAACTGCGCCTCGTCGGCCCGCAGATCACGCTCAACGGCGCTGTTTTCGCCGATCTCGATGGTGGCCGGATGATTCGGCGGCGTCTGACCGCCAATCTGCTGGCAGACGTGACCGCGATGCTGGAAGATCGCCACTTCCCCTACACGGTCTTCGGGCCAGGCACGATCTACGCGCCTGTGGGAATGGACAACACGGATATTCTGGAACACTACGGCGAGCCGCCTGCCGTCAAGCTGACCCGCGCCGAGATGCTGGGCGTGACCGATGCAATCAAGGTGCTCACCTTCCTTGCGCCCGGCCCCCTGGATGACGAGCTATCCGAACTGATGGGCGACCGCTTTGAGGTGACGCGCACCGGCTCGCAGTTCTTCGAGTTCCTGCCACCCGGCGTCAATAAGGGCTCGGCCCTGGCCGAACTCATGACCCGCTACGAGGTGTCCCGTGAGGACGTATTGGTGATCGGCGATGGCGAGAACGATATTAGTATGTTCGGCGTAGCCGGGCTGAGTGTGGCCATGGGCGATGCGCCCGACGTTGTGAAGGCCCACGCCACCGATGTCACCGCACCATGTACCGCCGACGGAGTCGCCTTGGCCCTGCGGCGTCACGTGCTGCTGTGATCGCTGATGCTTTCCTCTAAAGGCACCACTGCACATCTAGAATTCCCCGCCCGGTGGCCTAATCCGCTCCAGCACCAGAAAGCTCACGCCGGTGGTGAGCATCAGGATGCTGCTCATCGCCATCGCCTGGCCGTAATTGACGGCACCGGGCTGGCCGAGTAGGCGGAAGATGACCACCGGCAGCGTGGGTGCGTCGGGCCGGGTCAGCAGCAGCGAGGCTCCGAACTCACCCAGGGAGACGGTGAAGGCGAACACGGCCCCGGTGATGATGGCGGGCGTGATCAGCGGCAGCTCAACGTAGAGCCAGGCTCGCCAGGGGCTCGCGCCCAGCAGGGCGGCGGCCTCGGTCAGATGCGGGCTGCGTCCGCGCAAGGTTGGCAGCAGGCTGCGGATGACAAAGGGCAGGGCCACCAGGCTATGCACCAGCGGGATCAGCAGCGGCGAGGTGCGCAGCCCGGCCAGCGCCGGCGTGGCCAGGGCCACCAAGTAGCCCAGCCCCAGGGTCACGGCGCTGGTGCCCAGGGGCAGCATAAATAGGGCGTCTAACAATGCAAAATGCAAAATGCAAGATGCAAAATGCCCCTTTTGCATTTTGCCTTTTGCCTTTTGCCTTGCTGGCGTAGCCAGCAGATACCCCGCAGGCACGCCCACGGCGAGGGCGATGGCGGCGGTTGTTGCCGCGATGCGTAGGGAGTTGGCGAGGGCCGTTGTGGGCAGCACGAAGAAAGCTGAGCCGGTGCGGTTCTCGCCGAGGGCCAGGTAATAGTTCAGGCTGAACCCGTCGGGGCCGATCAGTGAGCGCAGGACGAGGGCGGCCAGGGGTGCGCCGAGCAGCAGCAGGATGAACGCGGCGTTGGTTCCTACCAGGAGCCGCTGCCAGACCCCGCGTGGCCGCCGGGCCACCGCCGCACGCGGCAGATGATCGAGGGGCACCGCGCTGCGGGCGGCCAGTCGTGTGTAGGCCAGACTCATGGCCAGGGTGCAGGCCGCCTGGATCAGCGCCAGGCTCGTCGCCACATCCAGCCGCAGCAGTTGCGACGTCTGCCGGTAGATCTCGACTTCCAGGGTGGCCATACGCGGCCCACCCAGGATGACCACCACCCCAAAGCTGGTGAAGCTGAAGATGAAGACCAGCAATGCTGCTGCACCCAGGGCCGGTGCCAGCAGCGGCAGCGTCACCTCCCAGATCACCCGCCGTCGCGAGGCTCCCAGCATCGCCGCCGCCTGCTCCAGCCGTGGGTCGAGGGTGGCCCAGAAACCGCCCACCAACCGCAGCACCACCGTGTAGTTGTAGAAGACGTGGGCCAGCAGCACGAGCCCGATGCCGTTGGGAATGCGGAGCAGCGGCTGCTCCAGGCCGAGCAGGGACTGCAGCCCGGCGTTGATCAGCCCGTGCGGGCCGAGCAGCGCCCCCAGGGCCGCTGCCACTACCACGGTGGGCATCACAAAAGGCACCCCGGCCACGGCTCGCAGCAGCCCCTTGCCGGGGAAGTCGTAGCGCGCAAAGACATACGCCCCTGGCAGCCCCGCCACCAGGGTTAGCAGTGTCGAGAGCGTGGCCTGGCCCAGGCTGAACCCCAGCACCCGCCAGGTGTAGCCGTCAGCCAGCACCGCCCACAGACCCGCCAGCCCGTTGGCGAAGCTTAGGCGCAGGATTGCCGCCATCGGATAGAGAAAGCACAGGGCGATGAAGAGGATTGGAAGGCAAAATGCAAATTGCAAAATGCAAAATTGGCAACATTTTTGCATTTTGCATTTTGCATTCTGCATCAGCGTAGCACAACCTCCGTCCACGTCTTAATCCACCCCTCGCGCCCGGCGTCGATCTGCGCGGGGGTGAGTCCGGTAGCTTGGACAGGCACCTGGGCGAACTTCGTGAATACATCGGGCAGGGGCGCGCTCGGCAGGGCCGGGTAGACGAACATCTGTAGCGGGATGTCGGCTTGGAACTGCGGCCCCAGCATGAAATCCACAAACTGTCGGGCCAGATCCTCTTTCTGCGTGCCCTTCAGGATGCCCACAAACTCTACCTGGCGGAAACTGCCGCCGGGAACGAGGACGTTGCCCGTGGGCGGCTCGGTCAGCTTGCCCTCGCTAAAGTGAACCTCGGCGGCCGGGCTGGTGGCGTAGCTCACCACCAGGGGGTACGCCCCCTTGCCGATGCTACCGCTGAACTGCGTGTAGTAGGCGTCCGTCCAGTCGTTGCTGATGAATACGTCGTTGGCCCGCAGATCGCGCCAGTAATCTTTCCATGGATAGGCACCGGTTTCGCCGAAATGAGCGATGGTAGCCAGCAGGAAGGCCAGTCCCGGCGACGAGGTAGCCGGGTTCTCCACCACCAGTTTGCCCTTCCAGGCAGGTTTGGTCAGATCTTCCAGGGCCGTAGGCGGGGCCAGGTTTGCCTGCGTGAGAGCGGCCTTGTCGTAATTGATCGTCACGTAGCCGTAGTCCACCGGCAGCAGACGCTCGCTCGGGTCGAGCCGGAGGTCGGCGGGGATTTTGGCCAGGCCAGGTGCCGCGTAGGGCAGGAAGATGTCGGCGGCCAGGGCGCGGCTGAGGAACGTGTTGTCAACGCCGAAAAAAACATCGGCCAGCGGGGCGTCCTTGCTCAGGATGGCCTTGTTCAGCGCCGCGCCAGCATCGCCGCCCTTGATCACCTGCACCTTCACGCCGTACTGCTGCTGGAAGGCGGCCAGGACACTCTCGCTGACGCTGAAGCTGTCGTGGGCCATGACCACCAGGGTCTTGTCGGCGGTGGGGGACGGCGCAACGGTGGGGGACGGCGCAACGGTGGCGGACGGCGCGGCGGTGGGCTGGCCGCAGGCGGCGAGCAGGACAATTGCGATCAGGGGAATCAACCGTCTCATTCGACCCTCCTCAAAGTATCACACAAAAAAGCCGCCGACCTGTGTAGGAATCGGCGGCCCGTATGAGCTGCTGGCGCTTCCCTACGCTGGAATAATCCAGGTCAGGTTCCACGGGTCAGCGGCGTGTGTGTCCGCTATCTCAGCCGGGCTATGCCCCGGCTCCCCGAGCGATATTCATCTGAGACGCGGCGTATGGTAGCACAGTCGGTCGGAGGCGTCAACGTCGTCATCACGCCGTAGGGCTGTTGCAAAGATACCGGACGGCCCTCACCCCCTGCCCCTCTCCCTCACGGGGAGAGGGGGTTGGGGGGTGAGGGCCGTCCGGCGATCATACAACTTTGACGTAGCCCTATTATGCCGTTAGTCGGAGGCTTGTCGCAACTCTTCGCAATGTGGCGATCTGGCGTCCCAATGCGCCAGATCGTCTTTACCTGTTATCGCAGTAAACCGCAGATTTTCGCACTCATAGAACACGCCGATGTACACGTCACCCCCAGCCAGATCGGGGGTGCGCGATGACCAGCACTCCCGGCTATCAAACCTTCACCGTCACACTCTCCGACGCAGAGGCCGATCTGCTGCGGGCGGAACTGCACACACAACAAGAGCTTACCGACAAACTGGCGGACACTTTCGGTATTCCTTCCCTCGCCTGGGACATTGAGGGGATAGCCAGCGCCATTCTCTCTCGTATGCTGCGCGAGAATGCGGCACGCCAGATCGGGGGTGAGCGATGACCACACTTACCCCCACGACCGAGGCGGTAGACGCTGATCTCGATGCCTTCTTCGCCGCAATAAGCTGGGACGGTGGCCGGGTTGAAGTGGTGGCCGGCACCAATCAGGCCGACAACCCCGACAAGATTGATCTCATCACCTACATTAAGGGCAAGCGGGCTACCACGCGCCGGTGGATTGCCCCGGACGATGTGACCGAACTAGAGAAGGCGATCACCCGTCTTGCCGAGCAGTGGGGGAACGTCTATGTGAGCGTCGGTACCTACGACGAGGTGCCGAACCGCCATCGCCCCGGTACGATGACCTACAACCGCAGCGCCCCGCGACCGCGCCGATGCTTTATCCTCGACGATGTAACCGACATCTTGGCCCTGCGTCTCCCGCCCACTTGGGCCAACGAGACAAGCCCTGACAACTATCAGGTGGGGTACACCTGCACCGACCTTCTCATCCCGAAGCAGGCAGAGATGCTTGGTAAGGGAGCGATGCTTCTGGCTCGTACTGACGCCTCTGGATGGGACGCGACCCAGATTATCCGCATCCCCGGTACGATGAACACCAAGCCTACGTGCGCGGGGCGTGCGGGCGACCCCAAGGCCGGGATTGAGCCGGAAGGGTGGACGGTACGGCTCCTGTTTGCCGATGGGCCACGCTACACTCCGCAGCAGCTTGCTACGGCGTTCCTGCCCGGTGGGATGACGGAGCTAGGGGCAGCAAAGCATAGCTGCTCAGGGAAATCGGAGAGGGCAACTGTCCCAGTTGACCGAGAGATGCTGGCGCGTCTTCCCGATGGGGCCGCGCTGATGAACACACCCCGCTATCGTGCGCTGTTCTGTTGCCGTCCCCAACTGGCCCAACTAGCTGCGGGCGAGACGGTCATTCTTCCCACGAAGTACGGCCTCCGTGGCTCAGGGAGTGAGCAAGTCGCGGTGCTGGTAGCCAACCTGCTGACGACCGGACGATCTGGCCCTGACAAGAAAATGGTTGCGGGTTTGGGCGCACCACCGTGGGATGAAGTACGGGCCATCGCGCTCTTCTGGCGCGAACGGCTACGACCCGGCTACGACATCGGGCGATATATAGAGGATGTCGAACGCCTCATTAGTGAGTACACGCCAGCCGGGTACGCGCCAGAGCCGACACACATCACGGGCGAGTCAATCCCGTCCCATCCAGCGCTTCTTCCGGCACGCAAGCCTGGGCGACCTTACGGGCCACGGGACGTTGCCACCGATGCGCTGTTGAGCCACTGTGCAACGCTGCCCATCGAGAGCGATGGGTGGACACGCACGACCACCAAAGCACTCGCGAAGCATCTCAATCTCTCCCCGGTTCACATCGGTCGGCTGCTGTCCGATGTGCGCAGAACGGGGCAACTGGAGAGCCGCACGGAACCACGAGCGTTAGCTTTACGCCTCATTCCAAAGGAGGGGGCATTTAATGATGAGGGTCATCATTTATTAAAGGGGGCATTTAATGATGAGGGTCATCATTTATTAAAGGGGGCATTTAATGATGAGGGTCATCATTCCCCCTCCTTAGATCGCATTGAGACGCGGAATGACGGGGGTGAGTGCAAGGGGAGTACACACCCCCCCGCCCCCGTCCCTGCCTTACCGTCCTGTTCGGACGTGGCCGACGAACAATCGCACACCGCTACGCTGGTTGTCGCGCCTGAGCCAAACGGGGGGTGTGTTCTCCCTCCTCACGTTGACGATCTGCCGGTCATCCTCGCCAACCCTGAGCCAGTCGTCAGCACGGCCCCGGCTATGGTCGCTGCGCCCGTGGCCCTTCTCCCTGAGCAGCCTGCCCCTGCGCTCGTCGCGGGCAGTGACTCGCCTATCGCCCCGAACACGGACGCTCACCACGAGTGGCTGCGTCGTGCGGCGATTGCCCCTCGCCCTGCGCCTGTGACCCCGGAGCGGCTGGCAGAGATTATCGCCCGCATCCGCAACGAGCAGACCGCATCGCCTGAGCCTGCGCAACCTGAGCCTGAGCCTGAGCTTATTCCTGAGCAGCCTGCCCCGGTTCCGGCCAGCACCGACTCGACCAACATCCACCAGCCCGCGCCTGAACTCGATCATCGTGCGTGGCTCCGTCGTGCGCGAACAACGCCACATGCTGCGCCCCCGACCCCTGAGCGACTGGCGGAGATAATTGCTCGTCTCCGGGCGAGTAGCCCGCCATCACAGCCCGACGACACCCCGCAGCCCGCTCCTGAGCAGCCCCACGACGGCTCAGGGGCGGAGAGTGAGGATTGTGCTGCTCACGACAAAAAAACGACCTTGCAGGAAGGCTCGGGAGCGACGGAACAGACCCTATCCACACATTCACACGTTCGTGATGTTATCGCCCCGCAGAAACCCGTACAGCCCGCACACGAACAAACGATTGCTACTGTTATCGCCCGCATTGAGATTGCACGTACCGAAATCAGGTACACGAAGCGAGAGACGCTTAACCGTGAGACGGGAGAGCTGGTTGAGAAAGCGACGAAGGCAATGAAGCATCGGGTACGGGCCATTGTGAGCGATGTCCCCGATGCGCTGTTTGATGCGGCGTGGAAGAAAGCAAACGACGTATGGCTCACCTACCGCGCCAAACTGGAGCAATGCGATGCGATAGGGCTGGCCTTCGCCGTTCGTGATACCGCACGGAAGCACGCGGATGCGGTGCGCAAGGATAGCCCTCGTGTGAAGTTCTACGCCGCACAATCACGAATTGCCGCTGAGATATGCGCCCGTCGAGGGGTTGACCCGCTTGACCCCACGGGCAAGCAGAAACTCCGCGCTACCCAGGCCCAGGCCAAGGCTCAGGCCAAGGCCCAGGCCGAGCGACGGGGCAAGGTTGCCAGCCTGTTCGTGCCATCTGTTGCGCAGCGCCCGCTCTTTGAGTACACACCTGTGGCGTGCGCAGACTAGCACGCCCGTAGGCACGCATTCCTGAGCAGCCTGACGCGGTTCTTGCCAGCATCGTGAATGCACCACAGGCCAGGATAGCCGCTCAGTGCTTGCGCCGGTTAGTTTCAAACCAGCAGTTCAGTGCCGATAAACCAGTGCCGCTGGCTAACCCTCCACCAGGGCGATCTCCTCGTCCGTGAGGCCATAGAGGGCATAGACGATCTGGTCAATCAGCCGGTCGGTGGCGGCGATACGGGCGTCAAAGGCAGCAATGGCAGGCTGGCGGGTGCGGTAAACCTTCACCAGATCGGCCATGCTGCCCAATTTTTGCTTCAGACGCTCTTTAAGCAGCCATTTCCACTGAGTTTCGCTGATTGCGCCGATGTTAGCACGTAGCTCCATGCGGCTGGCCGCCAAGTCGCCGAGTTGGGATTGGGCAGTAGCGAGGGTTGCCATGTACGTCGCCTGCTTTGCGGCAAAATCCTTGTCATCGCCCTTTGGTGGGCGCGGCGGGGTGTAGAGCCGACCAATCTGCTCTAGCTGGCCCGGTGCTAGTACGCCTTCCAGGTCGAGCATCAGATCTTCCAATGCGCTCTGACGCTGTTTGTGCAGATCGATCATCTGCTCGGCGAGGTGGGCCAGTACATCGTGAACGACGTCGCTCTGTTCTGGCTCTGCTGTCAGGCGAGACTTGCAGAAGGTCAGCAGTTCGCTGAGTGTGCCTGTTGCGTACAGGGCTACGCCGTCGTCGCGTAGGGCGGCACGCTCGGAGTCGGGGGTGGTGAAGGTGATGCGACGGATGGGAATCTGGCGGAGTGTTTCAGGAAAAATATCAATCCCTGGCGACAGGAATCTGTTGTGATAGTAGCCAAGCGTAGACGATGCAATGACAGCGAGAAAAAAGTATAAACTGTATCCATTTGGAAGATCGAATATATTCACATCATAGTGCAATCTCTTTGAGCCTAGATGAATAACATCTTCGGCTTTCACACAACAATTAATAACGTGATTAACATAAACTCCCTGCGTGTCGAGCGTTGCGGGTATTTTTTTATTACTCGAAATTCGTTGCACAAGAATTTTTGGTGCCTCAAAAAGCTCAGCGTACTTCGGACGGTGCATCTCAAGGGGACGATACTCGATGTAGCGCATTGGCGTAAGCCACGAGTAACGCCCATCCCATTCTTTCGCCTCAACATACGGTTTAGACGCCTCGCCCAAGGCATCGTGATGCACAAGCCTGTCTACAGAATCGCCTGTGCGGGGGTTATGACCAACGAGTCCCGTTGTAAAATAACAATACGAAGCCAGAGGGACGGAGATTGCCGCGATTTTCTGTCGTAAATGATCGTCTGTGATCGCAACATCGAGCTGAAATGCCGATCCAGAAAGTCTCTCAAACTGACTCTGTGTGACGTTTTTGCGAAATGCTCCTTTACGAAACTGGGGCAGAGAAACGATCTCAACTTCATGATCTGGCCCGGCTACTAGGTTGTCAATGACAAGAATACAGGGCGACACGCCAATACCAGGAAAAACATTCTCTCCACGCGCATCAACAATAACCCGAATAGTTTTCTGCGCAATCATCCACGCTCGCAGCTTTTCGGCATAGTTTATCGTCAACACCGCAGATGGAACAATGTACGAAAAGACCCCTTTTTTCTTTAGCAGAGAAATAGATTTTTCAATAAAGATGAGATACACATCAAATCGTCCCCATGCCGTAGTGTATTGTCCGGATGTGATAATATAGCTTCTTTGCTCTTTATCCGCAGTTTCAGCGCGAATATACGGCGGATTCCCCACCACCGCATCAAAGCCGCCCTGCTCACCAAGCGGGACACCGTGGTGGTCGAAGAAGACCTCGGGAAATTCCAACTCCCAGTGGAAGAAGCGGCGCTCAGTCGCAAGCGCATCAGCCTGGTCAAGCAGATCGACGATCTGGCGTACAGCGGCAACACCACGCCCAGTGGCATAGTCGGTCAAGGCATTGCGCAGATCAGACGGGATGTTCAGGCCAAAGTGCTGGGCCGTGGTGAGGTTCGCCAGTCGGCTATACGTGCGGGTAAGGTTGGCTCGCATATCTCTGTAGGTCTGCTCTTGTTCCTTGACCTCTTCCACCGTGTTGGCTGCCTTGTCCTCGATCATCCACATGCTATCAACCGCGCTACTCATGTTTTGGCGGAAGGCGTCATCGTCCAGCAGCATAAGCTGGCCCGCAGCGACCGCTGACTGGGCTTTCTTCGCGTGGCCATTGGCCTTCGCCGCACCATTCATGTGGAGATCGTCAAGGCGTGCGCCAATCAGGGCGTTACCGCACCGCAGGTGGTGATCGAGGAACGAGAGCGGCTTGTTCTTCGCCACCGTCACGAGCCAGAGTGAGAGCTTGGAGAGATCGACCGCCAGCGGGTTCAGATCCACCCCGTAGATGCAGCTTTGGGCCACCCGGCGCTTCCAGTAGGCCATGTCGGATTCTCGGCCCTCACCCCAGCCCTCTCCCTCCGGGAGAGGGAGTCCGAACTCCCCTCTCCCAGAGGGAGAGGGGTTGGGGGTGAGGGCAGGAGCGACACCGAGATCAACCAGAAACCGAGCAATATACTCGGTCGCCTCAACCAGA
>Ga0194060_10001320_pt1 | contig 17670 bp, 18 predicted proteins | sample SepL225m_MetaG_FD_163427 | JGI IMG/M metagenome (GOLD analysis project Ga0194060, IMG submission 163427) | Anoxic zone freshwater microbial communities from boreal shield lake in IISD Experimental Lakes Area, Ontario, Canada - Sep2016-L222-5m | ecosystem: Environmental > Aquatic > Freshwater >...
GTGATGTACAGGGCTCCATTGAAGCCCTGACTGATGCCTTGAATAAACTCAGCACCGCCGATGTACGATTAAAGGTAATTCACGCTTCCACGGGCGCCATCACCGAGACCGATGTTATGCTCGCTTCCGCCTCCAATGCGCTCATTATCGGCTTCAATGTGCGGCCTGACAGCCGGGTAAGTGAAGTTGCCGAGCAGGAAGGCGTGGAGATCAAGCTTTATGATATCATCTACAACGTCATCGCCGACATGAAGGCGGCCATGGAAGGTCTCCTGGAACCTATCTACCGTCAGGTTGTACAGGGGCGGGCCGAGGTACGGCAGCTCTTCAAGGTACCGAAAATAGGGACCATTGCCGGCTGTTACGTCCTGGATGGCAAGATCGTGAGGAATTCGCCGCTTAAATTGGTGAGAAACGGCGTTGTGGTTTATGATGGAAAAATTCTTTCCCTCCGGCGGGAAAAGGATGACAGCCGGGAAGTCGCGGCGGGCTACGAATGCGGCATCGGTGTAGAAGGTTACAATGATCTGCGGGTGGGAGATATCCTTGAAACCTATGTGAACGAAGAGGTGGCAAGAAAATTATAACAACAGGTAAGTATGAAGAAGGCAAGTACGGCTGGTTATAAAAGGTCTGACCGGGTGGGTGACCTCATCAAGGTGGAGCTAGCGGATATCATTTTCCGGCAGATCAAAGATCCGCGGATCGGCATTGTGACCATAACGGGCGTCAAGATGACAGATGACCTGAAACTGGCCAGAATCTATTTTGTGGAAATGGGTAAGGATACCTGTGACCAGAAAACCAGAGATGGGCTCGAACAGGCCAAGAGCTTCATGAAGCGTGAGCTCGGCAAGCGACTGAACATCCGCCATATACCTGATATCACATTTACACCTGATGAATCATTTGCCTATGGCAGCCGCATCGAAAAACTGCTGGCCGAGATTGGAGGGGAAGATGCTGCCCCGGATAACTGAGTTGATCAACCAATACCGGACCTTCCTCATTACTTCCCATGTCCGGCCGGATGGAGATGCGATCGGATCGGAGCTGGCACTTTGTTCCGTGCTGCGTGGTCTGGGCAAAGAAGCCCTGATCTACAATCAGGATCAAACGCCCGATAACTATAGATTTTTACCGGGGAGCGGGGATATTGTGCAAAACCTCCGTGATCCAGGGAAATACGATGTTGTCTTCGTACTGGATTGCAGCGACCTGGAGAGAGTCGGCGCACCGGCTGCGACGATTGGCAGCATGCCGCGGATTATCAATATCGATCATCATGTTTCTAATGGCGGGTTCTGCGAGGTGGTTTACATAGATCGCGAGGCCAGCTCCACGGGGGAGCTGATCTACCGCCTGATCAGACACATGGGCGCTCCGATAACAAAGGATGTGGCCCACAATCTCTATGCCGCCATTATGACCGATACCGGTGGGTTCTGCTATCGAAACACGAAAAATGAGACACTCTATGCTGCCGGCAATCTCGTGGAAAATGGGGCGGACCCCCAATGGCTTTCGGAGAACATTTATGACAATGGCCCCTGGGAGAGGATCCGGCTGCTGACCAAAGCTCTGGAGACCCTGACCCTTGATATGGACGGCAGGGTAGGCTCCATAGTTGTTTCCCAGGCGTCTCTGGCTGTCACGGGAGCAAAATCCGAACATGTTGAAGGTTTTGTTGATATCTCCCGCACTATCAAAGGAGTGCTGGTTTCGATTCTCTATCTGGAGCTGGAGGAGAATTATTACAAGCTGAGCTTCCGCTCGAAGGGGCAAACCAACGTGGAGCAGGTAGCCCGGCATTTCGGCGGGGGGGGGCACACAAACGCGGCGGCCTGCAAGGTGAAAGGTACCCTGGCAGAGGTAAAGCAACAGGTAGTGGATGTTCTTCGTGCGGTACTATGAACGGTCTCATTGTCATCGATAAACCGGCCGGCAAAACATCGCACGCAGTCGTGCAGGAAGTTAAAAAGATTCTGGGCGCGAAAAAAGTGGGACATATGGGTACGCTTGATCCGTTGGCCACGGGCGTCCTGCCTGTCTGCATCAACGAAGCAACAAAGCTCGCCCAGTTTTTCACCATGGATCGGAAGGAATACCGGGCCACCCTATTGCTGGGGGTGACGACGGACACCTACGATGTGGAAGGCACCATAATAGCGGAAGCAACTCCCCAGACGGACAGAGTGAAAATTGCCCGGGCGCTGCTCTCCCTGGTTGGTTCGCGGCAACAGGTTCCGCCCCCATACTCGGCAGTCAAGTATCAGGGGAAGCCGCTTTACAAATGGGCCAGGAAAGGGATAACTATTGTTTCCCTACCAAGAACGATTGAGATTTACCATATTTCCCTGGAAGAGGTTGCGTTACCCTATGTGACCTTTAGCGTGTCCTGTTCCAAGGGAACCTATATCCGCTCCCTCTGTCTGGAAATCGGGGAGATGCTGGGGTGTGGAGCCTGTTTGGCCGGCTTGCGGCGCATAAAAAGCGGACATTTTTCGGAAAGGGAGGCGTTCACCTTAGCCGGGGTAGCTGAGGGGGAGAGAAAAGAAGCTTTGTCGGCCCAGCTGATTCCCTTGGCTGATGCCTTACCGGATCTACCGATGATCCCGGTGGATAAGCCGCTGGCGGAAAAAATCAGGCAGGGATATCAGCCGGTTTTTGATAGTTTGTTCCCTGATCATATTCCTTTTCTTGCGGCAGGAGATGTGCTAAGGTTAAAGCAAGAACATCAACTTGTCGCCATTGCAAGGATGCTTTATCAGTCGGATAAACTGCCGGCACTGGCTGGACAGGAACGGGTGGTTGAGATACTACGGGTGTTCAAATGCGAGTGAATTCGATGGCGCGCGTCGTTTTGGCCGCGACACAATATGCTGGCAAAGTAGATAAACTTAGATGTCAAAGGTCGCAGAAAAACAAAGGAGGATAGAAAGCAGTGTTGGATGCGGATAGAAGAACGGAGATTATGGGCCAGTTCCGGTTACATGAAACAGATACGGGCTCTCCCGAAGTGCAGGTTGCGCTCTTGAGCGCCAAGATAGGGTACCTGACGGAGCATTTCAAGCTCCACAAGAAGGATCATCATTCCCGGAGAGGTCTTTTAAAGCTGGTTGGGCAGAGAAGAAGACTGCTTGATTACTTGAAGAACAAGGACCTGGAAAGATACCGAAGTGTGATTGCGCGGCTGGGGCTCCGGAAGTAGGGAATGGACAAAAGCGTGGCGGTACAGGACGAACGGTGAAAAACCATACGAGTCCGCTTCGCTTAGTGCTTTTTTCCTAAATTAAAAAGAGAGGTTAAAAATAATAGATGAGTAATGTATTCAGTACGGATTTTGCGGGGAGAAACATTTCCGTAAAGGCAAATTATGTTGCCGCCCAGGCCGATGGTGCGGTGCTGGTGACCTATGGTGACACAGTTGTGCTGGTGACGGCGGTGTCTTTAATGACTGCCAGGCAGGGTGTCGATTTTCTGCCGCTGACCGTGGATTATCAGGAGATGACCTATGCGGCGGGAAAGATTCCGGGCGGCTTTTTTAAACGGGAAGGCCGTGCGAACGAGCGGGAGACCTTGATGTCCCGCGTCATCGACCGATCCCTGCGGCCACTTTTTCCCAAAGGGTATTGTTCCGAAACCCAGGTTATCGCCTCGGTGCTTTCCGCAGATAACGACAATGGTTCTGATGTGGCGGCCATGCTGGGCGCTTCCGTCGCGCTGGAAATATCCAATATCCCCTTCAAGGGGCCCATTGCAGGCGTGCGCGTAGGGCGGGTGGACGGGACTTTTGTTTGTAATCCCCCAGCGGAAGCCATGGGGAAAAGCGAACTTGATCTTTTCCTGGTGGGAAGGAAGGTCACCCCGGGCACCGACGGTAGAGCTTTTGACGTCAATCTGGTCATGCTGGAGGGAGGAGCTCAGGAAGTAGCCGAGGATGTGATTGTCGATGCTATCAACTTTGGTCTGGAGAGCTTGCGCCCCGTCATTTTACTGCAGGACCAGATGCGCGCGGAGATCGGCAAAGAGAAACGGATCTTTACGGAGGCGACACTCGACAGCGAAGTTGTGGCCAAGGTTTCCGACCTCGCCCTTGCAGGCTTGAAAGATGCATTCAGTACGCCGCAGAAACAGGAGCGCAACGCGAAGCTGGTGGCGACCAAAGAATTGGTCATGAAGGCGATGGCTTCGGAAGACGGTGTCCAGGAAGCGACGGCGGCCAAAGCTCTGGATAAACTGGAGCGGCAGGTGCTCCGGGAAATGATCATTAGGGAAAAGAGAAGGGTAGATGGCCGGTCCAGTACCGAAATCAGGGCCATCAGTTCCGAAGTGGGCCTACTGCCAAGGACGCATGGTTCAGCCCTTTTTACGCGCGGCGAAACGCAGGCTCTCGCTGTCTTGACACTGGGCACCGGGTCCGACGAACAACGCATGGACTATGTGAGCGGTGAGGAGAGGCGAACCTTCATGCTGCACTATAATTTCCCTCCCTATTCGGTGGGTGAGGCCAAATTCCTGCGCGGACCGGGACGCAGAGAAATCGGGCATGGCGCTCTGGCAAGAAGGGCCTTATTGCCCATACTGCCTTCCAAGGAAGAATTTCCCTATACCATCCGCATTGTCTCGGAAATCCTTTCCTCCAACGGGTCGTCATCGATGGCCTCGGTATGCGGCGGCTGCATGGCCCTGATGGATGCCGGCGTCCCGGTGCACGGTGTTGTGGCCGGCATTGCCATGGGATTGCTGAAAGAGGGCAACGAAGTGGTGGTTCTTTCCGACATTCTGGGCGATGAAGATCATGCCGGTGATATGGATTTCAAGGTCTGTGGTACCGATAAAGGGATCACGGCCATGCAGATGGACATCAAGATCGACGGTCTGAATGAGAATATTCTGCGCAGCGCCCTTAACCAGGCTCGTGACGGCAGGATCTTTATTCTCGGCAAGGTCTGTGAAACCATTTCAGTGTCCAGATCCGACATATCTAAATACGCCCCCCGGATTACTACGGTAAAGGTGAAACCTGATAAGGTCCGCGATGTCATTGGCTCCGGTGGTAAAAATATCCGCCACATTATCAGTGAAACGGGCGTTACCATCGATGTGGAAGATGACGGCACGGTGACGATTGCCTCCAGTGACGCTGAGGCGGCGATCCGCGCAGTACAGATGGTCAAGTGGTTGACCGAGGAAGCGGAGATCGGCAAGATCTATTCCGGAACGGTCAAGAAGGTTGTCGATTTCGGCGCCTTCGTGGAAATTATGCCCGGTACGGAAGGTCTCGTTCATATCTCTCAGCTTGCCAAGGAACGGGTAAATAAAGTCACCGATATCTTAAGCGAGGGTGACGCAGTAATGGTCAAGGTCCTGGAGATCGACAAACAGGGCAAAATCCGCCTGAGCAGAAAGGATGCTTTGGGAGCTGATGATAAATAAGACCGTTTTGGATAACGGCATCAGTGTCATTTCCGAAGATATCAGCCATGTCCGCTCCGTATCCATAGGAATGTGGGTACGGTGCGGCTCCTGCCACGAAGACGCACATACCAACGGCACGGCCCATTTCATTGAACACATGCTTTTCAAAGGTACGGAGAAACGCTCCGCCTTTGATATTGCCTGGGCAATCGATTCCGTGGGCGGCGTCATGAATGCCTTTACGGGCAAGGAATTAACCTCTTTTTACCTCAAGATTCCGGATTATCATTTCCCGCTGGCCATAGATATCATGTCCGATATCTTCAACAATTCCTGTTTTGCCGAAGCGGAGATCGACAAGGAAAAATCGGTTATCCTGCAGGAAATCAGCATGGTAGAAGATTCGCCGGATGAGTATATCCATGAATTATTCGACGCCCTTTTCTGGGACCGCCACCCGCTGGGGCTGGCCATTCTCGGCACAAAGGAACGGGTAGGAGCTATGAACCGGGCCTCCCTGGCTCACTTCTTCGATACCCGATACCGGGGTGACAAACTAGTACTGACGGCGGCCGGCAACTTGAGGCATGAGGAGCTGGTGGAAATGGCAAGGGCTGCTTTTTGCCTCCTGCGGGGAGATGTCCGGGACGAGGAGGCTGCCGCGCCAGTCATTGCGCCCCGCCTCTCGGTCCTGGAAAAAGATCTCGAACAGGTGCACCTGGTGATCGGCGTTCCGGCGCCCTCGGCCATGAGCCCCCGACGGTACGCCGCCATGCTCTTGAATGCCATTCTGGGCGGCTCCATGAGTTCCTGGCTTTTTCAGGAAGTCCGGGAAAAGCGTGGTCTAGCCTATGAAATTCAGTCCTATCTGACGTCTTACACCAAGGAGGGGCTACTGGGCGTGTATGTCGGGACGGACGCCGAAAAAGTCCCCGAAGTCTTGAACATTATTCTGGGCGCCTTCGGTCGTTTCAAAGATCGATTGCTGGAGGAGAGAGAACTGGGGGCAGTCAAGGAAATGCTGAAAGGAAACTTCCTGCTCAGTATGGAAAGTACGGATAACCGTATGTCCCGGCTGGCCAGGAATGAGGTTTATTTCCAGCGCCATGTGTCCGCCGAAGAGGTCACCGCCTGCATAGATGCGGTTACCAGCGCTGAAGTACGCGAACTGGCTGCGGAACTTTTTGTACCGCCGACACTTTCCGTGGCCGCTATCGGCAGGGTCAGGGAAGAAGATATCGCCAGTATCCTGTATCAATAAGACGGGGGGAAACAGAGCCCTGCGGATTTTTTTTGCAGAGCCGTAAAATAATCGACATGATGGAAGAAATTTTCATTTCCCTGCGGCAATTGCCTGATCAGGAGGACATCCCCCTGCCCTGCTATATGACTGCACAGGCCGCCGGCATGGATGTCTGCGCAGCCGTCCGGTCGGACACTACCATTGCTCCCGGCAAGAGGATGCTCATTCCAACCGGTATTGCCATCGAACTGCCGCCGGGCTTCGAGGCCGAGATCAGGCCGCGGAGCGGCTTGGCCATGAAATACGGCATAACGCTCGTCAACAGTCCCGGCACTATCGATGCGGATTACCGGGGGGAGGTTGGCCTGCTCCTGATCAATCATGGGCACGACCCCTTTGTCGTCCGTCGGGGGGAACGTATGGCCCAGATGGTTGTCCATAGGGTCAGTCGGGTGGTCTGGCAGACCAAAAATGAGTTGGCCGCTACGGTGCGTGGCGAGGGCGGCTTTGGTCATACAAAATAAAAAATCAGAGGGAGGGAATTCCAATCAGCCCCCTCCCCGATAAGGAGGCAAAATATGGAAGAACGTTTGAATGCACTTCAGGTAGCGCTGACCAACGAAATGTGGGAGCATGAATTTTACTTGAATAATGCCGAGAGGACAGCGAGTGCTGTCGGCAAAGCCATGTTTCAGCAGATAGCTGCCGAAGAACTGGAACACTATGAGAGGCTCAAAGAACTTGCCCTGGTCTGGGAGAAACAGGGGAAGTGGCCCGAGACGTTGCCCTTACTGGTGAAGAACACGAAGGTTGGGGACATCCTGCTGGACGTGGTAAAGAAATCTGCTACTGCGCAGCCGAGCGATGCCGACGACCTCAAGGCCATTCGTACGGCCGTTGATTTTGAGGCCAAAGGTGCGGCCTTTTATGTCCGTCTTAGTGAAGAGTCCAGTGAACCACGTGAGAAGGCCTTTTTTGCCCTCCTGGCGAGTATCGAACAGGAACACTTTTCCTCTCTCAAAGATACGGAAGAGTACCTTACCGACCCTGCCGGCTGGTATCAGAAAACGGAGACAACCGGACTCGATGGAGCGTAACGTCTGACAGCGGCTAATTTCTGGCAGCAGGCGAAGGCCGCAACAGGTCAATAGCCGATGTTAATGCATTCGCACGAGGGAGGAGTAACACCGGCAATCTGCAACTCATTTACACCCCCTTCCCTGCTGACAAACAGTTTATATGTCTATGGCGTCCCTTTCGAAGCACTATGTCTAAGTTTGGCAAGCAGCACATCGAAAGAATCCTGATCAGCTTTGAATGCAGTTGCTTTGCTGCCGATTCTGATGATACTGATATTTTTTATGGTATCACCTTGCCGGATAGCATTGACGACATTCTGTCCCTCCACAACATGACCGAAAACAGTATGTTTGCCATCCAATTGCGGCGTTTTTACGTGAGTAATAAAAAATTGGCTCCCATTGGTACCCGGACCGGCATTAGCCATAGATAATACGCCCGGGTTGTGTTTAAGTGTTGGATCAATCTCGTCAGGGAATGCATAACCAGGCCCTCCGCGGCCATTCCCCGCAGGATCACCACCTTGAATCATAAAATTAGGAATCACCCGATGAAAGGTCAGTCCATCGTAGAAGCGGACACCTTTACCGCGGTTGGAGTCTTTCGTTCCTTCGGCCAGACCGACAAAGTTTGCGACAGTTACGGGCGTCTTTTCAAATTCCAGCTGGACGAGAATATCGCCTTGAGAAGTAATCAGTTTTGCATAAAGCCCATCTGTAAGTTGCAGCTTCTCACTGGCAATGCTTTCGCCTGTCGTTAAAGTAATAAGCACGAGAACGAATATACAAGCAAACCACCTCAACTGTTTCATGCTGTCTCTCCTAAAATACTATTTTGTGTACTATTTGCATCACTTCTTACACAGTTCCGTTGAAAATGCAAATAAATCAGAATTAAGCCATCATATACTCCTTGACATACAAGTCCGTCCTTGCTTATACTACGTCCGTCAAAAAGCAATGCCTTATCAAACAGATACATTTTCTGAGACAATAGACTGTGGCGAAGATGGTACGGAAGAATAATCGTCGCGTGTGCAAATACCGCCATAATGAGGGGCAATATGGGCAAAGAACTGAGTTCTCAAGAGAGGGCACAGATAAGATTTCTGGTCGTTGATGACTTGATCAACATGCGGCGTACTGTCCGGAACATGCTCCGTCAGCTCGGCTTCGTGCACATAACGGAAGCCGAAAATGGACTCGACGCCTGGACAAAGCTTCCCGCGGCCAAGATAGATGTAGCCATTGTAGACTGGAATATGCCTCAAATGAACGGTGTTGAGCTGTTAAGAAGGGCACGGGCGGACGAAAGATTCGCGCACATCCCCTTTATTATGATAACCGCCGAGGTAGATGAGGGCACCATAGCAGAGGCTGCGGAAACCGAGGTCGATGCATACATAATCAAGCCATTCGTTGCGAAGGTGCTGGAAGAAAAGATCAACGGCGTCCTGGAGAAGAAGGGGAAAGGATCGCCTCTGGAAACACTTTTGAGCCTGGCGACAGTCTTTGCCGGCGCCGGCCAGTTTAACAAGGCCATTGAGCAGTTGAGGACCGCGATGAACATTAGCCCTTCAAGCCCGTTGGTTTATCTTGCCTTAGGTGATCTGTCTAAGCAGCGGGGCATGCTGGACGATGCCGAAAAAGCTTACAAGAAGGCTATCCTGCTGGAACCGAAATTTACCAAAGCCTATGACAGTCTGGCGGACCTCTACGCCCAGAAGGGCGATACGAGAAGAAGCATTCAGGTGATGCAGGATGCCGTCGGCAAGAGTCCCCGCAATGCATCACGACAGAGCAAGCTGGGAAAGGTTCTGCTTGAACAGGGTATGGTGAAAGAAGCAAAGGCCGCGTTTGAGAATGCCGTCAAGTCGGAGCCGGACAATACAGTCATGCAGTCGGAAATGGCGGAGTGCCTCCTGGCGAAGAACCTGAATGACGAAGCCGCCACATTATTCAAGGCCGTATCGATGGCTAACCCTACCGACATAAACGTATACAACCGGCTGGGCATAGCTTACCGCAAACAGGGCAAATTCATGGAAGCAATTGACGAATACAAGAAAGCGTTGACCGTGGATCCGGAGGACGAAAATTTGTACTATAACCTCGGCACGGCATACCTGGCGGCGAAGATGGTAGATAATGCCATTGCTCAGTTTCACCGAGCCCTGGAATTGTACCCGGACTTCCAAGAAGCTCGGGAAGCATTGGATAAAATCAGCCATCCATAGTGAATAACGGAACCGAAAGATCTGGATGGCAGGCGGAGCGCATGGTATGACAAAAAAAGCCGGGGTTGATCTGTTAGAGGGAGAGATCCCTGCAGAGAGGGCGGCGTTGCTGGAGGCAATCAAACAGAAGGATGCCCAGGTAGAAACGTTGACCAGACGGCTGGAAGCAAGCACTGAGTTCACGCGAATGGTGGTCCATGACTTGAAGGGACCACTGGCAAGTATCATGGCCAATCTGGATCTGCTGATCTCCCCCAGGAAAAGTCGCGTGGAACAGGAGATACTGGAAACAGCCATTCAGGGCGGGGACGACCTCCTCAATATCATCAATACCCTTCTGGAAATAGGGAAGATGGAGACGGGCAATTTCGAACTCAACCTCAGTGTCATTGATTTTGCTCAGATTTTTAAGGCAACTATCGGCAAATTGAAATCACTGGCCTTGCAAAAGAACCTGACGTTGGAAATGGATTGCCGTAGTACAATTACTTCGGTAGCCGCAGACGCAACGCTCATCGAGAGAATTATTTTTAATCTGATTATGAATGCCATCAAGTACACCCGGGAAGGGGGTACGATAGTTCTGATGACTCAAGACGGCATTACCAAAGAAACCGTTCACCTCGCGGTGTCAGACACCGGCATCGGCATCCCCAGCGAGTGCCATGAAATCATCTTTGATCTTTATACACAGATTCCTATCCACGGAGAGCGAAGAACGGACAACCGCGATCGCACTGCGGGGGCAGTGGAGAAAAGCGCCGCGGGCACCGTCCGGAGGAGGAAACGGATGGCCAATGTCGGTATCGGACTCGCTTTCTGCAAGCTGGCCGCCGAACAGCATGGGGGCCGTATTTGGGTTGAGAGCGAGTTGGGCAAGGGCAGCACGTTCTTTGTTTCCTTACCGACAAATCTGATTCCCTCGGGCAGCGGTCTCATTTAAAGCCACGCAACAACTTCCCTGCCTCCCAGCAATGTCTGTTGTTTCTTCAATGGTATCGTGCAGGCATACAGGGGAGGAAATGCTTTCCTCAATAGGGGGGGGCGTTTTCCCGGTACCCATCCAACAACTCCACCAGCTCGGCGCCAAAAAGCGTTAACTTATCGCCCGGCAGAAAGCCGCTCTGCTTGAGTTCACTTACCGACCCCACCTCCAGAGCGGAAAGCTCGACCAGATCCTGATCCGATAAGATCATAAAAATTGCCCGGTTGATTTCCTTGGCCTTTCCATAGCGCCACCGGAAAAGGTGCTTTAACCGTTCTCTCTGCGTGTCGGTTAAGGTGTAGTAGCGGGCAATTTTTTTATAGCCATCTTTATCAAGATCCTTTTTATGCCATTTGATCTTGGTCATGTCCGCAAAAATCCGGGCCGCCTCATCCCCCAACCCGGCCTTCTGCAGTTCCTCTTCCAGCCGGTGGTATAAATCCGGGAGATGAGCCGTGTCCAAAGCGGCATAATGCAGCTGTTCCTCCGTCAAAGGACGCAGATCCCAGCGGGAGCGCTGCATCTTTTTCTTTTTCTCAAATTCAATGCCCAGATACTGGCCCACAACATTCACCAGGGACAGATGGCTGGAACCCAAAAGTGAGGCGGCCCGATAGGTATCGAAAATGTTTTTAAATATAAAACCATAATCCCGCTTCAGGATACGGATATCATTGTCCCCGGCATGCACTACCTTTAACAAAGAAGGAGCGGCAAAGTACTGGCCCAGAAAAGAAAGATCCACATCGCCGAGCGGATCGAAGAGATAGGTCCGCTTATCAGCTCGTATCTGAATCAGGCATAATTTCTCTCGAAAATAGCGCAGGGAATCGTACTCCGTGTCCATACATATCATGGTCGAACTGCCGATATCCTGTCTGGCTTCCTCGGCTTCGGATTGCGTTCCCACGACAACCCATTGATGGTGCTGCATTGGTATCCCTCTTTTCTTCTTGCTTCAAATCACAGGCGGAAAAAACCGTCAAGATATTTTATTCGTTTATTGATCGGCATGTTTTGTTTATCAGGGGCAAACTTTTTTTGATTCGCCCGGCAATCTGTCTTACCCGGGCGATAACCTCACTTTCATCAATCGTAAGGAGACGACGATTTCTCATCACCAGCCGGCCGTTGATCATGACCGTATCTACATCGGCACCGCCTGCGGCATAGACTAGGTGCGAATACTCATGGTAAAGCGGCGTCAGATGTGGCTTGTTTAAATCGATAATGATGAGATCGGCTTTTTTCCCGGCCTCAAGCGTCCCTACCATGTTCTCCAGCCCTAAAGCCTTGGCCCCTGTGCAAGTGGCCATCCGGATGACTGTTCTGGCATCCATGACCGTGGGGTCCAAGGTGGCTACCTTATGGAGCTTGGCCGTCATGTCCATCTCCCGAAACATATCGAGGTTATTATTGCTGGCACAGCCGTCAGTGCCCAATCCCACCGTAATGCCTGCGTCCAGCATCGCCGTCACCGGAGCGATACCAGAGGCAAGTTTCATATTGCTTTCCGGGGTATGAACAACTTTGCAGCCATGGTCGGCAAAAAGCGCAATATCCTGTTGGTCCATGACGATGCAGTGGTAAGCCAGCAAACGATCTGTCAGATATCCTAATTTATTCAGAACAGCCAGTGCCTTTTGTCCGAACAGCTGTTGCAGTCGTGCACTTTCCGCCTTATTTTCCAGGAGATGCAGTGCATAGGGCAAATTATATTCGTCGGCAATTTTTTTAGCTTCAGCCAGCGCAGCGGACGAGCAAGCATAGAGAGAGTGCGGGTGCACAATAATGTTGATCAGAGGGTCGCCACCCCACTTCTCAATAAGCTTACGAGTGCATGCTAACCCATCGGCCGTTGTTTCCGCATTGGGCGAAGGAAAATCCAGCAGCCCCTCGCCAAGCAGGCAGCGCATCCCGGCCTGCTTGACCGCCTGCGCTACTTCATCTTCGAAGATATACATATCGCAGAAGGTTGTTGTCCCCGATTTGATCATCTCGGCGATAGCCAGAAGGCTTCCCCAGTAGACCATCTCCCGGTTAACATGCCTGGCCTCGAGGGGAAAAATATAGTTATTAAGCCAGGCCATGAGCTCCAGATCATCGGCCACGCCTCTGAAGCAGCTCATGGCAGCATGGGTGTGGCAGTTTACCAGGCCGGGCATGACCAGACAATTACCCGTCTCGATCAATGTGTGGGCGATGAATTGGTTTTTGATGGCCGCCGCGTTGCCCGTCTGCACAATCGTATCGCCGGCAATGGCCAGGGCGCCATCGACAATCCGGGTATCCTGCTCATCCAGCGTCAGAATTGTGCCGCCGGCAATGATCGTATCGACTTCTCTCATGGCAGGGGCCTTACCATTTCCTGCGAGAGGCGTCAACAGAAGGCGCCTGCCCGGCCTTTGCTCGCGGGCCCTACCGCCCGGCGGGGTTAAGCTGGATGTGCGGTTATGATTTCAATTCCTTCATTTCCTTTTCAAAGCAGGTAGGACAAATCCCGTGGCTAAACTTGGCATCGCTGTGATCGCTGACGTACTTCTCCACCTGGTTCCAATAACCCGTATCGTCGCGGATTTTCTTGCAGTATGCGCAGATAGGCACGATGCCGCGCAATGTTCTGACCTCATCCAATGCCTGCTGAAGCCGCCGGCGTTCCTCTTCAAGCGCCTCGAACGCCCGTTTCCGTTCACCGATTTGATGATTCAGTTCCCTGTTGGCTTCAGAAAGTTCCTTCGTGCGAATAGTAACGATTTCCTCCAGATGCAGCCGATGCTTTTTCAACTCGATCTCTGAGGAATGCCGGGTGATGGTTGTGGATACGAGGCCGGCCAATGCCAAGTAAACGTTCAGCAGCTCTTTGGGAACGGGATCGGATGTTTCATGCCCCATCAACATCACCGTCCTGGGCTTGTTTTCCTGAATCAGGGGCAGGAAAACCAGTGAATAAGGCTTGGGAACGGTAATTACCTTTACTGCCAGAAAGCCGCTGTCCAGCACGTCATGGATAATTTCCCGAATCTCGCCATTCAGCAATTCTTCGGCAGAAAGCGAACCGGTAAAGGTTCTACAAGGTTCGATATCCCCGGTGTCCTTAAGAGGTTCTACAAAACCGACGAAATCCGCCCCGAAAAAACTGGACAGCAATTGTCCCAGATCGCTCCAAATATCCTGTTGAGTCGTCAAGCCGGCAAGATACTGGGCTGTCTTGATAAAGGCAGCAAGATATTCCTGAGAGCTGAGTAAAAGTTTTGTCATAACATACAATCCATCGGCTGCAGATAAAGGTTTTCAAAAAAGAACCCGTCAAAGTCCGGACACTGCGCCAGATTAATCAGTCGTGCCCGCCCCATAATGTCCTTGAAATGTTCTTGTCCCTTCGCTGAAAGGAGAATCTGCTCGCATCCTTCCAAGGCCGTGTTGCCGCAAAGTTCTACCCGCTCCGGGGAAACATTGGGCAGGAGACCGATATGCAGGGCGTTTTCAACATTCAATAAGTGACCAAAAGCGCCTCCCAGCTTGATAGAATGCAAATCCTTACCGGAAATACCTGCGTTGGTCATGAGAACCTGAATACCTGCGGCAACTGCGGCCTTGGCGCGCTGGAAGATATCAACATCGCTTTTCGTCAAGGTTATCGTCTGTCCGTGGTCAACCACAAGAAAGCCGCCCGGCTCACATCCCGATGCAAAGCGACCGGTGCTTGACAGTATTCCCAACTTTACCAGGCCGGCAATGGGCGGCATAACTTCTATCGCGGCCCCGCTATGAATGTCCCATAGAGCAGCCCAGGCACGGGTATCCTCGGGCAGACAATCAATTCCCTGCGTCCAGTAGCTCGGCTGAATCAGTAAATGGTAATTCCGCCCCGACAAGAGGCAAAGCATGGCGGTGTTGCCCACCAGCGTAACCCGCACCACCTGATGAAGATTGATGCCTTCCCGTGAGGCAATGTCAAGCAGCGCCTCACCTATCGCCTGAGTGAGTTGTTGCTGCAGGTCCCGGGCCTGGCAGAAAGATTCCGTAGCTGCCGCCAGTCGAGTCATTACGTCAGAGCCCGCGTTTATCTGGGGATTCAAGCCGTAGCGGCCGGCTAGGCATCTACCGCCGGACAAATCATGAAGTGAGATGCTGATATGCGTAGTACCCAAATCCACCGCGACACCAAGCGGGTTTTTGATGTCCGGGAGAAGCGCCGATGGCGGCAACACAGTATGGTTAGGTGTTCGGCGATGTGGTCGCGCGGGCAGGTTCCTCCACTTTGATTGCAAGAGGGGATTCAGAAGCGTAATGGTCAAATCCTGCTTGGGCCTGAGCTGGCAGGCGAGGCGGACCCCCTGGTCAATCTGGTTGCTATCCAGGTAAATACGCTCATTCGTGCTTGGATCATCAACTGCTCCCGCTTCGATACGCACACGGCACAAGCCACAGGCTCCCATTCCACGGCAGGCGGAACGGATTTGCAGGTCCGTTTCGTTCAAAATATCCCGCAATGATTGGCCGGAATGAAACGGAATTTGGCGATCTCCATTTTCCGTTTTCACGATAAGCAAGGGCAAAGGTTATTTCTCCCGGCGCGCTGCCTGCACCATGGCTACAATATTTTCCGGCTTTGCTTCCGGTGGAATTTCGCATCCCGATGAGAGAATAAAGCCGCCGCGATTCGTAAAAGTGTCCAGCAAGGCCTCTGACTCGTCGGTAATAGCCTCCGGATTGCCCTCGACGAAGAGCAGTGGCTTGATATTGCCGTCCAGGCAGGTCTGCGGCAGTGCCTGACTTGCAACCAGGGGAGCAACGCAGAAATCGAAGTTTGCAATATCCACCCCCGCCTGGGGATAAAACGGTAAAATGGACTCGGTGGGTCCGGCAATGTGCAGCCAATTTGCCTGGCTTCCCGCTTGCTTAAAGGCGGAAAAAATCTCCTTCAGGCGCGGCAATACAAATTCCCGGAAAAATTGATGAGGGATCACGACCGGGGATCCTGAGGGCTCAAACACGATGGGTAAATGGGCACCGGCTTCTATCTGCGCCAGGCCATAACGGATAATAACATCTTTAGCAAAATCCAGTAATCGGGCGTACCAAACGTTATTGTTTCCTTGATCCTCGCCAGACTGCTCATAACTCCCTCTCGCCTCCGCTGCATTGATGCGCTGACCTCATGTGCTCCAGATAATGGGAACCATCAAATGCCGTTTCAGCCACATAATCAACGTTCAGTTGTGAGGCGGCAGCCTGTTTTAACGCCGCCCCGCCGGCCAATATCTTAATCCGGTGGAGTCCGCGTTCAACCAGCATATGTTTGATCTGCTTAATCTGAGGGATGATAGTAGTAATTAATCCGCTGACTCCAATGGCCAAGGCGCCTCCCCGTTCGGCATGATCAATAAGGGTGTCCACCGGGCAATCCTTCCCGCAGTCGATAACACGGTATCCTTGGGCAGTCAGAACCATTTTGAGAATATTTTTCCCCAAGTCATGGATGTCTCCTTCCAGGCTGCCGATAACCACCACTCCCTTGGTTAAAGGCGGAATCGCGTCGGATGGATACAACTCCTTGATGACCGCCATAGATGCGCGGCCGACAAGCATGATCTCCAGCAAGTTAAACTGTTCAATGGTGCACTTATTATCCAGTCTGGTCATCGCGACCTCCAGACCATTGGTAATGATACTATCTACAGCGATGCCTTGCTCACGCAGTTCTTTTGCCGTAGAGACCGCTTTTACTTGGTCACCCTCGAGCAATGCGTTGACTAACGGATCCAGGCTCAATCCATTCATGTTCATTCTTGTCCTCACGCGTTTACGATCTTACCTATTGTACTGGAACCAAGGCAAAACTTAAGGAGCCCGCGCCCCCGATCATTCCCACAAAATCCCATCTTTCATCCGGTGCTCGTTAATATACCTGGATGACCCAAATTGCAACTTTGTATTCGCAGTACATCTGAACGGTGAAATTGACCACAACCGATCCTGCGTCAGAATGATCTCAGACTCACCAAGGTATTCTCGTGCATCAATTCGCGCAGCGCTTTGCCAAGAGCTATGCGTGACAGCCGGTGGGCTTGCTGTTGCCTTCGCATTTATTATGTGATATGTCTCTTGACACTTGCTGTAGTCCCGTGCATGGAACGGGTAGGGAAAGAGAGAGGGGTGGAAAAGCCATCGAGCTGTCTAGCGGGTATAGTCAAAATAGCGCACTTGTCCATAGCTGATCCATGAATAACTGTTGAATAACTGTTACTGAAATGTTTAAATAAAACAGATAGAGGAGCTTAATAGCATGAGAGAAACCAAGCCAGCATTATTCATTCTTATAGCCATCTTATTTCCCCTTTTTTTATCGTCTTGTGCCCCCATTACGACTTCGTTCCCAATTAATTCGGATAACGATAGTGTGTTCGATAATTACGATTATCGCAATAATTATACAACACCACCCTATTACGACAGGTGCCCCTCAAGTACGCCGAAGGGTGTAAAAGTGGATGATTGGGGCTGTCCTCCGGATTCCGATAAGGATGGCGTTCCCGACTATCTCGATAAGTGCCCCGGTACGCCGGCTGGGGTGAAGGTTGATCAGAATGGTTGCCCTCTGGATGCCGACAAGGATGGCGTTCCCGACTATCTCGATAAGTGTCCCGGTACGCCGGCTGGGGTGAAAGTTGATCAGAATGGTTGCCCTCTGGATGCCGACAC
>Ga0194060_10001321_pt1 | contig 17668 bp, 13 predicted proteins | sample SepL225m_MetaG_FD_163427 | JGI IMG/M metagenome (GOLD analysis project Ga0194060, IMG submission 163427) | Anoxic zone freshwater microbial communities from boreal shield lake in IISD Experimental Lakes Area, Ontario, Canada - Sep2016-L222-5m | ecosystem: Environmental > Aquatic > Freshwater >...
GGATGAGTTGGCGAGGCTGGATTCGCCGATTCATCGTTTGGATGCCCGGGCGCAGGCGCTCACCACCATGGCGTTTATTCTGGTGGTGATGTCCTATCCGCGCTACGAGGTGTCGGCTTTGATGCCCTTGTTCGTCTATCCTGTCTGCGTGATCGCGGCGGGGAGTCTGCCGGTTCGCGTCCTGTTGAGAAAACTGGTTGTGGCCGCTCCATTTGCCCTGTTTGTCGGGATCTTCAATCCACTTCTGGATCGTCACGGAGTGATGACAGTGGGCTCCTTTACCGTTACGGGGGGCTGGTTGTCGTTCGCTTCGATTATGGTGCGGTTTGTCCTTACGGTCAGTGCCGCGTTGATTCTGATTTCCTGCACGGGCATTCACCGCCTTTGCGCGGGGCTGGAGCAACTGGGCATGCCCAAAGTCTTCGCCGTGCAACTGCTGTTCCTGTACCGCTATTTCTTTGTGATTGGTGACGAGGGCCAGCGGATGCGGCGTAGTGTCGAAATCCGCTCGTCCGGTTCGCGCGGCCCGGGGTTCAGGGTCTATGGGCACCTGATCGGGCATTTGTTGCTCCGGGCGATGGATCGGGCGCAACGGATTTACCGGGCCATGGTTGCGCGGGGATTTGATGGTGAGATCCGCAGGTTATACCCGACGCAACCGGGGTGGCGCGAGGTGGCGTATGGGGTTGGCTGGCTGGCGTTTTTTCTGGTGGTGAGGGTTTGGAATCTTGCGGAGAAACTGGGTGGATACTTTTCTGAAAGCGGATTATGAGCCATCATCGGGTAGAGGTTAACGATCTGTGGTTTGTGTATCCTGGTGGCACCGAGGCGCTCAAGGGGGTGTCTTTCCGGATCACGCATGGCGAGTGCGTGGCGGTCATCGGGGGGAATGGCGCCGGGAAATCGACGCTCTTGCAGCACCTGAACGGATACCTGATGCCGCAGCAGGGTGACGTGCGGGTGGGTGATTTTTCACTGACTCCTGAAACCGCATCCGCTGTGCGCCGATCCGTGGGGATGGTGTTTCAGGATCCCGACGATCAATTGTTCATGCCGACGGTTATGGAGGATGTTGCCTTCGGCCCGCTCAACGCGGGATTGTCGGCCAGGGAGGTGGAGGAGCGGGCAACCACGGCCCTTGAGCGGGTGGGGATGGTTCATCTCCGGAACCGTCCCCCCTACAAGTTGTCGGCCGGGGAGAAACGCGCCGTGGCGATTGCCTCCGTGTTGTCCAACATGCCGGATGTGCTGGTCATGGATGAGCCGTCCTCGAACCTGGATCCCCGTGGTCGGCGTCGATTGATGGAGTTGCTGCGGTCGTTCGAGCATACGAGGATTATCGCCACGCATGACTTGGAACTGGTGGTGGAACTTTGCCCGCGGGTCATCGTGCTGGATGCCGGCCGGGTGATGGCCGATGGGCCCGCCCGGGAGATTCTGGGTGACGAGGTTCTGATGCTCAGGCATGGACTTGAAAAGCCGCATAGCCTGAGGCATCATCATCCTCATTGAGGCGCCCCCTCAACAACCCAACAACTTGACAACTCAACAACCGATTTCCCTTATTCCGGTTGCACGGACATCTTGGCTTGGATCTTGTCGGCGCCGGAGGTGGCCTCGCAGATGGATATCTTTTCCTTGACCGTCTTCGTTTTGATCACGCCAACCTTGCTGACCGAACTGTCCAACACTTCGCCGGTATCGGGATCCTTGGTGACGTCGAGCGTGCCGACAACGAAGGCCTGGCCTTCGCTGACACCCTCGCGGGAGCCGCGGTTGATGATGATCTTGCCGTTCTTGGAGGAGACTACGGTTCCTTCCCACGGGATCTTATCGAGTTGCTTGACGAGGAACTCGACAGCCTGACCGACGGCGTCTTCCACGGCCTTGCCGACGTTGTCCTTCTTGAAGGCATCCCCGCCGCCGGTCAGTCCGCCGAGTGCGGAACCGGAATAACCAAGACCCAAACCCTTGCGTCCGGCTTTGCCGACGACTTTTTTGGACGCCTTCACCTGCCCGGTGGTGGAGTCGACCACGTAGATCGTGACATTGATTTCAGCGCTGTCGCTGGATCCGCCGATACGGATTCCCCGGAAGTTCAATCCGCCGTCGCCCCCGGCGGTGGAGTTCTGAACGTGGGTGATTTCTCCCTTCACGAGCAACTGGGCAGGAGTCATCTGACCGATCTTGGGCGTCTTGTTGCCGCCCGCCATACGACCGGTGGTGCCCAGGTCCTGTTCGGCCATGGCCTCGCCGCGCATGTCCTTTTCGCCCAGCACAATGAATTTTCCGGAACCCTGCAAGGCATCCGTCATGACGGCGCCCCAGGCATCGCCGATGTCCCACTGGCCGGACCAACCGGCCCGGTTCTCGAACTTGGTAACGGTAATGGAATAACGCAACCCGCCCTTGGCGTCATCGCCCGCGAAAGCCAGACCTGCCGCCGCCAACACTGAAACCGCTGCCCATGCCATGATTGTCCGTTTCATAAACTCCCTCTCCTGTTGTGATAACACGGTTACTTAAGGAACTGGCAGAAACTGTAGGACGGCGGCAGGAGGGAGTCAAGTGGCTTCGTGCATCGCCGAAAACATGACTCTTGGCGGCTCGGTGAGCCGGTTTTCGGTATCGGCCTGAAAATGGGGCGTTTTTGTCCCCCATGCTCCACACAACCCCTTGCGGGTTGACTCCGTTTAGGCGCCAATATTTTGTGGTTTTTGGGGACAATTACACTTGCGGAAGCCCCCTGTTTTAGGTATCTTTCGAGCCGTAATGAATCCCCCCAGGGATGGCCTTGTTTTGGGTGCAAAGTCTGGCTTCTGGCGGGCGGCATAAGTTATTCCATAAGAACGAGTTCAAACTATGGCTGAACAACAGAAAAAGAGCGGGGCTTACGACGCGTCCCATATCACTGTCCTTGAGGGCATTCAGGCTGTGCGGAAACGCCCGGCGATGTACATTGGTGACACTTCGGTTCGCGGTCTTCACCACCTGGTTTATGAGGTGGTTGACAATTCGATTGATGAGGCGTTGGCGGGGTATTGCACCAATGTCCAGGTTCGGCTGAATGCCGACGGATCCTGCACGATCAATGACAACGGGCGCGGCATTCCGGTGGATATGCATCCCACCGAACATCGCCCTGCCGTTGAAGTGGCCCTGACGGTCCTGCATGCCGGTGGCAAATTTGACAACGACAGTTATAAGGTTTCCGGCGGGTTGCACGGCGTCGGTGTCTCCTGCGTGAACGCATTGAGCGAGTGGCTGGAAGTGGAGGTTCGTCGTGACGGCCAGATCTATCACCAGCGTTATGAACGCGGCAAGCCGGTCTCGAAACTGGAAACCATTGGCAAGACTCGCGGAACGGGCACCAAGATTACGTTTCTGCCGGACACCCAGATTTTCACCGGATCCATTAAGTTTGAGTGGGATATTCTGGCGAACCGTCTGCGCGAGTTGGCGTTTCTGAATGGCGGTATTGAGATCCACTTCTCCCAAGAAGAACCTCCCCGTGAGGAACTTTTCAAATTCAAGGGCGGCGTCGTCGAATTTGTCGAGCACTTGAATCGCAGTAAGGTGGCCATTCATCCCAAGGTCATCTCCTTTGTGAAGGAGCGTGACAAAATTGAGGTGGAAATCGCGTTCCAGTACACGGACACCTACACCGAGACGATGCTGTGCTTTGCCAACAACATCAACACGATCGAGGGCGGCACGCACCTGAGCGGCTTCCGTTCGGCGCTGACCCGCACGGTCAACGCCTACGCGAAGGCCAATAAACTGATCAAGGAGGACAAGGAGAGTCTCTCGGGCGAGGATATCCGGGAAGGCATGACGGCCGTGATCAGTGTCAAGTTGCCCGGCCCGCAATTTGAAGGACAGACCAAGACCAAACTGGGTAACAGCGAGGTGGAGGGGATCGTCGCCACAGTGGTGAATGACGAGTTGGCCACCTATCTGGAAGAACATCCACCGGTGGCCAAGCGCATCATTGAGAAAGCGTTGCTATCGGCCCGTGCCCGCGATGCGGCCCGCAAGGCCCGCGACCTGACCCGCCGCAAGGGTGCCCTGGATTCCGCGGCGCTACCCGGCAAACTGGCCGACTGCTCCGAGCGCGATCCCGCCCTGTGCGAACTTTACCTGGTTGAGGGGGATAGCGCCGGTGGTTCGGCCAAGCAGGGCCGCAACCGCGAGTTCCAGGCCATTCTGCCCCTGCGCGGCAAGGTTCTGAATGTGGAGAAGGCCCGGTTGGACAAGATCCTGAACAACAATGAAATCCGAACCATGGTCACAGCCATCGGCGCGGGAATCGGGGCGGACGAATTTGATGTGTCGAAGGTGCGTTACCACAAGATCATCATCATGACCGATGCCGATGTGGACGGCTCGCATATCCGCACCCTGCTGTTGACCTTCTTCTACCGCCAGATGCCCCACCTGATCGAAAGCGGCTATGTCTATCTGGCCCAGCCGCCGCTGTACAAGGTGAGCCGCAAGAAGCGCGAGGAGTACATCGACACGGATGAAACCCTGACTCGTAAGTTGCTGGAACTCGGGGCGGAGGACATGACGCTGAAGGTTGGCAAGAACAAGACCTTTGAAGGCAAGGATCTGATGGGCGTGATGGAACTCCTCCTGCAGATCGAGCAGGCGTCCAAGAGCCTCGCCCGCAAAGGCGTCAACCTCGAGGATTATCTGAAAAAGCGGAACAAGGCCGGCGGGTTTCCCCGGTATTATGTGACGATTGGCAAGGGCGAGGACGCCGAGCACCACTACATCACCGACGACAATGAACTCAAGGAACTCCGCGAGGCGACAGAATTGAAGACGGGTTTGCAGCTTGAGATTTTCACTGAGAACGGGCATTCCCATGGCGCTCCGAGCGACTCCGCGTTCCGGTGGCAGGAACTCTACGTCGCCAGCGCGCTGTCCAAGGTGGTGGAAGCCATTGAGAAGAAGGGTTTCACGTTGGATCACTTCAGTCGTCATGAAGACCCAGTCTTCACCCTGAAGGATGCGGATGACGGGGAGACGCCGATATTCTCCCTGCTGAATCTGCTTGAGGTGATTCGCGAATTCGGGCGCAAGGGCCTGAATATCCAGCGGTACAAAGGCTTGGGCGAAATGAATCCCGAGCAGTTGTATGAGACCACCATGAACCCGGAGAAGCGCAAACTGTTGAAGGTGGTGGATTTCGATGCCAGCAAGGCCGATACAATTTTCACGATCCTGATGGGCGATGAAGTGGAGCCGCGCCGCAAGTTTATCGAGGACAATGCGCTTAACGTCACGAATTTGGATATCTAAGCATGTACACACGAAACGAACTGATCGCCAATATCAACATCGAAGACGAGATGCAACGCTCGTACATTGACTACTCCATGAGTGTCATCATCGGGCGCGCCTTGCCGGACGCCCGTGACGGGATGAAGCCCGGCGCGCGGCGTATCCTGTTCGCCATGCGGAATCTCGGCCTGCTGCATAACCGTCCCTACAAGAAATGCGCGTATGTCGTTGGTGAAGTGCTGGGTAAGTACCACCCGCACGGGGATTCTTCGGTGTACGACACCCTGGTTCGCATGGCCCAGTATTTCGCCATGCGCTACATGCTGGTGGATGGCCAGGGAAACTTCGGCAGTATCGACGGCGACAACGCCGCCGCCTACCGGTACACCGAGTCGCGCCTGACGAGCATGGCGGAGGAGATGCTGGCGGATATCGACAAGAACACGGTTGACATGGTTCCGAACTATAATGGCGACCTCACGGAGCCGGCCGTGTTGCCCTCCCGCGTTCCCAATCTGCTCCTGAATGGCAGCACGGGTATCGCCGTCGGCATGGCCACGAACATTCCCCCGCACAATCTTGGCGAATTGGTTGATGCGCTGGTGCACCTGATCGAGAATGAGAATGCCTCTGTTGATGATCTGATGAAGTATGTCAAGGGGCCTGACTTTCCCACGGGGGGGATCATTTGCGGACTCAAACCGATTGCGGACATGTACCGCACCGGGCGCGGTCTGCTGAAGGTTCGGGGTCGGGCGGGTATTGAGGAAGGCAAGCAGGGCAAGGAAAGCATCATCATCACCGAGATTCCCTATGCCGTCAACAAGGCCACCCTGATCACCAACATTGCCTATCTGGTTCAGGAAAAGAAACTGGACGGCATCTCCGATCTGCGCGATGAGTCGAACAAGGACGGCATCCGGATCGTCATCGAACTCAAGCGCGGCGTGGTGGCGAAGGTGGTGCTGAACAATCTCTACAAGCACACCCAACTCCAGACGACCTTTGGCGCGATCATGCTCGCGATCGATCATGGTCGTCCGAAGATCATGACTCTCAAGGAACTCCTGGAGGCCTATCTGGATCATCGTTACGATGTCATCCGTCGGCGTACCCAGTTCGAACTCGACAAGGCCGAGGCGCGCGCCCATATCCTGGAGGGTCTGAAGATCGCCCTGGATCACCTCGACGAGGTGGTCAAGATCATCCGCGGTTCCAAGGATCGCGACAACGCGCGGGCCCAGTTGATGTCGAAGTTCGGGCTGAGTGAAATCCAGTCGAACGCCATCCTGGACATGCGCCTGTACCAACTCACGGGGTTGGAGCGAGACAAACTCGAGGCGGAATATCTGGAGTTGATCAAGTTGATCTCCTACCTGCGTGATCTGCTGGCCAGTCGCGAGAAACTCTTCGGCGTGATCAAGACTGACCTGATCCAGATCCGCAAGGAATATGCCGATGAGCGTTTAACCAGCCTGGTTCCTGATGAGGGCGAGGTGAACATTGAGGATCTGATCGCCGACCGCGGCTATGTGATCACGATCAGTCACACCGGGTACATCAAGCGCACGGCGGTGAGCACCTACAAGGCGCAACGGCGTGGCGGCAAGGGCGTGGCGGGCATGGAAACCAAGGAGGAGGACTATGTTGAACACCTCTTTGTGGCCAATACCCACGATTACATCCTCTTCTTCACGTCGGCCGGGCGTGTTTACTGGGAGAAGGTCTATGAGATCCCCGAGGCGTCACGCGCGTCCAAGGGCAAGGCGCTGGTGAACCTGCTGAATGTCCAGAGCGGCGAAACCATTGCCGCGATGGTCAAGGTTCGCGAATTTGCCGAGAACCAGTTTATCGTCTTTGCCACCGAGAAGGGCGTCGTCAAGAAAACGAATCTCGCGGCGTTCAGCAACCCTCGCAGCGCCGGGATTATTTCCATCGCCATCGACGAGGGGGATCGGCTGATCGGCGTGAAGCAGACGGAAGGGCACAGTGAGATTGTGCTGACCACCCACGGGGGCATGAGCATCCGCTTCAAGGAAGATGAACTGCGCGACCAGGGCCGCGATACGCGGGGGGTGTGCGGCATTACGCTGGCCGATGACGACCGCGTGGTCGGGCTGGAGATCGTTGATCCCCGCGCCACATTCCTCGTCTGCACCGAGAACGGTTACGGCAAGCGCACCGGGTTCGATGAATATCGCGTCCAGAAACGCAGCGGCAAGGGCTTGATGACGATCCGCACCTCGGATCGGAACGGCTCCATTGTGGGCGCCCATGCGGTTCAGGAGGGCGATGCGCTCATGTTGATCACGGCGCAGGGCCAGATGATCCGCATGCCCGTGGCCGATGTCCGCACGATCAGCCGTGTCACCCAGGGGGTGCGTCTGATCAATCTGGACAAGGGTGACAAGTTGGTGGCCGCCACGACCGTGGAGCCGGAAGACGAGGTCGCCGGCGAAGAGGCGGCGGACGGCGGAGAAGCCCCCGCCGTCCAATAGATAGTTCTGGTTTGAAAGGTGCGGCTGTTAAAACTCCCAGCCAGCGTTGAACCAGACTTGCGCTTTGTTGGACTCGTCGGTGATTCCAAAAAGAGGGGCAACGTTGATGGTCATTTGAGGGAAGGGGCGGTACTGGAGACTGGGGCCGAGCTGGACGTCATTGCTGAAGGCGCCCCGGTCTTCCTTGGTATCAGTAAAGGCCGCCCTGCATTCGGCGCCGACGGCCAGTTTGTAGTCGCGCACCGCGTAACTCAGTCCACTGCAGAGTTGGTATTCCCGTTCCAGGTCGCCGCCGGTCTGGCATTCGGCCACGAAATTCACGCCCCAGTGCCAGCCCTGCGCCAGTTCGCCGCCGAAGAGAATCTTGGGTTCGATCTGGTCGGGTTGATCGCGTTTGTCGTGCCGGATCCATTCCAGATACAGGGTCGGGTTGCCGGGTAGTTTTCCCCAGTCGGCCAGGGCATACCGGAGTTCCAGCTGTTCGCTGTTATAGATCTCGCCATCGCGCCCATTCTGGTCGGTGCGGGCATAGATGTCGAGCTGGAACCGGTGCGGTAGGCCGAACTCCGCTTCATACAGACTGCGGTAGCTTGTCGTACCGTCCTTATTGAAGGTTGTTCGCAACCAGTACTCCACATCCATCTTGCCTTCCGGGATGACATAGACCCGCGTGGTTGGGAAACGCCGGGTCGCCGTCCAGAGGGGTTGTTCGTAAGAGCCGATCAGCCCTTCCTCGCGCAAGGCAGGAAGGCGTGTGGCGTTAACCTGGATGACCGGGTACTCCCATGACCGGAGACGCTGCTCAACGGGTTGCGATTGCGTAACGGGCGCCGCATTCCTCATGGCGTCGGCGGGATTGGCGACTTGGGCCAGACTGGTTCCCGTGGCGACCATCAAGCCGATTGCGAATACCGTCACCGTCCTGAACTCTCTTGCTATTTTCATGGGGTCTCCTGATTAGTTTGACGGTATAAACGGCGCCAGACACAAGAAAGTTCGCCATGGAACAAATTTTCTTTTCGTAATCTAAATCGGCAGGAATATCAACATGCTCAACACGTTGAGCATTGGTTATTTTGAAAGGCAAAGGGACATTGCGTGGAGCAGGGAGATTGGGGCGAACGCTGTAGTAGCCGCCGTGTCGGCGGCATCTTAGTAGAACAAGGTGACAGGCTAATTAGAACACAGAACAAGAACAAAAGAACAAAAGAACAAGGTGCCATTCTAGCCTGTCACCTTGTTCAGTCACCTTGTTCATTGGATGGTTATCCGGTGTTCCTTGTTGTCATTCGGAAGTGCCCGCATGAAGTGCGCGAAGGGTCATTTCTACGGCCTTCGCTTCTCCGTATTTCAAAACGTTGTCGTAGTAGGTGGCAAGGTCAGCATCCGACCGTGCGACTACGTGTACGTAAGCTTCGGTTGAGACTGACATTCGACTTGCGACATCGCGAATCCATTTGAGCCGGTCCTCAATTTCCCCGAGTGAGAACTGCGTGACGGCAACCCGCGCGTCCTGACCCATTGACTTCTGTGCGACAAGAAGGCCTTGAAGCGCCGTCTTCTTCATGCCGAGAGCGGCCAATTCGTCAATGAGGGTCGAACTCTGGCCGACGAGTTGAGACCCATATTGGGCAAGCGCTTCATAGGTGGAGGATGCCAGGTCAGACTTTCCGTCCTTCTGCATGGTGTCGGCGAATCCAGCGAGAGACGTTGCCAGTGTCTTCTGATCCCCGACAGTCGTTAGTGCTTGTGACCATACCCCTTGAATAGCGAGGTGTCGAGCGAGTCCGCTCGAATAGCCAGCGTCCGCAAGTAGCGCCTCACGATAAGCGATGTTCTCGATCCGATAGTCGTCCGAACGATCGCATAGGGCGGCCGCCGAAAGCGCTTCATAGGCTGCTGACAGATCCCCGGCCTTGCTGGCTTGGATGGCCTGGAGTTGGTACGGATACGCATTGTTTGGGTCGCGTGCTATCAATTCTGCAATCGCCTTTGCGAAGGTGTCGCCGAACCCGGAAGTCGCGAGCGCTTTGCGAGCCAATGCCGCCCATGCGGCAAGATTGGCAGGGTCTCGCTCAACGGCTGACGACAGAGTCTTGATGGCCGCAGCCGCATCTTGAAAGGACGCAGCCGCCACCATTCTGTTTGGATTCTTGTCATTGTCAACAGCTGCCAGGAGCGCTTCCCGCTCATCTGGAGGCAGTTCGGCGGCCAAACCGTGTTCGGCGAGGAACTCGGCATAACCCTTCTCTACGCCCATGGTCTTTGACTGCATGCTTTTTGCGGTTGCATGGTAACTGTCGGCCAATGCACCGGCCACCGCCGCGCTCGGTTGTCCGTCCACCCCTTTGGATCGCGCCGCACGGTAGGAGTCCTTTAGCGTCCGTTCGAGACGCCCTTTGCGTTCGCGTTCCGTCTTCAAGCCGCCTTGAACTACTGTCAGTTCCTTATTGAGTTTCGCGATTTCCTCTTTCAAGCGGGCACCTGTTTTGTTCTGTCTCACCACAACGAAGAGAAGGGCGAGGACAGTTAGTACCAGAACCAGCGCGCCAAGTTGCTTCGTCATCTGTTCATTTCCTTTCAGGAAAACGTTCGGCATGTCCGGCGAACTTTAGCGAGTGCGGACGACGCCGTTCGCCTCGGTTTGGATTTCTTGGGTTTGGAACTCGGAACTTCTTGCGCCGTGATCCTGATCAACTCGGAGAGCCATTCTCGACCTTCAAATCCGTCTTCGACAAGAAAGTACAGTTTCGCTCCTGGATAGGGTGGGGCCTCAACGACATCCCCTATATAATCTCTCCCCTTTGGGGTTGGTTTCACGAACAATTGATCGCCGCACACGAGCGCAACCACTTTGTCGTCACAATAGATGGCGTACTCCCCAAACATCTTCCGTGAAGCAATGCGCCCGGCATCGCTCATTTGGTCAACGACGAACTGAACAAATGCTTCATCGGACGCCATGATCTCTCCTTTCTGTCTACGGGGCGAACGTGACTCTTGACCTGCGGCGAGCGTGCGAGCCGTCGCGGTCAAAGAGCTGGTTGTGTGCCGGGCAAGCCCGGCTGTTTGCAGGTGCGCTCCGCGAGCGTACCAACTTTCTTCATGGGGTAGCCTATCGGAAAGTTGGTGTAAATCAAGGAAGCAAGCAAGTCCTGCCGGTGTTGGCGCTACTATCGGAGGCTGACTTGGTGGTGGTGACACCGGAGGCGGTGTCGGTGCGGGATTGACCTCTGGTTGACGGGGAGGCGGGGAGGGTACGCTCGGAACTTCTGGCTCCACGCTAACAACGCCCAACTTCACTAGCATCGCCGTCCCTGCTTCCTGCCGGAGAAGGATCACCGGGCATGAGGGTTTGGTGCCGGTCACAGTAGTCGACACGGCGGTGTAGACGCTGGGACAACAGATGATCCCGACTGGGCCGGTGTCCAGCAACCGCATCACCCGCTCACGGGCGGCGGTTACTACAGGCGGATACCCGCAGGTGTGGTCGTCTCTTGTCTCGCTACTTCCTCCGGCGGGCGGAGGGGTAGCGAGTTGTCTGGCTGCGCTTCTTCTTGCCAGTTGGCTTGTCGGGGGCGGGCGTATCGCCGGGGACACCGGAGGCCAGACGCAGTTCCTTGATCTGGTCGCGGAGCATGGCGGCGCGTTCAAACTCCAGAGCGTCGGCGGCCTCGACCATCTCGGCTTCCATCTCGCGCAGGGTGGCGTGGATGTCGTAGTCGACGCCGCTTTCCTTTGCCACCAGATCCTCGATCTCGCGGCCCTTATAGACGATGGCCAGACTCTCCTGGATGCCTTTCTGGATGCTCTGAGGGGTGATGTGGTTGACACGGTTGTATTCCAGTTGCTTGGTTCGCCGTGCCGCCGTCACCGCCATCATCCGCTTCATGGAATCGGTGATCTTGTCGGCGTAAAGAATGACTTTGCCGTCCAGGTGCCGCGCGGCGCGGCCTGCCGTCTGGATGAGCGAGGTTTCGGAGCGCAGGAAACCCTCCTTGTCGGCGTCCAGCACGGCAACCAGTGAGACCTCAGGCAGGTCTAGCCCCTCGCGCAAGAGGTTGATCCCGATCAGGCAGTCGAAGTCGGACTTGCGCAGACTGCGCAGGATTTCCACCCGCTCGATGGCGTCGATATCGGAATGAAGATAACGAACTTTGATTCCCAGCGACTTGAGATAGTCCGTGAGATCCTCGGCCGTGCGTTTGGTGAGTGTCGTGACCAACACGCGTTCATTCCTGTCGGCGTGGGCCCGGATCTCTTCCATGACATCGTCGATCTGGTTGCCCAGCGGGCGTACGGTTACAGGGGGATCGACCAGCCCGGTGGGCCGGATCAACTGCGGGATGACCGGGGGTGAAACCTGGCGCTCGTAGGGGCCCGGGGTGGCGGAGGTGAAGACTACCGGGCCGACTGAGCCGAGGAATTCCTCGAAGTTCATGGGACGGTTATCCCGGGCCGATGGGAGGCGGAAGCCATGCTCGATCAAAACACCTTTGCGGGCCTGGTCGCCATTGTACATGCCCCGGATTTGCGGGAGGCTCACGTGGGATTCGTCGATGATGGTGAGGAAGTCGCCCTGGAAATAACTCAGCAGGGTGGCGGGTTTTTCGCCGGCCTTGCGACCGCTCAAATGCCGGGAATAGTTCTCAATGCCCGAACAGAATCCAATTTCCTTGAGCATCTCCATATCGTACATCGTCCGCATCTTGATACGCTGGGCTTCCAGGAGTTTGCCGTTGGCCTCAAACCACGCGATGCGCTCCTTCATTTCATCAAGGATATTCCCGATGGCGCCCTCGATCTTGTCGTACGGCATCACGAAGTGGGTGGCGGGGGAGATGACAACATGCTCGATGGCGCCCTCGATATGTCCACTGACCGCATCGAACGATTGGGCGCGCTCCAGGATGTCGCCGAAGAAATCCAGGCGCAGCCCCTTGGTGGAGTAGGAGGGAAAGACATCCACGGTATCGCCGCGGACGCGGAAGGTGCCGGACTCGGGAGAGTAGTCATTGCGGGTGTACTGGATATCGACGAGTTTCCTGAGAATCTCGTCGCGGTCGGCGGGCTCGCCGACGCGGGCCTCGACAATCATTTGCCGGTAATCATCGGGCGATCCGAGGCCGTAGATGCAGGAGACGGAAGCCACGATGATGACATCGTCGCGGCAGAGCAGGGAATTGGTGGCCGAGAGGCGGAGGCGCTCGATCTCCTTGTTGATGGAGGAGTCCTTTTCAATGAAGGTGTCGGTCTGGGGGATATAGGCCTCGGGTTGGTAGTAGTCGTAATAACTGACAAAATACTCCACGGCGTTGTCGGGAAAAAAGTTTTTCAGCTCGGAATAGAGTTGGGCGGCCAGTGTTTTGTTATGGGAGATGACGAGCGCCGGACGGCCATGGCGGGTGATGACATTGGCCATGGTAAACGTCTTGCCCGATCCGGTCACTCCCTCGAGGATCTGGAAGCGGTTGCCCGCATCCAATCCTCTGCACAGCGCCTCGATCGCCTGCGGCTGGTCGCCAGTAGGTTTGTACGGGGCCTGAAGGTTGAAAGAGGCCTTCTTCACAACGCCAGCATCCGCTCCAGGCACAGTCGGGCATCGGAGATAAAGTTGACCGGAACCCGCACGATATTGCGGTCGGGCCACTCTTTCAGGATACGGAGCAGATTCTGTTCATTGGTTTTCGCCATGTTCGGGCAGAACGATCCCTTCAGCATTTTGATCGTGAGGCGATCCCTGTGCTCCTCCGCAAGGCGCCTGACCAGTTGGGATTCCGTACCGATCACGATCGTCGAGCCGGCCGGGGCCGCCCTGACATACTGGATGATCTGCGCGGTCGAGCCATGGGCGTCAACCATTCGCACGATCTCCTTCGGGGTCTCGGGGTGGACGATGATTTTGGCGGTCGGCCAGTTTGCCCGCGCGGTCTGGACATCCGCCACGGTGAAGTTGACGTGGATGGGACAGTAGCCGCCCCAGACGAGAACCCGCACCGTGTTCAGCGCTTCCGGGGTGAGTCCTCCGTCGGGCTTCTGGTATTCGTAGACGGCGGTCTGTTCATCCGGGATGCCGAGGTCGTGGGCGCTATTGACGCCGAGATGGATATCGGGGAGGAAGAAGATGCGTTTCCCCTGGGAAAAGGCCCACTGGAAGACCTTGGCGGCGTTGCTTGAGGTGCAGGCGCTGCCGCCGGCGCGACCGCAGAAGGCCTTGATCCGGGCGGTGCTGTTGACGTACACGACGGGAACCCAATCGTCACCCTGCCGCCGCAGGAATGACCAGGCCTTCTCAACCTGATAGTCATCGGCCATGGCGGCCATGGGGCAGCCCGCGGCGGTCTCGGGCATATAGACAGTCTGCGCGGGCGTGGTCAGGATATCCGCCGACTCGGCCATGAAATGAACGCCGCAAAAAACAATGCGTTCCGCCCGGCTGGCGGCGGCTTGACGGGCAAGTTCCAGGGAATCGCCCGTGACATCCGCGTGGCGGAGCACCAGGGGGCTCTGGTAATGGTGTCCCAGGATCAATAAACGGGCGCCGAACTCCTTGCGAACGGTCTCGATCTCATTCGATGTATCACTCATGGCCTATTCTCCTCGGGGGAGGAGCATACCAAGAATCTTGGATAGAGGGTTGCAAAAAAAAGGGGGAATGCGTATAGTCACCGCCCGATTCCGATAAAGTGTACCTGTAGCTCAATTGGACAGAGCATCTGACTACGAATCAGAAGGTTGCAGGTTCGATCCCTGCCAGGTACGCCACTTCACAATCAGCACGAACTTAGGCTCTCGGATGAGTTCGACTCTTTCACTTTACGCCATCACTTTTTGACAGCCTCGAAATCCCTTGATTTACAGGGGGATTATCAATACAGGAAGCCAAAGAGGTGGATCGGGATGACCCGCTTCGAGCCTACCAGGATGTCATCCTTGACGACGTATTCCGATCGGGAGACCTTCGGCAGTTGCGATCCCCGCTTGTTTTTTCCGCCCACCTCGAAGACGCTGTCACCGATCCTGAAATCGCCCCCCTGTTCACTGTAGAAAACCGAATGGCCCGCATTCTGGGTGGACTGCAGGAAGAACAGTTCGCGCACCGTTCCCAAATCCACCGGTTGCCCAAGCCCCTGGCAGATCGCCCGGTGTAGCGTGGTGTTGTCCAGGAAGGTCTTCTGGGACTTCCGGATCGAGGCATGTCCCCGCCCGCCCGATTCCAACAGCCGGATGAGGCCCGTTTCCTGAAGGATCTGCAGGTAGTTTGCCGCCGTCTTGTCATCCACCCCAAGGCTGATGCCCAACTTGTGGACGTTCGTATCGCCCGGCGGAATGGTGCCAAGATAGGCAAGGATCTTCTTGAAGTAGTGCAGGTTCTCGGTCTTCAGCCGGTAGTGCGTCGCCACATCCTCGTACACGGTCTTCTCCACCACCGCGCGCACCTTGTCATGGAAATGCCCGCCACCTTCAAGGACATAGGGATAGTACCCCTCCTCCAGGTATCGCCGGAAATACCCTGCCAGTTTCGGCACCTGGGCCAACTTCCCGGAGATGCCGCCGGGGTCATGCAGCACGGCGTCCAGAGTCCATGGGGCGTGCCGTTCGCCCGTCACGAAGTTCAGGTATTCGCGGAAGGAGAGCCCAGGCAGGTGATACAGGGCGGCACGCCGCGAGAGATCGTAGCCTCCCTTGGTCAAGGCCAGGCTTGAACTTCCCGAAAACACCACATGGACGGAGGGAAAGGAATCGTAGATGTTCTTGAGTTCCTGCTCCCACCCCGGATGCTTGTGGACCTCGTCGAAGAAGAACAGGCTCGTTCCCTCCGTCGTGTACGCCTCGCGAACGAACTCCAGTAGGCTGACCTTGTTGAAGTAGATGTGATCCGCCGAGGCATAGAACGCGTCCTCCGGATTGCTGACCTTGTCACGGATATATTGCAGCATCAGGGTGGTCTTGCCGACCCCGCGTGGCCCCACCAGCCCCACCAGCCGTTCCTTGACGTCAAACGTGTCGAACAGGAAGCGGTGGCTGCGGACGGTGGTCTCGGCGATCAGCCTCCGGTACGTTTCCCTCAAAGTTCCGATCATAGGAATGGACTCCAGATATATCGTTGTTTTTCAGGACTGTACTCCATATCGCCCCGGATGCAACCATAAACTTGGGAATGCAAGACAGCCTCCCCGTCATTGCATTCCCCAATAAATATGCCATAGTCCATTCCGTTATCGTAGTCAACAGTCCTTGTAAGGATGCTGCACATGAAAACGCGAATATGGATGATCATGGTTTTTGTCTTGTTAGTATTTCCGACTGTGAGAGTACAAGGTGAGACGGCTTTTTTTCGGGTCGTATCGTCCAGCAACACCGTTATCACAGCGTTCAGCCCTGACGGAATGATATCTTGGTCAAACGAAGTAATAGGCGTTACCGGTAGCATCCAGCGGGCGACCACTCTGACTGGCACCCCTGACTGGACGGATTTTACGAGTTTTGTTGCCGGAACTAACGCTATGGTTTTGCCCACCCCCACTACTACCGATTACATGGTGCTTGTTGACCCGAAGGAGTTGATTGAGGAGTGCACAAAATGATCTCTTGGAGGAATTACCCGTTCGAAGACGCAGTCGCCGTTGTATTTGACTTCGGCAGTGTCTCTCGCGAGTTGCTGGCCAGCAAGAACTCGGTTACGGATCTCAGACAGATATGGGATAGGTTTCGGATCCGACTGGTTTCTTGCGACATCGAAGAGATGATGCGGACACGCGCACCGGAACAGTCCGAAGTGGAAACACTGGCTTGTCAGTGGGAACGGGACGCGAGCCATGTCCCTGAGTGTACACGCGGACCCATCAGGGAGAATGCGCGGTTCTTCCTTGCCGCGCGGGAAGTCATCCGAACAGAGAAGGCGCATGCCGCGGCCATCAACTGCCATGCCATGCCGAACCACGGCCTGCGACTGCCCTGCACGGCGATGGTTCAGTTGCACCGGGAAGGGGTACTGTTGGCCTGCGAGATGGATGTCAACGGCATGCTGTCGTCTATGCTGCTCACGCACTTGGCCGCACGTCCCGCGTTCATGGGCAACGTCATTCGAGGCGCGGAAGAGACCACCATTGAGATCTCACACTGCGTCGCCCCGCCGGACATGCTCCCGCGACTCGCGGGATACAGTTTCGATGACCATCACGGCAAGACCGAGAATGCGACAGTCGCCATCGAGTTGCCCAAGGAAGGGCCCGCAACGCTGGCACGTATCTCATCCGATCTTGCGTGCGTGCATTTTGCCGTGGGACAAATCGTGGGCGCCCATCACATGGGTGCTTGCAGAAACAGCGTCACCGTTCGCCTGCCGGACTGCCGCACCTTTCTGGACAACAAACTCGACGGCCACTACGCACTGGTGTGCGGAGACGTGAGCGCCGCGCTGTCACGCCACAAAGCCCTTGACACCGTGACAGGAACATAGGGGGGGGGAACCCACTTGTTGAAGGAGACTGGGTGTTCATGGCTTCTATTCCAAGATGAAAAGAGGGCAGATCGGGATAGGGAGCCCCATCGCAGAGAACCCCTTCCACACCGTCGTATATACGGATCATGTGTACAGTGGTTCGACTGTAAGAAAGTAGTATTTAACCCCACTCCGCCACGGGTTCCTTGGAGATCCAGCCCCGTGGGCGGCTCAACAGTAGTCCATGATCCAAAGGACAGGTGGGGGAATTGAAGTACCGGTTGTTACGGTGTAAATGGCGGGGCAAGCCCATTTGCGGCCCAGAGTCGGACCGTCCGAAGGGCGCTTTGGCTTTCATCTTGACGCCGATGATGTAAGGGGTAGCCATCATTCGATCACGTGGTTTCCTGCAGGGTAAAAACAAAAGTTGAGCCTT
>Ga0194060_10001322_pt1 | contig 17666 bp, 11 predicted proteins | sample SepL225m_MetaG_FD_163427 | JGI IMG/M metagenome (GOLD analysis project Ga0194060, IMG submission 163427) | Anoxic zone freshwater microbial communities from boreal shield lake in IISD Experimental Lakes Area, Ontario, Canada - Sep2016-L222-5m | ecosystem: Environmental > Aquatic > Freshwater >...
CGCCCTCCTACCCCGGCATGCGCCTGTCGCCCGCCAACGTCGCCAGGGTCTTCGCCGGCATGACCGCCCGCCTGACCCGTGTTTCGCACTACTCAACGAAACGGCGCGTGGTGCCGGCCGACGCAGGTGTGCCGTTCTGCGAACGGGCCATCCCGCTCAGGCGCCTCTATACGATAGCGCCACTGGCCGACCTGAAGCTGGCGTCCGACGTCACCATCTTCCGGCGCAGCGCACGCGAAAGCCTCCTCGACCTCGTCGCGTTCACCTTCCTCCTCGACGTGCAGCATCCCGGGCGCATTCGTGAAGCGTTCGAGCTTGCTGGAGACGTGGTTCAGGAGTACGAAGTGCGCCGCTTGACGTTCCCGTGGACACGGGCGGGCACACCAGCCGTCACGGAGGCAATTCTCGACGACCTTTCCCGTTGAACTCCACGGCGGCCGAGGCCCGGTAGAAGGCGGTCGGGATGCGCCGCTCCTCGCAAAACGCGAGGAGGAAGGGCGCCACGAGGTTCGCCTCCGCATCCGAAGCGGTGTGTCGCTGCCGCCAGTCGATCCACGCGTCGATCACGGCTGACAACGTCACACCTGTTTCCTTGATGAGCGTCCGGATCGTCCTGGCATTTCCAAGGAGATCCAAAGCGTTGACCATTTCCTGGCCATACTGAACGTCGCCCGGACTCATCGACGCATGGGACCGTACGTGGTACGGCGGGTTCGGATCGAAGTCGAGCGCGATCTCCGCGGCTTTCCTCCTGAGCTCCGTCCCGGGAAGGATCATCAGCGGGTACACCGCCAGAGAGTACGGGTCCAGAGAGCCGGCGAAATCGATCGACTTCTTGAACATCGCCAGCGTGTCACCCGGGAGGCCGCAGATGAGCTGCAATTCGAACTGCAGGTTGAACTGCTGCAGGTATCCGATGCCTTCGAGGAACGGCTTCAGTCTCAGCCGGCGCTCCACCGCTGACAGGGCAGTCTCGTCGGTGGTCTGCAGCCCGACCTCGAGGAAATGAAAGCCGGCATCGTGGAAGAGACGCGCCATCTCCTCATCGATGAATTCCGCCCAGAGCTCCGCGTGCATGCCGATCTTCCTGGCATTGTGTTGCACGATGAAGCGGCAAATCTCCTTCGTGCGCTCCGCGTCGAGGTTGAAGACGGGATCCATGAAGTAGATTTCGCTGACGTCCTGCTGCAGCCAGAAGAGGATCTCCTCCTTGAGCCGGTCGAGGTTGAACCGGCGGTTCCGGACGGACATGCCCTTGTTCTCGAAACAGAAACTGCAGTGAAATACGCACCCGCGCTGCGTTTCGAGGCAAATGAGGCGTCCCGTGCCGTCACCGTACCGCGCCGCGTGCGGCGACGCGAGTTGGTTGAGGTCCCGTAGCAGCGGGGCGTCTTCGTTCTCGACAATTGTCGTGCCGCGCCTGAAGCAGATCCCCTTCACGCACGCGAGGTCGCCTCGACGCGTCAGCGTCTCCACGATTTCGGCGAACGGGATTTCGCCTTCGCTCGCGACAATCGCGTCCACTGCGGGGTTCGCGGCCAGCACGGATGCCGCTTCGGGCCCCACCTCCGGCCCGCCAAGGACGATGGTGGTGTCCGGGCGAAGCGCCTTGATGCCCGCGCATACGGCCAGCAACGCGGTGACGTTCCAGACGTAGCACGACAACCCGAGTACCGTGGGCTCCGCAGCGACGATCAGGCGAACGACATCCGCCTGGTCGACGTCCCTCGCGAACTCCAGAATCTCCACGTCGTTCAGGGCGTGTCCGCAACGCTCCACGAGGTGCGCTTTCAAGTACCGAAGCGCGAGCGGCGTGAATGCGGGGGTCGCGTGCATCGTCGCCAGACAAATCTTCATCGATGGTGCGATCATCTTTCGAACCCCTGGCGAATTCAAGCATCGCGCCACGAGCCGCTATACTCAGCACACGTGTCTGTCTTCTCCGCCAGTGCCGATCTCGCGCGCACCGGCCGGAACGCCGCCCCCGATGACGGACGCGAGGGGCGCGGGCGCCGGCGGATGATCGATCACGCATGAGCACGATCGCGGGCGTGGTGTACCTGGACGGCCGGCCGTGTGACCCGGCGGTGCCGCAGGCTTTGGCAGAGGCGCTGCGCCATCGCTCGCCGGATGGCACGTCGGTGTGGATCCGAGGCTGCGCTGCCCTCGTCCACGGCCGGCTGCTGGCCACCCCTGAGGCGTCTCACGAGCACCAGCCCTTCGTTGATGCGTCGGCCGGTCTGGCCATCACCTTCGACGGACGACTCGACAATCGCGACGACTTGCTGCTCGCGCTCGACGCACAGCACACAGGAGCGCCTCCTGCCGGCGATGCCGAGTTGACGCTGCGCGCGTATCTGGCGTTCGGTCCGGCATGCGTGGATCGTCTGCTGGGTGAGTTCGCCTTCGCGATCTGGGACGCGCCCCGCCGCCGGCTGTTCGGCGCCCGCGACGCGATGGGGCTCAAACCGTTCTGCTACAGGAGCGGTCCGGGCTTTCTCGCATGGGCATCAGAGGCTGGCGTCCTGGCCAGACACGCCGGCCCGATGCCGCCGCCCAACGAGGGGATGGTCGGCGAGCATCTCATGGGCATCGTCACCAGCCGGCACGAGACGCTCTACCGCGACATCTATCGACTTCCGCCGGCCCACGTGCTTACCGCCGATGCGGATGGCGTTCGCCTGCGTCGCTACTGGCAGCCGGACCTGTGCGCGGAGCTCCGGTATCGGAGGGACGAGGACTACGCCGAGCACCTGACGGAGCTCCTGCGCACGGCGGTCGCCGCGTGCCTGCGCGCGCCTGGTCCGGTCGGCATCTCGCTCAGCGGGGGCATCGATTCGTCGTCGATCACCGGGATCGCCGCCGAGATGGTCGCGGGTGGAGCCGTGCCGGCGACGGGAATCGAAGCCTTCTTCCTCCAGTCGCCCGGTGGTGCGGACGACGGCCCGTTCTTCGATCAGGTGGTCGCGCGGTGGGCCCTGCCCGCCCACCGCGTGCTCGCGAAGGCCCTGAGACCCGGACAGCTCAAAGACGAAGCCGCGCACTACGGCGACATCCCCAACTCCCCGAATGCCGCCACGGCCGATCGCCTCCGAGCGTTGGTACGACAGACGGGCGCCCGGGTCGTCCTGACTGGCGACGGCGCGGACGAGTGGTTCCTGGCGAGCGACTGGGCGTTCGCCGACCTGCTGCGGCGCGGGCGGCTCGGCTCCCTCGCAGCGCGGCTGCGGTTCGCGTCGGCATCCGAAGACTTCCGCGGATGGGCCGCCGCCGCGAAGTCCACGGTCTGGCCTCTCGTGCCGAAACGCGCCAGGCGGTTGATTCGTCGCGCGGTCGGCTCCGGCCGTCCGCACGCGTGGATCGACCCGGCGTTCGCCGTCAGGATCGACCTGGCTGACCGGCTGGCACAGCATGAGCTGACCCTCCCGTTCCGGTCGTACGAGCAATACGACACGTGGCACGAAAGCACCGGCGGCGCCGCCGTGCATGCCCGTGAACTGTTCGAGCGATCGGCGGCACGCGTCGGCATCGAGCAGCGCTATCCGTTCTTCGATCGCCGGATCGTCGAGTTCGGCCTCGCGGTCCCTCCTGACCAGCGATGGAGGAATGGGCGCGGCAAGGACCTGCTTCGCCGCGCGATGGCGCCATACGTGCCTGCGGAGGTGACGCGCCGAACGTCCAGCCCGCACAGCACCCATCTGCTCGTCGATGGCATCGGAACGGAGGGAGGACCCGCGCTGCTGGCCAACACGGCGACGGCCCGGCTCGGTTGGGTCGTTGAGAACGAGTTGTCCGCGCTGTTCGACCGGATGACCGCGCTCTTCCAGGCCGGCGACGATCAGTTCGCCCCGCTGGCTGTCAGCCTCTGGTACGTGACCGCGGTTGAGCTCTGGGCACGCGCGGTCGACTGTGGGATAATGTTGAAGTCGACTTTCCGAGGACTGGATGCCTGAATCTCACGACCGAACTGAGAATCGCCCGCCCGAGACGGGCAAGAAGGCCTACGCGCCGCCGAAGTTGACGGAGTACGGGAGCGTGGCCAAGTTGACCATGAGCAAGGGGTCCACCAGGTTCGAAGGCCCCGGCACGAAGAAGTCGTGCCTGTAACCGCCAGCCCCCAGACGCCTTCGCCTTCCTGACCTGCTCTCCCGTCTTCCCTTCTCGTCTGCCCCGATGTCCTCGGCGACGCCTGAGCACCTGCGCCCGTGGCGCCAGGGTGCGTCTCGCGAGGCCCAGCGCACACCCATCGGCAGCCGAGCCTACGGCCGGACACTGAATGTGGGGTTGCGCGAGCGATCCGCGAAGCCTCCGAGCTGGCGGGAGAGCACGTCATCCGGCGCACCGCGGTACGCCGGATGACGGCTCCGGCTACTTGTGACTGCTGTCGCTCTTCCCGTCGTCGTGCCCGCCCTGGACCACAGCGGGGCTGGGCACCGTCGAATCGTACAGCTGCCCCTGGCCCGCCGCCGGATGCGCCATGTCGTGGGGCACGGCCACCGTCGCCGTGCCCGTGCAGCTCTCACCTGACGGATCGGTCGCCGAGAAGCTGATGTAATAGACGCGACCGTCGCCGTTGCCGCTGCGTTCGGAGCGAACGAATGCCTGGCTCGTGCCCACTCCAGACGCGTCGATCATGGTCGATCCGTCGCCACTCCCGGTGGTCGGCTCATCCTGGAAGATCTTCAGGACCTTCAGGGTGACGGGGTTGCCGTCCGGATGCGTGACGCCGCTGATACTGATGGGCACCAGCTTATGGTTCGGCGGCCAGATGACCGCCGGACTCGCGACCGCTGCCGTGCAGACCGGCGCGGCGTTCGCCGACCTGACCGTGACCGTGAACGTGCGCGGCGCCGAAGTATTGGGCGACGGATACGCGGAGTGATCAGTCGCCTTGCAGGTGATGGTCGTCGTCCCGACCGGGAACGTTGATCCCGAAACCAGCCCCGTCACCGGAGACGAGGTACAGGAGATGGTCGGTGACGGATCCCCGAGGTCGGTCGCGGTGACGGCGAACGTGACAACCGCGCCGGTCGCGCTCAGGACAGTCAGTGGACCGGGCACGTTCAACGTCGGCGGCGTCGTGTCCCGAACCGTGATCGTGCGAGTCACGAGCGTGGACACATTGCCCGCGTAGTCGGTCGCAAAGAACGACCATGTCGTGACGCCGAGCGGGAAGAACGGCCCGGACGCGCCGGCGGTCGGGTTGTTGACGCTCGCCACGCCGGAGCCACCAGTGTCGTCAGTGGCCTGCGCCTGAAACGCTCCGGAAGGCAACTGGGCGCCACCAGGCGCGGTCAGTTCGAGGGTAAGGGCGGTCGGCAGGGTTCGGGTCGTCAGCGTGGGTTTGACCGTATCGATGTTCACCGGCATGCCCAGACAGTGGTATGCATCGTTCGAACCGCAGGCCTTCGCATTCGACGCGCTGTCGGTCACGGTCACGGTCTCAAACAGCCCCTTGACCGATCGACCAGTCGACGCCTGGCTCAGCGTCAGCGTCCCTGCGCCCGTCGTTCCCCTCGGAACGGTCACCACGTTGCTGGTGGGCCACGTCGCCGTTGCGCCAGTGGTGGCGTCGTAGAACGTGAACGGCACGCTCACGGCAGGCGCATTCCACCACACACTTCCGTCCGGCCCGATTCCGCTCGAGTGCGGAACCGCACCTGCGAAGTCATACACAATGCTCGGGGGATCCAGGTCGAGAGCAATCGAGACGCCCGTGTGGTGCGGCTCTTCCGTGCCGTCAGCATTGACGGCCCAGTACTGCAGGGTGGTGAACCCGTTCGCGTTGATGACGACGTCAACAAACCCGGTGGAGCCGGACCTGCTCGTCGAGACCTCGGACCCGGCCTGCACGCCGCCCAGCACGTATCGGATGCTGGCCAGACCGGTTGTGCTCGTGGCGCTGATTCTCACAGTCACGCTGGTGTTGTACCAACCTGGGGAGATCAGAGCCGGATTCCGCAACAGGGTCCCGCCGAGAGCTACAACCGAAGCGGAAGAACTGCAGGCAGCACCGCACGGAGCCGTCGCGGTGGCGGTCGCAGCATTCGAAGTCGTGGCGCCGCGGTTTCCGACGGCAAGGATCGCGAAAGTGGCCGGGTCGGAGAACCCGAACGTGAACGGAACGGACTGCCCAGGGAAGATCCACGGGACTGACGTGGGCACCGGCAAGGGCCCGACGGTCCCGATCGTCGGCGTGACAGTCGTCGTCACACCAGCGACGCGCAACTTGCCGACCGGCACGACGACGCTGAACGACCCCGTGTGGGTGGCGAGAGCGGCCGAGGCCTCAACGACCGCCAGATCGGGCATCTGGAATCGCTGCACGCGGTTGTTTCCAACGTCGGTCGCGTAGATCTTCCCGCTTGGATCGAGCCCGCCCACTGTGTCCTCGACCATCCCGGCCGGGTAGCCATTGAAGTCGGCAGCGTCGACGAAATAGAGGAAGTTGGCCGTGACGACCGGCGGCGTGCCGGCGATGGTGACGTCGTAGAAGTTGAGGCGCTGGTTGTCACGATCGCTGACGACGATCCGCCCGCGCTGGTCGACGAGGACATCCCACGGGGTCATGAAGTCGCCAGGCGCCAGAGTGACGGCGCCCGTAATCGGGTCCGCGACGGCCAAACCGAAACTGCCGAGCATGGCTCCATTCAACGCGTGGACGCTGACAAACCCGCTCTGGTCTGCCACGAAGAAATGGCCTGTGCGGTCGAACGCCACGCCCGTTGGAGTGCTCCCGGGAGTGAAGGTGTCGATCAAGTAGAGGTCGGAATTGAAGACGTAGATGACGCCGTTCCAGTCGTCGGTGACGATGAGCCGCTGCGCGTTGGCCGGGTCGTTCACCTTGCCGTTCGTCACGGTCGCGCCTGGCGTCAACCCGATTCCGGTGGCGCGCGCCGGGTAGGTGCCCACAGAGGCGAGCGTGAAGTCGAAGAGAAACGTGCCGTCAGCTATCGACGCGCCGCCAACAGAGGGTTGCCGGCTGAGGTCGCACGTGCCGTCCGCCGCAAGGGCGACACACCCCTGGAACACGGCAACCCGGCCATTCCAATAGTCCGCAACGATGATGCGGTGCGCCGCATCGACTTTGATGCCTCGGGGCTGACTGAGCCTCTCACCGCCTTGCACCGTGCCGATCAGACTGCCGCTGCCGCCGTAGTAGACGGTCGGCCCGTAGGTTCCCTGAGCTGGCTCGCCGTTGCCAATTGGCACGGTGAAGGGCAGCGGCGCCACGTCAAAGGTGGTCGGGTTCGTCGTGAACGCCTGAATGCGGTTGTTGTAGTTGTCGCTCACGTACGTGATGCCGTTGCTGGGGTCGATCGCCATGCCGAGGGGAAACGCCACCAGGCCGAGCGGCGGCAGAGGGGTGGTCCCACCGCCAGGCAGGGCGCAGGTGGTCACGGGAGCAGGCGAGGTAGCAAAGTCATTCGTGCACGTGAAGCCGGTCGGCGCCATCTCGAGGCCCTGGCCGAACGGCGCCATCTGCTGCCAGATCTGCCCCTCGACACCGGCTGAGAACGACCCGAGCGTCGGCGCCACGACAACCTCCACCAGGTTGTTGATGGAAGCCGTGAAACCAGGGGTGGGGACGGATTTCGTGTCGGTTCGTCCGGAGCCAGTGAGCGTGACGTGCACCGTGGTGAAAAGGCCTGGCAGCACATTCGAGAACTCCGCAACGCCGCTGCCGGTCGTCACGAGGGGAGAAGATACGCCGTTGGAGTAAGTGATCTGGACCTGCGCCGCCGCCGGGGAACCAGTGTCCCCGTCGAACACCGTGACCGTCGCGGTAGTGGCGACTTGCGCGAACAAGGCTGCCGGTGCGACGAAGACGAAAGCAGCCAGGGCGAAAACCAGCGCAACTGACCGGGGGATTGTTCTCAGCATCGGGCTCGTGGGCCGAGGCATTTGAGTCACTCCAAAAGGTGCGTTAACGGGCATACTCAACCTACGTAAATGTCCTCTTGTGTCATTTAATCTACCATATCGTAACACAAGAAACGGGCCCCTGCACGACACGACTTCGGCTCTAAATGCCGCAAACATTGGTGTTATTTCGATAAAGTCATGATTTCCAATGACTTCCTGAAGACCAAGGGCACCATCAGGGCCACGCGTCGGCACACGGCGCCCGCTGAACGGGCCCCCGTGTTGAATCCGCGCCCCGATGGTCAATGCAGAAAACGCGCCGCAGCTGCTACTGGGCGCGCACGTGGGAGGGGTGCTACACTGACGAACTTGGGAATTTGGTGATCGAGTAATCGGGTAATCGACCTGCCATCAGAGTGCAGCCAACAATTACCAGCTTCTTCAATTACCCGATGGCCCAATTCTTCGAATCAGCATGGTGGGCGTAGTTCAGGGGTAGAACGCCGGTCTGTGGCACCGGAGGTCGCGGGTTCGAAGCCCGTCGCCCACCCCAAAATCTCAGAATTTGTTCGTCGGTGCGGTCGGCGTCGGAGCCTCGTCCGGCGCGAGGATCGGCGTCAGGGGTGTCGGAAAATCGACCGTCGGGCCGGCCGGGGACCGCGGCACCTGGGCCCACTGGACCGCGGCGCGTTCGGCCGGCTCATGGAACACCCAGAGAGCGCCAGCGGCTCCGACCAGCGTGAGCGCGCACAGCGCCAACGCCATCGCAACACCACGCAAGATGATCTGCGAACGGGCGATGGGCGGTATCACGCCCAATTCGTCGGCCGCCGTGTCCACCAAACGGACGTCGATCACCCGCGCCAACGCGGCGCAGCCGAGCGTGAGCGCGCGCTCGCACAGAACGTTGATCGTCCGCTGCACGCCGCCTGACAACTGATGCAGTCGGTGCCCCGCCGCTTCGTCGAACTCCACGCGCGAGTTGCCGCCTGCAACCGACAGCCGGTGGACCACGTAACCCAGCACCTCATTCGGCGCCAGCGGCTCAATCGCACAGCGGACGGCGAACGATCGGTCGAGAACCCGCAGTGCGCGCCGACGTAACCGCCGCCGGAGGCTCGGCTTGCCGACAATCACGAGTTGGAGCACACCGGGCACTCCGTCCGGTCCTGCAAGCAGCGGCAACTGCGCGAGCACCTCGTCCGGAAGTCGGTGCGCGTCGTCGATGAGCACGAGGGCCGTCGCTTGCACGGCCGCGAGCGACGCGAGAAACGATCGGAGCGTGGTCATCAGCGCGTCGCGCGTGGCCGGGGCGCGCGCGAGGTCATCGCGCGAGATGACGCCAACGTCGACGAGCACCGTCTGCAGCAGATCTTCAATCGATCCGAACGCGTCGGTCAGCAGCGACGTCAGCGTGCGCCGGTCGGTTTGCTCGATCACGGCCCGGCACGCGGTGGTCTTGCCGACGCCGGGCGCGCCCGTGACCAGCACGAACCCCTCGCGACGACGGATGGCGGTGAGCAACCGCTGGGCGACGCGCTCGTGAGACGCGCTGGCGTAGAGGAATTTCGGATCCGTCGAGAGGTCGAACGGCGGTTCGGTCAGGCCGTAGAACGTCTCGTAGGCTGGCGCCGCAATCTGCGGCTGAACCGGCTCGTGGCGCGGAACCTGGCGGCGTGGTGGAAGATTCGGCCCTTCGGCCGTACCCGGGAGGGGAGGACCGTGCTCTGGCTCGAGGAGCGCCGGGGGAAACAGCTCCAGCAGCGGCCGCCGGACCGCCGGACGGCCGCTGGGCGTGTCACTGGGCCCCGGGGCCGGGCCGGAATCGGGCGCAGGCGCGATCTCCGGCGTCTTCGACCGCGCTCCGGCCGGAGGATTCTCGGCGCGCCCCGACCTCCCGGGCCGGTCGGTCCGCACCCGCGCTGGCGGAGCGTTCCCACCGAGGCCGGCGTCGAGTTCGCCGAGCCTCGACAGGAAGTCCGGGTCGTCGACGAGCGACGGCTGAGCCGACGGATCATCCACAGGGTTCATTTATACCCGGAAATGCACAGGTCTGCCGACGAGCTGGAAGAGGCGGTCCAGCAAGACGCCACGCGATCCACCGAAACGGAGCACAGCAGGCGGAAAATCGTGGCGAACCCGTGAAGTCGAGTCGATCTCGGCGTGAACTTATTGACTATGATGTCACCCAAACGTACATTGATGACATCTCATAATCGTACCATACGCTCGCTTCTCCGGTTTGCGGTTGGCGCACGCTTTGTTCGATAGTCCGCGGGCGGCTTCGATCTTGCTGACGACGTAGAGTCGATTGGCGGAGCGTCGCGCTCCGGCCCTGCAGCGAAACATGATAAACGACCCGAACGGCCTGAACGCGCCGACCTGGCGCACCGAGTTGCCGGTGCTGGCGGGCCGCCTCGTCACGTTGCGTGAACCGGTCTTCCAGGATCTCGGGCCGCTCGTCGATCTGCTGTCGTTCTCGGATGCGGCCCGCTTCGGCCTGGACGACGGGGTCACTGACCTGGCCGTGGAGGAAGCCATCGACCGCGCGGCGAGCGACCGCGCCGCCGGTCGCGCGTTCACCTACGCGCTCACCCTCGCGTCGTCCCGCACGCTCGCTGGTCTCCTTCAAGTGCGGCAACTCGACCCGGGGTTCCAGGCCGCCGAATGGGAATGTACGGTCGCGCCGTCGTCGCGCGGCACCGGCATTTTTCTCGAGGCGGCGCGGCTGGCCGGTTCGTTCACGTTCGGGGCCGTGGGCGCGCATCGACTCGAGGCGCGGGTTCTGCTGCAGGACGGACGCGCCAACGGCGCGCTGCGAAAGCTCGGCGCGGTGCAGGAGGGTGTACTGCGGCGGTCGGTGCGCCGAGGCGGCGAATACCACGACCAGGTGCTGTGGTCGTTGCTGAAGGAAGACTGGGGCGATCACTGGGTGTCGACGTCACCCCGGGTTCACTGACGCCCCATGACGGGCATCTCCGGCGCTGCGCGCGTCTACGTGGCCATTGTCATCGCGGCCGGCGCCGCGCTGCTGGCCATGTACACGCCGGTCGCGACGTTTCACGATCCGTGGCTGTTCGCGGCGCTGCTCGTGCTCTCGTCGGCGTCGGCGAGTCTCAAGGTGCAACTCCCGCTCACGACCGGCGGGTCGACCATGTCCGTGTCGTATGCGGTGGACTTTGCGGCGCTGCTGCTTCTGGGTCCAAATGAAACGATGCTCGTCGCGGCGGGCAGCGCGTTCAGTCAGTGTCACCTGAACAACAAGGAACGCAACCCGCTATATCGCACGGCGTTCAGCGTGGCATCGTTGGTCATCACCGTCCAGGGGGCCGGCCTGGCGTTCAGTCTGCTTGGGGGGACGACCGACACGATGCCGCTCGCGGCGCTTGCCCGCCCACTCGTCGGAGCCGCCACCGCGTACTTCCTCCTCAACACGGGTCTCGTGGCCGCAGCCATCGCGCTGTCGAACCGCCAATCGATCTTGTCGACCTGGCACGACAACTTCCTCTGGAGCGCTCCGAGCTACTTCGTCGGCGCTGGATCGGCCGCCCTGGCGGCATCACTCGTCGAACGCGCCGGCTACTGGGTGGCGCCGCTGACATTCGCCCCGCTCTACCTGACGTACCGCACATACAAGGTGTACATGGGGCGGATCGAGGACGAACAGCGTCACGTGGAGCAGACCTCGGACCTGAATCTGGCCACGATCGAAGCCCTGGCGCGTGCGATCGACGCCAAGGATCAAACGACGCAAATGCACATCCGACGCGTGCAGGTGTATGCCACCGGACTGGCGCGGGCGGCGGGCCTCAGCGAATTCGAAATCCAGGGCGTGAAGACCGCCGCGCTGCTCCACGACATCGGCAAACTGGCGGTGCCCGAGCACATCCTGTCGAAGCCCGGACCGCTGACGCAGGAGGAGTTTCAGAAAATCCGCATCCACCCGCAGGTGGGCGCCGAGATCATCGCGGCGGTGCCGTTTCCGTACCCGGTGGCACCGCTCATCATGAGTCACCACGAGCGCTGGGACGGCAAGGGCTATCCGCAGGGCCTCGCGGGCGAGAAGATTCCACGGGGCGCGCGCATCCTCACCATCGTCGACTACTTCGACGCCGTCACAACCGAACGCCCGTATCACAGGCCGCTGTCGCTCGACAGCGCGGCAGGCCTCCTCGCTCACGAGTCCGGACGCGCGCTCGATCCGACGCTGGTGCCGATCTTCGTGGAGATACTGCCCGCGCTCATCGCCGAACTCGGCGCCCAGAAGGATGCCCGCGAGGCGGCCACTCCGCTGCGCGTCCTGAGCGGGTCGACCTCGGCCGGCCTCGTCCCGGCTGCCGGTCCCAACGCCTTCGAGAACATCGCGCTGGCCCACCGCGAGATCTACGCGCTGTACGAAATCGCGCAGTCGATGGGCACGAGCCTTGGCGTATCCGACACGATGGCGCTGATCTCGTCGAAGCTGTCGAAGATCGTGTCCTGGTCGGGCTGCTCGCTGTTTCTCTGCCAGACGGACAGCGATCTGCTGAAGTGTCGCTTCGCCGCCGGCCTGGACGCGCCGAGGCTCCTGAACGCCACGCTGAAGGCCGGCAGCGGCCTCGAAGGCTGGGTCGCCCTCAATCGTCGCACGCTCATCAACGCCAATCCGCGGGTCACGTTCGATGCGACGGGCGTTGCAGGCGACGTGGCACTCAACTCCGCCATCGTCTGCCCGCTGCACTTCAACGATACCTTCATCGGCTGTCTTGGGCTCTATCACGTGGAGCCCAACCACTACACGGAAGACCACCGCCGCCTGATCGAGCGCATCGCGGAGCAGGCCGGCGCCGTCATTCACAACTCGATCGTGTTCGAGCAGACCCAGGAGGATTCGCTGACGGACCCGCTGACGGGTCTGCCCAACCGCCGTTCGATGTTCGTGCACCTGTCGCGCGAGCTGGCTCGCGCCGAGCGTATCAAGAACGAAGTCGCGGTCATCGTCATGGACATCGACGAGTTCAAGGCCATCAACGACACCTACGGGCACAACGTCGGCGACTACGCGCTGAGGGAGGTGGCCGCGGCGCTGCAGGGCGCGCTCCGGCCCTACGACCTCTGCGTGCGCTACGCGGGCGATGAGTTCATCGTCGTGCTGACCGACTGCACGCGCGACGCCGCCGAGGCCAAGCGGCGCGAGTTGCAATCCCGCATCGCGGACATCCAGCTCGACGTGCGCGGGGGCAAGCGTCTGCGGCTCGGCGCCAGCGCGGGAGCCTCCGTGTTCCCTGAGGACGGCGCGACGTACGAAGCCGTGCTGGCCGACGCCGATCACCGCATGTACCGGGACAAGGCCGCGCGGCGCGGCCGCGCGGCGATGCCCGGCAAGCCGGTCGTCGCCGATTTTGTCGCCACCGACGCCTTCGAGCCGGCGACGCCCCACCGCCCGATGGTCCCGCAGCCGCGCACGATTTCGTAGCGCTCCTCTCCTGACGGCCAGTGCGCCGCGGCAGCGCGGGAGCGGAAGAGGGAGGACGATGTCGCCACGGGTATGTGTTGGAGGTGTGTTGCCCGGGCACGTCGGCTGGGGGCGTATGAGACGGGATCCAGTGGGGGACGGCCTCATGGACCAATCGAGCGACCAGACGACCCGATGACCAGATAGAATGCGTCGATGGAGCATAGGGACCTCGTCGAGAGACGTCTGAAGTACCTGCAGCGTCAGGTTCAGCTCGACGCAAGCGCAGTGAACGTGCAGTTTGCGGGGCGCCGCGCCGAAGGCAGCGGGCCGGCCAACCGACACGGCATGCCCGTCCTCCCGGTCGGCCAGCACGAAGTGAAGACCTGGCCCGTGCTCGACCTGGGCGAGCAGCCTGATGTTCCGGTCGACACCTGGACGCTCGAGGTCAGCGGTCTCGTCGAGAACGCGTTCACGCTCACGTGGGACGAGTTTCTGGCGCTGCCACAGGTGGATGACGTGAGCGACTTCCACTGCGTGACGACGTGGAGCCGCCGAGACAACCGGTGGCGGGGCGTGCGATTTAAGACGATCGCGGAGCTGGCGGTGCCGCGCGACGCCGCCGCGTTCGTGCTGTGCACGGGGTACGACGTCATGCCCGGCTCCGACATTCCGTACACGGTCAACCTGCCGCTCGCCCGGGCGGTGGACGACGACGTGCTGCTGGTGCATACGTGGGAGGGCGAGCCGCTGCCGCGCGAGCACGGTGGCCCGTGCCGAATGATTACGCCGAAGCTGTATGCGTGGAAGGGCGCGAAGTGGATCAGGAAGATTGAGTTCCTGGCGGAGGACCGAAAGGGCTTCTGGGAAACGCGGGGCTACTCCAACTCGGCCGAACCGTGGTTCAACGACCGGTATTCGAGCGAATAAGGCTGGCGCGGGATCGGAGGGCAGGTGGTGAGTGGTGCGCCCGGCAGGATTCGAACCTGCGGCCTACAGCTCCGGAGGCTGTCGCTCTATCCAGCTGAGCTACGGGCGCACGCTGACGATCGGGTCGAAAGATTCGGACTTCGAGTCGTTATGAAATCGGGTATTCGCAACCAGCACTTGCCCAATTACCCGATTCTGAGATCCACCGAAGGGGTGGTGCGCCCGGAGGGACTCGAACCCCCGGCCTACAGGTTCGAAGCCTGCCGCTCTATCCAGCTGAGCTACGGGCGCGCACGTCCATGGTCGAGTGTAGTGCACCCGGCGCGGCGAGGCAAGGCGCGACGGCGACGCCGTGTCGTGTGCCGGAACGCCAAGGGCGTTGTCACGATTGGCTGTGTTACAATCAGTGTTTGTGCCAACGCCGTTCTGCGGCGTCGATCACCCAGCGACTCCCGCCGGGCCGGTAGCTCAATTGGCAGAGCAGCAGACTCTTAATCTGCGGGTTGTGGGTTCGATTCCCACCCGGCTCACCACACTCCCTAAAGCACTTAGCGCATTTCTCCACTCGCGATTTTCCGCCTCTGGTTGCGCGGGGGTTGCGTCCGGTTGCGTCGCGTCCAGGCGGTCGACGAGCTTTTCGCGTGACGGATCTGGGAGCCAGTGCGCGTACACCCGCAGCGTGATCGCCGCATCCTTGTGCCCGAGTTGTCGGCTCACATAGGTAATTGGCACGCCTGCCCGCAGCAGCAACGACGCACACGTGTGCCGCAGCTGATGCGGGCCCCGGCGATGGAGATCGGCCGCATCGAGGAGACGGTTGAACGCCTTCCGCACGTTCGCCTCGTCGAGCGCCGTGCCCGTGACCGAGCCGAACACCCACTCCGGGAAGGGTCGCCCGACCTTCAGCCAGGCGCGGCGTTGCTGGCGCCGCCACAGGCGTAGGGCGACCTGCAGTTGGCGCGACAGGTCCACCCGACGACTCTGGTGATTCTTGGGCGTCGTGAGCTGGCCCCGGACGAGATTGCGCTGGATCTGGACGAACCCGCGCCGCCAGTTGAAGTCGCTCCACTGCAGGGCGAGCAACTCACCTGCGCGCACCATCCGCTCCTGTGCTCGCTCTGGCCTTCGATGACGGCGTACGATCCGGCCGTCTCCCCAGCCGAGACCAGCTTACTGGAAGGGGCTGACAGATCCGGTCATAGCCGCGTTGTTCGCCGGCTGGGGTCAGCGCCCGCGGGGGCCGCGTTGGTGACCTTCTCGGACCGTTCGAAGGCAGCCATCACCTCGAGCGATGGATCGCCGTCAGAAGCCGGCGGAGCCGCCAGGAGCCCCTCGCCTGTCGCGCGTAACGGGACAGCGCCGACGATCGGAAGGACGTGATTCTTCAGATGGTCCGCGTAGAACCGGAGGGTGCTCGACTTGAGCTTCAGCTTGGCTGCCGGAAGGACCGGCTGGGACACGATGGCCGCCACAGAGACTTAATCCTGACCGGGAAGATCGAAGTGTTTCTTCGCTGAATCTCATTGATTTGTTACCGATCGGGAACTTTACTTGGTTTACAGGCCAAGAACATTGTAATATTCCCGACCGGGAATACCGCAATGACAACTATAGAACTCGGAGCTCACGTTCGCGCTGCTCGCATCGCTCAAGATCTGCGACAGGAACAGTTGGCTGCCGCCGCCGGACTCGGAGTCCGGTTCTTGATAGAGCTTGAAGCCGGCAAGCCCACCGCGCAATTGGGTAAGGCACTCAAGGTACTTGAGACCCTCGGATGTCGCGTCGAGATCACAGCACCTGCATCACACCTAGGTGACCACACGTGAGCCGAGCGCTGTCCGTATGGTGGGATGGAAAGGTCGTTGGCACACTACGGATCGACAAGCATGGCGACATGGCTTTTCAGTACCGAGCGGAATGGCTCGCCGACTCATCGCTACCGTCGTTATCAATGTCGCTACCGAAGAAGCCGGAGGCATCTAGGCGCCGAGAATGTCGTCCGTTCTTCGGCGGTCTGTTGCCTGAGGAAGGCCAACTGGAAGCCGTCGCGCGCAAACTCGGCATCTCCAAGACGAACGATTTCAAACTGCTAGAAGCACTAGGTGGAGATGTCGCTGGAGCATTGACTCTCTGGCCTGAAGGCGAGCGTCCACCTACGCCGAATGCCGCTGTCCACCCAACGCCGCTCGATGACGAACATCTTTCAGCGCTGCTTGACGCACTTCCGAAGCGACCACTGCTCGCGGGCGAAGAAGGACTACGTCTATCACTTGCCGGAGCTCAGTCAAAGCTGCCTGTCGTCCTCATCGAGGGGAAGATCGCGCTGCCAGCTCCGGGACAACCGACAACGCACATACTGAAACCCCCAATCGCTGACTTCCGGGCGACGACGGAAAATGAGGCGTTGATGATGCAATTGGCAGCCGCACTTGGACTTTCTGTCGCCGAAGCGCAAGCGCACAAGGCTTGTCGTAAGCCGTACCTTTTGGTAGCACGATACGATCGGCAAATCGAGGCAACCGGCGACGTGCGGCGGCTTCACCAGGAAGACTTTTGCCAAGCCCTCGGTATTCCGCCGGAGCAGAAATACCAGGCCGAAAACGGACCGAGTTTCAAGAGCGGCTTTGAACTTCTCCGACGAGCGGCGACCCGACCCGCCGTGGAAGTACTGAAGCTATTGGATGCGGCGATCTTCAACGTAATCATTGGGAATGCGGACGCTCACGGGAAGAACTTCAGCTTGCTCTACCATGGGGCCGGGGTAACCCTCGCGCCACTGTACGATCTGGTTTGTACAGTTGCGTACGAGGACCTGACCCACCGCTTTGCCATGAAGATCGCAAAGAGCAGAACGCTCGAGGAGCTCGACTCAAGGGCCTGGGCGGATTTCGCTAATAGCGCCGGACTCGCGGCGCCGTACGTCATGAGGCGGGTCAAGGCCTTGGCGCAGTCGGCACAAGCAGTCGTCGCTGAAATCGCTGCACGACTCGCCGAAAGAGGTCTTGACCGTGGTGCACTGACGGAATTCGCGTCGCTCGTCGCGACGCGAGCTGCTCGCGTCGCCAAGACGGTTTGAGACGGGTCACCAGCCGTTTCGCCGCTTCGGCGTTTCCAGACGAGAACTCGGCGTGTCTGGAGGCGTGACCGACGCTTCCCGGTCACCCATCGTCTGGGGGCCCAGCTGACACCGTAGGTGGACTTGGCTAGATTCAGCTTCCATGTGCCGACGTTCGGGTCTGCTGACTGAGCCACGACAAGACCGGTCGCCGCCAGCGCCGCCACGACCGCGACGAGAAACCACTTCGGCATACGGTGCCTCACAGGAGGCCGCCCGGGGTTGCGGTTGAGTTCTGGGAACCGGTGCATTCTGCCTCTGCCATTAGCCACGCGCACCAACAGTGGCGGAACCCGCACGCGACACGAGCGGACCAAACGC
>Ga0194060_10001327_pt1 | contig 17596 bp, 12 predicted proteins | sample SepL225m_MetaG_FD_163427 | JGI IMG/M metagenome (GOLD analysis project Ga0194060, IMG submission 163427) | Anoxic zone freshwater microbial communities from boreal shield lake in IISD Experimental Lakes Area, Ontario, Canada - Sep2016-L222-5m | ecosystem: Environmental > Aquatic > Freshwater >...
TTTCAGTACTGGACGGCGCTCGCCCTGTTGCGTGGAGTGATGTCGAGCCCGGCTGCCGGTATTGAAATGCTCAACACCCGGCTCTCCAACCTTGCCCATGTTGCGCTTGACGAGAGTGTGGCTGACAACAGTGAGAACCCTGTGCAGGATAGCGAGTTTGGTTATGAGGGCGACAACACCCCGACCTCACTGCTTGAGCAAACCGACTGGTCAAGCTACCAGCGGCAGCAACTGCGCGGATTTGCTGATCAATTAGCGGCGCTCTCTGACTTGAAGCACGACCAGAAATGCGGGACGGCGGAAGCCATTCTGGATGATTGGCTCTCGGCGGGCTTCAACCCTGTTGTTTTTTGCCGCTACATCGCAACCGCCAACTACGTCGGGCGGCTTCTGATTCCAGCTCTCCGGAAAAAATATCCAAAGCTCGATATTCAGGTTATTACCAGCGAACTGCCTGACGAACTCCGCAAGCAGAAAATTGATGAGATGGGCAAGGCAAAGCAACGGCTCCTGATTGCGACCGACTGCCTCAGCGAAGGCATCAACCTCCAGCAGCAGTTTACGGCGGTGCTGCACTACGACCTCCCCTGGAATCCCAACCGCCTCGAACAGCGCGAAGGGCGGGTAGACCGTTTCGGCCAGCCTGCTCTGGAAGTCAAAACCTGTCTACTTTACGGTGCCGATAATCCCATTGACGGTATTGTGCTTGATGTTTTGCTGCGCAAGGTTCGCGAAATCAAACGCTCAACCGGAATCAACGTCCCCTTTCCGGAAGATTCGCAGAGTATTATTGACACCATCACCCAGGCGCTTTTGCTCAACCCCGACCGAAAAATCACCCACCGGCGTGAAGGAAAGCAGCAGTTGGCCTTTGACTTCAGCGAGTTTGATGAGGCTCTCTCAGCCAAAGCCACCATCTCACGCAAAATAGAGGAGGCCGCCGAGCGCGAAAAAGCGACCCGTACCATCTTTGCCCAGAACGCCATCAAAGCCTCCGAGATAGAGGCCGACCTCCGTGAGGTGGATGAGGCAATTGGCGACCCCTTTGCCGTTGAACAGTTCGTGACCAGCACCCTCAATAACCTCTTTGGCGTACAGGTTATTGCTCAACAGAAAAAGGGATGTTATCGCCTCATTACCGCCAACCTCCCCGACCAGTTGCGCGGCATCCTGCCCGTTGGCGATATCGTCCCGATCAGCTTTCTCTCCCCAACGCCTCAAGGCTATCACTACCTTGGGCGCAACAACCGCTTTGTGGAACAGCTTTGCCAGCTCCTTATGGCCAACACCGTCAACCGTTCCGGCAAACGGGCCGCCCGTTCCGCCGTCATTCGCACCCGGCAGGTCTCCATAAAAACAACCATTCTTCTTTTCAGGTGTCGAAACGTCATCGAAGACCGGAAAGGGAGCCAGCAGATTGTGGCCGAAGAGATGATTCTCTGGGGCTGGAAAGGGACTCCGCAGGAGAAAGAGTACCTTGAACAGGCTGAGGCAAAAGTGTTGCTTGCCTCAGTTCGAGCCAGCTCCGATATCTCCCTTCCTGCCAGAACAGGTTTTCTGGATAATGAACTGAAACTCCTCAAATCGTTTGAACCTGAATTTGACCGCGTGGCTGAACAACAATCAAAAAAATTGGTCGAAGCGCATGAACGGTTCAGTTCGTTGATGGACGGCAAACGTTTCCAGGTGGTACACCCGGTACTGCCGATGGATCTGCTCGGAGTCTACATTCTCCTGCCAGAAGGTGAAACTGCGGGAGGTGCCGCATGATCTACCCATCCATCCGCATTGAGGGAGCGATACTCTCGCCCGATATTCTCGAAAAGCTTGAGGATATTGCAGGCCAGCGTCCCGTGGATTTTGGTCTGGAGCCATCGGTCAAAGTCAAGGAGGAAATTGCGAGAGCCTGGGCCGATGCCCAGGACTATTGGCGCCTCTTCAATCGCAAGCTTGAGACGCTGAAACAGGAGTCACCAGCCACCACCGAAACCCGAAACCTCTGGGTGGTACCGCTTCTTGGGCTGCTTGGCTACCAACTTGAATTTGAGGCCAAGAGCATAGAACTGAACGCAAAACTCTACCCGATCTCCCACCGCATCACCAACCGGGGCGGAGCCGCCCTCCACATTATCGGCAGCAATGAGCCTGCCGCTCTCGACCGCAAGCCCGAAAAAGTGGCCCTGCGGATGTCGGCCCACGCCATGCTGCAGGAGTACTTGAACCTGACCGAGCAGCTCTACGGCATCGTCACCAACGGACGGGTGCTGCGGCTCCTGCGCGACAGCTCCCGTCTGGTGAAGCTCACCTATCTGGAGTTTGACCTCGACCGCATCTTTACCGACGGCCTCTTTGCCGATTTTGCCGTGCTCTATCGGCTGCTGCATGTGACGCGCTTGCCAGCCTCTTGCGAAGCTCCTGAAGAGAGCCTTATTGAGAAATATCATCAGGACTCACTCGATTCCGGTGCACGTATTCGCGAAGGGCTGAGCAGTGCCGTCGAAAAGACCATCCTCTCCTTTGCCAACGGGTTTCTCTTAAATACAGAAAATGCAGCATTGTTGGCAGCCATTACCTCCGGTCAGATAAAACCAGCAGAGTATTATCATTATCTCCTGCGTTTGATCTACCGGATTCTCTTTTTGATGGTCATCGAAGAGCGAAATTTGGTCTATCCCCAGTCACCCGTTGCGCCCAAGCGGGATATCTACGACACCTACTACAGCCTCATGCGCTTGCGCCGGTTATCGGAAAAGCGATATCTGGCCGACCGCCGTTATAACGATCACTGGCTGGCGCTCATGGCGACCTTTCATCTCTTTGAAGATGGCGGCCCCGGAGGCAATCTTGGTATTGCTCCACTTGCTGGCGACCTCTTCAGAGCTGATGCCATCGGGCCATTGAACCAATGTTCCCTTGATAATGAGACTCTCCTGCTATGCCTTCGTTCATTGAGCCTCTATGAAAGCCAGAAAACCGGGCAGCTCATCAGGGTCAACTATGCTGCGCTTAATGTTGAGGAGTTCGGTTCAGTCTATGAAGGACTTCTTGAGTACGAACCCGTTTTTGTGCATAACGGTAACAATGTCGAATTTGCCTTTGCCGCCGGGGATGAACGAAGCAGAACAGGCTCTCATTACACGCCTGACGATCTGGTTCAACCCCTGATCAAACACTCCCTTGATTATCTCATTGCCGACAAGCTGAAAACCGCCAACCCCGAAGAGGCGCTTCTTTCATTGAGAGTGGCTGATATCTCCTGCGGTTCAGGTCACATTTTATTGGCCGCTGCCCGACGAATAGCCACTGAACTTGCCATCGTCCGTACCGATGAAGAGCAGCCTTCCCCAAGTGCATTTCGGTCGGCTATCCGCGATGTCATTCGCAACTGCATCTACGGCGTTGATCTCAACCCTCTGGCCGTTGAACTGTGCAAGGTAGCGCTCTGGCTTGAGGCCCATATTCCCGGGCAGCCACTGAACTTCCTTGACCACCACATCAAATGCGGCAACGCCATTGTTGGCTTTGCGCATCGGGAAGAGATGCAAAAGGGCGTGCCTGACGAAGCCTTTGTTACCATGCCGGGCGACGACAAGGAGGTTGTTGCCGAACTTCGCAAAAGGAATAAAGCCGAACGCATTCGTCAGGGAAAACAGGTCAGCTTTGCCTTCACTTCTGAAATCGACCAGAGTTTTTCCCTGTCGCTGAAACAATGGCATGAAATTGCCTCGTTGCCTGAACGCACTCCATCAGAGATTGAAGAGAAAAAGCGCCGCTATCAGGAATTTGCAACGGGCAAAGATTCCAGTTTACTGCGCCAGATCGCCTCGATCCCGATTGCCCAGTTCTACATTGAAAAAACCTATGGGAATCGATCTTCGATTATCACCGACGACGAGTATAGCCAATACCTTTCCGGTCAGCAATCGCCCAGTGAGCAGGCGAAAGCTATGGTGCAGACTATAGCAGACAGGAAGAACTTTTTTCACTGGTTTTTGGAGTTTCCTGAAATTATTGAGAATGGTGGGTTTGATTGTATTCTGGGGAATCCACCTTTTCTGGGAGGTCAGAAACTGAGTGGAACTTATGGCCTTGCTCAATTGGAGTATCTGAAACAGGCCTATGCTCCTATTGGGGCCGTTGATCTGGTTACCTATTTTTTCCGGCGCATCTTTACGCTCGTCAAGGAGAAGGGTTTTCAATCGTTGATCTCGACTAACACCATAGCACAAGGAAGTGCGCGTGAAGGGGGGCTTGATGTGATTGTTGCTCAGGGTGGAGCCATCAACCATGCTGTCCGCAGCATGAAATGGCCCGGAATTGCCGCTGTGGAAGTTGCACTTGTTACCATTACGAAACAGCCATGGAAAGGGAAATTCATTCTCGCAGGCAAAGAGGTTTCAACCATTACCCCTTACTTGGATGATGCTTCAACGTTGGGCAATCCTTCCCCGCTCAAACAGAATGAACACAAGAGCTTTATTGGTAGCTATGTTTTAGGTCAAGGTTTTGTTCTTGAGCCTCATGAAGCTGAAGCTCTGATCAGAAAAAACACGAAAAACAGGGATGTGCTCTTTCCCTATCTCAACGGTGATGATCTCAACAGCAATCCGGATCAAAGCCCAAGCCGCTGGGTGATAAACTTTTTTGATTGGCCTGAAGAAAAGTGTCGGAATGAATATCCCGATTGTTATGCCATTCTTGAACGCTTGGTAAAGCCAGAGCGGCAGCGCTGGAAAAAAGATGACGTCGGCAAAGATATTGTTGGTGAATACGCTTTACGCAAACCATTGCCTCACAAATGGTGGATCTATGGTGAAAAGCGCCCTGGCCTTTACCACACAATCACTTCAATGGAAAAGGTTCTTGTCGTTCCTCTTGTAAGCAAATATACGGCAATAGAAGTCGCATCAAGCAAGATTGTCTTTATGCACAAGCTTGCCGTCATTGCGATACATTCATATCAGGTTTTTGAAATATTGAATTCCACAATCCATAATATTTGGAGCTGGAAATATTCATCAACGTTAGGCTCCGGCACGCTAAATTATTCGCCAACAGATTGTTTTGAAACCTTTCCATTCCCACAAAACCTTACCAAATCGCAGGAAGAGCAACTCAATCGTCTCGGAGAGAGCTACCATGAACATCGCAAACAACTCATGCTGTCCATACAGCTCGGCCTCACCAAAACCTATAACCTCTTCCACGCCCAATCACTGCGCTCGATAACACCAGAAGAAGAGCAACTTGACGACAAAGCCCTTCAAAAACTCCTCGGAAAAGATGCCGCCCACCTGCGCAAGCATCTGGCAAAAACACACGGCACCATCACCTTCAACGAAGCAGTTTCAGCCATCCAGAAACTCCGCAACCTCCACCAACAAATGGACAACGCAGTCCTCGAAGCATACGGCTGGTCAGATATCAACCTCCGCCACGACTTCTATGAAGTAGAATACCTCCCCGAAAACGACCGCATCCGCTACACCATCCACCCCGATGCACGCAGGGAAATCCTGAAGCGGCTGCTTGAGCTGAATCATGCGATTCACCAGCGGGAAGTAGCTGAGGGATTGTGGGAGAAGAGGGGGGGCAGCAAGGAGAACTCTGGGAAGAAAACCAGAGCCAGTCAGATTGGATTGGGATTATGATGATGATTAATTACGGGGTTGTAATTTTTTATTGCTTAAATGTATTATTTAATGATGGTTATCTGATTTTGTTGTGTTGATGTCAAAGTTTATCTTCTGCGTTATCAGCAAAACATTGGGGTGGTGGCATCTTAGAGAGTCTACTTTATTTGTTGCGATTTTGCTTCCAGTGTTGATAAATTTGAAAAATAACGCTAACATGAAAAGGCTGTATCATGACGGTTTGTCTTCCGACTATTTTGCTTTCAGAGTGTGCATAAAATCAGGGTTAGGTACTTTTTTTGCTGAATTAACACGATTTAGCTGGAGGAAAAGGTGAACGTTCTTGATGCCGTGATCAAAATTCTCGCTACGCCAGACATAGAGTCGGCTATGACGACATTATCTGATTTATCGGCAGAAATTTTCCATGCACCAGCTCCGTCGCTTTTTTTGCTTTCCACACAGCAATCTGCATTCATATGTGTATTCGGAAAACAAAAGGATTTCGTATACCTGAGTAACGAGCCACTTCCTAAAGAACGACATATAGTGGGAACAAGAGGGGAATTTGTAATTGGCTTTCTTGAATGGGTTGAGCCTATTGCTCAAATGGACGATTACAGTCGCAAGATCATTTGTGTGGTCATTGAAGAAATATATCGCCGCTATCATCTTAGAAACTTTTTTACGCACATCCAGTACTCGGTTGATTTTACAAACCAGGATACATACTTTCGAGACACGGCTAAGCTTCTATCGGATATTTTAAGCATGGAGATAGTTGCAATTCATCAGATCAATTCGGTAGATAACCTGGATTGCAGGGCAATTTATCACTACCCAGATAGATTTGGCGATCGTATTGATTTTGACGGAGATACTATGCCTCCACCATTTCGGGAGTTGGTTTTTGATACTAAGCGCACCCTTTTCGAACACAACGGAGGCAAATTAGATGTGAAGTTTGAACTTGTTGACCCATCAGACACTCAACGTTATGGGTTTCTATTACATGATGATCAGCTTAGTTATGTTAAAGCGTTTGCAATATTTCCGATTGTATTTGGCGATGAGTTCTTTGGTGTTCTTAGTTGTTTGACTACAGCTCCTTTCCGGTTTTCTTCACTTGAAAGAGATGTTATCAAATCAGCAATGCAGGTTATTAGCGTTGCCATTAGTAATTTTTTGCGATTTCATGAAGTAAAGCGAATGACTGATGTGATTCACGATCAGCTTTTTAGTGTAACAGAACTTGAAATTGCTCAGTCTGCTCGGCATGAGTTGCAAAACATTGAAACTGAGCAAGCCCTTCTCATTGATGAACTCGAAGCACTTTCTCGGAGTGCAAGAGACAAGGGTCTCTTGGAGCCTCTTTCCAAGCTAAAAGATTCGGTGATCAAGCTGGATGCGGCGATATCAAAGCTTCGCTACAGCGGTGTACATGCTGCACCAAAGCTCGAAAAAACTTCCGTTGCAAAGGTCTGGAATGAAGCTGGAGACTTGATTAAGGAGCGACTGAATATGATGGGTATCAAACTCAGGTACGTCGGTTCGAATTTGGAAGGCTATTATTATTCAGATTGGCTTCGGGAAGCTTTTTTGAACCTCTTGTTCAATAGTCTCGATGCGTTTCGCGATAGATCGCGCCAAAACCGAAGTATTACTCTTGTAATTCAAGGGGGCTTGGAAGCTAACCTATTTCATATTTTGGACTATTCCGACAATGCTGGTGGTATTGCTTTTAGCAAATTGACTGTTCCGCCTACCATAAAGGAAGCTAATCCCGCTATGAGTCAAGAGCAGTTAATATTTCAGCCAAGGGTAACATCGAAAAAGTCTCAGAAGGGAAGAGGATGGGGGTTGTATTTGGTACGACAGGCGATAAGACTTCACAATGGGTCAATTTCATTACGTGATAATTCAAACTCAGGATGCACCTTTCGAATTCAACTGTTCAAAAATTTATAAGAAAAAAAACCTTAAGAGGTAAATAAGAGATGAGTATTTCAATTATGGTTGTTGATGATGTGCGTTCCATAGCAGAAGGCTTTGCAGGAAAGTTTCGTCGGTTTTCTGAAGAGATATTTAATACCAAAATTGATGTTGAAGTTTTTTGTTCATACGATGAAGCCGTTGGAAGAATTTTGGAAAAAAGTAAATCGAGACTTGATTTGATTTTTACCGATATTGATCTTAGCGGTGGTAATTGCCCAGATAGGGCTGGGGTAGCGTTTGCTCGATTTGCCAAGGCAATGATACCTGGAATCCCCTTGGTTGGTTGTTCTGGTCGATTTGAGCAGGATGATCTCAGTGATGAGGAACGGGGAGTGTTTAACAAGTGGTGGTCAAAGGGGGGGTTGTCCCAGAACTTATCAAAGATTGCAGAAGATACTCTGAAGAGAGCGATTGAGCATCATGATATGTGGCAGTCTCAGCAGAGTAAGATGAGAGAAGATTGTGATTCAAGTGAACCTCAATTGACTGATTCAGTGTTGCGCACTCCAAAGACTAACGAGGAATTTCAGGAGGCAGGATACGTTAAGACCATTATTGAGCCGACGCATCTAAATGGTTTGATGGAGCCATTTGCGGTATGGGTAAAGGACAGTCAAGAAGGTGTCGAATTGGAGGTACTTGGTTGTGGTGCATTATTTTCATGGGGTGATACTTATGAAGATGCGGAAGCCGGATTAATGGAAGTTATCATCGACTTGAAACAGTCTTTGAACGACTTGGATTTGTCATTTTCGAATTCACTTCTCTCAGCAAAACACTTTATTGAGACAGTGACAGGTTCTCGTAATCTGGAAACCAAAGCATGATATGAATATAACCCTGACTCGGACACAATTAATTCGGATGCTAACTAGGATCGGAGCAACGATAGAAGAACGCGAACGCCATATCAAGGCTAGTGTTGAAATTGATGGAAAGAAGGTACTCAGTACTGTTTTTTCCCGAGGCATTAAAGATATTCCAACAGGTACCGCAAAGAGCATATTCCGTGAGCTGGGTCTTGGCAAAAGTATTGAAAAGTGTATCGCACTCCGAAACGGCATGCTTACGCGCGAGGAGTATATCGAATATATTCGAAGAGAAGGAGTTATATAGCCATGCGACCAGAAGAGATAACAGAACTTTGCAATCTTTTGTCTGCGGTTATCCCTAAAGAGGAACTTGCTCCAGAGAAAATCGGATTTTTAATAACGTACATAGCTGAGGTAACTAAAACTAAAGAAGAAGCCATACAACGACTTTCGGGGATACTAAAAAATGATTTGGAAGGAATTTCAACAGGGAAGACCATTCTTCAAGTCGAGTACTTACGTGACAGAAGTGCAGATCATCAAGAACGGTTGCGTTTCTTAGAACACCATGTAGTTCAATTAGAACACTTCCGCGACAAGAGTGCGGATTTTCCTGACCGGCTACGTTCTTTAGAGGCACATTTGCATGACAAGAGTGCGGACTTTCAAGAACGGCTACGTTCTTTAGAGCACCCAAAAAATGCCGACGACGTGAAGTGGACTGTGGTTAAAGCAATATTTACCACTATCTCTTTTATCGCTTCGACTGTGGCGATTTTAAAAGCTTTTGATCTTTTGCGACTTCCCTGGTTGAAATAGAAGCTGCAAGTTGATCAGCGACAGTAAATTATTCCTTAAAAAATGATAGTCGTTGATCAATAGTCTCCGAAATCACCGCAATCTGGACTTGTTCAGTTAAGCAATCATGAATTCACATTCATGGAAATCCCTGCTTTCGTATCAAGCCTAATATCTTCAAAAAGGCTTAACGTTTATTAAATATCACAATCCTCTGGAGCCTCTGTAGAACCCACAGACGAAAAGTCCTATGACTGATAGCAAAATTGTAAAAATTCTTGTTGCTTCGCCTTCAGATGTTGATACGGAGAGGAAGATTGTTGAACAGGTGATTGAGGATTGGAATACGCGCAACAGTGCGAAGCAGCAATTAACGCTCATGACTGTGCTTTGGGAAAAGCACGCAGCTCCAGAAAACACTGGTGATGGAGGTGGGCCTCAGCCACGGATTACCAGACAGATTGTAGATGATTGCGATTGTGCTATAGGGATTTTCTGGAATCGTATTGGGACACCTACAGTATTTGCAGAGGGTGGGGCAGTTGAAGAGGTTCAGAGAATGTTGGCAATTCTCAAAAGGCCAGTTATGCTTTATTTCTCAAAAGTGCCAGCAATTGTAAGTGATCTTGATTTCGAGCAGGTTTCTAAGCTCCTTACGTTCAAAGTTGCTATGCAGTCAGATGGATTGATCTGGGAATACGATAGCACGGTTGATTTTCGGATAATGCTAACCCGTCATCTTGATTTGAATATTGATGATTGGTTTTTTTCTTCTATTCCGCTAAAGACACAGTTACCAACGGTTGAATTATTACGTCGTTATCAGGCAACACTCAAACATGAGCTGGGGTATATTCATATGATTGGTGTTCCAGGTATTGCAAGCGTCAAGGTTAACCTGAACGATGACACGTTTGTCCCACTCCGACTCTTCGACAGGCAGGGAGCTCAAAATCCATTCCCTCAATCCCCCGATGAAACCATGAAGCTTGGCTTCAAAAAAAGCAGGATGCTTTTGGTAATCGGTGATCCAGGCGCAGGTAAAACGACATTACTCAAGTACTATGCTCTGTGTGCCTTTGATCCTGATGGTTCCAAGCGCTTGGGGTTTGGTGGACCAGTCAATGTTTTTTATCTGCCATTGCTTGATCTTGTCGGCGATAAGGGAATGTTCTACAATGACTCATTACCAGCAAACCTTACACGCTGGTATAAAAAGCGACACCAAACCCTTGATGCCCAACTCTTTGAAGAGTGGTTGAATAGCGGGACTTCTCTTGTGTTACTTGATGGACTTGATGAAATCAGTGACACTGCTGAGCGAATAGAGGTATGCAGGTGGATTGATAAGGCATGGAGCGGGTTTAGCAAGGCATATTTCGTTGTAACGTCTCGTGCGACCGGATACAATAAAGATGATGGTGTTGAACTTGAGGCCGATCATGAAAGGGCTGATGTTCAGGACTTTACAGAAGATCAGCAAGAACGTTTTTTAAGGAAATGGTTTACAGCGGTTTTTTTGAACGAGCCTTGTTATGATGGAATGGATGAAGCTGAGTGGGATCGACAGCAAAGAGCAGAGGCAGAAGAGCGAACTATAGTGATTGTTGCACATCTCAAGGATGAAAAAAACAAAGGCTTGCGGCAGCTTGCCGCAATTCCGATGATTTTGCAGATTATGGCCATTCTCTGGATGGATAGAGACTATATGCCAGAGAATCGTGTCAAGCTTTATGAGGCGGCGCTGGATTATATTTTGGAGTTCAGGGACAAGCGCCGAAAAATCAAGCCGCTTCTCTCGGCGGTGCAGGCTCGCCAAGTGCTTGCACCGGTTGCGCTGTGGATGCAGGAGACACTCAAAAAAGATGAGGTGACAAAAGTTAAAATGCACACGACAATGCAGGAGTGGCTTGATACTCTTGATACCCCGCCCGCTGCTGAACCCTTTTGTGACTATCTCGTTGAACGTGCAGGGTTGCTGGTTGAGACTGAGGGCGAAAAGTATCTTTTTCGGCATAAATCATTTCGAGAGTATCTCGCGGGTGTGCGGCTTAAGGAGGATCGTCCTTATGAGCATCTCAACAAGCTTGTTGCCCATTTCGGAGAAGATTGGTGGGAAGAACCGATCCGCTTTTTTATTGGTTCTGTCGATGCTAATGTTTTCGATTCTTTTATGGATAGGCTTTTTGATTCGAAAGTCAGTGAGGATTTATCAATAAAGCAGCAATTGCTTTTGCAGACCATCATTGATGAGGCAACGGGAAAGAAGGTAGATGCTCTGTGCACCAAGCTCCTTAATTCAAAAAGTACGGTCGGACGCCAGCGGGTGATTCTTGATTGCCTTAAAAATATAGGCAAAACAACTGCTCTTAATGCTTTGAAGGAGTTCATTGAAAAGAATATTGCTATAAACGATGATATTACAAATCGTGCTAAAGAGGTTTTTTTTGCATTGGCAGGCCAACCATTTTCTTTTCAATCAATAAAGTTTGTCGGTGGAACAATTACTTCTATTTGCAACCCGAATGAACAGAATGCTGAGTATATCATGATTCCAGGAGGAAGTTATATTTATTCAGTGACAAGGAAAGAGGAGCACGCAGAAGATCTCTATTTTGCCAAGTATCCGGTGACAAACAGGCTCTATAGATCATTCATTTCTGCGTTGCAGTCAAAAGGTTTTGAAGATGACCTTTTGTTTTCTTTCTCAACTTTTTTAGAGAAACTGAACGCCATTGCAGAGAATAACGAATGGGGAAAAGGTTTTGTCAAGGAGCTTAACAAGGGTAAACACGATCTTGCAAGCTTCTTTCGTTCAGACTATTATGAAGACAGGAAATTTGGTGGTGACGATCAACCGGTTGTTGGTGTTACTTGGTACGCAGCTCAAGCATATTGTCTATGGCTTTCATTACAAGAATGTGATAATGTTTTTTATCGTCTTCCAACAGAGATTGAATGGGAGTGGGCTGCTGGAGGATCAAGAGTGATCTCCGAGCAACCGGTACGGCGATATCCTTGGTCTTTAGAGAGTGGCGAGCCAAGTTCTATGCTGGCTAACTATAACCAAAATGTTGGTTTTACAACTCCGGTTAGCAGTTATCCTGAAGGGGTGACAACAGAAGGGTTATACAATATGGCAGGCAATGTGTGGGAGTTGATGCAGAACTGGTATGATGACAATGATGAATGGCCTGCGCGTCGCGGGGGCTCTTGGAGCAGTTCATCTGATGCTTTGCGCTGCTCTTCGCGGCTCAAACCTGATCCGAGGGTCTGGACTGGTAATATTGGTTTTCGAGTGGTTCGTTCGAGATGAATAAAAGACAAAACACTAAATATCTTCAATTTAAATAATTAACGGAGAGGATAATGTTTTATAAAAAAAAGAATAGACTAATAGAGCTGGAACGTGAAAAAATATATTTAAATAATCAGATAGCAAAATTGAAAAGTGAAAATGATTTGTTTAAAAAAGAGAATTTGTTTTATGAAAAAACTTTTTTAAATGAGAGTATGTTTAAAAGTTTCGTAGACCAGAAAAATATAGAGATTTTATCGGAAATAATTAAATATTTGGCCATACGAGAAGAAAAGATTGTGCCAGCTATTCCTGGATATAATGAAGACTATCAAGATGAAAGAAGTGGGTCTTGTTGTCATGAAAGTGTTACGTGGACAGTAACTGCAACTAAATGGGTTGAAGGAACTCCTGCAATAAAATATTATTCTATGAATTCTAAAATTCAGACGCTAATCAATTGTATAGAAAAAATGGATGAAAATGATATAAAGGAAATCAGCTTAATTATTACGCCGTTATCTATACAAGAAATCAAGATGGCGTTCAAAAAGTATTAAAGCAAAGTTGTTTTTAAATAAAACCCACTATTATACTCCGCAGAAGTACAATTTGTTTTTCGGTTATTGCTGCCGAAACCCTGAAAATAATGAAGATTAAATTTTTAATTAATAATAAAAGGCAAAAAAACAGATATTTTCAATTGAAATAACTAACGGAGAGAATAATGTTTTATAAGAAAAATAATCAAATAACAGCGTTGGAGCGTGAACTTGATTTGTTAAATGGTCAAATATTTGAATTGAAACGCGAAAGTGATTTGTTTAAAAAAGAGATTTCGTTTTGTGAAAAAACTTTTTTAAATGAGAGCGTATTTAAAGGGTTTGTAGATCAGAAAAATATAAGAGTTTTGTCAGAAATAATTAAATATTTGGCCATAAAAGAAGAAAAGATCAAGCCAGCTATTCATGGTCATAATGAGCCATATCAAGTGGAAAAAAGTGAATATAAACATGGTTGCCATGAAACTGTGTGTTGGACAGAAACGGAAAATAAATGGGTTCCTGAAATTCCTGCAATAAAATATTATTCTATGAATTCTAAAATTAAAGAAATAATTGATTGTATGGAAAAAATGGATGAAAAAAGCATGAAGGAAATTGATTCGATTATCATGCCTTTATCTATAAAAGAAATCAAATTAGCGTTAAAAGATTTATAAAATGAATCTGTTGCCAAAAAAAATATATTATTATATTACGCACAAATGTAATTTGCTTTGTAATTATTGCTACCGAAAATCTGATAACAATGGCGATGAATTGGATTTGTTGCATATCGCTGATTTTATACGTTTTATAAAAAACAAAGACTGTGAATTGCGAATAACGGGCGGGGAGCCAACTACTCATAAAAACTTTAAAGATGTAATTCAGCAATTGCAAGAAAACGCCATTAATTTTACTTTACAAACAAACGGCTATTGGTCTGATGATATATTGAATATATTGTCAGGAATACAGAATTTGAAAATCAGAATTTCTCCAAAATATTATGAAATTGATAACGGAAGAAAAATCTATAATTTAATTTATAAAAATGTTGAGCGTTTGAAAAATAGTAATAAAAGTGCTCATATAGAAATATGTTTTGTTGTAACAAAAAGAAGTTTAAATAAAACCAAAAATTTAGTAAGGGATTATAAGAGCATAGGAATTAATTATTTTAATTTTATACCATTATATCCTGTGGTTCGAGATCAGCGCATTATAGATGACGTTCTTGGCGGATTTAATGACAATGAAAATTTTAAAAAATTGATAACGTCTTTAAAATTAAAAAGTTATTATAATGGTTATTGTTTGGCAGGCATAGAGTGGTGTAACTTGGATTTTGATATAATAAAGAATCAATATTTAATGTACGCGTGCTCGTTTATTGGAGACATTTATAATAATTATACTCAGGATAATTATTGTATAGCAGGGGTTTTTGATTTAAGTACACCTAATCAAATTGAAGATATTTGGCAGGATGATGAAAAGTGGGCGTATTTTAGAGGAGGCGAACAAGGCGTTTGTATCTATAATAGAGCTGTTGAGTAAATGAAACGATGATTTTGTGAAATTGACAAGCATCATGGCATAGAGTCATGCTTTGATATTCAGCAATGGTGTGGGGACGTGTTGACAAGGGGAATGCGCAGGTTCAGTATTCAGATTAAAAATCAACACAATTCGAAGGTATATACTGTATAAGTGACTATTCCATAAACAAATAGACTCATAGTTAATTAAGAGTTAATAATCACTATGCAAAAATATTCAGTCAACCAGTATACCATCGAAAACATTGTCAACTGGGTTAAATCCGGTGAAATTGCCATTCCGGAAATCCAGCGTCCATTTGTCTGGGACAGCACCAAAGTTCGCGATTTGATGGACAGCCTCTATCAGGGTTATCCGGTGGGGTACATCATTTCGTGGAGAAACCCGGATGTTCGGCTTAAGGACGGGACGCTCTCAATGGGCAAGAAGGTTTTGATTGATGGCCAACAGCGCGTCACGGCACTGACAACCGCTCTTGTTGGTCAGCCTGTTATTGATGATTCCTACAATAAAGTCATCATCAAAATTGCGTTTCATCCTGTTGAAGAGCGCTTTGAAGTGCTCAATCCGGCAATTCTGAAAGACAAGGCATGGGTTCATGATATTGCTGAAATTATCAAGCCTGAGTTTTCAACGCTTCAGTTTGTACGAAATTATCAGGAGAAGAATCCGGATGCCAGCGAAAGCGCCCTGGAACGCAATATTCAGAAGCTCAAGTCTATTGTGCAGCGCCCTATAGGTATGATTGAACTGAACCATGACCTGGAGATAGAGACGGTCACCGAGATTTTTATTCGTATCAATTCCAAGGGTGTTGTGCTGAGTCAGGCTGATTTTGCCATGTCGAAGATTGCCGCCAACGAAACTTATGGCGGGAATGTCTTGCGCAAAGCCATTGATTACTTCTGCCACCTGGCGGTAAAACCTGAGTTTTATACTCACATCACCGAAAACGATAAGGAGTTCATCAAGACGGAGTACTTCACCAAAATGAAGTGGATACGGGATGAAAACGACGATCTTTATCATCCGGACTATAATGATATGCTTCGGGTGGCTTTCTGTTACAAATTTAAGCGAGGGAAGCTCAGTGGCCTCGTGAGTCTTCTTTCTGGTCGTAATTTTGAAACCCGCTCTTACGAAGATGCCATAGCCGAGGCCTCTTTTCTGACACTCAGTGAGGCTGTGATTACCTTCATGAACGAGACGCTCTTCAAGCGCTTTGTCATGATTATCAAATCTGCCGGATTTGTTGATCCGAAATTGATGCGCTCCCAGAACGCTCTCAATTTCGCCTATGTTCTTTTCCTGCATCTGAAAGAGATCAGGATGGAGGATGCGTTGATTGAGCGCTATGTGCGGAGATGGCTTGTCATGAGCATTTTACTTGGCCGTTATTCCCCGCTCTCCTGAATCAAAATTTGACAGCGACATCAGGGAGATCAATGAATCAGGTATTGAGCGTGTGCTTCAGGATGTGGAAACGGCATATCTGAGCGACTCATTTTGGGATTCCGGTTTGATTCAGCGCTTGACAACAGCAGGTAGTAGTGCGCCCGCGCTTCATGTTTTTTGGGCGGCGCAGGCAAAATTCAATGACAAAGGGTTCCTGTCGCGCGACATCAGTGTCAGGGAGATGATTGAGCACCGGGGTGATATCCATCATATTTTTCCTCGGCAGTATTTGAAGGAGAATGGTGTCAGCCAGAGCCAGTATAATCAGGTGGCGAACTATGTCTATGTCCAGCAGGAGATTAACATCAAGGTAGGGAAACGTTCTCCGGCAGACTATATCGGCCAAATCCGTGAGCAATGTCAAAGCGGGAAGCTGGCTTTTGGCGGTATTGATTCTCTTTCAGATTTTGATGCAAATCTTGAGGCCAACTGCATCCCCAGTAAGATCTATGAGATGACGTTAAAAGATTACGATGAATTTTTGGGGGTTCGCCGAATATTGATGGCACAGAAGATCAAGAGATTTTATCAAAATCTTTAACGAAATACCTTCGATGCCATGAAAGTTGGTTTCAGAATACCTTCGCTTAAAAAGCGAATTGCTGCCCGCACATCGTGGAAACGGTATGCACGCCAATCTCTGGGCTTCAAGGCTCCTCGCGGTTATGGCTGGATAACCAATCCAAAGAAAGCGTTTTACAATCGGGTTTATTATCGAACGACACGGGGTTGCTCTGTTGTGCTTGTTGTATTGTTGTCGGCTGCGGGCGCTTTGGGTTGCGGTGTCGCCTGGGCGGTGAAATATGCAGTACACTAATAATTATACCGCCGAAACACAGTGGTATGAGATATTGAAAACCATCGAAAAAGATTTTATAATGAGTCAGAATCCTGGAAATCTTAAGCATCAAAATATGTCAGATGGAGTAAAAAAAAGCTGGGAAGATCCGGTTGTCAGGGCACAGCGGAGCAAGCGGGAGTGGGTGTAGTTAACTTTCGGGAGTCACTGTCTCCCGAATCGGGGGTTGCACCTGGTGAACTGTTGAGCAGGATTTCGTTCAGTCATATTGCTGAACTGCTGCGATGTGAGGATGCGACCAAACGCAGCTTTTATGAGGTAGAGTCTCTTCAGGGAAGCTGGACGGTGCGTGAGCTGAAACGGCAAATTCACAGTCTCTACTATGAACGTTCCGGCCTTTCCCGCGACAAGCAAAAGCTTTCGAGGCTTACTCACCAGCAGGCAGAGCGGCAAGGCACTCTCCTTGATATCCGCGATCATGCCTTCTATTATGTTCATGTTGTTTATATTGACCTCTAACCAACAATAGAGCGAAATGAGCAGCACGTTGAACAACATCGAATTCCTTAGTCCCCGGCTCGTTGGTGAACGATTTTCGGGACATGCCATTCCTTTTGAAGTTCTTCGGGATTTGGCTGTACTGGAAGAAATGCTCGTTGAAACCGCAAAATGGGAGTACCTGCATGAGCACCCCGACA
>Ga0194060_10001328_pt1 | contig 17590 bp, 13 predicted proteins | sample SepL225m_MetaG_FD_163427 | JGI IMG/M metagenome (GOLD analysis project Ga0194060, IMG submission 163427) | Anoxic zone freshwater microbial communities from boreal shield lake in IISD Experimental Lakes Area, Ontario, Canada - Sep2016-L222-5m | ecosystem: Environmental > Aquatic > Freshwater >...
GCTTCATGAACAGCATCGCCCAGATGAATCCCTCGCCCAATGACAAGCGCCCCGTGCTGCATGGGAAGATGGTGGGCTGATCGTCGGCGAAGAAGTTCCCAGCGGACTACTCCCCCGTCAGAAGCGCCTTCAGTTCGGCTTTCGGGCTTCGGATTTCCTTCGGATTTCGGCTTTCGGGACTTCGGATTTCTCCGCCTACGTCCCTCCTCGCGGCCAGAAGCGTATCCAGAACCGTTGCGGCGATTGAATCAGTAACTCGCGGAGCAAATCCTCCATGCTGGCCGCCTCAGGCTCGTGCAACCTGCGGGCCAGCGCCAGCGTCACCACGTAGGCGACCGCGGCAGCGGCGAAGAAGATCGTAAACCGGTTCCACGACAGCCCCAGCCAGACCGGTGAGCGAGCGCCCACAGCATCAATGAGCAAGCCCCAGCCGATGGGCGCGAGGCCCAGCGTCACGTTGCCGATGGTGGAGTAGATCGCAAAGAAATGGTTGCGGCCCATCACCGGTATCACCGCCATCGCCAGCCGCGTGATGGCCATCTGGATCACCGAGGCCAACAACCCCATCAGGAATTGCAGCACGAGCACACTGCCCAGCCTCACCGGCAAGACGCCGCCCGACAGGCAGATCCACCCCCCGAGCACCGCCACCCACGCCGCAAAACAAAACGTCAGCACCGGCTTGCTCCCCATCCGGTCCAGCCGCGAGCCCAGCAGCCACAGACTGCTGAGACCGCCCAGAAAGGCGATGGAACTCACCTGCAAGATCTGGCTTTCGGACATGGCCGTTTCGCTCTTCAGGAACGCCACCACAAAAGCCGTCAACCCGCCATAAGCGACCGAATAAGCCACCAGGGCGCAGAGCAGCCGCTTGAATGGCGGATAGCGGATCATTTCCAGCCACGGCACCCGGCCTTTCGAGGCGCGGGTTTCCTCGGACATCTCGGCATCCGGGATACGCTTCAGAAAGGTCAGGCTTACCGCCCCCATGATGGCGCTGAAAGCAAACAGGCTGGCGAATTTCCACGGGCGCGGATCTCCCGCCAGGCAGGCCCCCGCGAGCAGGAAGGTGATGAAGCCGGCCAGGTTCTGGACGGCGGCGTCGCGGGCCAGGTACTTGCCGCGCAAATGCGCCGGGACCAGCGCGGTGATCCAGGGCAGCCACGCACAGCTCGAGATACCCCGCGATAAGTTAAAAAAGAACAGCAGCATCAGCATCAGCGCGAGGCAGCTTTCGGGCTTCAGGAAGACGATAGTGAGTGGCACCAGCGCCATCCCAAAGATGAACATGACCCGCATACCCCAGCCGGCATAAACGAACCGTTTGAACCCGACCCGCGGGATGTAATTGGCCGCCGGAATCTGGAAGATAACCAGCAGCGGCATCATCCCGGCGATGATCCCCAGCACCGTCGCGCTGGCGCCGAGCGTCTTGGCATAGAGCACCATCGGGCTATTGAGCACGACCTGGTAGGAAAACGCGTTGAAGGTCGCAAACAGGTAGGCATGGTGCAGCCCCGGAGGGAAGGAAGCTGTTTCCGTCCCCGGTCGGCTCAAATCATCTATGCGGTTCTCAGCCATGCGGTGAACATCCAACCCCGCCATTCAACCAACTGCCCCGCCACACGTCCACCCTGTACTCGCAGCCGCCCGACTCCGAGGCCGGGCCAGTGACAAAGTCGGTTATAAGGGCTCCATTCTGAAGCTGTAGGAGACGACGTAAGGAGTCTCTAACCAGCACCTTCCGAATAAGCCGAGGTGTGGGTATCAGGCCAAGAGATCAGAGACTTCTAACGTCGTCTCCTACAATGACTTGAGAAGGCTTTGTCACTGGCCCTGACATCAACTCCTGGCGGTGGAATGCCGCCTCCACCCACCAGCATGGCCCCCACTTGGTCCGGGTCCCTATTCTCGGAAGACCGTCCGACCGAGGTGGCGTTCAGGCCGCATGAAATGGCTGTGCCCCAGCATTCTTCATTCTGCATTCTGCATTCTGCATTCGCCCCTCGGTGGCTTTGTTGGCGCTTTGTTGGCGCTTTGTGGGAGCCTTGTGGACGCATTGAGGTGGCTTTGGGGTCGCAATCAGTTGGCTATCAACAGGCCTTGGGGTGGCTTTGAGGGGGCTTCGGGATGGCTCGCGGCCATGCGTGGTTTTCACGCATGGCCGGGCATAACCGGCTCTGGATTCTTCATTCTTCATTCCACCTTCTTCCTTCGTCCTCCCGGGGGCGCTTTGCAGCAAGCCAGGCGGTATGGTGGCGGTATGGTGGCGGTCCGGTGACAGCAGGGGGGGGGCGAAGCCGCTGTGACGGGAGCCTCTGCCCCCAGCGGAGCCAGGGGGCGGTTTGGGTAACTTGGGGACTTCCTCTCCGCCAGGGCGCGGCACGAGCTTGAGGGACGGGTGACGCTGTTTCAAGGCTCAGGGCGGAGCGCGGCAGGCAGTGCTGGCGAACCTCCGGGAACGGAGGGGGCGGGCTGCCCCAAGCTTCTATCCAAGCTCAACGGCTTACTGATCGTGTGGGGGCTGCCCACCCAGCCCAAAGCAACAACCGGTTGTGTAGCACTTCGCTTACGACACTACGAGTTGCATTCCACTGATAGAACACCGTAGGAGGGGAAAGTTGTGTGCTAATTTTGCGCGGCGGGCTTGGGGCGGTAGGAGAGGTTGGGGTGGAAAGTATCCGAGCGGTTACAGAGGATGACGTGGAAATGCGGTGCTTTCGAGGGGTCCAGATGGTATTCGCCACTCTCTGAGGGCGGGATAGCGATCGAGAGCGAGAGCGGCTGATCGGCAGCCGGGGCTAGCTCCGTAAGGCAACCAGCCGCAACGAGGAGTGCGAGAGGTAGCGTTCTCATGATGTCTGCGTTGGTTTCGAGCGAGAGGCGTTGGGGTGAGGCCTTCGGGGATCAGGGCTTCTTTTCCGGCTCCGTTATGGTGATCTTGAGCGGCCCAGCCCGAACCCAGACCTCCTTGTACGGCCCGCTCCGTTTCGGAACTTGCCGTGCAGCCGTAACGGTGTACTCGCCTGTGTTCGTCATGTTGAACAAGAAGTTCAGTGCGGCGTATGCAGTGCAGCTCTTCCCAGGGGGGACGTGCCTCGAAAACAGGCTGTAGCCTGTTGGGAAAAGGGCGTTTGTCCCATACGCGGTCATGGGCGCAGGGCGACCACCGGGGTCAGCGACTTTGAGGGAGTAATACATAAATCCGGTGCCGGCGCTAATGTCGGCAGCATTTGTGGAGAGGTTGTCCAGGGAGATCTCAAGCGGGACGAGTTGGCCTGCGGCATGTGTCTTGTTGCTGGTGGTGATAGTGAGGCGATAGTTTTCCACCTCGGGCCCAGACACGCTGTAGTTCGTGGTGGCCGAGGGGGGAGGCGGCTGGGCCAAGGATTGTTTGGGCAGGACTGCGAGGAGTAGTGCGATGAGGAGAATCGCGCGTGTTCTTGTGCTTGGATGACTCATAAAACAGCCCTCTAGAACTCTAGTTATCGGGTACTGGCCGGAGCAGGATGGTGGCCCCATTCCAAGTGGGCAACTCAATGCTTGGTTGGCTGGCTGGATTAACGGGAGGGGGTGAGTACCCGGAAGACAGGGTCCAGGAGCCGTTCGTGTCTTTGCTGGCCCCTCCGGACCAACTCCACTGCAGTTTGCGCAACGTGACCCAAATGGAATCGCCGACCGGCTTATAAACGAGCCATCCGGTGAAGCTATCCGAGATGCTCACCCACTTCGACGAAAAGCCTCCCGGGGAATAGAGATGGAAGCCAGGCGAGTCGGGAAAGTAAGTTGCGTCCTCGTCACTGTTGTCGACGTACGTTGTGGAGTTTACAATGGTACCCACTGGATCGGTATCAATGATGTTAGTGCCTTGCTTTTTCCACTGTGTGCCGTCGTCCAACCGCCAGCGCCTTAAGGTTGAGTCAACGCGCTGGACATAGCCAAAAGAACCCGCTCCGTTAGTTGGCGTTGAGACACTAAACGACAGGTAAATGCCTTCCTCTCCGGGAGTGGGGGGGCGGAGGCGGATGCCGTACTGAAGGTCTATCGAGCCATCCGCGCTGTAAAGGATGTCCACCGGTGGCGAGTTAGTCGTGGTGGTGGCAGTTAGTGTGCCGACTGGCCGGTTCACGGTGAAATATGCCGTGGCTTTGAGGGTCTGGTTGCTCACCGTGGCTGTGCATTGGACGGGGAGACTGCTCGCGCCGTTGATCCAATAGTAGCTTATGGAATTGGAGTGGTAGTCGGCGGGCTGGAGGTACTCCAAGATGCTATAGGTGTTCGTGTCGTACTGCGGCATGTAGAACTCGTAGCGCTTCACGGTATCGCCCGGGATGGTCCAGGTGTTGGAGGCGATGGTTAGGCCGCCGACATCGCAGGTCAGGGCAATCTTTTGCCCGACAATGGTGGTGTTCGGGGTGTTGGTGGCCGGCACGCCGTTGCAGAGAATCACTAGCTTGTATTTCGGGGCATCGGGCAACGGACCCTCATAGGAGATCACCGGCGCCATCTCCGTGGCGAGGAGTTCTTGGCCGTCCGGCTGTGTGGTCCACAAGTGGCCGTCACTGCCGAGTTTTCCCAGCGCGCCCAAAGTGATCTGTTCCGGCGGCACAGTTACAGGCGGCGATGCGGGCAACAGGAACGGCTCGAATTCCTCCTGCGGGTAGCGCTCGGACCACCCCTCCACCGGCGAGTACAACACGCTCTCACAGGTCAAGCTGGCGCTCAGATCAAACAGCCCCTGACTCCGCCGCACGGCGCTGCCACCAGTGAATAAGCGCACCTGCCGGCCGCTCGAGTGGGTCCAGCTTAGGTTGTCCGAGCCAGGCCGGTTGCCGGCAGAGCTGGACTTCTCCATCCACTCGACATCCGGCACAATGTTCGCCGGGTTCGCGGATGTGCCAGTCAACTGGCCGTACGAGTAGGAAGTCGTGACGGCTTGCCCGGTCAGGCTCGGCCAATACCCGTTGTCGGGCGGCCAGACGATGATAGACGCGTTGCTCCAAACGACCGTTCCCTGCGAGTCCACAGACCACGATGTGTGCACGTTGGTCCCTCCAATCCCTCGTGCCCAGTGGAATACGGTGTGACGCCCTTCGGTCGAGTTGGTGGAGGGAGTGAAGCTGTAATCCAATTGGTAGTCGTAGGTTTGGGTGAATACAATCGGCCCCCGCTCCTGCGTCAGCAACGCCTGAACGTTCGTTCCCCCGGCCAAATGCGCTGTGGCTTGCAGGGTCACGGTCCCGCCGGGGGGCAGTGGCACGTTGTCCACATGCCAAGAGCCGTTGCCGTGGTTGGTCCCCTCCACCCCGTTCACCGTGACGGTGCAATCGGGGTCCTCCGCCGTCCCCGCCACCGTCGCATAGCCGTATTTCATCTGGTCCTGGCTGAGCGGGTTGATCGTAAACTGCATGCTGCTTCGAACCACAGTCAAGTTGTTGGTGCTCACATTGCCGGCCGCATCGGTCGTCAGGAGGCTCAAGCTGCTCGTGCCGGCGGCCAGCGGCACGTCAGGCACCCATACCGTGCCGCCACGCTCGACCCGCCCGTTCACTGTCTGAAGTATCCCATCGCCGTCAAAGTATTGCAATGCCACCGCCGCCGTGTCGTCGTCCGTGCTTGCCTGGACCGTGAAGCTCTCTCCGCTGACCAACGCCCCTGCGGGCGGCCACACCAACGACAACGCAGGAGCGTTGGTGTCGCCATTGGTGTCGAACACATAGCTAAAGTTGGTTTCCGCCACGCTCCCCGCCCAGTCGGTGGCCTGAATGCAAACCCAGTTCGTCCCCAGCGCCAGCGGCAGGTCCACGCACTGCAGCCAGTTGGTGGTGTGCCACTGGTCCGAGAGGCTCCAGTCCTGGGCCACCACCGTGCCGCTGCCCGTATTGGTGGCCCCGGCAGCATCCACCAGCGTCCAGTTGAGCGCGCTCAGGGACCGGGAGGCGTAACCCGCGGGGTCAATGAAAGGTCGCGAGCCGCTGAAGGTTGCCAGGTTCGTGAGCGCCAGCACCAGCGGAGTAGTGTCCCGGAAAACGGTCAGGCTCTGCCAGCTCTGGGTGGCGTTGGTGGCCAGGCCGCACAGCCCGACCGTGATGACGTACGTGCCGTTGGTCGGCAGCTCGACTGATAGACTTGTCGATGTGAACGGCTGCCAACTGGCATTGGTAGGGCTATCGTCGTTGAGCAATATCGCGAGGTACGATGGGGCGCCGTTGGCGATGTTCACCTGCACGGGCACTACCGTCGTCGCGACATACTCATTGGTCACAGAAAGGGAAAAGACGATTTTGTTGGGGTCGGTGCTGTTGAGGAATTCGAGCAGATTTGTCACGCCGTCGCAGTCGTAGTCGCCGTTGGGGTCAACGCCAGTGACACCAAAGTAAGCCAACTGCCACCAGAGCGGCAGGGTATTGGTGGCGCACTCGTCGCAGGCCTGGGCGGCGATGAAAAGGTTGTTGGTGCGCAGGGCAATGCCCAGTGCGAAGGGCGTAACGTCGTTGGTGCCACCTTGCAGACTGCCCTCCACTAGCCAAACGCTGTTCGTTACCGGATCAATGGCCTCCGTGGAGTTGATGATGTAAGTAGAGCCATTGGTGGTATTGTGGAGCATGGCGTTGAAGAGGTTGGACACCACAGAGACTGGCTCCAGGTAGAAGTCGTCTGTTCCGTATGGACCCTGTGCGCCCAACTCTTCGCCCTGCTGTTCCTGTTGGAACATCTGGTGGTTTCCGCTCGCTGCCGCCTCAAGCAGCATTTGCTCCGCGAGGCTCTCGCGGTCATCCCAGAACACGGCGGCCAGAGATGCGGAGTAAAAGACATTGGTCGCGAGGCCGAAGCCGTCCTCGCCTATGGCGGGGTCGGTCAGCAGGACGCCGGGAGGCAATGGTGGATTATTGGGCCAACTGGAGAACCTGTAAAGGCGGCCAGTGCTGAGAGACAGCGCCTGGGCCGGTGAAACGGACGTGAGATCCTGAGGCAGGTCCTGGGCCTGGGCCATCGGGGCGAGGGTCAACAGGAGGAAGCTGACAGAGGTTACAAGAGTGTTGCGACTTATGATGGCCATAAAGTGTGCTCTCTTTGCCCCCACGGGCGCTGAGCTCAACTTACCTTCCGTAAGGGGTTGTACGCTGGGAATGTGAGTCCAACAAGAGAAAAGGCGAAGAATCTTCTGCGTGTGTACTTGGACCTGGAAGTTACGTAAGAGTCTTCTGGGCAGGAGCGTCACGCGGGAAACAGGGGGCGGATGCAATCGTCTGAAATCAGGGGCTCGGGGTTTGGAAAGGAGGCGGGGATGCCGGGCGGGGTTACGGGCTCGGATTGTTCGAGGCGCTGGGCGACGGACAGGTTCAGTTCGAGAAGCTGGGCCAGCAGGTCCTTCTTGGCGGAGAAGCCGTAGGCGGCGAGGACGGCGGTGTCCAGGGCGGCGTGGGCGTCTTTGAGCGGGTTCGCGCCGGGCAGTTCGAGGGTGCGGTAGGGGGCGCGAAGGCCGCCTTTGAGCTTCGGCAACGCCTCGGTGCGCACACGTCGGACCTGGCGACCAGCTCCAGCTACCGCCTGGATCTGCTTCGGCGTGGGCGACTGCGGCCGCGGGAAGGTGTCAAACACGCCGAAGCTGCCCCCAGCATTTGCTAAACCCACCATTCAGACATACGTTGCCTCTCGAATCCCGATCCGATCAGCAGAGAGAAAACCGCAATGAAAACCACGCGCAAGCAAAACCTCAGGGCCGCAGCCGCTCTTTTACTCGGCGCACTCTCCATCGCCCCGGCGCTGGCCCAGGAAGCAAAGTCAAAGCCCGCCCCGGCACAAACGCTTATCACCAACGCCCGCATCTTCGACGGCAAGAGCGACCCAATCCCCGACGGCATGAACGTGCTGATCGAAGGCAACAAGATTGCCAGGATCTCCAGGACGGCTCTTACGCCCGCGACCGGGGCGACGGTCATCGATGCGAAAGGCCGCATGATCAGCGAGTGCAACCAGGCGCTCGTACGCGCCGCCAGCGAAGGGGATCTGCTGCAAGCCATCTGCCGCCTCACCGTCGAGTATGGCGGCTACCGCATGGCGTGGGTCGGTTTCGCCAAGCAGGACGCCGCGAATACCTTGCGACCATGAGAAATCCCAACAAGAATGCGAACGGGAAACGCGGACAATCCGACGGTGGCGCACTCCAACGGCACGGCTGGGTAATCCGCGCGGTGAGCGCCGGGCGACTGTGGGCCGTGTGGTCTGTCACGCTGGTGGTGGCGGCTGCGCTCCTGCGACTGCTATTCCTGCAAGGGCTGGGGACGAACGTGCCCTACATCACCTTCTATCCCGCGGTCGCGATCGCCGCACTTTACCGCGGGCTGCGGGCCGGATTCCTAACCTTGGCGTTGTCGGCGGCGGTGGCGATCTACTTTTGGGTCGAGCCGATGCATACCCTCACCAGCAGGAATCCGTTTGACTGGCTGTTGCTGGGGACCTTCCTCACAACCACGGCGTTGATTTCCATCGTGGCCGAGGCCATGCATCGCGCCCGCGCTCGCGCCCACGCTGCCATCCAACGCGAGGCTGCGGCGCTGGCCCAACGCGAGGCCGACAAACGCTTGCGCATGGCCCTGGAGCAAAGTCACACGGGCGGTTGGAACCTCGATCTGGCGGACCATACCATGCAGCGCACGCTCCGGCACGATCAAATCTTCGGCTACGAAACGCTCTTACCGGAGTGGACTTACGAGAGGTTCCTCGAACATGTCCTGCCCAAAGACCGTGCCGAGGTGGACCGGCAGTTCCACACAGCGACCGCCACGCAAAGCGATTGGAGTGTTGAGTGTCGCATCCGGCGAAAGGACGGTGCGGTGCGCTGGATTTGGGCGACGGGTGGCCATCAGCGCGACGCGACCGGACAAGCGCAGCACATGGCCGGCATTGTGCAGGACATCACCGAGCGCAAACAGACGGAGATGGCGGTGCGCAAGAGCAACCGCGCACTCAAGGTCATCAGCGAGTGTAACCAAGTCCTAGTCCGCGCCACGACTGAAGCGGACTTGCTCCAGCAAATCTGCGACCTACTCGTGGGGCAGGGCGGCTATCGCATGGCGTGGGTTGGCTTCGCGGAACAAGACGCGGTCAAGTCCGTCCGCCCCGCCGCGCAAGCCGGATTCGAGGAAGGCTATCTCAACACGGTCCACATCACCTGGGCGGACGCGGAGCGCGGGCGCGGCCCCACCGGCACGGCCATCCGCACCGGCCAGCCAGTCATGGCGCGCAACATCCCCACCGATCCAGCCTACGGCCCGTGGCGCGCGGCTGCCATCCAGCGCGGCTACGCTTCGTCCGCCACGCTGCCGCTAATGGCCGGCGAGCGCGCGTTCGGCGCCGTGATGATCTACTCCGGGCAACCGGACGCCTTCGACGCCGAGGAAATCGCACTGCTGACCGAGTTGGCCGGCGACCTCGCCTACGGCATCACGGCGTTGCGCACTCACGCCGCGCGGGAGCGCGCCGATGCGGAGCGGCAGAAGTTTGTTATGCTGGCCGACAGCAGCAGCGAATTCATCGGCATGTGCGACCTCGACATGAAGCCGCTCTATGTGAACCCCGCGGGCATGCGTATGGTCGGGCTTCTAGACCTGGCAGCCGCCTGCCAGGTCAAGGTGCAGGATTACTTTTTCCCAGAGGACCAACCGTTCATCACTGAGGAGTTTTTCCCGCGCGTGCTGCGGGAGGGCCAAGGTGACGTGGAGATCCGCTTGCGCCACTTCCAAACCGGCGAGCCAATTTGGATGTTCTACTATCTCTTCAGTGTCCGCGACGCCAGCGGCGAGATTGTCGGCTGGGCCACCGTTAGCCGCGACATCACCGAGCGCCGGCGCGCCGAGGAGGCGCTCCGTCACACTCAGACCCTGCTGCAATCCGTCACCGAGGGCACCTCGGACGCCATTTATGTGAAGGACCTCCAAGGCCGTTATTTGATGTTCAATCCCGCGGCGGCCCGGATCGTGGGCCAGCCCATTGAGGAGGTTCTGGGCAGAGACGACACAGCCTTGTTCGCACCCGACGAGGCGCGCCGGGTGATGGAAGGCGACCGGCGGGTCATGGCGTCTGGCGGCGTGCAAACCTACGAGGAGTTGGTGACCAGCGGGGGCGTGGCGCGCACTTACCTGTCCGCCAAAGGACCGATGCGCGATGCGCAAGGCAAGGTCATCGGCCTGTTCGGCATCGCCCGCGACATCACCGAGCACAAGCAGGCGGAGGAAGCTCTGCGCCAGTCCCGGCAAGAGCTCCGCGACTTGTCCGCTCACGTGGAAACGCTTCGCGAGGAAGAGCGCACCCGTATTTCGCGCGAGATTCACGATGAGCTGGGCCAAATGCTCACCGGCATCAAGATGGACCTGCGCTGGATCGAGCACAGACTGGACGACTTTGGCGAGGACCGACGGGTGAATCCGATCCTGGACAAGCTGGTCGTCACCTCCGAACTGGCGGATGCAACGGTTAAAACGGTGCAACGCATCGCGGCCGAGCTGCGTCCGGGGATTCTGGACAAGCTCGGTCTGCCCATGGCGCTCCAGTATGAGGCTTCCCAGTTTATCGAACGCACCGGCACGGCTTGCGATTTGATATTGCCAAACGACGACCCGCCCTTGCGGCCCGAAGCTGCCACTGCCTTTTTCCGGATCTTCCAGGAAGCGCTGACCAATGTAACCCGCCATGCTCGCGCCACGGCGGTTGAGGTCGAGCTTCGGGCCGAGGCGGATTATTGCCGTCTCGAAGTCAGGGACAACGGCCAGGGTTTCACCCAGGTTAACCTGGCTCACCCCAAGTCCCTGGGACTGGTGGGGATGCGGGAGCGGGCCCGCTTGCTGGGCGGTGAGGTCGCCTTCACCCCGCGTCCCGGCGGCGGCACGGTTGTGGCGGTACAGATTCCCAACGTTCGAAACACCCAACAAAGCGTATGATCAGAGTGCTGATAGCCGACGATCACGATGTAGTCCGTCACGGATTGCGCGACATCCTCACGTCTCGCCTGGGAAAGGTGACGGTGGGCGAGGCCAGGGATGCCGGAGAGGCCATCAACCTGCTCATCCAGAAAGCCTGGGACCTGGTGCTGCTGGACATCAACATGCCTGGGCGCAGCGGCCTCGAAGTGCTGGAAGAGGCCAGGCGTCTCCGGCCCAAGACGCCGGTGCTGGTGTTGACCTCTTATCCCGAGGAACAGTTCGCCGTGCGTGCCTTCAAGCTGGGCGCCTCCGGGTATATCACCAAACAGGAGGTCTCCGACCAGTTGGTCACTGCCGTGCAACGGGTCCTGGCAGGCGGCAAGTACGTCACCGCTTCGCTGGCCGAACGGCTCGCCTCCAATCTCGGCGCTGGCGACGGACAAGCACCCCACGAAGCCCTGTCTCTCCGGGAACTCCAGGTCCTCCGGCTGGTTGCCGTCGGCAAAGCCATGAAGGAAATCGCCGACGAATTAGCCCTCAGCGAAAAGACCGTGGCGACCTACCGCACGCGCATTTCGGAAAAGACGGGGTTGAAGACGAACGTGGAGATCGCCCGCTACGCCCTTAAACAAGGGCTGGTGGAATAGCGCCTGCCGAGCGCCGGCAAGGCGCGAGTCTTCGGCTCGGGTGGCTGTTTCCAGAGGGGAACTCCGTTTTCCCGCCTGCTCGTGTCGGTAAAATCACCTACACGCGAGCTCGCCCGAAACCGACAGCCGATTGGTTGATCCCTCCATCTATCCTGCACCCCGCGCACGGCCTATGCTGGCTGCGTGATAAATGAATCCGCACAGCAAAGCAGCGACGGGAAGGACAACTCGGCGCAGAACACGAATCGCGTTCGTCGCAGTCGGCGTTCCGCCCTTTCGGGTCCGGCTGCCGATCAGCCCACCGCCGCAGCGCCCCCGGTCACGGTTCTGATCGTGGAAGATTCCCCCATCGTTCGCGAGCGGCTGGCCGCTCTGATCGCCGCGGTGCGCAATTCCCTCATCGTGGGCCTGGCTGCGGACGGCCACCAGGCGCTGGCGCTTTTTCGCCAGCACCGTCCCGATGCTGTCGTCCTTGACATCGAGCTGCCGGGAATCGATGGCATAGAACTGCTGAAGCAATTCAAGCGGGAGCATCCTCCTTGTCTTGTTATCATGTTGACCACTCATTCGTTCAAGGAACTCAAGGAACGTTGCGTCGCACTCAAGGCGGACTACTTCTTCGACAAGTTCTCGGAGTTCGAGCAGGTCGCGGAAGTCTTGAGCACGGCCAGGTCCCGCCGTGCAGTGGAGGGCGAGTTATGAGGCACTGCACCCCAGGAGACGCAACAGTAGTCGAGGCAGTTCTGAAACCGGACCAGGCAGCCGCCCGCAGACAGGCGGAAGCGGCTTCGCAGGAGTCAGAGCTATTTGCTCGCTCCACCCTGGATTCGCTTTCAGCCCACATTGCCATCCTCGATCAGTCAGGCGTGATCGTCGCGGTCAATCGCGCATGGCGCCGCTTCGCCGAGGAAAACCCACCGCTAAACGGGCAGGTGTGTGAAGGGGCCAATTACCTCAAAACGTGCGAGTCAGTGAAGGACGGAGACATGGCGACCGCTCGTGCCTTTGCGGAAGGCATTCGCAGTGTCTTGGAGGGACGTCGATCCGAATTCAGCCTGGAGTACGCTTGCCACTCTCCCGGGCAGCAGCGTTGGTTCGTGGGCCGCGTCACGCGCCTTGTCGATGACAACCAGCTACGCGTCGTGGTAGCCCACGAGAATATCACCGAACGCCGTCTGGCCGAGGCGCAGGTCCACCAGCTCAACACCGAGCTCGACCAGCGCGTGCGCGAGCGCACCGCCCAGCTCGAAGTCACCAACCAGGAACTTGAAGCGTTTTCCTATTCCGTCTCGCACGACTTGCGCGCCCCGTTGCGGGCCGTTACCGGCTTCGCCCGGATTTTGGCGACAGACCACGCCCGCGAACTCGACCACGAGGGGCACCGGCTCCTCGGCGTCCTCTCCGCCGAGGCGGAACGCATGGGCGAGCTGATCAATGATCTGCTCGCGTTCTCCCGGTTAGGGCGCCAGCCAATAAACCGCACAGAGTTCGACCTGGAAGCCCTGGTTCGGGAAGCCTTTGCCCAATTGGCCGGGCCCGATCCGGCCCGCAAGCTGCGATTCTCGATGTCGGGCTTAGCCCGCGTTTGCGGTGACGCTCATATGATCCGCCAGGTATTGCTGAACCTCCTTTCCAACGCCCTCAAATTCACAGGAACCCGCAAGGTCCCCGAAATCGAGTTCGGGAGCCGCGGTGAAAACGGCGAGACGATCTACTACGTCCGGGACAACGGCGTTGGCTTCGACATGAAATACGCGACCAAACTCTTTGGCGCCTTTCAGCGCTTGCACAGCAACGACACCTTTGAGGGCACCGGCGTGGGACTCTCCATCGTGCAGCGCATCATTCACCGCCACGGCGGCCGCATTTGGGCCATGGCCAAGCTCGATGAGGGAGCGACCTTTTACTTCACTCTGCCGCACGAATAAAATGAAACCTGCGAACGGATCTCTTATGGACCACGCCCACCCCAATTCAAAGCCTATGAACAATCTGCTTAAATTCCTCGTTCTGGAAGATCGGACGACAGACTACGAACTAGCCGTGGATGAACTGCGCAACGCGGGATTCCAGTTCGCCTCGCGACGGGTGGACAACGAGCAGGACTTTCGCCGCCAGATCGAGGAGTTCGCCCCTGACGCGATCCTCGGCGACCAAGGCCTGCCGGCCTACAATGGAGCGTCCGCGCTGGCAATGGCCCGGGAGCTGTGTCCCTCGGTTCCGTTTATCTTCCTCTCTGGCACCATGGGTGAGGAGAAGGCGGTGGAATGCCTCAAATTGGGCGCGACCGACTATGTCCTCAAACACCGGCTTGAGCGCCTCGCCCCAGCGGTGAGACGAGCGTTGCAGGAGGCTGACGAGCACCGAGCGCGCCTCAAAGCTGAAGCAGAGTTCCGCGCCAGCGAGGAACAGTTCCGGACCATGTTCGATCTGGCCTCTGTCGGCATGGCCCAAGCAGATCCGCGGACCGGGCAATGGCTGCGCGTGAACCAGAAAATGTGCGCGATCACAGGCTATTCCCCCGCCGAGCTGCTCGGCATGCGAGTCTCCCAGTTGACGCACCCCGACGACCGCCAGCAGGATTGCGAGAAGTTCGAGTGAGTGGTGCGCGGCGAGGCCCCGGATTACCGCCTGGAGAAACGCTACGTGCGCAAGGACGGTGCAGTGGCCTGGGTGAACGTGAACATGACGGTCATCCGGGATGCGGCGGGCCAGCCCGTGCGCACCATGGCGACGATTGAGGACATCAACGAGCGCAAGCGGACGGAGGAGGATCGCGCCCGGTTGGCGATGGCGGTCGAGCAGTCCGCTGAAACGATCGTCATCACCGATGCCAGCGGCACGATTCTCTACGCCAACCCGGCGTTCGAGAAGACCAGCGGCTACACCCGCGCCGAAGCCCTCGGCCAAAACCCGCGAATTCTGAAGAGCGGCGAGCACGACGCCGAATTCTACGGACAGCTATGGGCCACCCTGAGCCGCGGCGAAGTCTGGACTGGCCGCCTGATCAACAAGAAGAAGGACGGCACGCTTTACGAGGAGGTCGCCACCATCTCACCCATGCGCGACCCCGAGGGCAGGGTCGTCAACTACGTCGCGGTCAAGCGCGATGTCACCCGCGAAGCGCAACTTGAAGCCCAACTGCGCCAGTCGCAAAAGATGGAGGCGGTGGGCCAGCTCGCCGGCGGGGTGGCGCACGATTTCAACAACATGCTGGCCGTCATTCGGGGCAATGCCGAATTACTGTTGATGTATCCGGGGCAGCACACGGCCCAAACCAGGGAAGGTCTCAACGACGTCGTGGAAGCCTCGGAGCGGGCGGCCAATCTGACGCGCCAGTTGCTGACTTTCAGCCGCAAACAGGTGATGCAGCCCCAGCCGTTGATGCTGAACGAGGTCATCGCCAACCTGACCAAGATGCTCAACCGGGTCATCAGCGAGAACATTGACCTGCAATGCCATTACGCCGCGCTGCTGCCACACGTCCAGGCCGACACGGGCATGATGGAGCAGGTGATCCTCAACCTGGTTGTCAACGCTCGCGACTCGATGCCGGAGGGCGGCGAACTGCGCGTGGCGACCGAGCGGTTGACGCTCGACGCAGCGCAGGCGCAGGCTAATCCCAAGGCGCGCGCCGGCCAATTTGTCTGCCTGCTGGTCAGCGACACGGGCGCCGGGATCGCCCCGGAGGTGTTGCCCCGCATTTTTGAGCCGTTCTTCACCACCAAGGAAGTTGGCAAGGGCACGGGGCTGGGTCTGGCAACGGTGTATGGCATTGTCAATCAGCACCAGGGCTGGATCGAGGTGTCCAGCCAGGTCGGCGAGGGCAGCACGTTCAAAGTTGTTCTGCCCGCCATCCCGGCTCCCGCCCGGCTGGCGGCGGCAGCGGAGGCCGAAGTGGAGGTCCGTGGCGGAAAAGAAACTATCCTGTTGGTCGAAGACGAGCATGCGGTGCGGCTGACGACCCGGCGGATACTGGAGAGCAAGGGCTACACAGTTTGGGAGGCGACGAGTGCGCCTGAAGCGCTGGAGCAGTGCCAAGCCCACGCTGGGGAGATCGCGCTCCTGCTGACCGACGTGATCATGCCCGGAGAGATGTCTGGCCGCGACCTGGCCGACCGATTGTGGGTCCAAAGGCCGGGGTTGAGAGTGATTTTCATGAGCGGGCACAGCGCCGACATGCTGGGCAAGAACACCGAATTCATTCGGCGAACCCGGAGCCGGTTCCTGCAGAAGCCGTGCTCGTCACGCACGCTCCTGGAAGCCGTACGCGAATGCCTGGACGAAGAAGGGATATGACCCGCTACGATTTGCCCAGGTCGCGCTGCTGGTATTTGAAATAGAGCCAGTTGCCGGTGGGGACCAGCACGGCGGCGGTGACCATCCCGGCTAGAACGTCCACCACAAAGTGGTAGCGGCAGTAAACCGTCGCAAGGCAGAGCAGGATGGCGATCACCAGATGGACATAGCGGATGGGCCGGAGGTAGCGGAACGAGAAATACAGCGTGCATAGCGTCACCACTACGTGGCTGCTGGGGAAGGCCGCGCCCGGGGGTTCGAACACGCGATACAGCCAACTCATGAGCTGGAAGAAGATCCCGGACTGGACGGACGCAGGATAAGTGTCGGTTACGGCCAGTTGTTGAGTTGCCGCCGGCAACTGATAGCCCCCGGCGTCGTGAAAGAACGCCGGCGTCCCGATGACAGGCAAGACGATGTAGATGAGGTAGCAGACGTAAAAGACGAACGAGACCACGGAAACATAATGAAAGAACTGCTGGCGGCTGCGCACGAACAGGGCGATGCCTATCCCGACGATGATGGCATAATACGAGAAGTAGGCGGCATAAAAGACCTCGCTGAGGGCCAGCCAGGGCAGCTTGTGCATGAACAGGACGCTCGGCTGGCAGCCCCAGAGCTGCTGCTCCCACTGGGCGATAGTCGGATCGAGGTAATCCTTGAAGAACATCCGGTTCAGCAAGCCGGTCTCGACATAAAACGGCGTGTAGAGGATCACCGGATAGAAATGGCGGAGGAAATTCAGCAGCCGGGACGACGGGTGACGCGCGTATGCCTGCACGAGCAGATGGACCAACACCATCCAGGCCGCATTAGCGCCGAGTAACCAGGGCCAGCCCGAAACACTTCCGTTATGAAAGCATAGGATCAGCAGAGCCACCACCGCGATGTAGGCCTGGGTTGCGTAGTCAATGAAGGTGTAGTTCTTCACAGCCAGTTGTGTTGCCGATACCAACTTAACGTTTCCGAAATCCCCGCCTTGAGCATGGTTGCGCAGGTGCACCCGGTTTCGCGCTCCAGCCGAGCCGGGGCGCAGACCCAGCCCGGCGCGCGCAGTTCGGCAAACTTCTGGAGGCTCAGGACGTTCGGCTTGCCCGTCAGGCGGGATGCCAGTTCCTGAGCCAAACACATCGGCCACAAAAGCGCTGTGGGCAGCGGCAGGGGCAGGGTCCAGACGTTCATCTGCGAGGCAATCTCCTCCGCTATGGTCCGCGCTGTGACGACTTCACGGGCGGCGACGAAATAGGTCCTGCCCGCGGCTGCAAGATGGGTAAGGCAGGTCACCACGGCTTCCGCCAGGTCCCGCACAAACACCAGGCTCAATGCCTGTGCTCCGCTCAGTCTCGGCCGCAGGTGGGTCTTTACGGCCCGGAACAGCCTCAGGAGTTCCGCGTCACGCGGGCCATACACTGGCGGTGGCCGCAGAATGACGTAGTCGGGGCGACAGTGGTTTGTCACTTCCCTCTCACCGGCCAGCTTGCTCTTGCCGTATTCGGAAACCGGCTGGGGCGCGTCCTCCTCGCGCGCGGGCTTCTCCGGCAGCGCAGGCCCCGCGGCGGCAATGCTCGAAATATGCACCACCCGCTGCACCTGGCCTGCGTGCTCGTTGACGGCTGAGACGACATTGCGGGTCCCCGCCTGGTTGGCGTCGTAAAACTCGGCGAGCCGGCCGGCCTTGGTTGCCCCGGCGCAATGGATAACGTGGGTGATGCCCGCCATCGC
>Ga0194060_10001329_pt1 | contig 17576 bp, 17 predicted proteins | sample SepL225m_MetaG_FD_163427 | JGI IMG/M metagenome (GOLD analysis project Ga0194060, IMG submission 163427) | Anoxic zone freshwater microbial communities from boreal shield lake in IISD Experimental Lakes Area, Ontario, Canada - Sep2016-L222-5m | ecosystem: Environmental > Aquatic > Freshwater >...
CCACTGCATGAACACCGCCTGGCTGTTCGGCGGCGTCGACATGGCGCGCTGGATCGAGTTCAAGGCCGGGCAGCCGGAGCAGTTTTCGCAGTTCATGGCGCGCGGGCGCGAGACGCTGCGGCTATTCGAGCGCCCGTTCGTGTCCTGGCGCAACGACGTGGCGCTGTTCATGGGGCCGCGGCAGTCCGGCTTCTCGGCGCTCGATGTCGACGACCTGACCGAAGTCGAGATCCGCTCGCACCGCCTGATGGCGCAGCACCTCGAGTTCTACCGCGCCCACGCCCCCGGTTTCGAAGCCGCGTTCCTGATGATCTCCGCGCCGCAGCTGGGCGTGCGCCACAGCCGCCGGCTCGCCGGCGTGAGCAAGGTGACGCGCTCGCAGTGGCCGACGGCGAGCGTGTTCGCGGACGAGATCGGCGTGTCGCCCAGCGTGTCGCCGAAATTTCCCAACATCTCGATTCCTTACGGCAGCCTGGTGCCTGAAACGCTGGACGGCCTGCTCGCCTGCGGGCGGCACATCGCCTGCGACGCGAATTCGCACGGTTTCCTGCGCGAAATTCCGCAGTGCTGGATCACCGGCCAGGCGGCGGGCGCGGGTGCGGCGCTCGCGGCGAACCGCGGCGTGGCGCCGCGCGCGGTGAACATAGCCGAGCTGCAGGCGGCGCTGCAGCAGCAGGGCGTGTTCCTGCGCCCGGCCAGGGAGGCCGCCGCGGCGGCGGTGAAAGCCGAACAGTGAGGCTGAGCGGCGACGAGCAGGCGATGCTGGACGGCGCCAAGGGGCCGGCGGTGCAGCGCGCCATGGACCTGCTCGTGCGCTACGGCGAGGCGCTCGGCGCCGAGAGGCTGGTCGACACCAACAACGTCTGCGCCACCGTGGGCGCGACCACGCCCTTCATCCGCGATTACGCCGCGCAACACCCGCAAGGCCTGGATGCGGTGTTCTCCGAATTCAGCCTGGACAGCGCCGAGGTGGTGAAGATTCCCAAGGTCAAGGCCTATACCTCGCACCTGCAGCAGGGCATAGACCCGGCGCACGCGGCGGAGCAGGGCGTGGCGGCAGAGCTGGTGCAGCTCTATCGCAAGGGCGAAAGCTATCTTGGCGCCCTCGGGGTGCAGCTGCTCAATACCTGCACCCCGTACCAGGTCGGCAACGTGCCGGTGAAGGGCGAGCACTGCGCCTGGATGGAATCCTCGGCGGTGATCTACTGCAATTCGGTGCTCGGCGGCCGCACCAATGCGGAGGGGCGCGAAAGCGCCGGCGCGGCGATGCTCACCGGCAAGATCCCGTACTGGGGCTATCACCTGGACGACAACCGCCGCGGCACCCACCTGGTGGAAATCGACATCGAGGTGCTGACCACCGCCGACTGGGGGCTGCTTGGCTACTACGTCGGTGAGATGGTGCAGGAGCGGGTTCCGGTTCTCGCGGGCGTGAGGCGCGTACCCAACCTCGCGCGGCTGAAGCATTTCGGCGCCGCGGCCTCGTCTTCGGGCGGGGTCGAGATGTACCACATCGCCGGCGTGACGCCGGAGGCGCGCGACCTCGACGAAGCCTTCGGCGGCGCGAAGCCGCTCGCGACCCTGAAGTACGGCGCCGCGGAAAGAAAGCTCGCCTGGGAGCGCGTGAATTCGACCGGGCGCGACGCGCAGGTGGACTTTGTCATGCTCGGTTGCCCGCATTACTCGATCGAGCAGATCTGGGAGGTGTGCCAGTTGCTCGAAGGCCAGCGCGTGCACGCGGACACCAGCCTGTGGATCTTCACACCGAGCGCGATCAAGCAGGTCGCCGACCGCAACGGCTATACCAAGATCATCACCGATGCCGGCGGACACCTGATGACCGACACCTGCTCCGCCTTCGGCCGCGTGATGCCCAAGGGCACGAAGGTCGCGGCGGTGGACTCGGCCAAGCAGGCGCATTACCTGCCGGCGATCATGGGGGTGCAGGCCTGGTTCGGCACCACCGCCGATTGCGTGCAGGCGGCGCTCACCGGGCGCTGGTCGGGGAGGCTGGCGTGAACAAAATCGTGCTCCACGGGCGCAAGGTGGTCGGCGGCTCGGCCGAGGGCGAGGCCATGGTCACGCGGGACCGGATTTCCGGCTGGGGCGGGATCGATCCGCGCACCGGGACCATCATCGAGACGCGGCACGAATTGCGCGGCCAGAGCTTCAAGGGCAAGGTGCTGGTGTTCCCCGGCGCCAAGGGCTCCTCGGGCTGGTCGAGCCAGTTTCACGTCGCGCGCCTCGCCGGCGCCGCGCCGGCGGCGATGCTGTTCAACGAGATGACGACCAAGATCGCGCTCGGCGCGGTGGTCACGCATGCGCCCGCGATGACCGACTTCGACCGGGATCCGCTCGCGCTCATCGAAACCGGGGACTGGGTCAGGGTCGACGCCGACCGCGGCGTGGTCGAGATCAGCAAGAAGTGACAAGGAGGCGCGCATGGACATGGCAGGGATTCCCTTCGGCACCACCGACTGGTCGGCGGTCGAGCGCACGGAGCACAAAGGCGAAAGCGGAGTTGCTTACTGGCGCACGCGCCAGTTCGGTTCGATCCGCGTGCGCCTGGTCGAGTACACGGCCGGCTACCTTGCCGACCACTGGTGCGCCAAGGGCCACATCCTGTTCTGCCTCGAAGGCGAACTGCAGACCGAACTGCAGGACGGAAGGCGCTTCGTGCTGACGCCCGGCATGAGCTACCAGGTTGCGGACAACGCCGAACCCCATCGCTCGTACACGCCCGCGGGCGCGATGCTGTTCGTGGTCGATTGACGGCGATGAGCGGAACAGGCGAAGCGCGCGGCGGCAGGGCGCCAGGGGAAAGCGGCGAGGCGGTTCGGCTGCGCGTGCGTGGCGGCGGACACCGCGGCCCGACCGCCGGTCTGGCTCCGGGCTATGTCCAGGCGAACCTCGCCATCCTGCCGCAGGAACTCGCCGGCGAATTCCTGCGTTTCTGCCAGCTCAATCCCAAGCCCTGCCCGCTGCTCGCCGCCTCTGAACCCGGGGATCCGCGGCTGCCGGCGCTGGGCGCCGACCTCGACCTTCGCACCGACGTGCCGCGCTATCGCATCTGGCGCGACGGGGCGCTGATCGAGGAAACCACGGACATCAAGGCGCACTGGCGCGGCGACCTGGTCGCGTTTCTGCTCGGCTGTTCGTTTTCGTTCGAGGAGGCGCTGATCGAAGACGGGATTCCGCTGCGTCACATCGAATGCGGCAGCAACGTGCCGATGTACCGCACCAATATCGAAACGGTGCCGGCGGGGCGCTTTCACGGTCCGCTGGTGGTGTCGATGCGGCCGCTGAAGGCCGCGGACGCGATACGCGCGGTGCAGATCACGTCGCGCTTTCCCGCGGTGCACGGCGCGCCGGTGCATATCGGCAAACCGGAACTGATCGGCATCCCGGACCTGATGCGGCCCGATTACGGCGACCCGGTGGCAGTCGGGGCCGATGAACTGCCGGTGTTCTGGGCCTGCGGCGTCACCCCGCAATCGGTGATCGCTGCGGTGAAGCCGGCCTTTTGCATCACCCATGCGCCCGGCTGCATGCTGGTCACCGACCTCAGGAACAGCCGCATGGCGATTATGTGAATCCCGCAGACGGCGCGCGTCCTGCCGCGCCGGCCGTTCGGTGATCGCGGCGCGCTAAGCTTTGCGCGCGCCGAAATACGCCTCCAGCTCGTCGGCGCCGCCGATCAGCTTGCCGCCGATGAACACCTGCGGCCAGGTCCCTTTGCCGGACACTGCGCGCAGCGTGCTCGAGGTGACGCTCTTGCCGACGGCGATTTCGTCGTAGTGGTAACCCTTCGCCTCGAGCAGGGCCTTGGCGCGCGCGCAGTGCGGACAGCCGGGCTTGGCAAAGATCAGCACCGGTTCCGGCGCGACCGCCTTCGGGTTGATGTGCTTGAGCATGGTGTCGGCATCGGACACTTCGAACGGATCGCCCGGCTTGTCCGGCTCGATGAACATCTTGTCGATGATCCCGTTCCTGACCAGCATCGAATAGCGCCAGGAGCGCTTGCCGAAGCCGATGGCGGACTTGTCCACCAGCATGCCCATGCCGGCGGCGAAATCGCCGTTGCCGTCGGGCAGCAGCACCAGGTTGCCGGCCTCCTGGTCCTGGCCCCATTCGTTCATGACGAAGGCGTCGTTGACCGACATGCACACGATCGAGTCCACGCCGTTGGCCTTGAACACGTTGTAGAGTTCGTTATAGCGCGGCAGGTGGGTGCTGGAGCAGGTCGGCGTGTAGGCGCCGGGCAGGCAGAACGCGACCACGGTCTTGCCCTTGAATACGTCGTCCGTGGTTACGTCCTTCCACTGCTGGTTGATGCGGGTCTTGAACGTGACCTTGGGGACAGGCTTGCCTTCTAGGCTGGCGGCGCTGGGTAGCATGGGTCTTCCTTTCGTGCATTAAAAAACCGGGATACGGATCAGGTCAGGTTCGCCACCGCGAAAGCGACCAGCGCGCAGGCGCCTATGGTCATGAATACCAGGTCGCGCAGGCTGCGCCAGTCGGGCGCGGTCACCCCGCCCTTTTGCTTGCGCTTCATGTTCCATTCGAACAGCACCAGCAGCAGTCCGAGGCCGGCGGTGATCAGGACGGATTTCATTATGAGCGTCATGGTGGGCTCCGTGGTGATTAAATCTTCATCGGCAAGATTACCATCTGCAGGCCGTGCAGATGCAGGCGGCGCTGTATCGCCAGCGGGGCCTGGTTGTGCAGCAGGCGGATCATCCAGTTTTCCTGTTCGAATATCAGCTTGCTCGCGAAAAAGATGCAGTTCGGGAAGTCCGCGTGCACCTGGTCGGCGAGCTTGCTCACTTCGTCGACCGGGTCGGTGCCGAACCTTAGATAGGACTTGGATGCCCAGCCCTTGCTGTTGCAGAAATTGACGAAATAGGTGAGCGCCACGCCGGCTTCCATTTTCACCAGTTTCATGTCCTCGCTGCCGCCGTAGCTGTGCGAATCGACCGTGCGCACGTTGACGAAGATGAAGTTGCGAAAGTGGTCGGGAAACATGCGCTGCACCCACAGCAACGCGTACAGCCCGCCGCCGCGGCTGGAGCCGACCAGGAACACCGCGGTGGGCAGGGACGGATCCGGCTTGGGCGCATTCACCACGCTGCCGAAAGGCTGGTTGTCGAAGGTTTCATCGACCTTGTGGATCTGCTCCCGCGCCCAGTTGTAGTGATTGCGGATGGTGAGACACAGGCCGATGATGCCGACGATGATCACCGCCGTGAGCCATCCGCCTTCGGCGAATTTCTCCCACAGCAGCATCACCAGGATCACCGAGCACACGACGAAGCCGGTCGCCGACAGCGCGAGGCGCACCATCCATTTTTCCGAATCCTTGCGATGCCGCCACCAGTAGACGCACAGGCCGTAGAGGGAGATGGCGAAGGTCAGGAACACGCTCACGCTGTAGAGGACGATCAGCAGCGACACGCTGCCGCGGGTCCAGAGCAGGATGGCGAGCGCCGCCAGGCCCATCACCAGTATGCCGTTTTCGGTGACCAGCCGGGTGGACAGGTAGCGGAATTTGTGCGGCACCCAGGAGTCGGAAGCCATGTTCGACAGCACCGCCGGTCCGCCGAGAAAGCCGGTGTTGGCGGCGACGAACAAGAGGCCGCCTTCCAGCGCCAGCACCGTCCACAGCGCCGCACGGTTGACCCAGGGCTCCCATCCGAGGCTCTGGATGATGGCGCCGAAGGCTACGGCGTTCAGCGTCTGGCCTTCGACCGGCTTCGCGTTCCACAGCAGATAGAGCAGGATGATGCCGCCGGCGGTGAAGGCGAGCGACAGTGCCATGTAGAGCATGGTGATCTTGCCGGTCTTCACCCGCGGCTCGGCCAGCACGTTGACGTTATTCGACACCGCTTCGAGGCCGGTGTAGGTGCCGCCGCCCTGGGAGTAGGCGAGCAGCATCAGCGCGGCCACGTGGGCCCAGCCGAGTTGGCCCGCCAGCACGCTGGTTTCCGCGAGCGTGGCCGGAACCAGCAGCGGCAGCTGGTCCGCGTGCGCGCCCAGGCCGTAGAGGATCAGGAACGCGTGGGTGATGACGAAACCGAGGAAAATCGGCAGCAGCACCTTGATCACCTCTTTCATGCCGCGCAGGTTGAGCACGATCAGCAGGATGATGAGGCCGACTTCGGCGGGCAGCTTGTATTCCTGGAAGGCGAGCGGGAGCAGGCTGAACAGCGCATCCACGCCGCTGGCGATCGAGATCGCGATGGTGAGCACATAGTCGAGCACCAGCGCGGCGCCGGAGGTCACCCCGGCATAGGGCCCGATCAGCTTGGTTGCGACGCGGTAGCCGCCGCCGCCGGTCGGGAACAATTCGATCACCTGGTTGTAGGCCATGGCGATGATGAATACCGTGGCTGCGGTCGCCAGGGCCAGGTAGAGGCCGAGGCCGGCGTGTTCGCCCAGTGCGCGGAACGATTCCTCCGGCCCGTAGCAGGAGGAGGAGATGCCGTCGGCGCCCAGGCCCACCCAGGCGAAAAACGCAACCAGCGCGATATTGTGGCGCGTCTCCTCGCTCAAGGGGTCGAGCGGCGCGCCTATGACCTTGGTGCGCAGTTCGGTGTACAGGGACATGGCGCGGCGGCTTAATTCGGCTGGTTCGGCGACTGCAGCCGACGGGAGAACACGGCCATTTCCTTTGCCGCCTGCAGGTCGCCTTTTGCTTCGGCCACCGTGATGCCCTGGTGCCAGGCGGCGAGCGCGGCCTCCTCATCGCCGCTTGCGGCGAGCGCCTTGCCAAGCAGCTTCCATGCCGCCGAATAGCCCGGATCCCTGGCCACCGCCTCCTTCAGCTGCAGCGCGGCCGCGGGCGCGTCGCCGAGTTTCAGATGCTCGTTGCCCAGGGAAAAGCGCAGCAGGGCACCGTCGCGCGGTGTGCCGACGAGTTTTCGCAGATTGGCGATGACGGCTGAGGTCATTGTAAGATTCGGCCACGACAGGACGCAATCGGCGGCCGAGCCGCGATTATAGACCGTGCATGCCACTTCCGGGGACCGCCAGCCATGACCAGGACCGTGATATCGACTCCAGACGCGCCGGGCGCCATCGGCACCTATTCGCAGGCGGTGCGCTGCGGCGACACGGTTTATCTCTCGGGCCAGATCGGCCTCGATCCGCAGACGATGCAACTCGCCGAGGGCATCGACGCGCAAGTGAGGCGCGTGTTCGACAATCTGCAGGCGGTGGCCGGGGCGGCCGGCGGCTCGCTGGCTGACGCGGTCAAGCTGACCATCTATCTCACCGATCTCGCCCATTTTTCCAGGGTCAACGAAATCATGGCCGCCTATTTTACGCAACCCTATCCGGCACGCGCGGCGATCGGCGTCGCCTCGCTGCCGCGCGCGGCCCTGGTCGAGGCTGACGCGATCCTGGTCATTCAGTGAGGAAAGCGGTCGGGGATGGGAAGGGCAAAGCCCCGCGCGCGGCCGCGGCACGAGGGCGCGCAGGCAGGCCGCGCAAGTCCGGGCCGGCGGATCCCGCTCCCGCCTCTTCGGCCAAGGCGAAGCTGGAAAAGCTCGGCATCCGGCGCGAGTTCGATCTGGTGCTGCATCTGCCGCTGCGCTACGAGGACGAGACCCGGCTGACCGCGATCGCCGAAGCGCGGGAAGGCGCCCCGGTGCAGGTCGAGGGCACGGTCATCGACAGCAAGATCGCCTATCGGCCGCGGCGCCAGCTGGTGTGCAGCATCGAGGACGACAGCGGCCTGCTGTATATGCGCTTTCTCAATTTCTACGGCAGCCAGGCGAAGGCGCTGGCTCCGGGGGCGCGGGTGCGCGCCTTCGGCGAAGTGCGTCCGGGATTCTTCGGCGCAGAAATGGTGCACCCGCGCTATCGCATCGTGCGCGAAGACGCGCCGCTGCCGGAGGCGCTGACGCCGGTATATCCGACCACCGCCGGGCTGCCGCAGGCCAGCCTGCGCCGCATGATCGCGACGGCGCTGGCGCAATGCGAACTGGACGAAACCCTGCCGGCGGACATTCCCCCGCGCTTCGGCATGCCGGCGTTTCGCGACGCGATCGACGCGCTGCACCGGCCGCGGCCCGGCGACGATGCGCGCGAACTCACTGGGCGCACCCACCCGGCGTGGCGGCGGATGAAACTGGACGAGCTGCTGGCGCAGCAGTTGTCGATGCGGCTGCACTACCGCGAGCGCAAGAGCAAGACTGCGCCGGCGCTCGGGCAGGCGGGCGCATTGACCGCAGATCTGCTGCGGCGCCTGCCGTTCCGGCTGACGCGCGCCCAGGCCCGGGCCTGGGCCGAGATCGAACGCGACCTGGGCGAAGTGCATCCGATGCACCGACTGCTGCAGGGCGACGTCGGCAGCGGCAAGACGGTGGTGGCGGCGCTGGCGGCGCTGCGCGCGGTGGAAAACGGGATGCAGGCGGCGGTGATGGCGCCGACCGAAATCCTGGCGGAGCAGCATTACCGCAAATTCTCCGAGTGGCTCGCCCCGATGGGGGTGCAACTGACCTGGCTCTCCGGCGGCCAGAAGAAGAAAGAGCGCGACGCGGCCGCGGCGGACATCGCAACCGGCGCGACCCGCGTCGCCGTGGGCACGCATGCGCTGTTCCAGGAGGGCATCGTGTTCAATTCGCTAGGCCTGGCCATCGTCGACGAGCAGCACCGCTTCGGCGTCGAGCAGCGCCTGGCGCTGCGCGCCAAGGGTTCGGGCAGGAGGGGCGCTTCCGGCTCCGAACCGCACCAGATGATGATGAGTGCCACGCCCATACCGCGCACGTTGTCGATGAGCTATTACGCCGATCTCGACGTGTCGCTGATCGACGAGCTGCCGCCGGGGAGGACGCCGGTGGTGACCAAACTGATCGCGGCCGAGCGCCGCGACGAGGTGCTCGCGCGGGTGAGCGCAGCCTGCCGCGAGGGACGCCAGGCATATTGGGTTTGCCCGCTGATCGAAGACCTGAGCCTCGAGCCGGATGCGGGCCCGGGCAAGGCGCGTACCCGGGGTAGGGGGGGCGGCCGGGGAAAGGCCGACGCACTGCAACTGCAAAACGTGATCGACACCCACGCGCGCCTCGCCGCCGAGTTCGCGCAGCTCAGCGTGGGTCTGGTGCACGGGCGCCTCGCGCCCCAGGACAAGGCCGCGGTGATGGCCGATTTCGCCGCGGGCAGGGTCCAGCTGCTGGTGGCGACCACGGTGATCGAGGTCGGCGTCGACGTGCCCAATGCCTCGCTGATGATCATCGAGCACGCCGAGCGCTTCGGCCTGGCGCAGCTGCACCAGCTGCGCGGGCGCGTCGGGCGGGGCGCCGCCGACAGCGTGTGCATACTGCTGTACCAGAAGCCGCTGGGGGAACTTGCGCGCGCGCGGCTCAAGGCGGTGTACGAATCGACGGACGGGTTCGAGATCGCGCGCCAGGACTTGTCGTTGCGCGGCCCCGGCGAGTACCTGGGCGTGCGCCAGAGCGGCGCGCCCATGCTGCGCTTCGCCGACATCGAGCGCGATCTCGATCTGCTCGAGGCTGCGCGGGAACTGGCGCTGCAACTGCTGCAACACCATCCGCAGCAGGCGCAGCGGCACCTGGCGCGCTGGATGGCCGGGAAAAGCGAATTGATGAAGGCCTGAAGCGATGAACCTCGCCACCGTCAGGCTGCGGCTGACGCTCTATGGAAGGCTGACGCGGCTGGACAAGCCCATCGGCACGTTGCTGTTGCTGTGGCCGACGCTGTGGGCATTGTGGATCGCCGCCGGCGGACGGCCGGGGTGGATGCTGGTCTGGATTTTTTGCCTGGGGACGCTGCTGATGCGCTCGGCCGGGTGCGTGATGAACGATCTGGCCGACCGCAATTTCGACGCCCACGTCAAGCGCACCAGGGACCGGCCGCTCGCCGCCGGCCTGGTGAGCGTGAAGGAGGCGCTCTGGCTCGCCGCGGTGCTGAGCCTGGCCGCGTTCGCGCTGGTGCTTGCGCTCAACCGGCTCACGCTCGCGCTCTCGGTCGTCGCGCTCGCGCTTGCCGCCACCTATCCGTTCACCAAGCGTTTCCTGTCGGTGCCGCAGGCCTATCTGGGCGTGGCCTTCGGCTTCGGCATTCCGATGGCGTTTGCTGCGGCGACCGATGCGCTGCCTGGGCCCGCGTGGTGGCTTCTGCTGGCCAATGTGTTCTGGGCGATTGCCTACGATACCGAGTACGCGATGGTGGACCGCGACGACGACATCAGGATAGGCATCAAGACCGCCGCCATTACCTTCGGCCGCTTCGACGTCGCCGCGGTGATGCTGTGCTACGCCGCCATGCTCGCGCTGCTGGCGCAGACGGGCATGAACCTCGGGTTCGGCCTGTATTACTATCTGGGTCTGGGGGCGGCCGGGATGCTGATGCTGTATCACTACACGCTGATACGCGGACGCCGGCGCGAGGACTGCTTCAAGGCGTTCCTGCACAACAATTGGGTCGGCGGGGTCGTGTTCGCCGGCATTGCCGCAGACTATGCGCTGCGTTGAGGGATTGATTCCGGCTGGACCGGCAAAGGAGAGAGACGATGAATCTCGGGCTTGAGGGCAGGGTGGTGTTGATCACGGGCGGCAGCAAAGGCATAGGCTATGCGTGCGCCGAAGCGTTCGCCGCCGAAGGCGCACGCGTGGCGCTGGTGTCGAGGAGCGAAGCCAATCTCGCGGCGGCTGCGGCGCAGTTGGCGGCGAAGGGGCACAAGCCGCTGTGCATCGTCGCCGACCTCGTCCAGCGCGATGCCGGGGACAGAATCGTCGCCGAGGCGGTACGCACGCTCGGCCCGGTCGACGTATTGGTCAATTCGGCCGGCGCGGCCAAGCGCTACGCGCCGGAGGAAATCGACGTCGCCGCCTGGCACGACGCCATGGATGCGAAGTACTTCACCTGCGTCCACGCGATCCAGGCGGTGCTGCCCGGCATGCTGGCGCGCAACCGCGGGGCCATCATCAATATCATCGGCATGGGCGGCAAGGTGGCCGGGCCGGTTCACATGCCCGGCGGCGCCGCCAATGCGGCGCTGATGCTGGTTACCGCGGGGATGGCCCACGCCTACGGCAAGAAGGGGATACGCGTTAACGCGATCAACCCCGGCCTGACCATGACCGGGCGCGTGGGGGAAGGCATGGCGGCGGAGTCGCGACGCAGCGGCGTGACCTCGGCGGAGCTGATCGCGAAGAGCGCCGAGCGCATTCCGCTCGGCCGCTTCGCCAAGCCGGAAGAAATCGCCAGCGTCGCCGTGTTCCTCGCATCAGGCCACGCGAGCTACGTCACCGGCGCGATCATACCCATGGACGGCGGAACGAATCCGGTGATATAGGAGCACATCGATGCGCTACAAGGATTTGCGCGACTTCATCGCGCAACTGGAACAGCTCGGGGAACTGAAGCGCGTCGCCGCCGCGGTCGATCCGCGCCTGGAAATGACCGAAGTGTGCGATCGCGTGCTCAGGGCCGGCGGGCCGGCCATCCTGTTCGAAAACCCGAGAGGTTTCGACGGAGCGCAGGGGCGGGCGCGCATTCCGGTGCTGGCGAATCTGTTCGGCACGCCGCGGCGCGTGGCGCTGGGCATGGGCCAGGATTCTGTCGCGGCGCTGCGCGAGGTGGGCAAGCTGCTCGCGTATCTGAAGGAGCCGGATCCGCCCAAGGGCCTGAAGGACGCCTGGGACAAGCTGCCGCTGCTGAAGCAGGTGCTCAACATGGCGCCGAAGCTGCTCGACCGCGCCCCCTGCCAGGAAATCGTATGGGAAGGCAGGGACGTCGACTTGTCTAGGCTGCCGATCCAGACCTGCTGGCCGGGCGACGCCGGACCGCTCATCACCTGGGGCCTCACCGTCACCCGCGGTCCGCTGAAAGCGCGGCAGAACCTGGGCATCTACCGCCAGCAGGTGATCGCGCCGAACAAGGTCATCATGCGCTGGCTGGCTCAGCGCGGTGGCGCGCTCGATTTTCGCGATCACGGCCTCGCGCATCCGGGCGAGCCGTTCCCGATAGCGGTCGCGCTGGGCGCGGACCCGGCCACCATGCTCGCCGCAGTGACCCCGGTGCCGGATTCGATCTCGGAGTATCAGTTCGCCGGCCTGCTTCGCGGCGCCAAAACCGAACTGGTCAAGTGCATAGGCAGCGATCTGCAGGTGCCCGCAAGCGCGGAGATCGTTTTGGAGGGTGTGATTCACGCTGATGAAACCGCGCTGGAAGGGCCGTTTGGCGACCATACCGGCTACTACAACGAGCAGGAGCGCTTCCCGGTATTCACCATCGAGCGCATCACCATGCGTCGCGACCCGATCTACCACAGCACTTACACCGGCAAGCCGCCGGACGAACCGGCGGTGCTGGGCGTGGCCCTGAACGAGGTGTTCGTGCCGCTGCTGCAGAAACAGTTCCCGGAGATCTCCGATTTCTACCTGCCGCCAGAGGGCTGCTCCTATCGCCTTGCCGTGGTGAGCATGAAGAAGCAGTATCCCGGCCACGCCAAACGCGTCATGTTCGGCATCTGGAGCTTCCTGCGCCAGTTCATGTACACCAAATTCATCATCGTCACCGACGACGACGTCGACATCCGCGACTGGAAGGAAGTGATCTGGGCCATGACCACCCGAGTCGATCCGGCGCGCGACACGCTGCTCGCGGAGCGCACGCCCATCGATTATCTCGATTTCGCCAGCCCGGTATCGGGTCTGGGCTCGAAAATGGGTATCGACGCGACGAACAAATGGCCGGGAGAAACCACCCGGGGCTGGGGCACGCCGATCGCCATGGATGCGGCGGTGAAGCGGCGCGTCGACGAGCTGTGGGGCAGCCTGGGAATTTGATCGCTCTGTCTCGATTTACGCTACCGTGCGCGCGCCGGGCTTGGAATGTAGCCGTTGCGCGCTATCGCGCGCGAACCGTGTTTTCCCTATACGGATGAGAAGCGTATCCGTATAGGGAAAACACGGTTGTGGATAAAAGCAAAACCAGGCAAAACTAGTTCAAGGGTTTTATCAGAGATCGCCGATTGCGCACGGACGGATTCATCGTCCGTGCGCAATCGGCGATCCGCGCGGACGGGACGCCGTCCGCGCAAGCTCTGAGGATTTTCTCGCTCGCGCAGCCCCGCAACGACGGGAAGGTAATTCAGGCCGCGGCGTCGAAAGGGGCTAGCGCCGCCCGATCAGCAATCCGACCGCGACACCGAGCAGGGCGGTGAATCCGGCGATTTTCCAGGGATGCTCGTGGGCGTAGGCATCGGTCGTCTCCGCTGCCATGCGTACCTGCTCGGCGGCGGCGCGCTCGAAATCCGCCAGGCGCGCCTTGGCGTTGCGCAGGTTTTCCTCGATCCGCGGCTGCAACGCGGCCAGCTTATCTCCCGACTGGCTGACGGCGGCCTTCAGCAACTGCTCGGTGTCGGCCAGCACGATGCGCATGTCGGCGGCCAGTTTTTCGCGGGTGGCGGCTTGAACTTGTGTGTCCATGATGACTCCAGAGTGTGGCATTGGGAACGTTTCCATGGTAGCGGCTCGCGTCCGTGGAAGTTTGATAATGGTCAATCCGCGCCGAATAACGGCCTCAATTCCGGCGCCGCTCGCCGCCTTCATGCACCCATTGCAGCAGCATGTCCTGCGCTGTCTGGCCGGCGGATGCATTGGCGTGGTTGATGAATAGCACGACCACCTGGCGCTGCCCGCGACGGTCCAGCACGTATCCAGCCAAAGTACGCACGTCGCTGAGGGAGCCGGTCTTGATATGCGCCTGCCCGGCAATGGATTCGAAGCGCAGCCGGCGGCGCATGGTGCCGTCATAGGCGACCAGGGGTAGCGAGGACATCAATTCCGGCATCACGGCGCTGTGCCAGGCTTCGAGCAGCAGCCCGCCCATGTGCTCGGCGCTGATGCGTTCCTGGCGCGACAGGCCGGAGCCGTTTTCGAGCACTAGTTCGGGGAAGTCGAGTTTTTTTTCGGCGAGCCAGGACTTCACGACCTGGGTCGAGCGGTCGCCGCGCCCGGGCAATTTGAGCACTTCCGCACCGAGGGTGAGAAACAACTGGCGCGCCATCACGTTGTTGCTGAACTTGTTGATGTCGCGCGCCATCTCGGCGCTGCTCGCGGATTCGGCCGTCGCCAGCAGCTTCGCATCGGCGGGGACGGGCCCGCTTTTCCAAGTGCCGGCGAGAGTTCCGCCCAGTTCCTCCCACAGTTCGCGAAATACGCCGTGGAAGTAGTCGGGCGGCGCCAGCAGGCTCGCGTTCCAGTAGCGCTCGCCGCACTCTGCCGGCATGCTGCCGGAAAAGCGGGCCTTCGCCGATGCGCCGTTCGTCTGGAAATCGGCCTTGATGCCGGCACGCCAGTCGCCACAGGCGCCTTCGGCGGCACGAACTGACGCGGAGAAATCCAACCCGGCGGGTTTGGGCTCGGCAATGACGGCTACGGTTCCGCGGCCTGCATCCGGCACGAACTGGAAGCGCACGGCCTTGAAATTGAGCAGCAGCGCGTCCGGCCCCACGTTGTAGGCGCGCAGCGGTTCGGCGTCGAATTTGGCCGGGTCGTATTCGGCCGCTTCGAAGTAGCTGCGGTCGAGCACCAGATCGCCGCGGATCTCGCGCAGGCCCAGCGCGCGCAGGCGCCGCAGCAACAGCCAGAAATTCTCCAGGGTCAGCTTAGGATCGCCGTAGCCCTTGAGGATCAAATCTCCCTGCAGCACTCCGTTTTGCAGGCCGCCCGCGGCATAAGCCTCGGTTTTCCAGGTGTAGGTCGGCCCGAGCAGTTCCAGTGCGGCATAGGTGGTGAGGAGCTTGATCGTCGACGCGGGGTTCATCGCCTGTGCCGCGTTGTGGGCTACGAGCGGCCTGGTGCTTTCGACCCCCCGGACGTAGGCGGCAACCGCGGACAGGGGAATGTGGGCGCGCTGCAGCGCCTGTTCGACCGAAGGCGGCAAGGACTGGGCGCCGGCGAGGTTTGCCGCAAGCGCGAATACGACCAGGAGTTGCGGCGGGAATAGCTTCGACTGCATCACGGAGAGGAAATGTTTTCCGTCGTCATTCGTCATGATACTTGAAGCGGTTCGCCGCCGAATCCGGGCTGGCGGTTTGGGGCCGCAGGTTTCAATTAGCGGCGTGGCACTTGAATTTACCGTTGCATGGCCTCATAATTAGCACTCGTTGGTATTGAGTGCTAACAACCATCGTCCAATTTTGGCTGCCCGCATCATGTTGGTGGCTGCTAACTAACCATTTGTTCGGAGGAAATATTCATGAAAATCCGTCCTTTACACGACCGTGTCATCGTAAAGCGTATTGAAGAAGAGCGCAAGACTGCCGGCGGGATCGTTATTCCCGACAATGCCGCCGAGAAACCCGATCAGGGCCAAGTCTTGGCGATCGGCACCGGCAAGGTGATGGATGACGGCAAAGTGCGCCCGCTCGCAGTCAAGGTTGGCGACCGCGTCCTGTTCGGCAAGTATTCCGGTTCCAGCGTAAAAATGGACGGGGACGAACTCCTCGTCATGCGCGAGGAAGACATCATGGGCGTGGTGACCAAGTAATCCCGGGCCACGCCAGGCATTGACTGTGGCGGCGCAGGACGAGGACATCCCTCCTTTCCGCCCCAACCCCATTACAAATTATTAGGAGAAATTCGCTATGGCTGCAAAAGACGTACGCTTTCATGATTCGGCTCGCGCCAGAATGATCGTCGGTGTGAACATCCTCGCCGATGCCGTCAAAGTAACGCTCGGCCCGAAAGGCCGCAATGTGGTGCTGGAGCGCTCCTTCGGCGCCCCGACCGTGACCAAGGACGGTGTGTCCGTGGCCAAGGAAATCGAGCTCAAGGACAAATTCGAGAACATGGGCGCGCAACTGGTGAAGGAAGTAGCGTCCAAGACTTCAGACATCGCCGGCGACGGCACGACCACCGCTACCGTGCTGGCCCAGTCGATCGTCAAGGAAGGCATGAAGTTCGTCGCCGCCGGGATGAACCCGATGGACCTGAAGCGCGGCATCGACAAAGCCGTGATCGCCATCACCGAGGAGTTGAAGAAGATTTCCAAGCCCTGCACCACGAGCAAGGAAATCGCCCAGGTCGGCGCCATTTCCGCCAATGCGGACTCCTCCATCGGTGACCGCATCGCGGAAGCCATGGACAAAGTCGGCAAGGAAGGCGTGATCACCGTCGAAGACGGCAAGAGCCTGGCTGACGAGCTAGAAGTCGTCGAAGGCATGCAGTTCGACCGCGGCTATCTCTCGCCCTATTTCATCAACAATCCGGACAAGCAGATCACGCTGCTGGACAATCCCTACGTGCTGCTGCACGACAAGAAGATTTCCAATATTCGCGACCTCCTGCCGGTACTCGAAGGCGTGGCCAAGGCCGGCCGTCCGCTGCTGATCGTTGCCGAAGACGTTGACGGCGAAGCGCTCGCCACCCTGGTGGTGAACAACCTGCGCGGCATCCTCAAGACCTGCGCCGTGAAAGCGCCGGGCTTCGGCGACCGCCGCAAGGCCATGCTCGAAGACATCGCCATCCTTACCGGCGCCACCGTGATCGCCGAGGAACTCGGCCTGACGCTGGAGAAAACCACGCTGAAGGACCTGGGCCAGGCGAAACGCATCGAAATCGCGAAAGAGAACACCATCATCATCGACGGCGCCGGCGACACCAAGGCGATCGAAGCGCGGGTCAAGAACATCCGCACCCAGATCGACGAGGCGACCAGCGATTACGACAAGGAAAAGCTACAGGAACGCGTGGCGAAGCTCGCCGGCGGCGTGGCGCTGATCAAGGTCGGGGCCGCAACCGAAGTCGAGATGAAAGAGAAGAAAGCGCGCGTCGAGGACGCACTGCATGCGACCCGCGCCGCGGTTGAGGAAGGCATCGTCGCAGGCGGCGGTGTGGCCCTGATCCGCGCCCGCTCGGCGCTGAAAAACCTGAAAGGCGACAACTCCGATCAGGAAGCAGGCATCAAGATCGTGATCCGCGCCCTGGAAGAGCCGCTGCGCCAGATCGTCGCCAATGCCGGCGACGAGCCCTCGGTGGTGCTGAACAAGATCCTCGAAGGCAAAGGCAACTACGGCTACAACGCACAGACCGGCGAGTACGGCGATCTGGTGCAGATGGGGGTGGTCGACCCGACCAAGGTAGCGCGCACAGCGCTGCAAAATGCAGCCTCGATCGCAGGTTTGATGCTCACCACCGATTGCATGGTGGCCGAGCTGGTCGAAGAGAAGTCGGGTGGCGGCGGCGGTGGCATGCCAGGCGGCATGGGCGGCATGGGTGGAATGGGCGGCATGGGCGGCATGGACATGTAAGGAGCGCGCAAGCGCTTTGGACACCCCGCGCAAGCGGGGTCCGGCTGCCTCGAAAAGCCCCGCTTCGGCGGGGCTTTTTTTCGCCTGGAATTTAGGCATGCATGCAGTGCGCGATTCCGTGTTTCTTGGCTAAACCACCATTTCGCCTTATAATCCGCCCTCCTTTCAATCACCGGAGTTACACTGCAATTCCGGTGGTCGACGCTCCAAAAATGGCCAAGTAGCTCAGTTGGTAGAGCAGCGGACTGAAAATCCGTGTGTCGGTGGTTCAATTCCGCCCTTGGCCACCACTATT
>Ga0194060_10001330_pt1 | contig 17569 bp, 9 predicted proteins | sample SepL225m_MetaG_FD_163427 | JGI IMG/M metagenome (GOLD analysis project Ga0194060, IMG submission 163427) | Anoxic zone freshwater microbial communities from boreal shield lake in IISD Experimental Lakes Area, Ontario, Canada - Sep2016-L222-5m | ecosystem: Environmental > Aquatic > Freshwater >...
GCACGAGGGAGTCCAGTTCGGCATCAGTCGTGACGGCGCGGTAGTCGCCGAGGGCGGGGGCGTGCGGGGCCGTGGCGGCGGGCGGCGGCGCGTCGCCAAAGAGCGAGAGCTGCGTTGTCCCAGCAGGCGCGGTGGGCGTGGCTGCCCCCAGGATGGCAGGCAGCACCTCGCCGAACATATCCTGCTGGCCCGTTGCCGGGGTAGAGACGGCCCGCTGGGCCGTCTCAGAGACGGCCCGGCGGGCCGTCTCTACGTCGGATCCCGGCAGCTTCTTCAGCAGTCCCGATCTGACCCCCAATTCGAGTTCCTGAAACAGTCGGATCACTGCGGCCCGGTCATAGTCGTGGACGGCGGCGGCGGCGAGGCTTAGTTGCACCGGCGCGTCGCAGACGATGGTGGCCAGTTTCTTGCTGAACAGCGCCGCCTCACGCTGGCCGTCGAGCAGCTTCTGGTAGCGATTCGGAGCCTCTCCCAGGTGATCGTAGAGATTCTCCACCGTGCCAAACTGGTTCAGCAGGGTGATTGCTCCCGCCTCGCCGATGCCTCTCACGCCAGGGATATTGTCCGAGCTGTCGCCCTTGAGCCCGCGTAGATCGGTCAGTTGGTTGGGAGCTAAGCCCTTGTACCGTTCGCGCACCTTCTCCTCATCGTAGATCGTCGTCGTGGTCTTCTGGTCGTAGGGGTTAGCCAGGATCACCCGCACGTGCGCGTCAACAAGCTGAAGTGCGTCAGTGTCGCCGGTGAGGATAAGCGTCTCAACATCCTCGGCGCTGGCTTGGCGGGCCAGGGTGCCAATCACATCGTCGGCCTCGAAACCCTCGGCGGTATAGATCGGCATATTCAGGGCACGGCACAGCTCCTGGATGCGCGCCATCTGCGAGTGGAACTCCTCCGGCGTCTCGGCACGGCCGGCCTTGTACTCCGGGTACATGTCGTCGCGGAAGGTGCGCCCGACATCGAAGGAGATTGCCACGTACTCCGGGCGCTGCTCCTGGATCATCGTCAGCAGGATCTGGGCGAACCCAAAGACCGCGTAGGTCGGCTCACCACGCGATGAGCGTAGGCCCTTCTCTTTCATCGCATGGAAGGCGCGGAAGGCCAGGGCGTGGCCGTCGATCAGCGCGAGGCGCTTGCGTTGGGACATATGTGGGTTCCAGTATAGAAAATACGTGCTGATGACAGTCTATGGTGCAACAACCCCTGCTATCGACGTTGCAACAGCCCTGTTACGAGGCAGAGTCGGAGAAGGCCACGTTACCCCACCTTGCGCGCCTCAACCCAGAAGGCGTCCACCTTCTGCTTGAGCAGCGCGTGTTCGGGCCGGACAAGCTGCGGATCCTCGGTGAGAATAGCCTCAGCCGCCGCATGTGCAGCGTGGAGCAGGTGTACGTCGGTCAACTGAGCCACCTTCAGATCGGGCGTACCGCTCTGGCGGGTGCCAAAGAAATCGCCGGGGCCGCGTAGATGGAGGTCAATCTCGGCCAGCTTGAAGCCGTCACTATTCTGGGTCAGCGCCTCAAGGCGCTCCTCGCTGGTTTCATTCTCTTTGTGCGGGATCAGAATGCAGAAACTCTGGTGCTGCCCCCGGCCCACCCGACCACGGAACTGGTGCAACTGCGAGAGGCCGAAGCGCTCGGCACCCTCGATCAGAATAGTGGAGGCGTTGGGAATATCGATACCCACCTCGATCACCGCCGTGGCCACCAGAATATCGTAGGCGTGATCGCGGAAAGCCACCATGATCTGATCCTTCTCGCGGGGCAACATCTTGCCGTGCAGCAGGGCCACGCGCAGATCGGGAAAGACATCGTTCTGGAGAGTCTCGTACATCTCTTCAGCCGAGGGCAGATCGATCTTATCGCTCTCCTCAACCAGGGGACACACCACAAATGCCTGGCGACCCTGCTCGATCTCCTTGCGCATATGGCGGTAGACCTTACCGCGCTCGCCCCTGAGAACCCAGCGCGTGCGGATCACCTGCCTGCCGGGGGGCAACTCATCGAGGATCGAGGTGTCGAGGTCGCCATAGATCGTCATCGTCAGGGTGCGCGGGATGGGTGTCGCCGTCATCACCAGCAGGTGTGGGTTGAAGCCTTTGTTGCGCAGGCTCTGGCGCTGTTCGACGCCGAAACGATGCTGTTCGTCTACTACAGCGAGGCCAAGGCTGTGGTACTTCACACTTTCGGTGATCAGGGCGTGGGTGCCTATCACGAGATCTACCTCACCTTTGGCGATGCCCTCAAGCACGCGGCGGCGTTCCTTGACCCCGAGGCTACCGGTGAGCAGGGCCACTCGCACGCCCTGGCCGTCCATATCATCCTCAACGGTCATGCCGAGCAGCGCCTTGATCTCCGCAAGGTGGGCTGCATCCTTGGCGCTCATGCGCTCGCGCCAGCCACCACCCTCGGCTTCTTCTTTGGCCTGACGGGGCACACGCACCCGTCCGAGGAGTTTCTTCAGACCCTTGTAGTGCTGCTCCGCCAGAATCTCGGTGGGGGCCATCAGCGCGCCCTGGAATCCATTGGCGATCACCTGAAGCAGGCACGCGGCGGCCACCACCGTTTTGCCCGAACCCACATCGCCCTGGAGCAAACGGGCCATTGGAACCGGGCGAGCCATATCGGTGAAGATCTCGTCTAGGCTGCGCTGCTGTGCGCCGGTGAGGGAGAAGGGCAACTGGGCCTGTAGATCCGCGTGGACATCCGCAAAGAAGCGCATCTGGTAGCCAAGCTCGCCCTGCCAGAGCAGCTTGCGCTGCAACACGCCGATCTGAATAAAGAGGAACTCGTCGAAGCCCAGGCGGGTACGCGCCTGCAATAGTGAGTCGGCGGTGGCGGGGAAGTGGATCTGGGCGATAGCCTGGGGCAAGCCGACCAGCCCGACCCGTGCCCGCATCGCATCGGGCAGATACTCGGGAAGCCTGGGGGCCACCTCGTCCACCAGATGCTTAATCACCTTGCGCGCATTGCGATCCAGCAGACCCTTGGTGAGCCGGTGTACCGGCACCAGCCGTCCGGTGTGGATGAGCGCGTCGCTATCGGGCACGTAGGACTCCCAGGTCGGGCCAGTCATCTGGCGCACACCGCCGTAGGCACCAACCTTCCCACTCAGCACAATCATCTTGCCAACGGGCATCTGCTTGGTGAGCCAGGGCTGGTTAAAAAACACCGCCTTGATCACCCCGGTCTGATCCGAGACCGACACCTCAACCCGTGGGCGCGGGCCGCCGCCCGCCAGTCGCACATCGCTCACCTCGCCAACGACCGTCTCCACGGAGCCAACTACCAGTTCACCGATATGCTTTTGTGAGCTGTAGTCGTCGTAGCGGTGTGGGAAATGGTAGAGCAGATCTTCAACCGTGCGCAAGCCGAGGCGCTTGAACGCCTGCACATCCTTCTTGCCCATGCCAAACACCATGTCGAGCGGATCGGAGGGGCGAAGGGCGGAGTGCGAAGGGTGGAGGGCGGAGGGCGGAGGGCCGAGGGCTGAGGGCCGAGGGCCGAGGGCCGAGGGCTGGGAGTCTGTCACCTGGGGCTTGGCAGCGGGAGTCGCACGCTTCGTCTGGGCACGCGGCTTCGTGGCAGGCGCAGGCGAGCCAGCCTCCACGCTCCGCCCCCCCCCACTTTGGGAGCGAAACAGCGCACGCAAACTCTCGATGGCCTGGAAGATCCGCGTCTTCCGCTCGTAGATCATCAGGCCACCATAGTCATCGAGCAGAGACAGAGCGACCTGAACCGCATCAAGGCCCAGGTCGCCATCAGCCTGGGCTTGCCACATGTCAAGGAAACGGTCGAGGCCATCGGGGGTGGCACCATCATCGCAGTCACGATGCTGCTCGGTCGCCAGCACCTTGCCCAGCCGGATGATATGTTCGGGGTTCTTCATAATGCATAATGCAAAATTCAAAATTCAAAATTCAAAATGGTCGCAAGCCATTTTGCATTTTGCATTTTGCATTTTGCATTGGTTACTCCTCAAACCCCTCGAACACCGTCACGCCCATGGCGCCGGAGCCGAGGTGTGCGGCGACGCCAGGGCCGAAGCGGGCGATTTGCACCTTCTCGCGGGGAAAAATTGGTTCGACCTTCTCCAGCAGCTTCTCGACATCCTCAGGGGTGGTGGCGAAGAGGACAATCACCTCTTGGACACGCGGAAAATCCTCAATAAATGTGAAGAGACCCTCAATTGCCTTGGCGCGGGTGCGGGTGCGTTCGTAGGGCACAATCTCACCCTCATCAAGGATCATCAGCGGCTTGATCCGCTGCATCGAGCCGAGTACCGTGCCGGTGATCGTCAAGCGACCGGCCAACTCCAGATGCTCCATCGTGTCCACAAAGAAGCAGACGTGGGTATGGCGCACCATCGCGTTGATCAAGCGGCTGACCTCATCGGGCGTTGCGCCCTCGCGGGAGGCGCGAGCGGCGGCCAGCACCACCGAGCCAAGCCCGACTGAGGCCGACTTACTATCGACCAACTCGATCCGCGTCGTCGAGGCGGGCACTTTGCTGCGCGCCTGCACCGTGTTGGCGTAGATGTCCCCCAGGTGCGTACTCAAGTGGATCGAGAACACATGGTCCACATCGCCCACCAACCGCCGGTAGAGCTGCTCGAACACCAACGACGAGGGTGACGACACCTTAAATCGCGGGTGGCCCGAAATCAACATATCGTAGAGTTGCTCATCGGTGAGATCGATCCCAGCCCGATAGATCTTATCGTCAGTCTGAACTAGTAGTGGCACCACCTCAATGCCAAGCTCACGCGCCAACTCAGCGGGGATATCAGCCGTTCCATCAGTTACGATCTTTATCTTCGCCATAGGGTACCTATCTCAGTCAGGCTGACCCACCACCGGAGTGGTAAGGGCCAAACCCAAGCACCAAACGTTTGCCAAAGAGGATGCGGTATGGTATATTTCCGCAGATACACGCAAAATACAAGCTTTATTGCGATACCATCTGGAGTACCACAGAAATGGCGAAGTGCAAGATGTGCGGCAAGGTTCCCTCGTTCGGCCACAACGTTAGCTTCTCTAAGCGCCGCACCAACCGTATGTGGCGGCCAAACCTGCAGAAGACAACAGTTCTGAACGATGAGGGCAAACCCGAGCAAATTCGTATTTGCACCCAGTGCATACGGACGCTGACAAAGGTTCGCTAGGCCCTTTCGCAGCCACCGTAACAGAAACAGAAAGAGGCCCGTGTCCTAATCTAGGGCGCTGGCCTTTTTGCTGTGCCAGCCTCGCGGCGGCTCAAGGCCGCTTACAGGGCCGCATTATAGCCCAAGGAATCCGCTTACGCAATAGCGGGCACGAAGTTCTCGTCGGTAGAGCCGTGGGGCGGATCTGACGCCCCAGACGCTGTGGTGGGGGTGGTCGGCAAAGCCAACCACCCCCACCACAGCATTTGGGACGTAGCCCCTAGGCATCAGCGTACTCAAGCCAGCCGTGGGCGTCCTCATGCTCACCGTGGACGATGGCGAAGAAGAGCGCCTGCACATCGGCGGTGATCGGGCCGCGCCGACCCTTGCCCACGGTCATGCGATCCACCGAGCGGATCGGCGACACCTCGGCGGCGGTGCCGGTGAAGAAGAGTTCATCGGCTATGTAGAGCATCTCGCGTGGGATAATCTGCTGGCGCACCTCCACACCCTGCTGGCCGAGCAGGGTGATCACCGTGTCGCGGGTGATCCCGCTGAGGATGGACGAACTGGCTGGCGGCGTGTAGACCACGCCGTCACGCACCAGGAAGAGGTTCTCGCCGCTGCCCTCGCTGACGTGGCCGTTGGTGTCGAGGGCGATGCCCTCGGAGTAGCCGTTGGCCAGAGCCTCCATCTTGATCAGTTGCGAGTTCATGTAGTTGCCGCCGGCCTTCGACATGGCCGGTAGCGTGTTGGGCGAAAAGCGGTTCCACGACGAGACGCAGACATCCACGCCGTTCTCCATCGCGTCGGCACCCAGGTACTTGCCCCACTCAATCGTGGCAATCGCCACCTCAACCGGGTTGCCGTGCGGGTTCACACCGATCTCGCCATAGCCCCGGTAGACCACCGGGCGGATGTAGCCAGCGCGCAGCTTGTTGGCCCGCACCGTCTCCTTGACTGCCGCCACCATCTGATCAAGCGAGTAGGGAATCTCGGTGCGGTAGATCTTCGCCGAGTCCACCAGCCGACGCATGTGGGGCGTCAGCCGAAAGATCGCCGTGCCCCTGGGCGTCTCATAGCAGCGGATACCCTCGAAGAAACTTGTGCCGTAGTGAACGACATGCGAAAGCACATGGATCGTCGCCTTGTCCCATTCGACCAACTCGCCATTAAACCAGATGTAGTCCATCTTCGCAATTGGCATCGATCAACCTCCCCTATTCAAAGATCTACAACTTATCGTACACATAGACGTGGTTCAAACGAGCCTGACAGTTTGCCGCCGGACAGCCCTCACCCCCAGCCCCTCTCCCTCAAGGGGAGAGGGGCGTATATCGCTTCCTGGCGAGGAATCCCCCCTCTCCCGTTCAGGGAGAGGGGGCGAGGGGGTGAGGGTGCGGAAATGTAACGTACAATGGTCGATCCTGAAACCTCGTCTTATCAGGAATCGGCACCGTAACCAGCCGGCTCAATGATACCATGCGAAGCCACGACCTCCTGATCACAGCGCCCCAGTGATCAGCACCTCAAGCTGCGTGCCCACCGGCAGGATCTCATCGCCTGCGGGGACGAGCAGCAGACCGTTGGCTCCGCGCATTGAGAGCAGGCGCGAGCTGCCCTGGCCGCCGGTGCTGGCCGCCCAGAGGGTGCCATCGCGCCAACTGAGGACGACCCGCTGGTACTCGGGGCGGTCGTGCGAGGGGCGGACGGGCGTGGAGAGCTTGGCCAGAGCCAGCGGGCGCTCGGGGCGGGCGTCGCCCTGGAGGGCGCGCAGGGCGGGCCGCACGACGACCTCGAAGGAAACCAGGGAGGAGACGGGGTAGCCGGGCAGGCCGAAGATCAGCGTGCCCCCAACGGTGGCGAAGGTGGTGGGCTTGCCGGGCTTGAAGTTGATCCGCCCGAAGTGTACCGTGCCGATCTCGGCCAGGATGGGCTTGATCAGGTCGCGTGTGCCCATACTGACGCCGCCGCTGGTGAGCAGGACGTCGGCGTGCTCCAGGCCGCGCAGGATGGCCGCACGCTGACCGGCGTAGTCGTCCGGGGCGATGCCAAGGGAGATCGCCTCGCAGCCAGCCTCGCGGGCGGCGGCCATCAGGGCGTAGCGGTTGCTGTCGCGCACGGCACCGGCGGGGCGCGGGGCGGATGGCTCCACGACCTCATCGCCGGTGGCCAGGACGGCCACACGCGGGCGGCGGAAGACGGGCACGCGGGTGACGCCGACGGTGGCGAGCAGGCCCACGTCAGCCGCGCCGATCAGGGTGCCACGGGCCAGCACCTGCTGGCCTGCGGCGATGTCCTGGCCAACGGTGTGGACATAGTCGCCGGGCTTCAGTTTGCGCTGGATGGAGAGCAACCCATCGCGCTCCTCGGTCAGTTCCACCGGGATCATCGCGTCGGCCCCAGCGGGCATGGGCGCGCCGGTCATGATTCGGGCAGCCTCGCCGGGGCCAATTAGCAGGCCAGACTGGGCACCGGCGGTCAGTTCGGCCACCACGCGCCGGAGGATCAGCCCGTCGGCGGAGCGCAGGGCGTAGCCGTCCATCGCCGACTTGGGCAGATCGGGCACATCCTCGGGGGCGCTGATGGTGGCGGCCAGGACTCGGCCCTCGGCGCTGAGGGCGTCGATCTCCTCGCTGTTAAGCGAGGCGACCTGGGCTATCACCATGGCGCGAGCCGTGGCGAGTGACACCATCGGGTAGGGGGATTCGCGGTGCATCTCGGTCATAGGCGGACTCCGCGTTCAATGCAAAATGCAAAATGCAAAATGCAAAATGCGCAATACCGCAGAAGTAACACTGTAAGGAATCCTGTCATTCTGAGCGAAGCGAAGAATCCCGGCCGGGACCCTTCGTTTCGCTCAGGGTGACCGCGTTACGTATGCGAAATGCAAAATGCAAAATGCAAAATGCAAAATGCGCAATACCGCAGAAGTAACACTGTAAGGAATCCTGTCATTCTGAGCGAAGCGAAGAATCCCGGCCGGGACCCTTCGTTTCGCTCAGGGTGACAGCGTTACTTATGCGAAACGCAAAATGCAAAATGCAAAATGCGCAATACCGCAGAAGTAACACTGTAAGGAATCCTGTCATTCTGAGCGAAGCGAAGAATCCCGGCTGGAACCCTTCGTTTCGCTTAGGGTGACCGCGTTACGTATGCGAAATGCGAAATGCAAAATGCAAAATGCAAAATGCGCAATACCGTCCTCATCCCAGCCTTTCTTCCCTTGGGAGAGGGTTGGGGTGAGGGCGTAGACTGCTACACGATCTCCGCCAGTAACTCGTGCAGTTTCACACTCTGGCCGGGCTGGGCGTGCAGGCTGGCGACTCGGCCTGAGCGGGCGGCGCGGATCTCGTTCTCCATTTTCATGGCCTCCAGCACCAGCACGGGCTGGTCGGCCATAACCTCCTGGCCGACCTCGACTAGCAGGCGCACGACGATGCCGGGGATAGGGGCCTTGATCCGGGCGTCGGTGCTGGCCGGACGGGCCACGCCAGCGTCCAAGTCGCGCACATTCAGCGTATGTCTGCCGTACGCCGACTGTGCCCAGCGCAGGTCGTGGTCGATCAGTAGTTCGTAGGGGCGCGTGTTCACCACCGCCCACTGGATGGCCTCGGGGGCGGCCAGCGACGAGACGGCCACACGTGTCGGTACACCATTCACCGTCGCCGTTACAAAGCCATCTTTGGCGGAGAGGTCGCCTACCTCGACGGTGAACTCGGCTCCGTCGATTGTCACCTGGATCTTGCGCATTAGGTATGACTTTCGGTATTAGGCATGTTTCAAAATGGGTACATTCAGCGTGACAGTTCAGCGATGAGGCGATGAGGCGATGAGGCGATACGGAACGCCTCACCGCGTCATCGTTTCATCGCTGAACTGTCACGCTGGATTGAACCATCCCTTAGACAAGGTTTCAGGTACCAGATTTCAGGTTTAGGCATGTTTTAGAATGGGCACATTCAGCTTTACCGTCTTGCGATGAGGCGATGAGGCGATGAGGCGACACGGAGCGCCTCACCGCCTCATCGTTTCGTCGCTGAATTGTCACGCTAGATTGAAACATGCCTTACGGTTCGTAGTGCGGGCTTCCAGCCTGCCGACACGCATCTGGCAGGCTGGAAGCCCGCATTACAAACAACACACACTGTAACGCTGATCTGAACCTTGTCCTACGAGGGCAGCTTACGACTATCGCGATACCACCCGCCAGTGAAGACAGGCGGGGTGGAAGGGCGGGCCGACTGGATGCGGCTGAGGAAGGCCAGTGCCACCACGGCTGCCAGATCGCCCAGGTTATCATCGGGGGGCGGTGCGTCCATTAGGGGGCGCTGGCTCGACTCGGTGGTGTAGGTGCCAGTGACAAACTCCTCGTCGTTGACGATCAGGCGCAGCAGGCCGAGGTTGGTACGCACACCGCTGATCTGAAACTCCTGGAGCGCACGTTGCACCCGGTTTAGACACTCCTCACGGGTGGCCCCCCAGACGCCGAGCTTGGCCAGCAGCGAGTCGTAGTGGACGGGTACGGTGGCACCGGCGTAGGCGTAGGTATCTACGCGCACATTTGGCCCGCCGGGGGTGCGAAAACTGGTGATATGGCCGGGGCTGGGCAGGTAGCCGTGCCAGGGGTCTTCGGCATTGATCCGACAGAACATGGCCACCCCGCTCAGGCGCACTTGATCTTGGGTGTAGCCGAGTCGCTCACCGGCGGCGATACGCAACTGCTCGCGCACCAGGTCGATCCGGGTGATCATTTCGGTCGCCAAGTGCTCGACCTGGATACGTGGCTTGATCTCGGTGAAGTGGTGCTGGCCCGCGTCATCGACCACAAACTCGACTGTGGCGGCCCCACGGATGCCGAAGATGTGGGCGACATGCAAGGCGGTCTGCCAGATCGCCTCGCGCTGGGCTTGGCTGATACCGGGGGCGGGAGACTCGCCGATCACCTTGCGGGTGTTGCGCTGGATGGAGCCGTCGCGCTCGCCGAGGTGGATGATGGTGCCGTAGTTATCACCCAGCACTGGCACTTCGATATAGCGCGAGGTCGCCATTGCGGCCTCCAGGTAGATGTGGGCGTCGCCATAGAACGCCTGGGCCGCTCCAGAGGAGCGCAGAACGACCGACATGAGCGAGTCACGATCACGGACGATGTGGGTGCCGCGCCCGTGCCCACCGGCGTGGGCCTTGACCACCAGGGGGAACCCGATGGTATCAGCCTCGACGAGCATGGCCGCGCCCTCGTCGGGCGCGAAGGCCCGTGATGAGGGGTAGGTCGTGGCGATACCGGCAGCCCGCACCTGGGCGACCGCGCCGATCTTGTTGCGCACCTGCTCCAATACGGCACTGCCCGGCCCGATCACCACGATCCCGGCATCCTCGCAGGCTCGCACAAAGCCAGGGTGTTCGGAGATCAGCCCGTAACCGGGGTGAACGGCGTCCACCCCAGCGTGACGAGCCACGGCGAGCATCTCGTCGGGGTTGCGGTAGCTGCCTGGTCTACTGAGGGCGTATGCCTCGTTAGCCAGACGCACGTGTAGCGCCCCAATATCGTCAGGTTCGTACACTGCCACGGCGGCGATGCCCAGGTCGCAGCAGGCGCGCACGATGCGGACAGCGATCTCGCCACGGTTGGCAACTAATACTTTTTTGAACATACCTTCTCTCTTTTCCCTCACCCCCTGCCCCTCTCCCAGAGGGAGAGGGCCGGGGTGAGGGCTGGGCGGTGATCAGACGTTACATTGGCGAAATGCCGTGCTTCTTGGGTACGTGGCGGTCGCGTTTGGTGAGGGTGACGTGCAGGGCGCGGATCAGGACGCGGCGGCTGTCACGCGGCTCGATCACGTCGTCGATCAGGCCACGGGCGGCGGCGACGTAGGGGTTGTTGAACTTCTCCTGGTACTCGGAGACGAGTTCGGCGCTGCGGGCCTTGGGGTCGGCGGCAGACTTCACCTCGTTGCGGAAGAGGATGTTGACCGCACCAGCCGCGCCCATCACCGCCAGTTCGGCGTTTGGCCAGGCGTAGAGCAGGTCGCCGCGCAGACCCTTGCTACTCATCACGCAGTAGGCTCCGCCGTAGCTCTTGCGCAGGATGAGCATGAGCTTGGGCACGGTGGCCTCGGAGTAGGCGTAGATCAGGCGTGCGCCGTTGCGGATGATCCCGCCGTACTCCTGGCTGGTACCTGGCAAGAAGCCCGGCACATCCTGGAGGGTAATGATCGGGATGTTGTAGGCGTCGCAGATGCGGATGAAGTGAGTGGCCTTGATGCTGGCCTTGATGTCGATGGTGCCCGCCAGGCTCATAGGTTGGTTGGCCACCAGGCCGACCACAAAGCCGTCGAGGCGGGCAAAGCCAACGACCATGTTTTGCGCCCACAGCTCGTGGATCTCTAGGAAGCGCCCGTCATCGACGATGCTGGCGATCACCGTGCGGACATCGTAGGGCTTGTGTGGATCCACCGGCACCAGTTGCTCCAACTCGGGACAACGCCGCTCCGGGTCGTCACGCGGGGCGATGTAGGGCGGGTCGCTCTGGTTGTTCGAGGGCAGGTAGCTGAGCAATTCGCGCACCTTCAGCAGACACTCGCGGTCATCGCTTGACAGGAAGTGGGCCACGCCGCTCTCCGTGGCGTGGATGCGCCCGCCGCCCAGTTCTTCCTGGCTGACGTTCTCTTGCATCACCGACTTCACCACTTCAGGGCCGGTGATGAACATGTAGCTGTTCTCGGTCATGAAGATGAAGTCGGTCAGGCCGGGCGAGTAGACCGCGCCACCGGCACAGGGGCCAAGGATGACCGAGATCTGCGGGATGACGCCCGAGGACTCGCAGTTGGCGTCGAAAATGCGAGCGTAACCGCCCAGGCTATCCACGCCCTCCTGGATGCGCGCACCGCCTGAGTCATTCAGAGCCACAAAGGGGCAGCCATAGCTGAGGGCCATGTTCATGGCCTTGACGATCTTGTTGGCGTGCATCTCGCCGAGGGAGCCACCCATCACAGTGGCGTCCTGGGCGGCAGCAAAGACTTGGCGGCCATGCACCAGGCCAAACCCGGTAATCACACCATCGCCGAGGCGCGAGCCCTTGCCGCCCATGTAGCTGTCGTAGCGCGGCATCACCAGTGTGTCGATCTCGTTGAAACTGCCTGGGTCAAAGAGCAGGTCGATCCGCTCTTGCGCGGTCAGCCGACCCCGCTTGTGCTGAGCCTCCGCATCCTTGACCGAGCCAGCGGCCTCCGCCTTTAACGCTCGCAGTCTGTCGATATAATCCTGCATGGTTCTCCCTTATCTGAAAAGGCTGGGCGCAGGGCTGGAGATGTTTCTGTCCCCAAGGCTCCCTCGCCTCCAACGCCTGCGGCGATTGTGATCACATGGTCGCTGAAGACTCGCCACCAGCCAACGACCGGCACATCGGTCAGCTTGGTGGAAATCGCGACCGACGCCCATCCATCTCGCTCGGGCGGGGCGGGCAGGCACGTAACCATCCGTGTATCGACCCTCAACCCGTGCCGTGTGAACTTGAGCAGTGCCTCTTTTGCGCTCCAGATCGCCGTAGATAGCGTGTCGTAGCACTCTATCGGCGCGGCACCCAGGAAGGCTAGTTCATCTGCGGTGTAGTAGGCGACGGCAAATCCGCGCCCCCGTGACGCGATTGTTTCGATGTCGGCACCGAGAGCGATTGCCGATTGTAGATTGCGGGCTGTGGACTGGGTACTGGTCATTATTGCACAGAGCGAGCGATCCTCGGAGTGGCTGATGCTAATGCACAGGGCGGATAGCTCTGCGCAGATGTCGCGGTCAGCAAGGGCCAAACCCGCCGGCACAACTCGCGGCGCGCCGTCAAAGTCGTTCACCACCCTGATCGCCGCCAATGGCAGAGACGCACCACGCGCCCCCAAGTGCCGCAGCACCAGCCGCTTGGCCGCAGCGCGACCGAGTAGCCAGTCCTGCTGCCGTTTCTTCGTGTGCAGGCCCTCGTAGCACATGCGCTCTTCTGGGCCAAGCATACGTTGTGGTGTGGGGCAATCGCGGCTCTCGACAGTTAGCCAGTTGATCATCGACCCTCACCCCCGGCCCCTCTCCCTTATGGGGAGAGGGGAGATTTCGCAACAGGACGCATCCGACTCCCCCTCTCCCGCTCAGGGAGAGGGGGCTGGGGGGTGAGGGACTAGATCGTCACCGTCCCCGGCATGGCCACCGTATGGTAGCCCCGCAGCGTCACATAGACCTCCCCGGCCTCGTCACGCACCTGGGCGTCGAAGCCGCCGTCGCTGTCCGGGGTGATCACGGCGAAGAGCGGCGGTTCGCCGGGGATCGGCATCGGCTTGTACACCGACATCGACGTGACCTCAGCGGGCAGGGCCAGCACGCCATCGCGTGCGGCCTGCCAGATCCCGGCGGTCTGGAAGCAGAGTTCGATCAGCAGCGGATCAACGATGGCGGCGGCATTGGGCGGGCTGATCGCGGGCGGACGCTGGATGGACATCACCCCGATGGCGCGGGCGTCATCGAGTAGCACCTTGTCGAGTACCTGGTAGGCCGGGCCGTGGAAGTAGATGCTGTAGATCTCGGGTGCCTCGATGGTGCGGGCCGAGTCGGACAAGGGCCAGAGTTGGGCCAGTTCGGGTGTGGTCAGCGGCGCACGGGTCAGCCGCAGGTCGGCGCTAAAATGCAAAGTGACATGCTCAGGCAGACCGTCTCTCGGCGGCTTGAGGACTGAGCGTAGCTCCGTGTGAGCGAGCAATTCGCCGTTGGCCTGTGGTCGGATAATCGCGCTCAGGTGAAGCGTGCGCGGCTGGTCGCGGTAGAACTTGAACGGGCTAGAGAAGCGGTCGCGGTCGATCTGGGCCACCTGGTAGCCGGGGGCCACCAGGCTGACCAGTTCGGCAAACGCCTCGGTGCCCATCACACCCGGCAGCACCGCCGTGCCGTCGATCTTGTGGTCATAGAGAAACGGTTGGGTGGTCGGATCCTGAGTCGTCTCGGCCTCGATCCCACCGTAAAGGTTGGCCGAGGTCAGCGCGCCGATCATCACCAGGGGCTGCTCACGGGCGGCGAGGGCCTGCGTGACCCGCTCGGGGTCAAGCCCGCCCTGCGGGTCGAGCTCGGCGGTGAGGATGCCGAGTTCGATACCCACCAGGATCTCGCCGCGTGTCCCGCCGGCGGTCAGTTCGCGGCGGATGGTGGGAATGCCCACCTCGGGCGGCAGCATGTCAATCCCGGCGGCGGCCATGATCTTGGGGATGGAGCCACGGGTCGCCATACCGATACCGCCCCAGGCCGTCCAGTCAATGGCGATCCCACGGGTCTCCGGGCGCGTCCGGCGCAGCGAGCTGCTGATCTTGCAGAGCAGATCGTTGGCCGCGCTGTAGTCGGGCTGCCCGCTGTTGCCGAAGCGGCCCGCCACCGAGCTAAAGACCACCGTGGCCCCAATCGGAATACTGTCAGCCGCCTTGAGGATGCTGAAGAAGCCATCGGCCTTGATGTCAAAAACCATGTCGAACTCACGTGGCTCCTTCGAGGGCATGGTCTTGCTGATCTCGATACCGCCCGCGTGCAGCAGTACGTCGATCTTGGCGTGGCGCTCAACCACCTCGGCAATCACAGCGGCCACGGATGGGCCATCAAGCAGGTTGACGCTGCGGTAGTGCGGCGTGCCGCCAGCGGCGGTCACGGCCTCAATCGCTCGCAGGGCCACGTCGGCGCGCTCGATCCCGGCCAGCCGCCGGTCGATCTGCACCGGCGTGGGCCGCTCACCAGCCGCCTTCAGTTCCTCAATCAGACTGAGCTTGAGCGCCTCGCGGTCGTGGCGGAACTGGGCGATCTGCGGGTCGTTCGGATCAGGCGTGGGCGTCAGGTCGAGCAGGTAGAAGACGCCGCCGCTCGCCGTCGCCAAGTCGGCCACAATCGCGCTGGTGATGCCGCCGGCTGCGCCGGTGACAACGAAGACGCTCTCGTGGTTGAGGTTCATACCGGGCTGCCCATCGGCGGCTGGCTGCTCAAGCAGGGTGATGCTGAAGCGCATCCCGTCCTGGTAGCCCACCTCGATCACGCTGGGATCGAAGAGGGTCTCGGCGATCAGAAGGTCGGCGGGCTCCGCTGTCTTCCGACCAAGCTCAAAGTCCACCGTCTTCACGGTGATCTCAATCCGCTCGCGCTTGAACGCCTTAGTAATGCCGGTGACGCCACCGCCCAGGGGTGCGCTTGCGCCCTCGTCGCCGTAGCCGTGCAGACCGCCGAGGCGCGTGGCCGAGACCAGGAAGTTCTCTGGCCCCTTGAACTGGTCGTAGAGTGTGCGTAGGGTCAGGAACAAGCTCTTGACTCGCACGCGGGTAGCCTCGCGGAAGCCCGCCAGGTCAAGGGAGGTCAGTTCAGGCTCCGCATCGAGGGCAACCAGCCAGTAGACGCCCTGGATCGGCCCGTCGGCCATCCAGGCCGTCAGGCGCTCGTTCAGTTCCTCGGTGGTCGGTGGCTCCTCGAAAGTCAGGGTCGTCACGCCGCGCTTCTGGAGCCGACTAACCAGGGACTTACCGATACCGCCGTGATCCATCATCACGATCACCCGGCTACCGGACTCCAGGATTGCGCCGGTGGGCTTGCAGAGGTCGAGTGGCGGGCGCAGCACCGGAGTGGGCACGCGGCGCGGCGCACGATCCGCCTCGGCCACGTCGTAGGCTGCGGCCCTCACCCCCGGCCCCTCTCCCACTGGGAGAGGGGAGATCGGACTCCCTCGCCCAGCGGGAGAGGGCTGGGGAGAGGGCGGAACGGCGACCGCGACCTTCAGTTCAGGGCGAGCCGTGTAGACGAAATTGATCACGTGGCGCAGGGTCGGGTAATCCCGCAGGGCCAGGTTATCGGGGCGCGGAATGTCGAATGCCTCACGCACGGACGAGAAGGTCTCGGCCTGCTTGACCGTGTCCACTCCCAGGTCGGCCTCAAGGTCGAGGTCAAGGTCGAGCATCTCAGTCGGGTAGCCGGTCTTCTCGGCGATGATCGCCAGTACCTTCTCCGTCACCGGGTCGGCTGAGGGCATCACCCCCGGCCCCTCTCCCTCTGGGAGAGGGGAGATCGGACTCCCTTGCCCATCAGGAGAGGGCTGAACGGCGACCGCCACCTTCAGCTCAGGGCGGGCCGTGTAGACGAAGTTGATCACGTGGCGCAGGGTCGGGTAGTCGCGCAGGGCTAGGTTGTCGGGGCGCGGAATGTCGAACGCCTCACGCACGGACGAGAAGGTCTCGGCCTGCTTGACCGTATCTACCCCCAAGTCGGCCTCCAGGTCGAGGTCGAGATCCAGCATCTCGGTCGGGTAGCCGGTCTTCTCGGCGATGATCGCCAGCACCTTCTCCGTCACTGGGTCGGCTGCGGCCCTCACCCCCGGCATCTCTCCCACTGGGAGAGGGGAGATCGGACTCCCTTGCCCATCAGGAGAGGGCGGAACGGCGACCGCCACCTTCAGCTCGGGGCGGGCCGTGTAGACGAAATTGATCACGTGGCGCAGGGTCGGGTAGTCGCGCAGGGCTAGGTTGTCGGGGCGCGGGATGTCGAACGCCTCACGCACGGACGAGAAGGTCTCGGCCTGTTTGACCGTATCCACCCCCAGGTCGGCCTCCAGGTCGAGGTCGAGATCCAGCATCTCAGACGGGTAGCCAGTCTTCTCGGCGATGATCGCCAGCACTTTCTCGGCTACCGGGTCGGCTGCGACCCTCACCCCCGGCCCCTCTCCCACTGGGAGAGGGGAGATCGGACTGTCCACGGGGAGCGGGGAGATCGGACTCCCTCGCTCAGCGGGAGAGGGCTGGGGTGAGGGCTGAACGGCGACCGCCACCTTCAGCTCAGGGCGGGCCGTGAAGACGAAGCCGATCACATGGCGTAGGGTGGGGTAGTCGCGCAGGGCCATGCTGTCGGGGCGCGGGATGTCAAATGCCTCGCGCACGGCCACAAACGTCTCGGCCTGCTTGACCGTATCCACCCCCAGGTCGGCCTCCAGATCCAGATCGACATCCAGCATCTCGGCGGGGTAGCCGGTCTTCTCGGCGATAATCGCCAGCACCTTCGTCGTTACCGGGTCGGATGCGGCCCTCACCCCCGGCCCCTCTCCCTCTGGGAGCGGGGAGATCGGACTCCCTCGCCCATCGGGAGAGGGCTGAACGGCGACCGCCACCTTCAGCTCAGGGCGGGCCGTGAAGACGAAGTTGATCACGTGGCGCAGGGTGGGGTAGTCGCGTAGGGCCATGCTGTCGGGGCGCGGGATGTCAAACGCCTCGCGCACGGCCACAAACGTCTCCGCTTGCTTGACCGTATCCACCCCCAGGTCGGCCTCCAGATCCAGATCGACATCCAGCATCTCAGCGGGGTAGCCGGTCTTCTCGGCGATGATTGCGAGGACTTCCTGCGTGACCCGATCAACCGGCGGGGCGACAGGTGCGGGGACTGGGGC
>Ga0194060_10001331_pt1 | contig 17566 bp, 18 predicted proteins | sample SepL225m_MetaG_FD_163427 | JGI IMG/M metagenome (GOLD analysis project Ga0194060, IMG submission 163427) | Anoxic zone freshwater microbial communities from boreal shield lake in IISD Experimental Lakes Area, Ontario, Canada - Sep2016-L222-5m | ecosystem: Environmental > Aquatic > Freshwater >...
TATATTCAGTTGCTTGATATCAATATGGCGAACCGGGGCGCTCAATAAATCCTCTTTTTTGAATCCAGACGGCATATCTGCTCCTGATACGATTTAAAAAGGAAAAATAAAAAGAGAGTAAGCTTACCATATCACACACTCAAATTACCGGATGCTGCTTCCTTCCGGATCTGACATGGTTGGGTAACGGAGCGTTGTATAGGACTTACTCTCAAATGTATTGGCTTTCGAAATCTCAATCGTTCTGCAGAGAATCGAAAACAAGTTCATGAATATAGTGTATACGGCAGTGAAAACAAAAAACAAACAAAGGCCTTTTATCTTTCTCTCAACTGTTATAACTTCAGGCTCATTGAGCTTTAATAAATGCAAGAACCTCTGCCCGGCAAAAAACAGCAGCGCCGTTGCCACTTGAGGCAGCAATAATCACACCTATGGGAACTCAGAGAATTTTAAGCGGGATGCGCCCCACCGGCAAACTCCATCTCGGACATTATACCGGCGCACTTGAAAACTGGGTTGAGCAGCAAAATCTGCTTGACTTGAATGGCTCAAGGGCTTATGAAACATGCTTTCTCATTGCCGATTATCACAACCTGACCACCTCGCTTGAAACCGGGGATATCTACAATCATTCAATCGATATGCTGATCGACTGGCTGGCGGCAGGAATTGATCCTGAAAAAAGTCCGGTTTTCCGGCAGTCTCAGGTCAAGGAGCATGCAGAGCTTTTTTTGATTTTTGCCATGCTGATTACCTCGTCGCGCCTGGAAAGAAATCCCACATTGAAAGAGCAGATCCGGGTTCTTAATATGGAGTCGCTGACCTATGGTCATCTTGGCTATCCTGTTTTACAGTCTGCAGATATACTTCTCTATAAGGCAAACGTTGTCCCTGTTGGAGAAGACCAGATACCCCATGTGGAGATTACCAGGGAGATCGCCCGCAAATTTAACAATCAGTACACCCACCCGATTCTTGGAGAGGTATTTGCAGAACCAGCTCCAAAAGTCACGAAATTCTCACGCCTTCTAGGCCTTGATGGCAAGGCAAAAATGTCAAAATCTCTTGGTAATACTATTCTGCTCTCTGACTCACCGGAAGAGATCTTGAAAAAAATGCGAACGGCTGTTACTGATACCCTGAAAATCAGAAAGAATGATCCAGGCCATCCGGAGGTGTGTACCGTTTTCAGTTACCATGCAAAATTCACCGCTCCAGAACAGCTCAGATCCATCACTGAAGATTGTCGTGCAGGGAGCCTTGGCTGTGTGGACTGCAAAAAACTGTGCGCTACCAATATTTCTGTCGAGCTGGCCCCTCTGCTTGACCGCCGCCGCTATTATGAACTCCGACTGGATATGGTCACAGAGATTCTGTTTGAGGGAGAGAAAAAGGCAAGAAGTCTGGCCAGCGCCACCATGCAGCAGGTACGAGCTGCAATGAAGCTTGGAGAATCACCATTGACAAACCATACCTGTACCTCTTCATGCTGAACCCGTCGAAAAACGCCTTTATTTTTGACATGGATGGTGTGCTTACCGATAATATGCGCCTCCATGCCGATTCATGGGTTGAACTCTTCAGTGACTTCGGACTTGAGGGACTTGATGCTGAGCGCTATCTCGTTGAAACCGCAGGGATGAAGGGGCATGATGTGCTTCGTTACTTTCTCAATCCCGAGATCAGCGAAACAGAAGCCACAAGACTGACGGAACTCAAGGATTTTCTCTACCGTGTCCGCTCGCGAGACCTCATCACCGCCATTCCAGGACTCAAACCATTTCTTTGTGCCGCTGAAAGTAACAACATCCTCCTTGGGATCGGCAGTGGTGCTTGTGCAAAAAATATCGAGTATGTGCTTGACCTCCTGAAGCTGACTGATATGTTTCATGCTGTTGTTGACCCATCACAGGTTGAGAGGGGTAAACCTCATCCCGATATTTTTTTGCGGGTTGCTGAACTTCTGGAGGTATCTCCTTCATCCTGTATCGTCTTTGAGGATGCTCTTCCCGGGGTTGAAGCCGCACAGCGGGCGAACATGCTTTGCGTTGCCGTAACGACAACCAACAGCGCCGAAACCTTTCGTGGCTTTAACAATGTCGTGGGTATCATCGACGACTTTACGACGCTCTCACCCGGCGATCTCCTTCGAAAATTCTCAAGGGAGAACTTCTGACTCTTTTACTACCAACTTCTATGCTCGAATTTTTTTCTCCTGTCATCCAAAAAGCACTGCTGGCCGCAGGTATTACCACAGAAAAGGCCATCCAGATTGAACAGCCTTCCGACCATAAGTTTGGCGACTTTTCTACCAATATTGCCTTGCTGGCCGCAAAAGAGTGCAGGAAAAACCCGCGTGAACTTGCACATGCTCTCATTCCTTTTCTGCTTTTCCCCCCGGACACTGTTGCTAAAATTGAGGTGGCTGGAGCAGGGTTTATCAACTTTTATCTTTCGCCACTTTTTATCATGCGTTCGGTAGAGCAGGTGCTGCTTGATGGTGATCATTACGGAAAAGGAGAACTCGGCATCGGCAAGAGTGCTCTTGTAGAATATGTCAGTGCTAATCCAACCGGCCCACTGACGATCGGAAGAGGCAGGGGAGGCGTTTTGGGCGACTGTATAGCTAACCTCTTCGAGACACAAGGCTATAAAGTTACTCGAGAGTACTATTTCAATGATGCGGGAAGGCAGATGCAGATTCTTGGTGAATCAGTACGCTTGCGCTATCTCGAACTCTGCGGCAAACAGATTGAGCTCCCTGCAACACACTACCAGGGTGAGTATATCAGGGAGATTGCAGAATCTCTTTATGCGAACAATGGCAAGACACTTGAAGAGAGTGAGGAACTCTCGTTTTTCAAAAAGAGCGCTGAAACATCTATTTTCGATTCTATTCGCCAGACACTACAACGGCTGGGAATTCGCCATGACACCTTTTTCAATGAGCACGCTCTTTACCAGGAAGATGAGGGTGGAATTTCTGCCAATCAAAGGGTTATTGATGCACTGCAAGAAAAAGGATTTATCGATAAGTATGACGGTGCTACCTGGTTTCTTACGACAAAGCTTGGGCAGGAAAAGGATAAAGTTCTTGTGAAATCCTCAGGAGAGCCAAGTTACCGCCTTCCTGATATCGCCTACCATATCACAAAGTTTGAGCGTAGCTTTGATGTTATCGCAAACGTTTTTGGGGCCGATCATATTGATGAATATCCTGATGTGCTTGAAGCTTTGAAAATTCTCGGCTACGACACTGCAAGAATTAAAATCGCCATCAATCAGTTTGTTACCACAACTGTTGATGGAAAAACAGTTAAAATGTCGACAAGAAAAGGGAATGCCGATCTGCTTGACGATTTGATTGATGATGTCGGCGTAGATGCCACTCGACTTTTTTTCATTATGCGTGGCAAGGATTCGCACCTTAATTTTGATGTGGAGCTTGCCAAAAAGCAGTCAAAAGAGAATCCTGTCTTTTATCTGCACTACGCCCATGCCCGAATTTGCAGCCTCTTGCGTTTGGCATTGCAAGAGAGAGCTTTTGACCCTGACTGCAGTGCAGACCATCATCTTCTCCGAAAACTCAGCTCGCAAGCAGAGCTCCAGCTTGGCTTAGCGCTGCTTGATTATCCTCCTATGATTAGAACAAGCCTCCGTCTGCTTGAGCCACAGAAAATGGTTGAGTACCTCCACTCACTGGCAGAACTTTTTCACCGCTTCTATCAGGAGTGTCCTATCCTCAAAGCTGAAACTGATATCTGCACAGCCAGACTTTTACTCTCTTTAGCAACGCGACAGGTCTTGCGCAATGGGTTTAAAATTCTTGGTGTCTCTGCGCCGGATTCAATGTAGCAGAATTGTCATCTGTAAAGCTTTTGTGTGGTGATATACCTGAAAAGTGAAGATGGAAGAACTCTTGAAAAAGATTCTCCCGCCTTTACTCGTCGTCTCACTTCAGTCGACGACACTGGACAGGTAAAATCAATAACCCTGAAGACACTTTGCCCTCTCTGTGGCAGGCCTGAGTCTCTTTTGAAGACCACAACATCACAAAGCTCAGAAAGTCGCTCATGCTCCTTCCATAATGGAAACTTAGTAAAGCTGTCCTCACCGACAAGGAGTGTTACCTTGTCGGATGGATAACGATCATGAATGTGCCTCATAAGATCAACTGTGTACGAAGGCTTTTTTTTTTCAAGCTCCCAACTGCTGACTTCGCTGCAAAATCCGGTTTCGTTCAGCTCTGATGAGAGTAACTCTGCCATTCGTTTTCTGTGATAATCTTCAACCTTTGGGCCCAGCTTGAGGGGATTGTTGGATACCGAAATGATGATCCAGTCAATCTCAAGCAGCTCTCTTGCAAAGAGGCAGAGGGCAAGATGGCCATTATGCGGCGGATCGAAGCTTCCACCAAAAACTGCGATATGCACAACTATGGATGATCAGATTTTTATATTCTGTGCAATTTTATTCTTGATGCTCTGCATCTCTCTCTTCTTTTCAGGGAAACGCTTGAGATACTGGTCGAGTGTCTGGCTGGCATCAAACCACTTTTTCCGCTTGACCAGCACCTCTATCTTCCCCTCAATCCCCTGCTTGAGATAGCTTGTATCGCTGTAACGCTCAATCAGTTCGTCAAAGAAAATGCTGGCAGCCTTCAGCTTTCCCAGCTTGACATACTCTCTGGCGACCATAAGAACATGCTTTGCCAGTTTCTCCCGAAGAGTGGTAATTGCTTTCTCTGAATATCTTAGACTGTCAACCCTTGAAAACCGGGCGGTTGCCGTTTCGTAGTGCTGCTTGTATCCATCATTTTTGGGATTGATTTTCAGTAACTCTCGATAGGTCTCGACATCACTTGCGATTTTTGATGAATCTGCCATTGGATAGAGATCCATATAGAGAGCGAAGTTTTCTATCGCTTTGCGGGTTGGCTGCTGATCCAGTCCTACAGGAGGGGAGAGCTTCTCATAAGATTTTGCAATCATAAACTGTGAGGCTCTGGCATAGGGAGAGGCAGGCATCTGCTGCTGTAAACGGGCAAACATCTCAGTGGCCAGAAGGTACTGACCTGACTGGTAGTATGTCTGCGCAAGAAGATAGAGGACATCATCTTCAAGTGCTGTAGCGCGAGAGGTAAACAACAGCGATTCCAGCCCTAAAGCCGCCTCCTGATAATCCTGTTTGTTATACTGCTTCAACGCCCTTGTATAGCCTTCGCTCACAACAACAGCCGTTGGCAACGGTGGCCTGGAGGAGGAACAGCCGGAACTCATCAGTACCCCCGTGGCCAGGAGCAAGAGTGCTGAACGTGAAAAATATCTTGTAACCGACTTTGACATACATTCGCTCCGTTATCGCTTATAAATTGAATCTGTACTTCATTGCAGAACTGAAAACTTATGATGAGCATGCCACCGATCGAATAAGGCTCAGGAGAGACGAGAACTGCTTTTCCCGGGTTTTTCCTCTATTGCACAACGTCCACAACTTGATATTCCAAAAAGAGTGTAGAGTGGACAAAATCCAAGAGTCGATGTCAGCAATGGTATGATGCCTGCCGCTCCCCACCAGGAGTGCGCGACAACGCCAGCAACAATAACCAGAATTCCTGTGACAATACGGATGATTCTGTCGGTTTTACCAATATTCTTTGGCATAATTTCTAAGAATAATATGAATTAATGATTGGGGGGAAGCCTGACTTCCAACATCGCGAAGTTACAATTTCTTTGCCTGATTAGCAATCAGCCATTCCGTTTTTATCTTGAGACAAGGTGTGATGGAGAAAGATTGCATAGTAATCAGCAGTAACAATGCGGGAGATCTACTCATTGTGGAGCTTAGGGGAGTCGAACCCCTGACCTTCTCATTGCGAACGAGACGCTCTACCAACTGAGCTAAAGCCCCAATATCGACACCTTCTCCAGTGAAGCGGAAAATAAAAAAATAGCCTGCAAAGCAGGCTATTGACTGTCAAGCCATCAAAAACGCACCCACCTCATGCGGTTTCAGCAAGAAGAGTCTCTCGGAGTCTGTAAAGCTGATGGCTGATGGTTCCATCGAAAATAGTGTCGCCTATTTTAACAGAAACACCACCAATAAAATTTTCGTTAAGAGAGAGATGCGCTCTTACTCGCTTCCCGGTATAAGACTCAAGTCTTGCTATGAGTTCTGCCGTCTGCTCATCCGAAAGTGCAACAGCGCTTTTAACCTCTGCATTGACAATCCCCTGCCTTTCATCAAGGAGAGATTGAAACTCGTCAATAATTTCGGGAAGCAGGCCTGCCCGTTTTTTTCGTGCCACGAGCTTTAAAAAAACAAACATCTTGTCGCCAACCGCCCCCTTGAAAACCTCTTCAAGAATTTTAATCTTCTTGTCACCCTTGACAACCGGACTCCGCAACGTGTGAACAAGATCGCGTGAATGATGAAGTACCTCCCTGATCACCTCCAGCTCACCAACAACCTGATCAAGAAAATTTCCCTCCACGGCCGCAGTCAAAAGAGACAAGGCATATCGACGGCTTGCAATTAAACTTGACATCTCGTGCCCTTTTTCAGTTACGTTTAGATGAAAGATCCTGAATCATGCTGTTCACTATTTTTTTCTGCATATCGGCATCAAGCGCTGTTCTGATAATTTTCTCAGCTCCCTTCACAGCAAGGTCAGCAACCTCATTGCGCAGAACATCAAGTGCACGTCGCTTTTCCTGTTCGATAGAATCCATCGCCGCAGCAATCATCTTCTTGGACTCATCCTGTGCTTTTTCTGTAAGCTCAGCACGCAACTTTTCAGCATACTCTTTTCCTTCGCGAATGATCCTGTCAGCATCGGCATCAGCTTTCGAAAGCAACTCTCTGTTTTTACGAAGAATAGCCTCAGATTCCTCTTTCGCCTGGTAAGCACGGTCAATAGATGACTGAATTCCCTTTTCTCTCTCTTCAAGAGCGGAGATAATAGGCCCCCATGCCACTTTTCTTAAAATTACCAACACAATAACAAACGTTACTGCGGTCCAGAAAATAAGCCCGGGATTCGGGGTTAAAAGACTACCCGCAAGAAGCACAACTCCTGACGTAAGCATGAAAAATGGTTCTGTTAACGGTTAATAAGAGCCGATTACCGCCTGATTGAATCTCTGACGGCAACCGGGATATCTTCTGTATTCAGTCGTTGACTGCAAACACTTACTTAAGAGCAAGCAGTACGCAGATAACTTCACCGAAAAGAGCAACACCTTCAATAAGAGCGGCGGCAATAATCATGGTTGTGCGGATATCAGAGGCTGCCTCCGGCTGACGAGCTGTGCCCTCAGTTGCGGATGCGGCAATATTGCCAATACCAAGTCCTGCACCAATAACCGCCAGGCCAGCGCCAAAACCTGCACCTACATAAGCTAAACCTTCCATCGTGTAATTACCTCCGTTTATTTGTTGTATGTTTTTGCTAAAGTATTATTAGCCGTTTGAAACCCAGAAAAAGAAAGAAGAAAATATAATCTATTCCTTGACAATCCGCGCCATAATTTAGTGATGAGCAACGGCGGTATCATGTTCATCATGGCCGCCTTCATGTGCCGTAGCCAACCCGATAAAGAGCGACGTAAGCATCGTAAAGATAAAGGCCTGAAGGAAAGCAACAAAAATTTCAAGCAAGTAGATAAATGTTGCAAAAGGAACTGAAACCACTGCTGCGGCAACATAACTCTTTATAATAAAACTGATAAAGATCAAGCTCAGAATGACAATGTGACCAGCGGCCATATTTGCAAAAAGACGAACCGTCAGAGCAAATGGCTTGGTAAAAAGTCCAATGATCTCAATAGGAACCATGATAATCCAGAGGGCCCAGTGGGTTCCGACAGTAAGGTGCTTGAGAAAACCAACAACTCCATGCGCTCTTACCGAGGCTATCTGGATAACAAAAAAGGAAAAGACCGACAAAGTCAGAGTAACATTGATATCACCAGTGGCGGTAGAGCCATAAGGTATGAGTCCAAAAAGATTACAGAAAAGGATAAACATAAAAACCGTCAGCAGAAAGGGGGTATGCTTCTCGAATCCATGTCCAATATTTGCCTTTGCCACATCAAGACGTATAAACTCAACGAGAGCCTCCATGGTATTTGCCATACCCGAAGGTGCCTGCCGGACACCCATAGCCTTGTATTTACTCCCAACTATCGAAAAGATCAGCACAAGAGCGACTGCCACAATCCAGATCATCACAACACGCTTGGTTATCGAGATATCCAGTCCTCCCAAAAGAGGCACCGACGCAGGTATTGACATCCTGGGAAGCTCAACAGCCCCAAACGGCTCAAAAGCAAACTCGTTACTGTCCATAACGTGATGCATGATCACAGCACCAGGAGTCTCAGCTTCAGCCTCACCAGAATGTTCGCCCGGAACCGCCGGAGCTGTCGCCACGGACTGCTCACCAACCGTCTGCCGCTCTGTGGAGGCGACAGCAACACCGCTGAGATTGAACAGCAGAGGTACAAGAATTGCAAAAACCCTAAAAAAAGCTTTTGGTTGTATGGGATTAGACCGTTTCATGCAGTATTCTTTTTCTGTTTATTTTTCTTTTGATATCCGAGAATTTCAACAATAACATAAATACAGTAAAAAGCAAAAAACGAGAAAACAAAATCATTAACGACTGCAAGTCCATTAAGAATGACAATCGCAATGACCGCCATCATAAGAAGCATTCGTATCGCAAGCCCACCGAACACAACTTTTGTGAACGATGAAGAATCTTTATCAAGAGCATAATCAAAGAGCAAATATCCGGCGATTGTATTTGAAATCACCATCCCCCATGCAAGAAAAAGTGCCCAAAAATCCACCCTCCCTGCCTCAAGCGGGAAATAGAGTACCCCCCATAAAACGATGGATAAGATACACAACTTAATAAAAAATTCAAATAGTGGCTTCATAACAAATGCCTCTTTCTCATGGACAGCCTTATTAACCGCAAAATTCCCTATTTTTTGTTCGCTGCTCTCACCACTTTCATGAGAACAAGCGCCATTCCAACCATACCAACAACCACGCCAGCAAGAAGCAAAAAGGGGGATGTCCCAATTTTGCTGTCAGCCCAGTATCCGATAAACACAAAAAATGCGAACCCCCCGGAGACCTGGAGCCCTAATCCAATATAGTCAGACGAGGCCCGTACAGAATGACCAAAATCCTCGGGAAACCTTTTCTCTCCATTCATGAGCGCACCCGCACCATTTTTTGCTTCTCTCTGATTCCAGTAGCCCGCCAACTCAACGGAAAATGTGAAGCAGTACTTTTTTGAGTCATTACAATCTCTTGCTGAAGATACGACTCCTTCGCCATATATTGAATCTTTTGACGGATATTAATCTCTTCGCTCTCTTTTTGTAAGAGTTATTGCGTCATTGACCTCTTCTTCACAGAGTTCGCAAACAACATCTCTATGCCTTTAGCCAACACATTTTCAGCAGAAACGGCAGCCACCCCTGGTGCCGCAAATGGATATCTTGTCCCTGACTGCTTCAGGAACTCTCCTGGCCTTGTTGCACTGCAAAGCACAAGAAACGGAGGGGTCAGCAAGGGCAGTTACTTTTCACTGAACCTTGGGAAAAATACCGGAGATGTACCGGATTTGGTTCTGAACAACATGCAACTCCTTTGCAATCAACTCAGTATCAATCCAGAGAGAATGGTCTCTTCGGAACAGGTGCATGCCACACGGATTCTCTGCGCTGAAAAGCCGGGCCACTATCAGGGATATGACGCATTCATCACTGATCAGCAGAATCTTTTCCTCTGCGTTTTTACTGCAGATTGTTATCCTGTGCTTATTTACGACCCCCGCCATAGAGCCTCAGGCGCAGCTCACGCAGGCTGGAAAGGCACTGCGGGGATGATAGTCAAAAAAACCATGCAAGCTATGCAGAGGAGATTTGACACAAATCCCGAAGAGTGCCTTGCCTTTATCGGCGCAGGTATTTCAGTTGAAGCTTATGAGGTCGGACACAATGTGGCCTCTGCATTTCCTCCTGATTGCACCAGACGTTTGCATCACTCACTGGAGAATGAAAAATATCAACTGGACCTCAGGATGGCCAACTATCGCCAACTGCTTGATGCCGGAGTACCGGCATCAAGCATAGAGTGCTCTTCTTACTGCACTTTTCGTGACAACAATCTTTTTTTTTCGTTCCGGCGAGATCAGGGAGTCACAGGACGGATGGTCAGCCTCATTGGTGTCGCCAGCTCATAACCCTCTAAGTAAATCTCCTGCCATAGGAGCCATAGAGCTCATGGGCCTGACGAGATATCTCCTCCCGAAAATCAGGGTGCGCAATACTTGCAAGAGCCTCTGCCCTCTGCCTCAAATTTTTGCCATGGAGATTCACTATACCAAACTCGGTAACAACATACTGCACATGCGCTCTTGTCGTGACGACACCAGCGCCGGGCTTGAGTTGGGGCACAATTCTTGACAGGCCATGCTTTGTTGTTGATGGTAGAGCAATAATCGGCTTGCCCCCTTTGGAAAGCGCCGCCCCACGGATAAAGTCCATCTGACCACCAACACCGGAGTAATATTTTTGCCCAATCGAGTCGGCACATACCTGGCCGGACATATCAATCTCAAGAGCACTGTTAATAGCTGTCACTCTCGGATTTCTCCTTATCTCCCGCGTATCGTTGACATAATCTGAAGGGAGCATCTCAACAAGCGGATTATCATCGACAAAATCGTAGAGACGCCTTGTGCCAATAAGGAAACTTGCGACAATAATCTCTCTGTGACTTCGTTTTTTACTGCCGTTGATCACCCCTTTTTCAACAAGATCAACCACGCCATCCGAAAACATCTCAGAGTGAATGCCAAGATCCCTGTGGCCAGAAAGTGCTGCAAGAGTCGCATCAGGAATAGCACCAATACCCATCTGCAAGGTAGCGCCATCCTCAACTATTGATGCGATATGCCGACCAATGCGAGTCTCAACATCTCCCATTTCATGACGAGGTGTCTCAGGAAGAGGATCATCAACCTCTACCATCGCATGAATCTTGCTTGCATGAAGCATCCCCTCGCCATGTGTTCGCGGCATTTGGGGGTTCACCTGTGCAATTACAAGTCTTGCGGATTGCACCGCAGCAAGTGTCGCATCTACAGAGACCCCAAGAGAGCAGTAGCCATGTCGATCAGGTGGCGAGACGTGGACAAGAGCAACATCAAGTGGCAGAATTCTGTTATAAAACAGTGACGGGACATCACTCAAAAAAACAGGGATGGCATCGCCGTCCCCATGTTGTACCGACTGACGGACATTTTTGGCCACGAAAAGCGCATTAAGCCTGAAACTTTCACGATATTCCGGCCTCGCGTATGCCGCCTCCCCTTCGGTGTGGAGACTTACAATTTCAACATTTTTTAACTCGCCAGCCCGTTGGACCATAGCGTCAATCAACCGTTGCGGCGTTGCGGCCGCTGTGTGCAAAAATACTCTGTCACCTGACTTTATTCTTGCTACCGCATCTTCTGCGGAAAGCGTACAATAGTGCATGAACCCCTTTTAATTTCCGTTATTTTTTCGCCGAAGATATGCCGGCGTATCTGACAAACCTTTCTGAATGATATCCTCATGGACTCCACGCCCACCCACAATCGGGGGGGCGTGATCAACGTCCCGTACACTATTTTTCCTCAAACCAACCTCAGATGGATCATGTATTGATAGCTGCCTGCGAATATAAGCCGGAATCCTCAAATCCTCTTCCTGGCGTTCAGGATAGTGAGATACTGGTTTCCTGCCTGTTGTCGGCATCTGTCCCTGCCTCATGCCTGGAACAGCAGCAACAGGATGTCGTACCACAGGTGCCTTGCCCTCATCCCCATCCTTTCGCCTGAAACCGGTCACAATAACCGTCACCCTGATCTCGCCCGACACCTGCGGCTCATCAACGTAACCATTGATAATCTTGGCTTCGCTACCAACCTGTTCCTCAATATAGTTCATGGCATCAGACATGTCTCGCATAGTGACCTGGCCGGTAATATTGACCAGAACGCCTTTTGCGCCTTTGATCGAAACTCCCTCAAGCAGAGGGCTGTTGATCGCATCAGAAGATGCCTTCAGGGCACGTCGTTCACCTGCCGCTGCGGCAGAGCCCATAACAGCATCACCCGCACCCGACATAATGCTCCTGACATCTGCAAAATCGACATTAACATGCCCATGACGGGTAATAATATCAGCGATACCCTTGGCGGCTCTGTAAAGAACATCGTTTGCCATATTAAATGCGTCAGTAGCACTTACCCCCTCCTCGGCAATACTCAAGATCTTCTCATTTTCTACAAGAATGAGAGTATCAATGTACTTTCGCAGCTCCGCAATACCTCCGTCTGCAATCCTCGACTTGACCTGACCCTCAAAATTAAATGGCCTTGTTACCACACCAATGGTGAGTATCCCCATATTCCGGGCAATAGAGGCAATGACAGGCGCAGCACCTGTACCGGTACCCTTGCCCATACCTGCAGCAATAAAAACAAGATCCGCGCCACGGAGCTGGGCAGCAATAATCTCCCGGTCATCCTCAGCCGCCTGCCGGCCTTTAGCCGGATCAGCTCCGGCCCCAAGCCCGCTTGTTGCCTTCTTGCCAATCTGCACCCTGAGCGGCGCCTTTGAATTCAAAAGTGCCTGACGATCCGTATTAAAAACTATATACTCAACACCACTTATTTTCCGATCAATCATATTATTGACGGCATTGCCACCGCAACCACCGACACCAACAATTCTTATCGTAACACCCTTGCCCTGGTCACTGTCAAACAGGCCAGGATCCAGCTCAAATGCCATCGTTCTTCTCCACGTTAAACAGCTTTTCTTGTCTGTCGTTGATCACAGGTTATCCCAAAATTTCTTCATCCGGTCCACAATTTTATTTCCGGCCGGAGAGGACTCTTGTTTCTCTGCTCCCTCCTGTGCTCCAGAGGAAGCCTCCGCAGGAAGAACCTCGGCTGTAGAGGCAAAACTGTGATTTACTGAAAGGTTATTCTGAAAAGCGTGGGCAACAAGACCCATCACCGTTGCATACATTGGATTATTGACAGAGCCCTTGATGCCTCCTGACACACCTTCTGGATAACCGATTCGAACATCAAGCCCCAAAATATCATGAGTAAGATCCTCCGTTCCAGGCAACAGCGAACCGCCACCAGTTATTATTGCACCCGCATTAAGATACTCATAATAACCTGAACGCTTGACTGAATCGCGCACAAGCTCCAGTATCTCCATCATACGTGCCTCAATGATCATCGTCAACGAACTCCTGGGAACCGATTTCTGTGGTCGCCCCTCTATCCCCTCAATAAGGAGCTCTTCATCCTCTCCACTGAGCTTGCCATAAGCGCATCCATATTTTATCTTGAGATCCTCAGCCACTTCATAGAGAGCCCTGACTCCATGTGCAATATCAAGGGTAACATCATTTGCAGCAACCTTGATCACCTCTGAATAACGAATCGCGCCATCAATATAAATCGCCACTTCGGTAGTTCCACCGCCAATATCAATCACCACCACGCCACTTTTTTTCTCCCGCTCCTTCATCACCGCCATACCCGATGCCACTGGCTCAAAGGTAACTGCACTGATCTCCAAACCAGCCTTTTCAACACACTGCCTGATATTGCGAATCTTTGTTCTCAATCCAACGACAATATAGGCACTGCCCCTCATCGTCGTCCCTGCCATTCCTATAGGGTCAAGGAGACCCTCCTGATCATCAACAATAAACTCCTGGGGAATAACATGGATTATTTCATGATCGATATCCAGATAGCGGATATTGGTCTTTGCCTTCTCCAGAAACCTCTTTACATCAGACTCATTGACAATTCCTGTCTGGTTGATACTGATCTCGGAGTTACTGTGAATGCAGTGGACATGAGCACCGGAAATCCCTACATTCACTCCATGAATACGAATGGAGGACTCGCGCTCAGCATCGGCCACTGCCGCCCTTATCGCCGCAACGGTCTTGTTGATATTGACAACTGTCGCCCGCTGAAGACCATCTGAATTGGAACGACCCTTTCCAAGCACATTCAGCTTTCCAAGCTCATCCTTTTCAGCGACCACAACACAAACCTTCGTCGTTCCAATATCAAGACCTACTGCAATATTGCTTTTCAGCATCGTTCTAAACTTCCTTGATTATCACTATCGGGAATGATCTGGGCTCACCTCTGGAGAGACAGGCACTGTGGTAAAAACCCTGCCTGTAAAACGCAGATCCACTGTATCATAAAATCCAAACCCTTTTTTTGAAACAACCTTTTGCCAGAATATCTCAAATTTTTTCAACTTTTCCTTAAAGTTGCCATCATTACCGATAATAAAACGGGTGGGTGAGTTCCCCGCAATACACCAGCTCAAATTGTTCCCTGCAAGGTGCAATTCCTTGATAAGCAACCTGGCATAATCCGCCCCTGAAAGAGCTTCAAGAAACTTTAGTATCAAACCCACATCCCGCTTGTCAAGCTGCTGCAAACCATTTTTTACTATTTTTACATGGCTTATTCCAGCAATTGAAAAGAGATCCGGGTAACGATCAGCAACCTCTTGCCGCCACGGAAGAAGAAACCCTTCACGATCGAGAACCATCGTCGAGTTGCCAAGAACCGCAAGTGCAACTGGCTCCCTCTCAGACACTTTTATCCGCAACACCCCGTTCAGCTCCTTGGTGACCACTGCGCTCTGGAGATAGGGATGCACCATAACCCTCTGCCGCAGCTCATCGGAATCAATCTCCTGAAAATTTAGCCCTTTATAATCGGATAACCGTGACATCAGCTCCTGCTCAGGAATAATTGACTCTCCATCAACAACAAATCCCCGCACAATCACCTCTTTTTTCCAGTGTGATGCAGATGAGGCAAGCACTGCTAAAGCAGCAAGAACGCTCAGCAACATAATGAGCAGCAGCAATTTGCTGCCACCAGAGCCCGGTACAGGGGTAATCGGTGACTCCCCGGATTCCGGCTCCGTCAGATCATCTGAATACTCTCTCTGTTCGGAATCAGACATAGAAATATTTTTGTTCTTTCATGACACAACTCCCGTCCATTGCTCCTTGAAAGATCATCAGAGAGCATTGCAACATCCTGCAACTCGCGATGCGAGACGGGTTATATCTCCTGCCCCCATAAAGAGCAGCATATTCCCGTTCACCGCCTGCTCCATAACAAGAGCAAACAGAGCCTCACGATCAGCAAGAAACTCTACATGCTTGCCTCCCGCCTTGCGGACGGATGCCGCAACCAAATCACCTCCAACACCAGGATAGTCCTCAGCCTTTTCCCGTGCCGGATAGATATCTGCCACATAGACAACATCCGCCCTTGAGAGAGCCCATCCATATTCATCAGCAAACTCTCTGGTACGGGAAAAGAGATGCGGCTGAAATATTGCGATGACCTTCGACTTCACCCAGCCGCTTTTTGCGGCCCTGACCGTTGCCTTCACCTCTGAAGGGTGGTGAGCGTAATCATCCACAACCATAAGACCGGAGCCGTTATCGTATTTCACCTGGAAGCGCCTTCTCATGCCACTGTACTGGCCAAGACCCGCAATCAGCTTTACGGGCATGATTCCCAGCTCCAGACCTGCTGAAAAGGCCGCCAGGGCATTAAGAACATTGTGCCGTCCAGGAACATTGATACAGACCTCCCGATATTCAGCTCCAAAAGCGTTCACCGTGAACATGGTGCGCTCTTTTTCAAGAACAATGTCGGAAGCAATAACATCGGCAGGCTCATCAATACCAAAAGTGGTATAGAGACGGTTCATTGAAGGAATAATCTTTCTGATCTCCGGCCAGTCAACACAGCAGATAACCCGCCCATAAAAAGGCACCTTGTTGGCAAAGGCAATAAAGGCCTTTTTCAGCTCCTCCAGAGTTCCGTATGTGTCCATGTGCTCCGACTCAAGACTGTTCACGATGGCAATTGTCGGGGTAAGTTTCAGAAATGCACGGTCATACTCGTCAGCCTCAATAACCATATATTTCCCCTCACCAACCACCGTGCTCCCCTTCAGATAATCAGATATGCCTCCAATCATGACTGTCGGCAACTCTCCCGATTCGATCAGCATCGTGGCAATCATGGCGGTGGTCGTTGTCTTGCCATGTGTCCCTGAAATACATATTCCGTACTTATAGCGCATCAGCTCACCAAGCATCTCATCTCGCTTGATGACCGGAATACCAGCGATTCGGGCAGCAATGATCTCAATGTTCTCCTCTGCCCGAATCGCTGAGGAGTAGACAACCACATCACACGAAGTGACCTGTTCTGCCCGATGTCCTTTATAGATGAGAGCACCCAGCTCGGCAAGTTTATCGGTCACTTCACCCGTCGAAAGATCAGAACCGGTCACGCCAAAATCTGATTTAAGGAGCAATTCCGCTATAGCGCTCATCCCCGCGCCACCAATGCCAACGATATGAACACTTTTTGTTCTTCCCAGTTCCATGGATTCGACTCCTTAATGTTGTTTAGCAAGAGCAATAATGCGCAGCGCAAGCTGACTGGCCGCATCGGGATATGCCAGTTTTCGTGCAGCTTCTCCCATCTCCTTCAATTTTTCGGGATTATTTAATAAACCAAGAATATTTTCAAGCGATTCTGCCTCTCCAAGAGCATCATCCTCAATCACCGTGGCGGCCCCGGCCATCACCAGCGACCTTGCATTATGACGCTGATGGTCTCCTGTCGCATAAGGGTAAGGCACAAGGAGAGTGGGCTTGCCAAGATTTGTCACTTCGGCAAGAGAGGAGGCCCCTGCCCGGCAGAGCACAAGGTCGGCGGCACTGTAGGCGGCACCCATCTCTTCAATATACGCTCCGAGCCAGAGATAAGGGGAGGGAGAGAGCTCTCCCTTGATCCGCTCATAATCGAGCGCACCGGTCTGCCAGACAAGATTACATGAGGCAAGAATCTCCTGACAATGTTGCAGTAGAGCGTTATTGATGGCACGCGCTCCCCGACTCCCGCCAAACACAAGAAGAGTAGGACGCGCTTCGTGCAGGCCAAATCGTGCTCTTGCAACTGAAACTTCTTCAACTTCAAACAAACGCGCTGGATTTCCGGAGACAAAAACCCTGCTGGATTTTGGAAGAAACCGTCGGGCATCTTCAAATGAGAGATGTACCTCACTGGCCAGTATGGCAAGCAGTTTCGTTGTGATGCCGGGAAAAGCATTCTGCTCCTGAATAAGGCTTTTTTTCCGCATGATTTGGGCTGCAAGCAGAAGTGGAGCACTGACAAAACCGCCTGTACCGACGACAACATCAGGAGACTCCCGATGAACAAGAACAATGGCACGGCCAAGAGCTACCACAAAATCAAGAAGCACCCCCAGGTTTGCAACCATGTCAGCCAGTGACCGCCCTCTTTTCAGTCCTCTCACTGGAAGAAGAGAGAGCTTGTAACCAAGTCTGGGAAGTTCAGTCGCTTCAATCCCGCTGCTTGTCCCGACAAATGAGA
>Ga0194060_10001332_pt1 | contig 17564 bp, 10 predicted proteins | sample SepL225m_MetaG_FD_163427 | JGI IMG/M metagenome (GOLD analysis project Ga0194060, IMG submission 163427) | Anoxic zone freshwater microbial communities from boreal shield lake in IISD Experimental Lakes Area, Ontario, Canada - Sep2016-L222-5m | ecosystem: Environmental > Aquatic > Freshwater >...
TGGTAGCCAGATTATTTCCTGTATTTGCCATCTCGGCTCCGCAGGCGCTTAACCTGGTAGGATATGTAGGTGCTTTTTCAGCATTCATTGCTGCCATCATCGCCTGCACACAAACAGATATCAAACGCGTACTGGCTTTTTCTACCATGTCGCAGATCGGTTTTATGATGTTCGCCCTCGGCGTATCAGGAACTGGCGGCGAAAATGGTTTGGGTTATACCGCTTCCATGTTCCATCTCTTTACACATGCTATGTTTAAAGCGTTGTTGTTCCTGGGTGCCGGTGCCGTGATCCATTTTATTCATAGCAATGATATGAAAGACATGGGCGGACTAAGAAAATATTTGCCCATTACCCATATAAGTTTTCTGATCGCTTGTCTGGCAATTGCCGGCGTTCCGCCATTTGCCGGTTTCTTCAGTAAAGAAGAAATTCTGTTGGCAGCCTATCAGCACAATATGGCCATCTATTATGTTGCACTAGTTACTTCAGGCCTCACTGCATTTTATATGTTCCGTCTTTATTTCAGTATTTTCTGGAATAAAGAAGCCAATATTCATGAACCACATCATGGAGAAGGCGGATTCGCTATGATGTTGCCCCTGGTACTGCTTGCTGTAGGAGCTGCCGGTGCTGGTTTTATTCCCTTCGGAAAATTTGTAAGTTCCGACGGTGCTGCATTGGAAAGCGAATTTCATCTGCAGTTCTCTATTGCACCGGTTGTATTAGGACTGATCGGAATATTCACCGCCATGTGGTTGTATAAAAAGCAAAATGACAAACCCGACAGGATCGCTGCGGCATTAAGCGGATTGTACAAAGCGGCGTATCATAAATTTTATATCGACGAGTTATACATATTTATAACCAAGAAAATAATTTTTAACTTGATCGGAAGACCAGCTGCCTGGTTCGATAAAAATGTGGTGGATGGAATGGTGAACCTGACTGGCAATACAACCACGGCTATTTCTGAAAGGATCAAAGGATTGCAGTCGGGCAAGGTACAGCAATATGCCATGTACTTTATGGCCGGTGTGATCGGAATAGCGGTACTGTTTATTTATATATGGAAATGATATATCAACCTGTAGAAATATTTTAATGAACCTGATTGTACTTTTACTGATTCCTTTAATTACCGCGGTGGCAGTGCTGCTCATGCGCAATGCCAACCAGGTACGCTGGACTGCCCTGGCAGGCGCTTCCATTCAGTTCGTGGCGGCATTTGCCTTGCTCTATTTCTTCAATAAGGAACGTGCGGCAGGCAATACCCTGCAAATGTTATTTGAACAGCAGTATATATGGTTCCCTTCCTGGCATATAAGTTTTCATATTGGGGTAGATGGAATTTCTGTGGCCATGATCCTGCTTACCGCATTTGTGGTGATCGCGGGTGTATTGGTTTCATGGAATGTAACTAAGCTGACCAAAGAATTTTATTTCCAGCTCATCTTATTGAGCTTTGGTGCTTATGGTTTCTTTATTTCACTCGATCTGTTCATCCTGTTCTTCTTTTTAGAAATTGCAGTGATCCCAAAATACCTGTTGATCGGTATCTGGGGAAGCGGTAAAAAAGAATACAGTGCCAATAAACTTGCCTTGATGTTGATGGGTGGTTCGGCACTGGTATTGGTTGGTTTGCTCGGACTCTATTTCAATACGCCCGAACGCACATTCGACCTGATCAAATTATCAGAGATACAGATCTCTTATGAAGCACAGATGATCTGCTTCCCATTATTATTTGTAGGCTTCGGTGTATTCACTGCCTTATTTCCTTTTCATACCTGGGTACCCGACGGGCATTCATCTGCACCAACTGCGGGTTCTATGTTCCTGGCCGGCATCTCTATGAAACTTGGGGGCTATGGTTGCTTACGGGTAGCTACTTACCTGATGCCGCATGGTGCAAAAGAATATGCCGACATCATCATCGTGTTATCATCCATTGCAATTTTATACGGAGCCTTCGCTACCATGATGCAGAAGGATCTAAAATATATCAACGCTTATTCATCAGTGAGCCATTGCGGATTTGTGTTGTTGGGTATTGCCATGCTCACTAAAACATCCATGACCGGTGCCGTAATGCAAATGGTATCGCATGGTTTGATGACGGCCCTTTTCTTCGCCGTGATCGGCATGATGTACGAACGTACGCATACCAGACAGGTAAATGAAATGGGAGGGTTGCTAAAGACCATGCCATTCATTAGTACGGTGTTCTTCATCGTAGGACTCTGTTCATTGGGCTTACCCGGACTCAGTGGATTTGTTGCAGAAATGACCATCTTCATGGGATCATGGGAACATACCGATATTTTTCATCGCTTAGCCACCATCGCTGCTTGCTTGTCGATCGTGGTCACCGCCGTGTATATACTAAGAGCCGTGGGCCGTGTAGCCATGGGTCCTATTAAAGATAGTTTTAAAGATTTACCCGATGCCAGATGGAATGAAAAACTGGCAGCAGTGATCCTGATCCTGGGTATCGTAGCCATTGGTACAGCACCTTTCTGGCTCAATGACCTGATCAGTCCTGCAACAGAATTGATCAAACAAAAAATAATGCTGGCACAATAAATAATGCTTGAATGAATGAGTACTTGACGATAATGAAAAGTGAACTGGTGTTAACCGCCATCCTATTCCTGTTGTTGTTTGTAAAACTAGGCAGCCGGTGGAAGAATGAATCTACCCTGCTCATGATCCAATTGCTGTTGTTATTGAATTTCTTGTCGGGATTCTTTTTCAACCAGAACGGATCTTTATTTGGGGGCATGTTCCATACCAGCGCATTGATCGTGTTTCAAAAAAATATCCTCAGTCTGGCAGTGTATTTGATCTCTCTGTTATTTGCCGACTGGCTGAAGAAACACGAACACCTCACCGAATTTTTTATACTCATGCTCTCAGCCTTGCTGGGCATGTTCTTCCTATTGTCGAGCGGCAACCTGCTGATGTTCTTCCTGTCATTGGAACTGGCAACCATACCCGTGGCAGCCATGGCTAATTTCGATCTGGATAAAAAGATCTCTTCAGAATCTGCCATGAAAATGATCTTGTCATCGGCATTCTCTTCCGGTATTCTGTTGTTTGGTATTTCTCTGATATACGGTGCCACCGGTACCATCAGCTTTGCTGAATTGCCAGCACTATTGAATGGTTCACCATTGCAGATACTGGCATTCGTATTCCTGTTCACTGCATTTGCTTTTAAATTATCGATCGTGCCTTTCCATTTCTGGACGGCAGATGTGTATGAAGGCGCTCCCATGGCCACAACGGCTTTTCTGTCGGTGGTATCAAAAGGTTCCGTAGCATTTATTTTCATCAGTACTTTATATACTGTGTTTAAACCCATGGATGCCATTTGGTACAATATGCTGATGATCTTGTCGATCGCCACCATGATCATGGGTAATTTATTTGCGTTAAGACAACAAAGTATTAAACGATTCCTTGCCTTTTCTTCCATTGCACAGGTAGGTTTTATTTTAGTGGGCATCAGCAGCAATTCACCCGAAGGACTGAGTTCGGTGATCTACTTTGTATTGATCTATGTATTCTCTAATCTTGCCGCATTTGGTGTGGCTGCAGTTATTTCTTCCCGCACAGGCAAAGAAAGGATCGATGATTATAAAGGTTTATATCAAACCAATCCATTCCTATGCTGGGTGATGGCCTTGGCATTGTTTTCATTGGCGGGCATTCCTCCAACTGCCGGATTCTTTGGTAAATTATTCCTGCTTACCGCAGGTGCCTCCAGGGCCAACTACCTGTTCATTGGTATCGCGGCTTTGAATATGATCGTGTCGTTGTATTATTATCTGCGCGTGATCAGGTCAATGTTCATGGAAAAGAATGAAACACCGATAGGAAAGATAAAGCCGGATATGTCAACCACACTCGGACTGATCATTTGCTCAGTAGGTGTTGTATTGGTTGGTTTACTGAGCTGGATCTACGATTATATAGTTAAACTGGTTTAATGGTTACTGAACGATAATAACAGCAACGAATAAACGATAAACGGAACTAAATGGCCATCAATAAGAACCACGAATTTGAAGAACTGAACGGCGTAAAATGCGGGATCGTTGAAAAGAACGTTTCTGCTTCACGCGTTGAATTCATCAGGCAATTGCTGGAATTCAATAAATATGAAGTGGTAGTGGTTCCTTCTCCTGCACCCAAGGCCGCAGCACCTGCCGCAGCGCCAGCAGCCGATGCGGCAGTTCCTGCACCGCCGCCACCACCATCAGCACCGGTACCCGAAACTTTTACGATTGGCGTTTCAGATTATACCTTCAATACCATCAATGCTATTTTTGGGCGATTGCTGCATACACCCGACGGACATGTAGTTACCCTGGCCTACTGGCAACAACAAGAGCCGGTTTCATTGGATGCTATTCCCTACTACGAAGACCTGCATTAAGTTGAACTGATGAATAGGATATACTCAGCTGTAATTTTTTTATTGTTCTGCTCAGGGCTAATGGCTCAAATTCCTAAACCATCTACAGGAACCATCCGGCGTTTTGAAAATTTTTCTTCCCGTTACGTGAAGCCAAGAACGATTGATGTATGGCTTCCCGATGGATATACACCCACAAAAAAATATGCCGTTTTGTATATGCAGGATGGCGGAAGTTTATTTGATTCTTCCATCGTATGGAACCACCAGGAATGGGGCGTTGATGAACTGTTGGGAAAATTGCAACAAGAAAAACGCATCCTGCCCTGTATCGTGGTGGGCATCTGGAATACGGGGATCACGCGGCATAACGAATACCTGCCGCAAAAGCCATTTGAAACCTTATCGCCAGCAGAAAAAGATACCGTGGTCAAGGCCAAACGCATCAGCGGCCAAGCTGTTTTTCAGGAGTACAAAATTTATTCGGATGATTACTTACGTTTTCTGACCCAGGATTTGAAACCTTTCATCGACAGCAGTTTTTCCACACTGCCCGACCGGTCGCATACTTTCATTGCGGGATCCAGTATGGGTGGACTGATCTCACTGTATGCGATCTGCGAGTATCCGCAACTGTTTGGTGGAGCCGCCTGCCTGTCTACCCACTGGACGGGCATCTTTCAAATAGAACACAATCCATTTCCAGCAGCGATGCTGCGATACCTTTCGCAACGCCTTCCTGATCCTGCAAAACATAGAATTTATATGGATCATGGTACAGCCACCATCGACAGCTTATATACCAACTATCAGCCTCAAGCCGATCAATGGATGAAACGAAATGGGTATACGAGTAGAAACTGGATGACAAAAGTTTATCCAGGTGCCGATCATTCAGAAAGATCATGGAATAAACGACTCGATATCCCTATACTTTTTTTATTGGGAAGGAAATAAAAATGACTGATCAGTTATTTCTGATTCTCCAGAATTTTAATATAGTTAGCCCTTTCATACGCGGTTGGATCCGAAATATGTGCCTGACTCATTACCCCTTTGAACGATAGGATATTTTCAAATTCACGGGTATGCATCCAGCTTTCCAGTTCACGATTCATGGTTTTGATATACCCAATGCCATTCTTGTACAAGGCAGAGGCGGTCATCGCCACGTCGGCACCGGCCAACAGGTATTTGATCACTTCAATGGAACTTTGTACACCGGTAGTAGCTGCCAACGATACGGGAACCCTGCCGTATAAAAGCGCGATCCACAGTAAGGGAAGTTTTATTTCACTGGCTTCACTGTATTCGAGATTGTGTAGCAGGGAAAGATTATTGATGTCAAAATCGGGTTGATAAAAACGATTGAACAACACCAGGGCATTAGCACCATATTCTTGCATCCTTTTAGCCATATTGCCCATGGCACTGAAATAAGGATTCAGCTTAACAGCGATCGGAATTTTTACAGTATTCTTGATCTCATCAATGATGTTCAGATAACGATGCTCCACTGCTGATGTAGACAGATTTATATCCCCGGGAATAAAAAAGATATTGATCTCCAATCCGTCGGCACCGGCCTGTTCCATTTGCCGTGCATAACTGATCCAGCCTTCATTCGTGATGCCATTCAAACTGGCAATGATGGGGATCTTCACACGTTCCTTGGCTTTGCGGATATTCTCGAGGTACTGTCCCGATCCTTTATGATATTGTTCCAGACTGGGAAAAAAATCAGTGGCTTCAGCAAAAATATTGCTGGTACTGCTCACGATGCTTTCGTACTGCGCGGCTTCTTTTTTCAATTGTTCCTCGAAGAGCGAGAACAACACAACAGCCCCGGCACCGGCCTCTTCCATCTGTACAATATTACTCACCTCTTCCGATAAGGTACAGGCAGAAACCACCACCGGTGAATTCAGTTTTAATCCCATGTAATTTGTACGTATGTCCATAAACAGTTTTTTTATGTTAAATAAATACCTCCATGCTCTTATATATGATCAGTGCCTTTTTGCTGATTAAATGCAAAATACAATTTCTGAATCAACAAGGATATCCTTTTTAAACAATGGGCACAAAATCACTGGCTGATTTGGTAGCCAGTTCTTCATAGTTCTTCCAGCGCAGGTTTACCATTTCCTGAGCCAATATCATCAGTTCCTCTGCATGCTTCGGATTTGATTGCGTAAGCACTTTATAACGTAGCTCCTTATACGCAAATTCCTTCAGCGGCAACACCGGCCTTGTTGAATCCAATATGAAAGGATTTTGTTTTTTCTTTCTCAGTACCGGATTGTACCGCATCAGTGGCCAGTATCCGCTGGCAACAGCATTGTTCTGCTGGGTCAGTCCGTTTTTCAGGTCGTACCCATGCGCAATACAATGGCTATAGGCCAGGATGAGGGATGGTCCGTCATAAGCTTCTGCTTCCCTCATGGCCAACATGGTTTGTTGCGGGTTAGCGCCAAAGGCGATACGGGCAACATACACATTTCCGTAAGATACGGCCTGCATGGCCAGATCCTTTTTACCACCTTGTTTGCCGGCAGAGGCAAATTTAGCCGAAGCGCCAGTTGGGGTGGATTTAGAACTTTGTCCGCCGGTATTGCTATACACTTCAGTATCCAATACCAAAATATTGATATTCTTTCCACTGGCCAGCGCATGGTCTAATCCACCATATCCGATATCATAGGCCCATCCATCGCCGCCGATCAGCCATACGCTGCGGTGTACCAGCTGTTCGCAGATCGACAGCAGGTGCTTGGCAACAGGATCGCTCATGGCTTCCAGTTTGCCTTTTAATTCGTTTACGCGTTTACGTTGTTCGGCTATATCCGATTCCTGTAATTGCGATGATTGGATGATGGAATTTACAAATTCTTCACCCAGTTGCGGCGCCAGTTCGGTGAGCAAGCGGGTAGCCATGGCCAACTGATGGTCGGCCGTCATGCGCATACCCAATCCGAATTCGGCATTGTCTTCAAACAGTGAATTGGACCAGGCCGGACCCTGACCATCTTTATTCATGGTCCAGGGGGTAGTGGGTAAATTACCACCATAAATAGAAGAACATCCGGTGGCATTAGCGATCAAGAGGCGGTCGCCAAATAATTGCGATAATAATTTTAAGTAGGGCGTTTCACCACAACCTGCACAGGCACCCGAAAATTCGAACAGGGGCTCCATGAATTGTGCTCCATGTACGGTAGAGAAATTGATCTCCGACCGGTTATTCCAGGGCAGGTCTTCAAAGAACCGGATATAATCTTTTGCTTTTTCAATGATCGGTTCTTTTTCTGCCATATTGATGGCCTTTAATGAACGGTTGGTTGGATGAGTGGCCGGACAAACTTCCACACAAAGATTACATCCGGTACAATCCTCCGCATATACCTGTAAAGTGTATTTGGTTTCGGGGAAGCCTCGTGAATTGATGGGGGCCGACTGGAATCCATCCGGTGCTTTTTTCAGAAAATCTTCATGATAGAATTTTGCACGGATCACGCTATGCGGACAAACATACGCACAGTTACCACACTGGATACAGCTATCGGGTTCCCATACCGGTACCAGGTCGGCAATATTTCTTTTCTCCCATTTGGTGGTGCCGCTGGGATAAGTACCATCCACCGACATTTTACTCACGGGTAGTTCATCGCCATGTCCCGACATCATCATCGCAGTTACTTCCTGCACAAATTCAGGAGCATCGCTTGAAACCACAGAAAGCATGGTCGACTGCGAACTGGCAGTATCCGGTACCGGTACCTGATGCAAATGTTCCAGGGTGGCATCTACCGCTTTAAAGTTCTGTTCTACAATGGCCTGTCCTTTTTTAGAATAGGTTTTTTCAATGGCATATTTGATCTGCGCGATCGCTTCCTCTTTCGGCAATACACCACTCAATGCAAAAAAGCAGGTCTGCATAATGGTATTGATCCTGCCATTCATGCCGGTATCCCTTGCCACGGTGGTGGCATCAATAATGTAGAAAGAAAGTTTTTTTGAGATGATCTCTTCTTGTACAAATCCGGGCAATTGTGCCCATACCAATTCTTTGGGGTACGGACTATTGAGCAGGAAGGTGCCACCGGGTTTGATAAAATTCAGCATCTCTACTTTTTCAGTAAAGTTGAACTGGTGGCAGGCAATAAAATCAGCACGGGTGATCAGGTAAGGTGCACGAACCGGATCGGGACCAAAACGCAAATGCGATACAGTACGGGCTCCGGATTTTTTTGAATCGTAAACAAAATATCCTTGTGCAAACAGATCGGTATTTTCACCAATGATCTTGATGCTGTTCTTATTGGCACCAACGGTACCATCGGCACCTAAGCCGAAAAATAATGCTTGTCTCCATTTTGATTCATCCAACGTAAATGATTCATCATAGCTCAAACTGGTATGCGTAACATCATCGTTGATACCAATGGTGAAATGATTTTTTGGTTTTTCATTCTTGGGGTCACTGTCTTTCAGCAATTCATCATACACGGCCTTTACCATGGCCGGTGTAAATTCTTTGGATGAAAGTCCGTACCTGCCCCCGATCACATTGGGCATTTTTGTGAACTTCTCATCCTGTAATCCTTCTACCAGGGCCGCCAATACATCTTGGTACAGCGGTTCGCCTGTAGCGCCGGATTCTTTGGTGCGATCCAGCACGGCAATGGATTTAACTGTTTTTGGCAGGGCGTTTAAAAAATGAGCCGTTGAGAATGGACGGTATAAACGTACAATAACAACACCTGTTTTGCCGCCTGCTTTATTTAATGCTTTTACTGTTTCTTCAACAGTCTCTCCACCCGAACCCATGATCACAGTTACTTGTTTTGCATCGGGCGCACCATAATAATCGAACAGATTATATTTTCTGCCGGTCATATGTGCAAACTCATCCATGGCATCTTGTACAATACCGGGGGTATTGTCGTAATACTGATTCACGGTTTCACGGCCCTGAAAATATACATCGGGGTTTTGTGCTGTACCCCGAATAAAAGGATGATCGGGATTCAAGGCTCTTTTGCGATGAGCGAAAATGAACTCATCGGGTATCATTTGTTTGATCTGTTCATCCGAAAGCAATTCTAATTTATTCACTTCATGAGAAGTACGGAATCCATCAAAGAAATGCATGAAGGGGATCCGTGAACGGAGTGTGGCTGCATGTGATATCAATGCAAGATCATGTGCTTCCTGCACGCTGGCCGAACCCAGTATGGCGAAGCCGGTGGTTCTGGCCGCCATCACATCCTGATGATCACCAAAAATAGAAAGCCCTTGTGCAGCCAGCGAACGCGCGGCAATATGAAATACAGTAGCGGTCAATTCACCCGCGATCTTATACATATTGGGCAACATCAACATCAATCCCTGCGAAGCAGTGAAGGTGGTCGTGAGTGCGCCAGTTTGTAATGCTCCATGCACGGTACCGGCGGCTCCGCCTTCACTCTGCATTTCAATTACATCGGGTACACTGCCCCAAATATTCTTGATGCCCTTGGCACTCCACTCATCAGCCAGTTCGGCCATGGTAGAGGAAGGCGTAATGGGGTAAATGGCGCAAACTTCATTCACACGATAGGCTACATACGCAGCAGCTTCATTGCCATCAATGGTGGCAACCAGTTTATTTTTAACGGGCATCTGTAATCGCTTTAACGGGTTCAGGAATCATTTCAATAGCATGGCATGGGCACTGTTCATAACAAACGGCACATCCGGTACAGGCATCATAATTGAATCGGTAACGTTTGCCGGGTCCTAATTTAATAATGGCATCTTCCGGACAAGCACCAAAGCATCCATCGCATTCAAAACAGTTACCACAACTGAGACAGCGCTGTGCTTCATAGCGTGCTTCTTTTTCCGGTAAACCAGCGATCACTTCATCAAAACTTTTGATGGCTACTTGAGGAACCAGTTTATCCTGTTCTTTTTTAGGGGCTTCTGTTTTATACCACATATGCAGTTTACGATATCCTGCAGTGGGGTGCTTATCAGCTTTCTGAAAAGGTTGTTGATTGAGGTATAGGTTGATGAACTTGGCCGCTTTCTTTCCATGTCCGATAGAGATGGTGGCACTTCTTTCTCCGGCAATGATATCGCCGCCAGCAAAAATACCGGGATAGCCGGTCATGCGTTCAGTATTCAGTACCGGTGTTCCATCTTCTTTGAAACTGATCTCTTCAAGGCTTCTTAAAAAAGCAGTGTCTCCTTCCTGGCCCAATGCCAATATCATAGAATCTACCGGTATCGTTTCAAATTCACCGGTGCCTACGGCTTTGCTTTTTTCTACTTTCATCACCTCGGCCGTGCACACATTTTTTTCTATTGATTTTATGCTGCGCAGGAAATGAATATTCACCCCTTCTGCAATGGCATCATCGGCTTCAAAATCATATGCCGGCATTAACTTTCTATCGCCGGGATAAAGGATGGTGGCTTCCAGTCCGAGCCTTTTCACAACCCTTGAAAGATACATGGCCAGCTTACCGCCACCATAGATCAGTACTTTTTTTCCGATCGCAGGCTTAGATCCGGCATTCACTTCCTGTAAAAAATAAAATGCATCCAATACCGGGAAACCGGCATCGGCAACAAAAGGTTCTTTCTTGCTGATATGCGCACCAATACCCAGGAACACCGCATCAAAATTTCCGGCTTCCTTCTCGGCCAGTATATCAGTTACTTTATGGTTCAATCGAATGGTAACACCTATTGATTTTACCCTGTTGATCTCTGCTTCCAGGATCGGCCTGGGCAAACGGTATGCCGGTACGCCAAAATGAAGCAATCCTCCGGGCGCATCGCTGGCTTCCACAATTTCTACGGTATGACCCATCAATGCCAAGTGCCATGCGGCAGACAAACCCGCCGGTCCGGCACCCACTACCAATACGCGTTTACCCGTAGGAGTTATATCCAGCCGGGGCTGCCAGTTCTCTTCGATCGCCTTGTCGCCGATATACCGTTCCACCGCATGAATGCTAACCGTTGTATCGATATGATTTCGGTTGCATCCGGTTTCACAGGGGCGTACACAAACCCTGCCCATGATGGCGGGGAAAGGACAATCGCGTATGATCTCCTGAAAGGCTTCAAAATAATTGCCGGCTTGGGCAAAGGAAAGCCAGGCCTGGATATTTTCTCCGGCCGGACAAGCACTGTTGCAAGGGGGCATGAAATCTACGTATAACGGCCGGCGCTTTCTAAGCGGACCTGTTCCTTCGGGATGACCAGTGAGGTCTGCCGGTTTAGTGATGTCTATGTATGACATTAGTATAAATTAGTAAATAAATCAGTGAACTAAATTAACTGGAATCAATAAATTTCAGATTGATTTACTTCAGCCAGGGGGCTGATATATATCATGAAAAAAGGGAGGGGAAATTCGGGGAGAGATACTTTACAACCATGAAATTCAGTGATTTAACTTTCAGATACCTATTTATTTTTTGAATTATATAAAAATCAGATCTGCTGGGGCATAAAAAAATCTCTATGGAACAAAATCCATAGAGATCGGTGGGTATCTTCACCAGCAAGAGGCTGGAATTATTGAGTTTATCAGGCGGTATGACTGATGACCAGATTTTTCACATCGGCCAGCGCAATTCTTTCCTGCACCATCGTATCGCGGTAACGGATGGTTACGGTTTGGTCTTCCTTGGTCTGGTGATCAATGGTGATACAGAAAGGGGTACCAATAGCATCCATTCTTCTGTAACGTTTTCCGATGGCATCTTTTTCTTCATAAAAACAATGGAAGGCCTGTTTGCACTCGTTCATCAGTTCCCGGGCAATTTCAGGAAGTCCGTCTTTTTTTACCAGGGGCAGGATGGCCAGTTTTACCGGAGCGATCTTTGCCGGAATGCGCAATACTACACGGCTGTCTTCGGTTCCATCTTCTTTATTCCATTTCTCTTCGGCATAGGCATTGCTCAAAATGGTTAGTACCAAACGATCAAGTCCAACAGAGGTTTCCACCACATAAGGAATATAATTACCAAAAGGCTTACCGGCCTCATTGAGGTCATTGTCGAAATACTGGATCTTCTTCTTGCTGAACTCCTGGTGCTGTTTCAGGTCGAAATCAGTTCTGGAGTGAATGCCTTCCAGTTCTTTCCAGCCAAAAGGAAAATCAAATTCAATATCGAGTGCAGCATCGGCATAATGAGCCAGCTTAACATGGTCGTGGAAACGCAGTTTGGTGCTGGGTATGCCCAAACTCTCGTGCCATTTTTTTCTTTCCTCTTTCCAGAAATTATACCATTCCATTTGTGTGCCGGGGCGAACAAAGAATTGCATTTCCATCTGTTCAAATTCCCGCATCCTGAAAATGAACTGGCGGGCTACAATTTCATTGCGAAAAGCTTTTCCGGTTTGGGCAATACCGAATGGGATCTTCATCCTTCCGGTTTTTTGCACATTTAAAAAATTCACAAATATTCCCTGGGCAGTTTCGGGCCGCAGGTAAATGGTTTCACTGGCTTCTGCCACACTGCCTATCTGCGTGCTGAACATCAGGTTGAATTCCCGCACATCGGTCCAGTTGCAGGTTTTACTAACGGCACAGGAAATTTTATTGGTCTCGATCAGTTGTTTTAGTCCGGCATAATCATTGGCCAGTAATAATGCGTCCATGGCTGCTAATGTATCATTGGCCAATTGCTCATTGCCCTTTGCTTTTTGTTCATCGGCGAAACCTTCTATCAAATGATCAACCCGGTATCTTTTATTGCTGTCTTTATTGTCGATCATGGGATCGCTGAAATTGTCCACATGGCCCGATGCCTTCCAGGTGGTAGGGTGCATGAAGATGGCTGCATCAATACCTACAATATTGTCGTGCAACTGCGTCATGCTCTTCCACCAATAATCGCGGATATTCTTTTTCAGCTGGGCACCATTCTGGCCATAGTCGTATACCGCTGCTAGTCCGTCGTAGATCTCAGACGACTGGAAAATATATCCGTATTCTTTACAATGGGAGATGAGTTCCTGAAAATTGTTCGTTTCGTTTGCCATAAGGCTGCAAAAGTAAGCCAAAACTCAAAAAGGCGGGCCGTAAAAATTACTGAAGTTTTTCGTTGTTGCGGTGCCGGTCTGCATCGCGACTCGTTTTTTTCTCAAAATTCTTTTGCAGGGCAGCCGTAAGGTCTACACCGGTTTGGTTGGCCAGGCAGCACAATACCCAAAGTATATCGGCCATTTCGTCGCCGAGTTCTTTTCCCTGGTCGGAGGCTTTAAACGATTGTTCACCGTATTGCCGAACCATCAGTCTGGAGAGTTCGCCTACCTCTTCCATCAATATTCCGAGATTGGTGAGTTCACTGAAGTATTTTACGCCATGGGTTTCTATCCATTCGTGAACCTGTTGCTGTGCATTGGCTATTGTCATGTGATAATTTTATTCTTTCTGTTTGGAATCAATGATGATGGTAACTGGGCCATCGTTCAATAAATTCAGTTTCATGTCGGCCCCAAAGATGCCGGTGGCAATTGATCTTCCCAGGTCTTGTTCAAGTCTAGTGATCAGTTGTTCATATAAGGGGATGGCAATTTCAGGTTTACTGGCCCTGATATAAGAAGGCCGGTTCCCTTTTTTGGTGGCGGCATGCAGGGTGAATTGGCTCACGAGTAAGATCTCGCCGCCCATATCTTTTACAGATATATTGGGAACCTGTTCTGCATCATCAAAGATGCGTAGGTTCACGATCTTATTGCTAAGCCATTCAATATCTTCCTGGTTATCGGCATCTTCAATACCTACCAATACCAATAGTCCGGCTTTGATGGCCGATCTGATTTCCCCATCAACAGTAACGGAAGCATGGGTGACACGTTGTATAACTACTCGCATAAGACAAAGGTAATGCGCTTGTCAATAGTATGTATGGGTGAATGTTTGCGCAGGAAAAAATATCTCTGGCTTCACTAAACGATGAATCATTGATAGGGCAAGTCGAGGAATTTTATCAGGCAATCCGGTAGTTCAATGTAAGCGGCTTGTAAAGTTCTAGCGTCTAATTTTTTTATATTAATTGCGTTTATCCTACATCGTTATGTTTGAAAAATAAGTGTTCCAGAAGTTGTTCATCAGCCATTTTTGCCTCCATAAAAATCACCAACAGCAGCCTAAATCAGTTGGCATGGAGGGTAAAAAGGCAGCGACCTTATCTTGGGGGGTCATAAAAAAACTATCCTTTACCCCGTCAAAAAAATTGACCGGAATTTGGGCAAAACACACTGAAATCAGGCAGTTGAATCTTTCCCGAAAAATCCAAGATTTTTTTCAATTATTTTAATAAAAATATGGGGAAAAGTAAGCAAATGCCCTACCCGTTTGCTTTATAATATTATCCACTTATTTTTTCCACAAAGTGTGCATATTAAAAAGTTTGATTGTTCACTTGTAACAAATATTTTCGTTTTCCTACTCTCGAAAAGAGATAACAATAAGATAACCCTACTAACCAAGTATTATAATAATTTATGCCAACTAAAAAGCTAACTGCAAAAGGCCTTCAATTCAGCCGGCAGTTCACCAAAGACGACGTGAGTCCATTCGATATGTTTGAATACGACTACCGTAGTTCGATCATAAAGAACCCCAGTGGAGAAATAGTATTCCAAATGGACAATGTGGAAGTGCCCAAACAATGGAGTCAGATCGCTACTGATATTCTGGCGCAGAAATATTTCAGAAAAGCCGGTGTGCCAAAAGAAGATGGAACCACCGGAAGAGAAACCACCGTTAAACAAGTGGCACACCGCATGGCTTATTGCTGGCGTGTATGGGGCGAGCGCAATGGTTATTTTGCCGCACCAAAAGATGCCCTGGTATTTTATGATGAACTGGTGTACTCCATTTTAAATCAGGCCTGCGTACCCAATAGTCCACAATGGTTCAATACCGGATTATTTGAAGTATACGGAATCAGTGGTAAGCCTCAGGGGCATTATTATGTGGATGCAAAAGATGGCCTGTTGAAAAAATCAACCAGTGCCTATGAGCGCCCGCAACCTCATGCTTGTTTCATATTAAGTGTGAACGACGACCTCGTGAACGAAGGCGGTATCATGGACCTTTGGGTTAGAGAAGCCCGTATTTTCAAATATGGTAGTGGAGTAGGTACCAATTTCAGCAGCATCCGCGGGGAAGGCGAAAAATTAAGCGGTGGTGGTACCTCATCAGGATTGATGAGTTTTTTAAAGATCGGTGATCGTGCCGCTGGCGCTATCAAAAGCGGGGGCACTACCCGTCGTGCAGCCAAAATGGTTTGCCTCGATCTTGACCATCCTGAAATTGTAGAATTTGTAAACTGGAAAACAAGAGAAGAAGATAAAGTGGCCGCATTGATCGCTGCCGGATATTCCAACGACTATGAAGGAGAAGCTTATCGTACGGTGAGCGGACAAAACAGCAATAACTCTGTTCGTATCCCCAATGCTTTCTTTTCTGTGCTTGATGCAGACGGTGATTGGGAACTGAAAGGCAGGAGTGATGGCAGAACCATGCGTAAAGTGAAGGCAAAAGAATTGTGGGACCAGATCAACTATGCCGCCTGGCGTTGTGCTGATCCCGGTACCCAATTCGATACCACCATCAACGAATGGCATACCTGTCCGGAAGGAGGCCCTATCAGGGCGTCTAACCCTTGCAGTGAGTATATGTTCCTCGACAATACCGCCTGCAACCTGGCCAGTGTGAACCTGCGCAGATTTTTCGACGAATCGAACAATACCATCGACATCAAAGGATTTGAACATACTTGTCGCCTGTGGACCGCCGTATTGGAGATCTCTGTGCTGATGGCACAGTTCCCCAGCAAGGATGTGGCCCAGCTCAGTTATGATTACCGTACACTGGGATTGGGTTATGCCAACCTCGGTTCATTGCTGATGGTTAGCGGTATTGCCTACGATAGTGATGAAGCCCGTGGTATTGCAGGTGCCGTTACCGCGATCATGACCGGTGTGGCCTATAAAACTTCGGCAGAAATGGCCTCCTTCCTGGGAGCCTTTGATAAATACCCCGAAAATAAAAAGCATATGCTGCGGGTAATGCGCAATCACCGCGCAGCTGCCTATGATGCTGCAGATGCTTTTGAAGGACTGGAAATAAAGCCCCAGGGGATCAATGCAAAATATTGTCCCGATTATTTATTAAAAGCCGCCACCAAGGCATGGGATGATGCTGTGCGACTGGGCGAAAAATACGGATACCGTAATGCACAAACTACCGTGATCGCGCCTACCGGCACCATTGGTTTGGTTATGGATTGCGATACCACCGGTGTAGAACCCGATTTTGCACTAGTGAAATTTAAGAAATTGAGCGGAGGCGGATATTTTAAGATCATCAACCAATCAGTACCACAGGCCTTACGCAATTTGAAATACAGTGAAACGGAAATTGAAGAGATCGTGAACTATGCAAAAGGTCATGCTTCTCTCGAGAAATCTCCTTTCATTAATCGTCAAACTTTGTTGGAAAAAGGATTCCTTGCTGAAGACATCGAGAAGTTGAATAAAGTACTGGGCGCTGCCTTTGAGATCGGATTCGTTTTCAATGTGTATACCCTGGGCGAAACCTGCCTCGAAAGATTAGGTTTCAAACCCGATCAGTACAACGATTTTGGATGGAGCCTGCTGGAAGCACTGGGTTTCACCGACGATGAAATAGAAGCCGCCAACACCTATATCTGCGGAACCATGACCGTAGAAGGCGCTCCTTATTTGAAAGATGAACATTTATCTGTTTTTGATTGTGCCAATAAATGCGGTCAGATCGGAGAAAGATATATCCATGCACACGGACATATCCGCATGATGGCTTCTGCACAACCCTTCCTCAGCGGAGCGATCTCAAAAACAATTAACCTCCCTAATGAGGCTACTAAAGAAGAGATCGCTGATGCTTATCGCATGAGCTGGGAACTGGGTTTAAAAGCCTGTGCCCTGTATCGCGACGGATCAAAATTATCGCAGCCCCTGAGCAACAAGAGCGATAAGAAAAAGAAACTCGATGATGTGATCAGTGAAGAAAAAGCACTGGAAATGGCAGCCGAAATATCTACCATGGTGGATATGGGTAAGCTAACCATTGATGACCTGC
>Ga0194060_10001335_pt1 | contig 17558 bp, 13 predicted proteins | sample SepL225m_MetaG_FD_163427 | JGI IMG/M metagenome (GOLD analysis project Ga0194060, IMG submission 163427) | Anoxic zone freshwater microbial communities from boreal shield lake in IISD Experimental Lakes Area, Ontario, Canada - Sep2016-L222-5m | ecosystem: Environmental > Aquatic > Freshwater >...
ACACAAAGAGGCGGAAGCTCAGTTAGGTCAGGCGAAGTCCGCCGCCGAAGCTACCATCGAGCAGTTGCAGGTTGAACTGGCTGAACATAAGGAAGCGGAAGCGCAGTTGGGTCAGGCGAAGTCCGCCGCTGAAGCTACCATCGAGCAGTTGCAGGTAGAGCTTGCCGAACACAAAGAGGCGGAAGCGCAGTTGGGTCTGGCTAAGGCCTCAGCCGAAGCTACCATCGAACAGTTGCAGGTGAAGCTTGCTGCAGGGCAGAGGCTGGCTGAATCGCTCAATGAACAGTTTCAGTCTGAGCGTGGAGTGCGCATGCACACCGAGATGTCGCTCGGCAAAGCCAGAGCCTTGCACAAAGGGATTTTGCAGGCCGAAATGGATGGTTTCTGGCTGATGGGGCGCGATGGTCATCTGCTGGAAGTAAATGACGCCTACTGCCGGATGAGCGGCTACGGTGAACAGGAACTTCTGACCATGCATATCAGTGAACTTGAGGTCTCTGAGACTGTCACTGATTTTGTCGGCCATCTGCTTGAGTTGCTGGCAAACGGTACAGATCGTTACGAGACACGGCATCGGCGCAAAAACGGCACCACTTTTGTTGTCGAGATGCGCGCACAACAGCCGACAGACAGCGATGGTCGTATAGTTATTTTCCTGCGTGATATCGCTGAACGCAAACAGTTGGAAAAATCTCTTATCAAAATTGAAACTCTGGAACAGACCGTTGTTGATCGTAAGCTGGAAATGGAAACTGCCGTTGCGAAGCTGCAGGCGGAACAGGCTGCAGAGCGCAAATATGCTGAAGAGAAACAGGAGCTTGCCAGAGTCGCCGCAGAAAGACTCACTGAAAAGTTGCACGCTGAACGTGCCGAATGGCATCAGGCCGAAAGTGTGCTGGAACAGGCAGTCACGGAGCGTACGCAGGAGTTGCAGTCTGTCACCGGTCAACTGCAGAGTGAACATGCCGTGCGTCAACAGGTGGAAGGCAGGCTGGCGAAGGAGCAGGAGTATGCTCTCAGCCTTCTAAATGCCCCGCTTGACACTGTTCTCCTCTTTGACCCGGCAACAGGCAAGCCGTCCAGTTGGAACAGGCGCTTTGCTGAAGTAAGCGGCTACAGTAATGAAGAGATCGGGGTGATGAGAGCGCTTCACGACTTTTATGATGAGCCTGACCGTAACAGGGGGGCAGAAGTACTCTCCAGGCTTACCGCTAAAGAAAAAGCTGTTGTCGAACTGACACTGGTCACCAAGAGTGGTGCGCGGATTCCATACTCATATATTGTCACTACCATTGAAACCGGTGATGGCAATTCATTATTTATCGCTACCGGCAGTGACATCACAGAGCGCAAAGCAAAAGAGCAGCTCCAGGCCAAACTGGCTGCCGAGCAGGCAGACGCCGCAGAGAAGCAGGAGCATGCCCGAATAGTCGCCGAAACACTCACCGGAGAGTTGCAGGCAGAACGTGACGTCCGCTCTCAGGTCGAAACCGCCAACGGGCAGTTGCAGGGTGAACTGGCCTCCGAGAGAGCAGATTCCGCAGAGAAGCAGGAACATGCCCGAATAGTCGCCGAAACCCTTACCGGAGAGTTGCAGGGTGAACGTAACGTCCGCTCTCAGGTGGAAACCGCCAACGAGCAGTTGCATGCAGAACTTGCTGCCGAGCGGGCAGATGCCGCCGAGAAGCAGGAGCAGGCACGAATCGCTGCCGAAAACCTCACCGGAGAGTTACAGGCTGAAATTGCCGGGCACATACATACTGAACATTTACTCAACGAATTTGAGTATAAGCATTTCGGTATTATTGAGGCTGCCACAGATGGATACTGGCTGGCCGGCAGAACCGGACAACTGCTGGAAGTGAATAACGCCTACTGCGAGATGAGCGGCTACAGCGAGCAGGAACTGCTGGCTATGAATGTCAATGATCTTGCTTTCGTCGAACCGGGCGCAGATGTTGCCTCCCAGCTTCAAAATCTGCTGTCGGATGATGCTTATATTTTCGAGACAAAGCACCGTCGTAAAGACGGCAGCGTTTTCGATGTCAAAATCTCCGCCCGGCACCATAATGACGGCGACGGTCACATCGTGGTGTTCCTGCATGACCTGACCCGGAGCAAGCGGTTGGAAGAGTCCCTTCGTAAGGGTGAAACTCTCGAACAGATCGTTGCAGAGCGGACTCTTGAGATTGAGAGTGTCGCCGGACAACTGCATGCTGAACGTGACGTACGGGCACGGGTGGAAGCCACTAACGATCAGTTGCAGAGGGAGCTTGCAGCCGAGCGGGCAGATGCCGCAGAGAAACAGGAACAGGCTCGAATTGCCGCTCAGGCTCTCAAAGCGCAACTGCAGAGTGAACGTGCCGAATGGCAGCAGGCAGAAAGTGTGCTGGAGCAGGCTGTCATGCAGCGCAGCCATGAACTGGAGAGCGCGACAGCTCAGATTCAGGCCGAACGGGACGTACGCACTCAGGTGGAATATAACCTGGAGCAGGCCAGGATAGCCGCTGAAACAGCCCACAGACAGGTTGAAGCCAGCAACGAGAAACTGCATGTTGAGCGTACCAAGCGGAAGCAGGTGGAAATCAATCTGGAGCATGTAAAAGAGTTTGCTGACGGATTATTCAATTCACCGCTTGACTCTGTCCTGCTGTTTGACGCGACGAACGGCAAGCCGGTCAGATGGAACAAACACTTTGCTGAGGTGAGCGGTTACAGTGATGAAGAGATCGTGCTGATGAAGGCTCCAGACGATTTTTACGATGAACTGACATCTAACAGTGCCAAAGACAAACTGATTAAAGTAGCCGCCGGCAAAAAAGGTATTACGGAACTTAACCTCCTCACCAAAAGTGGCATGCGTATTCCGTACGAGTATGGTGTCACCGCCATTGAAACCAGGGAAGGGAACCCTCTGATGATGTCCGTCGGAAGGGATGTCACCGGGCGCAAGACCAAGAGTGCAATCCTCGCCAACATGAGTCGCGAAATACGCACTGAAACCAACGGTATGATCAACATGACCGCGTTCCTCCTTGAAAGCGATCTGACGACGGAACAGCGCCATTATGCCGAAATAGCCTATTCAAGTGGCGAGAACCTTTTGGAATACATCAACGATATTGTGGACTTTTCCAATATAGAGGCTGGCATTCTGGAGATGGAGCACGTCGATTTTGATATGAGAGCCACACTGGAGGATACCACTGAGACGCTTGTGACAAAGGCCGCCGATGCCGGTCTTGAGTTGACCTGCCGAATCAACCCGGATGTGCCGACTCACCTTAAAGGTGACCCGAAACGGATACGTGAAATCATCGCCAACATCGCTTGTAACGCTATCGAGTTTACCAAAAAGGGTAAAATTATCATCAGCGCCGCCGTGGAGTCAGTTCAGGGCGAATCGGTAATGATTCGTATTTCAGTCAAAGATACCGGCAGCGGCAAGCCGGATGAAAGACAGACCGCCCTCTATGATCCATTTGTGCTTCTGGAGGGTACCACAACCCGCAATTACGGCGATGCCAGCCTCGGATTGGCGATGTGCAAGCTGCTGGTCGATCTGATGGGTGGAAAGATTGGCGTAGACAGCGTTGAGGGGAAAGGGACTACGTTCTGGTTTACCGCACTTTTTGATAAGCAGGGTGCCGGTGGATCCCAGGCGGTTGCCAAAATCAAAGCGCCGGTCGCTACCGGAGAGAGGCCGGCTCGTCACCCCATCTCAGATGCCGCGAAACGAGGGTTCAGAATCCTGCTGGCAGAAGATTACCCGATCAACCAGAAAGTAGCGCAAATCATGTTGAACAAGCTCGGCTACAATGTGGATGTTGTGGCAAACGGGCTTGAGGCTGTTAGTGCGCTTGAGTTTACGAACTACGACCTGGTTCTGATGGATTGCATGATGCCTAAGATGAATGGCTTTGAAGCCACTGTAATGATCCGCAACGAAAACTCGAAAGTACGCAATCACGCTGTACCGATCATCGCCCTGACCGCCAATGCCATGAATCAGGACAGGGATGAATGCCTCCAGTCCGGGATGGATGACTATCTGACGAAGCCGATCAAGCGGGATGATCTTTCTGACGCCCTGGAGAGGTGGCTCTCGCCGGATGCTCCGCCGACGCAGCAGGCGAGACCCCAGATCCAGATTCAGAAGCAGACAGCAACCCCGCTGTTTGAAGAGGCGCAGTTGATGGAATATCTGAAAGGCGATCTCAAGTACGCAAAAAAGGTACTGGGCTATGTTCTGACGAAATTTCCGGAGCATATCGTAGCACTGAATGAACTTGCCGCCGGGGTAGACATAGAGGCCATCTACCAGCAGGCCAATACAATGTCGGGGCTGGCAGCCTGTACATACACACCGCCACTGCAGGAAATCTGCTATAGAGTTGAAACTGCGGCACAGGCGGGTGATCTGAAATCGGCACGGGCGTTCCTTCCGGAGCTGGAGCGGACATCCGTGATGACATTGATGGAGATCGAGGCTGCTGTTGAGCGGATCTCAAGATAAAAGATATGATGCCCTACTGGAGGGATTGAAAATGACAACGGAACAATATTCACTTCTGACAACCCGCGAACTGGCAGCCAAATGCCGCACATCTATCGGAGAGCTGGAGAAGCAGTTTAAGCCGGATGAACTGATCCGCCTGAATGCGGCAACCAACGGTGTCACCCCCGATGGTGTCAGACGTTTTCTGGAGGAGAGGGGGGTGTCATACCGGTTTCGGGTCATAGCGCACACAACAATGCGCGGAGGAATCGGCAAGACAACCAGTACGATCTCCACAGCGGTGCGCGCCGCTCAATACGGTTTCAAAACCTGCGTCCTTGATCTTGACCCGCAGGGCTCTTCCAGCCTGGCACTGGAAGCGATTCCTGACGAAGATGATCCGATCTTTTACGATATCTGGCAACGCCCCGAGGAGCTTTTAGCTGATGCGCTGGTAAAATTAAGCAGCCATCTGAGTATCCTCCCTTCGTCGCTCGAAAATGCGCTGCTTGATGCCAGCCTGCTTAATCCCGGATCACAGAAAAAAGCGGTCAGAGGGGTTTGCGACCAGCTCCGGCTTCTGGGGTTTGACACTGTGATTGTCGATTGCCCCCCATCGCTCGGAATTGCCGTTATTTCAGCTATCTGCGCTGCTCAAACGATTGTGGTTCCGGTCGGAAGTGATGCATTCTCTCTGAAAGGGCTGGATCTTACTCTGGGGGAGATAAGTTCGATCTGCGATACGTTCGGGCTGCCTCATCCGGCTGTCAGAATCATTTACACCCGCTATGACCAGCGGGAAACGGTCTCCAGAAACGCCCTCGCCAGAATCAGGGAGCGACATTCAAATCTGCCGTTGTCGGTGATTCGTACCAGCAGCGAATTTTCAAAGGTGCTGGCTGCCGGGGAGACGGTTTTTTCCCGCTATGCCAAAAACAGCGCCAGAGACGATTATGACCGGCACGTTTCCGAATTGCTGGAGATTGCTCTGGTAGCAGAGTAGCAGGATAGTTAACCTAAGGAGCTGTCATGGACAATGTATCAGAAAAGCTGAAGATAAACCGGAGCAGGAAGCGGATCTACCAGATGCAGTATGAAGCTGCTCTGGAGGAGGAGGCTGAGGCTCTCCAGGAACCTGTTGCCGAACCGGTACCCCCTCTGATTGAGGAGAAAGCGGTTTCTGATGCTGTTGTTGATACGTTATCCGTTGGCGTCGCCCCCAATGAACCGGAGCCTGAAGTGCAGGGAGAGGATGAAAAGCTCTCTATAACGCTCCAGGAAGAGATACCGGCGATAGATGTGCCAGATACGCCGCCGCAGCCCGTAACTCCTCCGCTGCCACTACCTGATACGAATATTGCAGCAGTGGCAGCAGTGGCTCCAGAACTCCCCGCAGCGGCAGGAGCTGCCGTTTCAGATGAGAAAGAGCGCGAGAATGTGAAAATGCACGATCTTCTCTACAAAATGCTCCAGGATGATGGGCCGGAACCGGAGGAACTGCCGGAATCCGTTGCAGTGTCGTCAGCACCGCTGTTGGAGGAGGCAGTAGAGTCGGCAGAAGATGGTTCTGATACTGGAGGCGAGTCATATCAGCCGGCGTCCGTGGAAAATGATGATCTGTTCAAGAAAGCGATGTCCACCGTCTACAGGTATTCGGCAGCGTCTGCCGCAACGGGACTGATTCCGGTGCCTCTGGTTGATATGGCGGGCTTCATGGCGGCGCAACTGCTGATGCTGAGGAAGCTGAGTGGAATTTACAATATCCCTTTTGATTCGCAGCGTTCCAAATCAGCTATTGCCGTACTTGCAAGCGGCATCAACAGCGCTTATCTGGCGGCAAGCAGCAGCAAACTGATCCCGTTTATCGGTGTTTTTTCCATGGCTGCCATGCCGGCTGTGAACGGAGCGCTTTCATATGCGGTGGGGCGGGTCTTCATCCAGCATTTCGCGTCAGGCGGAACTTTCCTGGATTTTAATCCTGAAAAGGTAAGAGGCTATTTCGAGGAGCAGTACCGGGCGGGGAAACTGAAACGAACAGAGAAGTCATAAAACATCACTGTTGTTCTTCCGTTCGTGGTGAGCTTGTCGAACCATGAGCGGAGGATCATAACAAATTAGAATTTCGCTTTTCAGCGACAAATTCTTTTGCCGGCTTAAACCCGAGAACATATCCGAAGACACATCCGGGCAGCAGTGAGATGGCGGTGTTATAGCGATTCACGGATATGCTGTAACTGTTTCTGGCGTTTGCCATCCTTGTTTCGGTGTTTGCAAGTTCCAGCATCAGCTTCTGGTAGGCTTCCGATGATTTCAGTTGCGGGTAACTTTCGGCAACAGTCTGAAACTCTGATATTGCGTTTTTGAATCTGGCGAATGTTTCCGTGTCCATCTGGCCGGGTGCCTGTTTCTTGAATGGCTCAAGCGCAATTCTGACATCGGCAGCATGGACAAACATCTTTCCTTCGTACTTCAAATAATCCTCTACAACTTTCGCCAACCCCGGAATCAGCAAGTTTTTGCGCTGAACCTCCGCCACCAACTGTGCCTTTTCGAGGTCAACATCGTATAACTCGGTAATAAAGCGGTTGTAGTAAAGAACAGAGCCGGTCGCCAGTAAAAAGAAAAGCGCGATAACAAGTGTTTTGGTGACGCGACTCCGTTTGATCCAGACACGCTCCCATATCCGCGCCATCATGCCGCGTTTTTGCTTTGTCATTACCGGTTCAGGCAGAATCAATCCAGGCTCTTCCCCGTACAGTTTTTCAATAATCTTATTCACAGCGGATTCATGCTCCCGGGCAATAACCTGGTTTTGTTGCCGCATTATAGGCAGACTCCGTCTGATTAGTCAAATCGTGCCTGAGTACACCGTTCAGGCAACCAGATGCCCTGCAACCAGCAGCAGAAGCCAGACATAGAAGATCACCTGCTGGGTATGGATCATCCGCATCTGTTTTTTGGTATCGCTGGCGAAATATCTGGAGCGCATGAGAATTCCGGCAAAGGTTAGCCAGACGGTTACAAAGAGGGTTGCATAGAGGAAAAAATTGCGGCCATCGGTAAAATGGGCGTGGATAGTCATCAGAATAAAGGCAATAAGGTTCAATAAGATATGGAGATCCAGATACTTTTTGAAAAATATCGCTATTTCTCTCGGCCAGGGGCGAAACTGACCGGCAATCAGGCGAGCCGGATAATAGACATTGGCCACCACAAACAGCAGCAGTGACAATATTCCGGTAATCTCGCCAATCCACCTGCTGTTTTCCATTACCGGCAGATTCTCCGCTGATTCAGATTAAACGGTCTCTGTTTTTTTTGAAATTGTATATACCTTGTACCCCAGATAGCCAACCGCAGCCGTCAGTGCCAGTGGCAAAAATCCGACACCTAGAAGAGGGGCGCAGGCAGCTTTGCAGCAACCGGCTAAGGCATGCATCCCCATTCCGCCCCCTACGCCGCAACCGGCACCATATCCGGCACCCGCTCCGTAACCAACTCCTGCACCGGCACCGTTCCCCAATGCAACTGTTTTTACACCGGCAACCAAATTCGGACAATTGTAAATCATCTGTAATCTCCTTTTCCTCTGTTTTATAAGTCTGGATTCCGGCCAGAAGCCTGCCGGAATGACAGTTTTGGTGCAATATTTTTATGTTCTTTTTTGATTTTTGAACTATAGTCGTAACCCATAGATATGAAAAACGAAATATATTCACGTCTGCTTGCGTCTTACGCACGGAGCGACGATCGAACAGGAGCACATTTTGAAAAATGATTATCTGGAAACATTGATCACATCAATAACTTCCGGCAGTTTTGCCAAGGCTGCCGAGAAACTCTTTGTAACCCCGTCTGCCGTTTCCCGCCGTATCCAGCATCTGGAAGGGCAGTACGGTTTTCCGCTGATTGACCGGAGCGGCCCGGTTCTTCTGCCGACTGAAGCTGGAAGGATTGTTCTGAAAAAAGCGCAGAGAATGCTTGATCTCGAAAGGGAACTGCAGCAGGACTTGAGCGATCTGAATAAGAAATCGTGTGTCTTTTTTGGCTGCAGTCCTGCTTTCGGCACCGCATATCTACCTCAGATAATGAAGGTTTTCATGCTGACGCATACCGCAGTAACTGGAATGACTTTTTCCTTTGAGGTGCCGGACAAGGTTATTGAAGGGTTACATGAAGGGAATTTCCAGGCTGGAGTGATCGAGCATTTTGAGGAATATGATCTTAGTGGATTTGAGATAATGCCCCTTCCTGATGACGAGGTGGTCTTCGTCAGTTCTCCGAATCTCCATATCGACGAACAGAACGTAAGCATTGACCATCTGATTACATTCGACATTTATATGAGGCAGGAAGGGTGCTGCTTCACAAGGTTACTCGCATTCAACATGCAGAACATCGGTAGAAATTCAAATGAGTTTGCCCGAACGATTGTGTACGACGATCTGCATCTCATCATCAATTCAGTGTCAGAAGGGTGCGGCATTACCTTCGTTTCACGCTCCCTGGTCGATAATCAAATTAAAGAGGGCACCCTCAAAGAGCATCGTCTTCCCCGCTTTCTCCATTCCCAGCACAGATCCCTCATCAGGAAAAAGTCGGTTTCTGAAGACCCGCTATTGAAAGATTTTATTGATTGTATACTGGCAGGGTTTTGAGTGCTTCGGAATTTGGCTTGTGTAGGAATATCCGGCGACATGAAATTTATTTTTGTCAGCGGCCATACATTTGATCTGATTCCGTTTGAAGATGCGCCTGGCACTGATTCTGAAATAATATTTAAACCGCTCCAACCGTCAGAACTGTTGAGTAAAATACGGGGGCTTCTTCATATCATCTAAGAATTCATCTCAAAAGCACATCGTTGCCCAGTTCAGGATGTAGCTGTCTTTTGTGGTAAGGCGAACGGCAAAAATAAATGCTTCAATATATCTTCCGTTCGTGGTGAGCTGTGAGCCTGTCGAACAGTCGAACCATGAACGGAAGATGGAGGCAATAACTGCTACCATTCATCCTTCGACAAGCTCAGGACGAACGGAAGCAGTTGCCAAAAATGGGATGTTTTATTTTTGCCGTTCGCCTAACTTACCGCTCCAGCTCCTCAAGATAGTTGAGTACAAACTTTTGTGCAGCCTCAACGGCCAGGGTAAGCTCCCAATTCTTCATGTTCCGAGATTCAACCATGTTGCTGATTCCACGGATTTCAAGGGAGTCTATACCGTAGCGGAGGCAAACCTGGGCTATCGCCGCACCCTCCATGTTTTCAGCGATAACCTGCCAGCGCCCGGCCAGTTCCCCCCCCCGCTCTTCTGTTCCGCTGCAGGTTGAAACAGTTGCAAAGCGCCCGCTCATCAGGGTCACTCCAAGGTTGCCCGCCACCTGCAAGGCTGTCAGGATTGCATCAGGGGAGAGCGGGAGTGTGTTGAAATACCGCTCCCCGCCAATATCGAGAGTCGGCAGATCCATGTCGTTCATATTTTTCCAGCCCGATTTTACAATAACCCCTTCGTCCGCCAGAACCTCCTCACTGGCAATGGCCATATCTCCGATTTTAAGTCCGCTGCCTATATAAGCGCCTGCACAACCGGTGTTTATTACAAGCTGCGGATGATGCTTTTCAAGCAGTGCCGCCGTGGCGGCCGCAGCGTTGATTTTGCCAGGACCGCCGGCGCAAACTATGACATTTAAGCTCCCAAACTTCCCTTCAACATATTCAAATCCGCCCCCCTTCACTCTGACCAACTCAGTCAGGGCACTTTCCAGAAGGGCGGTTTCAATCGGCATTGCGGCTATAATCAGAACCGGTTTCATATTACTCACACCCGGTTTATCAGGCTCGCCGCGCAGGCTGCTCCGAAGCCGTTGTCAATGTTGACCACCGTCACCCCGGCAGCGCAGGAGTTCAGCATCCCAAGCAGCGCGGCGATACCGCCAAACGATGCGCCGTAACCGATTGAGGTAGGGACGGCTATTACAGGTTTGTCCACCAGACCGCCAACCACCGAGGGGAGCGCCCCCTCCATCCCCGCTACAACAATTATCACCGATGCAGCGGCCAGCAGCTCACCACGTGCCAGCAGGCGGTGTATACCTGCAACCCCGACATCGTACAGATGTTCAACCCTGTTCCCCAGAAAACCGGCTGTCAACAGAGCCTCTGAAGCCACCGGAATATCGGAGGTACCGGCCGATATAACCAGTATGGTTCCCTTACCACGCAGTTCAACCGGCTGTTTTTCGAGTGTCAGGCAACGAGCGTCGGCATGGTATGCAGACGCAGGGAACATTGGCAGAATCTGCTGAGCCTTCTCTCTATCCAGCCTCGTCACCAGGATGTTGCTCCCCTTCTCAGTCATGGCGGTGATAATCGCTGAAATCTGTTCGACGGTTTTACCTTCACCAAAGATTACTTCCGGCATACCCTGGCGCAGTTCGCGGTGATGATCAACCTGGGCGCAGCCAAGATCCTGATAGGGGAGATGTTTAAGGTGCTTGACGGCATCTTCAACGGAGAGCGCCCCATCTTTTACGGAAGAGAGCAATTTTTCAAGTTTATCTCTGTTCATGCAATTTCCTCTGTCTATTCCGAATTTACCGGTTCTTTATACCACGCCTTTGCCCCTTTTCAATCCAAAACCAGAATAGGGTTTTGGTTTCTTTACCATTTGTTCTTTTTATAGTTTATGTTATTGTGGCGACGATCTGTCAAGAGGAAGAAAATGCGGAGTAATAATTGACTAAAACAGGAGATACTAAAGATGACAAACCAAAGAAAACTTACTGTAATCGGTCTGTTTGTAGCCTGTCTGTCACTTATTGCAGGCACCGTTTTTGGGGGTGTTGCGGCTACCGTTACCCATCTGTCAGGTTCACTTGCCGTTCTCAAGGCTGATGGTGTCGTCAGGTCGGTCTCAATCGGGTCAAACATTGATGAGGGGGACACCGTAATCAGCGAGAAGCGCACTTATGCCCGTCTTAAATTTAATGACGGAGGTGAGGTGACTCTGAAACCTGACTCAAAGCTCAAAATTGAAACGTACAGTTACGATCAGGGGAAGCCAAAGGAGGATACCGCATCTTTAAGTCTGATCAAGGGGGGGCTTAGAACCATAACCGGACAGATCGGCAAACGTGGCAACCAGGAGAGTTACCAGTTGAAGACGCCTACAGCAACTATTGGTGTTCGCGGAACCATCTACGACACACAATACTGCGCAGGAGGCTTCTGCGGTGCCATCAAACTAGGCCTTTATCTGGAGGTGTTAGATGGCAGTGTAGTAATTACAAACAGCGAAGGTATCCGGACAACCCTGCGTATTGAAGCGGGTCAATACGCATATATTGAGAACTCGACTACCCCACCGGTAGTATTGCCGACCAAACCTAATATCCCCTTCGATCCACCGCCATCATTCGGAAGCACTGCAAAAAAAGCTCAGCCTGCCGGTGAACAGAACTCTCCGCCATCGGTCGGAAGCGCTGCAAAAAAAGATCAGCCTGCCGGTGAACAGAAGTCTCCGTTATCGAAAGGAGACGACTCGGTCGATGAACAGAAGTCTCTGCCATCGAAAGGAGACAACTCGGCCGGTGAGCACAAGTTGCAGCAGACCGAAAAGAAGACACCGGGCACACCAAATGTTGAGGCACTCTTAGAGTCGCTCAAGCACGATCCGGCCATTGCTGCGAAGGCCGCAGGTGCTAACGAAGAGAAATTACATAAGATTCAAAACAGGCTTAAAGGCGACCCTGAGGTCACTGCTATCATTCTTTCACTAATGAAAAACCCGGAAGCACTTAAACTCCTTGACGATCCCGAAGTCATGCGGGCTATTAACAACAAGGATATCAAGGCTCTCTCCTCAGATCCGCGTTTTTCAAAGCTGATTGACAAAGGGAAGCTCAGGGAGATTCTCAAGCGGGCCAAAGATGATGAGAAAGGTGGCGGGGAGAGCGGGAAGCATAAATAATCACCAGAATTTTCTTCTGGTATATGCTTATGCGGAACCGTACCATCCGCTATACAACCTGGATATCCCCCTGAACCAGAAAGGTAGAACTCGTTATGAAAAAAATGTCCCGCAGAGAGTTTCTCATCACTACCCCACCCAAAATACTTGCTGCGGCTACGCTCACCGGTGCTCTTGGGGCGATATCCGCCTGTTCTTCCACCTCTTCAGATTCTCCCAGGAAACCTCCAAACATATTTCTGATCATGGTAGATCAGATGCAGACACCTCCGGAGGGGTACGGAGCGGATGAGGGGATGGCGCAGGGATTAAAGGAGATACTCGGTTTCAGGCCGCTTTCCCCCGATAATTCATACACCGGATTTTTCCCGGGACTGATGAGACTGCGGCAAAACTCTGTTGTTCTTAAAAAGCACCATACCGCATCTTCCGCCTGTGTGCCCAGCAGAGCCTGTATCATGACCGGTCAATATCCGGCTGTAACTGGCGTTGACCAGACGGACGGGTTATTTAAATCCGCTGATGATGTCCCTTTCCTTGACAGAAATGGCATTCCGACAATAGGGGACTGGTTCCGCGCCGTCGGTTATTCCACCCATTACTTTGGAAAATGGCATGTATCGGAGGCGAACAAGGATACCGAATATCTTGAGCCGTGGGGGTTTTCGGAGTGGGAAAAATCATATCCGGAGGCACATGGCGGAAGTGCCGATAATTCCGGGACTTTTCGCGATGTCGAATTTGCCGATACCATCATCGATTTTCTCAAAAATAAGGGTAAGGAAACCTCCAGCACCCCCTGGCTGGCCGTAGGTTCGCTTTTGAATCCGCATGATTGCAGCGTCTGGCCCATAAACTGGGAGACGCCGGAGATACCAGGTCTCTCCCCCGGTGTTGTTCCATGGATCGCTTACCCACCTCCGCCATCAATCCCTGTCAAGGGGCAGAAGAGCCGTCTGGGAGGAGTCAAAGAGCCAAAATATCAGATAGATCTGAATCCGGACGGTTTTCCGCAGGAGAACGGCACTCTGCCGCGAACCTATAACGAGTCACTTGACGACAAACCGCAGTGTCAGAAAGAGTATGCCCTCAAATGGGGACTCGCGTTCGGGGCAACCTCCGATTACGGCTTTACCAGGGGAAATCTGCCGTACAGATCACCCCTCCCGTTTCAGCTTCAGGGGAATTACGCCGCCGCCTGGTCTCTTGGCTATAACCAGTTCTATGCCTACTGCCACTATCTGGCGGATCTGCAGCTCCGCCGTATTTTGCAATCTCTTGATGAGAATGGTCTGGCCGAAAATACCATCATTGTTTTCCTCTCTGATCATGGCGATATGGCCGGAGCGCATGGCGGCATGATTCAGAAGTGGCATAACGCATATGAAGAATCGATACGGGTACCGATGGTTGTTTCATCCCCTCTTGTGAACAGAAATAAATCGGAAATGAGGGAAATATTGCAGCCGACCAGTTCAATCGACCTGGCTCCGACTCTGCTGGCTCTTGCAGGATACAGTGAGGCAAAGGTGCGGGGGATGATGGAAACCATACATGGCAAATCGGTGGTGAAGCCTTTTGTTGGCGCCGACCTTTCATCGCAGGTTAAAGGCGAAAACAGGGGTGAAATAAATGGACCTGACGGAAAGCCGCGACCGGGCGCTTTTTTTATGAGCAGTGATACGATAACAGACCCCTCTGCCAATCCATCAGATCAATACAGGCTCTTTCTTGACAGGGTCAACGAGGCGATCGGTAATGGAAGCCCCCTCTCCCCCGGATCCGTTCGTCAGCCCAATCACTTGAGGGCTCTCTGCACCGGTGACTGGAAACTTGTCAGATATGTTGACCCTAAAGCGGTTGAACCGGATGAGTGGGAGCTCTACTGTCTGAAAACAGATCCGGTTGAACGGGTCAATCTTGTGGATTTCAGGACGGGGGATGTGCGGAATGGCGTGAGTGTAGCCGGTTTTACTAAAGATGAGCTGATTTCGAAAAACAGGCAGTTAAGAGCTGATCTTGCCAGACAGGAAGCCGCCATGCTTGGTAACCCACTATAATATAGCTTTTAAGAAAATATTTTCTCCAGTTTTGTAGTGGCGAGGCATGCCTCGCCACTACAAAACTGATTTATCAACAGAAATATCGCCAGGGAAACAGGTTTCCAACACACTTCAGACAAATGGAACGCTTCTCGACGATGCCTGGTGCGTTTTCCTTTCAAGAAACAACTTCTAGTTGAGTGGAAGGCTGCTCCTGGGAGTCAGTTTGTACGTTGAATCAGAAAGATTCGTTTGGATCGCGATAACATTAGATGTTTTATTTATAGCGAGTATGACGATGCAGCGTAAAGTGGTTGACGGCTGCAGTGGATAAAACCGGGACTTGAAAACGTTTTTACGAAGCCCGAGCAGAGGGAAAAGACTTATGGATGTGAAGCCTGATAATCACCAAGTAATCCTCTGCGGGATTCTTGCCCGCCATCTGCCCGGTCGCGCTACCTGCGCTGTCAAGCCATATTCAGATATGGAGTGTCGCATCGGCTGTGCCGCCTGCTGCATCGCGCCATCCATCTCCTCGCCGATACCCGGCATGGAGCGTGGAAAACCGGCCGGCGAACGTTGCGCCCAGTTGACAGAGGACAACCTCTGCCGGATCTTTGGCCGGGACGAACGGCCACCGGTATGCAGCAGCCTGCAGCCGAGCCTGGAAATGTGCGGGTTCAGTTCCACTGAGGCATTTCAACGGCTTACCGAATGGGAGCTTGCAACGCAGCCTATTTTTTCTGACCCGCCTCATTCATTGACTTGATCAGTGCATCAGTAACATCCTGGACAGTGACCGGACTGCCGAGATAGAGCAGTTCCTTCTTTACCACAATGACCGAAAAGCCGTTTGCCTTGCCATGCGCAACGGCAGCTTTCTCTATCTCCCCGTAAAGCGTCCTGGTTTCTTTCTCCTGCAGCGCCAGCAGCTCTTCTTCCGATGACTTGGCAACCTTCTGGAATTCCTCCAGTTTCTTCTGGAACTCCCTGGACTTGGCCTCTCGCTGTTGCGGCGTCATTGTTTGGAGTTGTGATTCGATGGATGCCTTAAATTTCTCAACCTGTTTTTTCTTTCCGTCAATCTTCACCTGAAGCTGGCTTTGCCTGTCAGTCAGCAGCTTCTTCAATGTTTTTCCCCCCTCAGAGTCGGCGCCGATACGAATTATATCCACGTACCCGATTTTGGGGGAGGTCGCTGCAACAGCGGTTGTGGCCGGGGTAATCTCTGCAGCAGTTACCTGCGGCGGTGCTGTCATTGTCTGAGCCGGAGTGTCAGCCTTTGTATCAACGGCAGGGGGGGCATCCGCCGCAACAGACAGAGTCGGAAGTGCGATGATAATGACAATAATAAATGTTCGTAAGATGGTTTTGTGCATGGAATCTCTCTCGCTTTATGGGATATGTATCCGCCACAGCATAATGTGATTAAAAGGGTGTGGCAATATAAATTGCACTCTCTACCAAATGTTGCTCTCAAGCATAAAACGCAGAAAAGCCGCACCCGGAGCAGACCGGAGTGCGGCTTTTGCACACTGTATATAAAACCTACTCCGCTATTGTTCCTGACACCACCGTTTTGATCTGGAAACGGGCCATATCCTCCGCTATGCGGGCTGCGTATTCCCCCTCCAGGATTGGAAGTTCGTCATATTGTGTGTAGCGGATCTGCTCCTGCTCGAAACCGGCAAAGACACGGGCACCGAGCTTGAATTCCGACCAGAACTCCTGCCATTGTGAAGGTGCTGCTTCCGCATCCGTAACAGGTTTCAGCTCGGCCAGAAAGATTGTCAGAGCCGCGCCGCCGACGCAGAGCAGTCCAGCCAGCATGAAGGATTTGCCGAGCCCCCCCGCCTGGGCGTTGAGCATCTCGGATACCTTCCCCATTACAAATCCGCCAATACCCCATGCGGTAAAGAGAGCGCCGTAGTTGAGACCGTAATTCTTTGTGCCCCAGTAATCCTTCGCAAAGGAGGGGAAGAGGCAGAGGTTGGAGCCGTAGTTGAAACCGATGAAGGTGGCAAGAATGACCAGCAGTACGGCGCTGCCGGAGTTCACCACCGCCAGGGCGGCAAACATCATCACCGCCTGCAGCATGAGCATGATAAAGAGTGTGGCGCGACGACCGATCTTGTCGGAGAGTACCCCGGCCACGACACGTCCGCCGGCGTTACCGAGTGCCATGATAGCGACCGCCACAAAAGCCATCGGCCCCATGCTCTTTTTGGCGAGGCCGGCAACGCTGCCGATAACCATAAGCCCTGCGCCGGAACCGATAAAGAACGCAACCCACAGGACATAGAACTTGTAGTTCCGGAGCATTTCACTGACGGATGCATTTACTACCGGCTTTGATGCGTTCAGTTTGGCGAGAGGGCCAGGATCTGCAGGAGCCGCCGGGACAAACTCTTTGGGAGGGTTGATGAGGAAAAAGGAGAGGCCGCAAACTGCGATTGTGAAGCCGATACCGAGAAACATCATTGATTTAGGGATGCCGAACGCCCCTATCAGATAGGAGGCGAGCGGAGCTATGTAGACCGGCGCTATGCCGAAGCCTGCCACGACGATGCCCGCTATCAGACCGGTCTTGGATGGTGAAAACCACTTGAGCGCCGGAGGAGTTGCCGCCGAATAGCCAAAGCCGAAACCGGACCCGGCCAGCACTCCGAAACCCATTACCCAGGCGGCGTACGAACTGGAAAACGCCATCAGCATGAAACCGGCACCCACCAGCAGACCACCGATCAGCGCGGTGCGGGCAGGTCCTATCTTGTCCTGACACTTGCCGGCCAGGATCATTGAAAAGGCAAAAGCAAGGCAGCAGACGGCGTAAGGATCGTTAATGGTGGCGATATCCCACTGAAAAGCCTCCGCTCCCCCCTTTTCGATCGAGGCCTTGATCGCCCCTTTAAAGATACTCCAGGCGTACAGAACCCCAAGTGCCAGATTTATTGCCAGACCCGCTGAAACTACACTCCATCCTTTGTTTTTTATCGCTTCGGTCACTTTATATTCCTCCTGTTAATTATACTGCAAACGGCCTTAATTTGA
>Ga0194060_10001336_pt1 | contig 17551 bp, 7 predicted proteins | sample SepL225m_MetaG_FD_163427 | JGI IMG/M metagenome (GOLD analysis project Ga0194060, IMG submission 163427) | Anoxic zone freshwater microbial communities from boreal shield lake in IISD Experimental Lakes Area, Ontario, Canada - Sep2016-L222-5m | ecosystem: Environmental > Aquatic > Freshwater >...
GATCCGGTGACGCGTAGCTTATAAAACGAGTTTGGCCTGATCATCTTGCATATGCGGTATCTCCGTTCCGGACAGATCCGGCTGCGGAGGTGGGGACAATACCGGCAATGCCGGAATCCCTCTTCACGCTTCGCACGGCCAGTTCCACCCATTTCCCGTCTTTTTTGCATACTTCGCCGGAACCCGGATCAGATTTGCTGTCGGACTTCTGGACGACAATGAAACGTGCCCCTGGCTCGACACCCTGATTCATGCCAGCCTCGATGGTGACTTCCGATCCGGAGACACGCACGATATTCGCCATGACGATGGGAAAACGTTGTTTGATTTTCATTGTTAGGCCACCAACCATGTCATTAAGATCCTTGTCCAACGCTTCACTATAAACGTCATCGGAGAAAATGACATTGCCGTTTCCGGTTCCGACCCCTCTTAAGTGGATGGTGGTGCCCCCTGCCTGGGGTAATAAACGGGCCATGAGCAGGATCTCTGCCGGCAGCATTTTCCCGATTTTCAGGGCCGCCGCCGGATCGGCCAGGTCCGAGACGCTCAGCCCCTGTTCGCGCAGGATATAATCCCAACCCTCCTCACGCTCGAGGAGTCTGAAGCGGAGCGGGCTGCGCGTGAGTTCGTGTTCAATGGTTTGTTTCACGAGGATGCCTGTCGCGATGGGTGGCGGGGTAACAATGGGGGGGATGCCGATTCGCAACCGGTATTCCTCATCCAGGTATTCCGGGACTGTGCGAACAACCGTAAGCGATTTTGAAGTGCGGTTCCCCGAGAGATCGCGGGCAATAATCTCGAAAGTGTTTGTTCCAAGTTGCAGAGGGAGACGACGGGCAAAGTAACTGCGCTTGATGCCTTGACCTTTTCCCTCCAGCAGATCCTCTCCATTAATCGTCAAAGCGGCAAGTCCGCCGCCGTCAGCCACGTTTCCATCGATGAAATACTCCTCATCAAAGGAATGGGCGAGAGGGCGATCCGCCGTCAAACGTAGCGTTGGAGGCAGTCTGTCAGTTGAGGTTTCTGCACTGGCCAGGGCTTGATTTTGGCTTGTAGGCGCGTCGGAGTCTACGGCTTCTGCATAAAGAAACGCCGTGGCGGGGCCCGGCAGACCAGCGGAATAATCCTTTTCGAAGGCTTCGGCTGAAAGGACGGTCTGCAAGCGATTGCCCGCCGCATCCTCCGCCATCAGGATTGTGGGGGTGCCTGAGCGCAACCGGAGGGTGAAGGGGACATTTTTGCGCCTCTGTTCAGGAGTGCCGCGAAAGAGATCCAGTCCGCTGGTAGAAATGCTGACCAGAGACTCATTATCGGCGCATAGGCCTTCGACCACCCAATCGTTGCCATCTCGGCGCGTCTCGCGAACATAAAGTTCAGGCGGGTTCCAGTCAGCTATCCAAACAACATCCCGAACCGTTCGCTGGCCCAGCAAGTCGCGGGCCTCGACGGCAATGACATTGGTGCCGCTCCGAAGCACGATGTTGTTGCGGAATGGCTGGGATTGTTGGGCAAGTTCAAGGAACTCAGGCTTGCCGTTAATAGCCAGGCGATTAATCCAGCCCGTAGCCTGCGCCTTGCCCGTGAGAGTGCGTTTGCGATCTTTGGTCCACACGGAACGGCATTCCGGAGCGAGGTCAATCCGGGGAAGTGGCGGCGGACTGCTGCGGACGAGCAAGGCGCGTCTGGCGCGGTTCAGGTACTGTTTGGCCCGACCGGAAGGGGTTTGTTTCAGGGATTGCTCGAGGAATTGGATTGCCTCCTGAGGTTGGCCCGCGTTTAAGAGGCAAATACCCAATTCCCGGCGCGGGAAGCAGTCTTCCGCAAAATGGAGGCCATAGGTTCTGACGCGCCAGGCATCTTGTTCCTGTCCATAGACCGCCCCCGGGGTAATTCCCAGACAGCGCTTGAGGTCAGACTGGGCGGTGGTGAAATCACCGGCTTGCATCCTTTCCATGGCATGCTCGTAGTAGTTCCACCAGTTGTGCCGGGTAATCTCGCGGGTGCCTTGCGGACCCTGTGGCGGGAGTGTGCAGCCCGAGAGCCCGAACAGGAGTAAAGTCAGGGCGCTTTGAATTGAAAACAGCGCCAAACGCCTTCGAATAGAGATATTCGGCAATAGCGTCATAACTCGCTCGATAATATTCTCTTGGAGATGGAAGGAAAGCCTTTATTTCGTCAGGACATTCCTCGGTTTTCATCCAATCTTACGCGCAACTGCCTCTATTTCATCATGATATCGATTTGTGCATGCAATTTGGAGTGCGGCGGCTTGACGCCGCTTTTCTTCGGTGCGGCTTGACGCACCATGTGTCGGCCTGTCGAGCCAGGCCTTGTGAAAGCGGCGTCAAGCCGCCGCACTCCAAGTTCGCTTCGCGACAAAGTGTGGCAAAAGAGCGAAAAACTGAAAAAAGACCCTTTTTTCGTGAATTGACAGAGGGTGCTAAAGGTGTTCATAGTCATCGCTAAAGGAACTAACTTGATATGCGTTGGATCCGGGGATGCATGAATGCGGCATTGACGGGAATCGCAAGCCTTGCGATTCCTGCGGCGAATGCCACTCCTGTCACGATTTCCACTCCAGGCGGTTCCGTTGTGGTGAACGTCGGTCATGCTGATCCCGGCGGCAGTCTGGTGGCGCCTTCGGCACCCAGTTCTCCTGATTTCAGGCCCCCGACAATCTTTTCAGCCCCATTGCCCAGCGGTTCCGGCGCAAGGGCACTGGGTTTTGCTGGTGCCTTCACGGCATTGGCCGACGACGCGACGGCGGCCTCCTGGAATCCGGCGGGGCTTATCCAACTTGAGCGGCCGGAAGCCTCGGTGGTATTCCGGGCGGGCTGGGAGAATCAGCAGCACCGGTCGAGTTCGGATAACTTTCTGGCGTCGCAGGATGACTTCGACAGTCAAAACCTGAACTATTTCAGTGTCGCGTACCCCTTCAGGGTCGCCTCGCGTAATGCGGTATTCGCACTGAACTACCAGGAAGCCTATGATTTTACCCAGCGGTTTACGGCGGGTCAACTTGCTGCCTCGACGGGCAGCGCCCGGGCCCGTCGCGAGGGGACTTACTCCGAGACGACTGTGCAGCATGTCGGGGCGGACAGCAGTACGTTTCCGGACGGAACCATTGATATCGATGTGACGAGTCACCTCACCACACGGCAGACCAGTGTGCTGAACCAGATTTTGCGATCAGAATCAGTCAGTTCGCTCGAATTTGAACAGCAGGGTGGGATTGACGCCATGACACCAGCCCTGGCGGTGGAGGTCACGCCGAAATTTGCGGTGGGGGCGGCCTTGAACGTTTATCAGGATAATATGCTGGGCGGGCGTGCCATCCGGTCCCGGACGCGAGCGTTGTATTCCGGAACATCCGCAAGCACAGTACATTCCACTGATACGCGTGTGACGCAGGGAACATATACTTACGACGGGACAATTCATGTGCCGCCCGGTGCCATTATTCCGATACCCATGGATTTTCCGATCAGCGGCGAAGGGATTTACGATCCGATTACCGAAACAACAGAAGGTAATTCTAGTCAGAATCTGCGGTACGACGGGGTTTATGACGAGATCAATAGTTTTAATGAGTTACGGGGAATGAACGGAACTTTTGGAGCGTTGTGGACCGTGTCACGCCATCTGAGCCTGGGTGCGGATCTTGACCTGCCGTGGACGGCCCATGCTTCGCAAACCAAGACCGTGCGCAACACGATCACGACATACGACTCGGGGGGGCGTATTCTGGACGTTGCGGGTTCAGAGACTGTGCAGACGAAGGACGTTGAGTTCAGGTTCCCGTTATATTGGGCTGTGGGGGCTGTTTGGCGTTGGTCCCCGGAACTATACAGTACGTTTGATGTCAGCCAGACCCGTTGGTCGGATTTCTCCTTTCAGTCCGAGGGCGGCCAGAAATTGAACCCCCTCGACGGATCGGCGTATGGAGAGCATCCGGTGGATGATTGTTGGTCGGCAAGATGCGGGACGGAGTACCTGTTGGTATTGAGTCGGACAGAAATTCCCTTCCGGGCGGGATTGTCGTGGGAGCAGCGGCCGGCGATTGGCGTGCCCGACGAGTACTGGAGCGTGAGTCTGGGGACCGGGGTTTCGATTGGCAAAGAGCCCGGCAAGGTGATTCTGGATATCGCCTATATCCATACGTGGGCGGATAACGCACTGGGCAGCCTGGTGCCCGACCAGGCCGGTCTGACGACCGATGTGCGCAGGGACGAAGTCTACCTGTCATGCATCACCCATTTCTAGTGTAGTGTCTCATAAAAGACCGGTGTTATACTAAAGCCCAGATGAAGAAAATATTCACCACCCGCTTCGCTAGAGGCACAGAGACACCGAGAAGAAAAGAAAGAGAAATGCAAATGTGTCGCGCATTTTACGCCTGCCGAGTACAGCAGCCGCAAAATGCGCGACACGGTTTCTTGAAGAGGGAAACAGCCAGGGGGAGGAGAAGTCCAAGTTGCGGAACCGCCTCCTCTTTCTCTTTGAATTACTCCCAGAGGGGTTGCGAGAATTTTGGCCACGGCCTGCCCTCCGTAGTCCCGCGCCTGAGGGACGAAGGAGGGTATGACGTGGACGAAATTCTCGCAACATTGTCTTCTCTGTGCCTCTGTGCCTCTAGCGAAGCGGGTGGTGAATCCCTTCCTTCCCCCGCAAATACGCGTGTGCATTACACCAATCATTTGCGAGACACGACGCTAACTTGCCCGACAAAACTGGAACCAGGACTTCAAAATCGATGGACAGAATAGGCCGATTACGATGAATACAATAAGACGGGTGATTTGCGGGTTGATTGTTGGTGTGTGGGTGGCGATGGCGGTGGCGGTTTCTGCAGCAACGAATGTTGTGCAAGTGTCGGGTGCTGGGGTCGACCTGCGCAAGCAAGCCCGGGCGTACGAGCAATCGGGCCAGAAGTTTAAGGCGGCGGAAGCGTACGAGCAGATCCTCAAGGCAGACCCCGCAGCGCGAATGGTCCTAGCCCCCCGTCTTGTTGCCATCTACACGCAAGCAGGCGAGACGAACAAGGCCTTGGAATGGGCCCATGTTGTCATGCAGACCAATCCCGACTCCCAGGCATACCTGGCCGGTGTCAACGCCATGCTTGGTAAGTATTCGGAGGCTCAGGGAATTCTGGAGGCAGAACTTACGAAGGCCAAAGAACCCCGGCGCAAGATGCTACTCAACTGGCAACTGGCAGACGTCCATGAGAGAGCAGGAAAGCCCAAGAAGGCCGCCAAAGCACTCGCCCAAGCACTTGAAGTCGTACAAGGCACGCCGGACGAAGCCGCCGCGCAACAGCGTCTTGACAAGTACAACAGGCAGCACAAGTCGCCGAAAAACGAGTGACCAATAAACATTGGACGGTATGAGAGGAACCCAACCGACAAACGATCTGCGATTGATCGCACCGCAGATGGTTCTCGCACCAGTAAGTTCCATAGCGTAGAATTACAAAAATCATAAAAGAGTAAACGGCGCGGAGGAAGGCTTCGCGCGGAAGACAGGATCCGAAGACTCAACCGGGAGGGATGTATGAATACTGCAAACATGAGGAAAATAGGCTCTTTGCTTTCAGTCGTTGTCACGCTCCTTACATGGCGCGCCGAAGCGCAATCGGGACCGCAGGATCACTTTGTTTTCGAGCCCAATCGCAGATGGGGGTCTTTGGGAACCGGTGATGGTCAATTCTCAAACGGGCAAACCATCAGCGAGCCCTATCCGTACACGGCAGGTATTGCCGCAGATGCGACCAATATTTTTGTGACTGATTTCTGGGCCAACAGGATTCAGGTGTTTGACAAGTCGGGCGTGTTCGTTAGGAAATGGAGTCAGTCCGGTTTTATTCATCCTTCAGGACTGGCATTGGATGATACGAGTGTATTTGTCTCAAACCAATCGACCCACGAGGTGTGGGTATTTTCAAAATTGGGTGTATTTTTGCGCAAATGGGGATCGGGCGGTTCCGAGCAAGGGCAGTTCAATCAACCTAGAGGAATCGTGGTCGATAACCAGCGCGTTTATGTTGTCGACAGCGGAAACAATCGAATTCAGGTATTTGATAAAAACGGGACATTTATTAAGAAGTGGGGGGTTTATGGATCGGTGGCTGGACAGTTTAAAGGTCCCGCTGCCATTGCTATGGATTTTAATTATGTTTACGTGCTCGATACATGGAATCAAAGGATTCAGGTTTTTGATAAAGAAGGAAACTTTGTCAGAAGTTGGAATGGTTTGCCGATCAGCATTCCCGGTAATGGTTTGTGGATGACCTCGGTTTCATTGGGCGTGGATGAGCACAATGTTTATGTGGGTGTCGGGCAATATCAAGTCTATGGTTCCGCGTATTCGTACTTCCAGGTGTTTGACAAGTATGGAGGTCTGCAATTCAACACCATCGCTACCAGCACGTTGAGTTGGCCTGTTGGCATGCTCGTGGGCAACCCGATGTCGTTGATCATGGACATGGGCATCCCCGGCGTTCTTCCTCTTCGTCGTGTCTACCGAACTTTGGGAACTCTGACCCCGAATGCGATCCCCCTGGTTGACGTGCTGGCGGTTCGTCAGCGCAACGGTGTGTCAGTGCTGGATGTTGACTATCTGGTCAATGATGAGAATGATTCAAACGTCACTGTGTGGGCAGGGGCATTTGCGGTCGTTTCGAATGAGGTGCCGAGTCTTCATGATTTTGTGCCAATGCGGACTTTTGTGGAGGGAACAGCGGTCAATGCCGGAACGGGCGTAGTAACTCGTCAGGTTCACCGGTTGAGTTGGGATATGGCTGCCGACGGTATGGCCGCTAAAATTCCACAATTTGGCAATGTGAAAGTCTCCCTGATGGCCAAGGATAACCGTGGGCTGTTGGACTTTCATTTCCTGAACATTCCCGCCATGCCGCCGAATGCGGCCTTCAAGATTGATCGAACACCCCTGCAACAAAGCGACTTCCTGCCGCTTTGGTTCTGGTTGCTCGCCGCAGGTGACACGAACCTGAACCTCACCACCGGTACCGTCTTCGGCGTTTCCGCACCTTATGCGGGCACTGTGCTGGCGCAAGGGACGAACACTACTGCTTCAGGACGGGCATTCCTCTTCGATCGACTCAATGTGCGGGAAGCAACGGCCAGTGAACTGAAAATTGCCCGGGAGGCGTCGACAACTAACAGGGTGAGTGAGTGGACGCCACGCCAGGAGCCCCCGTGGACCGGCTATAAGGTGAACGCGTTCAATTTCGTGACGAGTCCCACCAACGGCTGGTGGGTTGTTCCTCTGACGCCTTGAAGCCTAACCCAGCATAGCCGGAACCTAGATGAAGAGTTTGAACAGAAGATCACGAAGTTCACGAAGAGGGATATTGTTATTCGCCTCCGGCGAAAAAAACTTACCTCTTCGTGGTCTTTATGGCCTTCTGTTCAAATTCTTATCTTCTGCAAATCCTGATCATAACTCGATTGATTGAAGTCGTAAGGCACTAAGAAAGCATCTGCATGTGAGTTCGGTGCGACACAGTTACCGGGCGGCTTTTCCGCTGCTACTGCTCCTCTGCGCGGAAGCAGGGGCAGTTTCGTTTAATTTTGTCCAAAACAGCGACCCCGTCGGGCTTGTTGCCAGTTCCACGGTCATCGACGGAGGCGCCAGTGCAACCACTGTCCAGGCTCCAGACCTGATTGAAAACTACCAGTTTGCGTATTGGAGCCTGAATGGGACGATTCAACGGGATCTGCTCGGGCATGCGGTTAATCCGGTTACATTCATTATGCTTGAAACCACCACGGCCACAGCGCACTACCTGCCCGCGGGCGAGGACGCGAATACCAATGCGATTCCAGATTGGTGGGAACTGAACTTCCATACGAATCTGCTTGTGGATACGGTCGGAGATACTGATGCCGATGGATTCGACGAATGGGAGGAATACCGCCGGGACTATCATCCCAGTCTGAAGGATGAGATCTGCGAGGGTGGCATATCCATGAGTCTGGCCGGAACGTCCCTGGTCATTTTCGACACCAATCTGGCCAGTGTCGCTGTAAGCAGTTCGCCTTATGCGGTGTATCCTGAGACCTGTTTTGTAACGAACAAGAGCACGCTGATCACACAGGCCGATGCCTTCGGGTTGACCGATGGATACCGGTTTGCCTACTGGATCGTAAACGGAGTGATCCAAACTGATCTTCTGGGCCGGGCGTATGGCGGATTGTCCGTCAACCTGCAAAGCAACACCGATGCCCGGGCGGTTTTTGTTCTCCAAGCTGATGATTTGAACACCAATACGATTCCTGACTGGGTTGAACTCAATTTCTGTGGCGGGCTGGTGGAGTCGGTTACCAACGATGCCGATGGGGATGGCTTCGACTTCCTTGAAGAGTATCGGCGGGACTATCATCCCAACCTGAAAGACGAAATTCAGGAAGGAGGCGTATCGATTGCGTTCGCTGCCCCCGCCTTTGCCATTATCAACACCAACCTTGCCAGTTATTCGGTGGGGAGCACGCCATCAGGCTTGATCTCCCCCGCAAACCTGATCACCAACAAGGGAACCATGCTCCTAGCGCCGGATTCCTTTGGCGCCATCAATGGCTATCGATTCGCATACTGGACATTAAACGGCATGATTCAGACCGATCTTCTGGGGCGGGCGCTGGGAATGCTCTCCTTTGCTCTGGTGAGCAATTCGGCCGTGGAGGCGGTGTTCATGCTGGAAGGAGCGGATATCAACACCAATGCGATTCCCGACTGGGTCGAATTCAATTTTTGCGGCGGGCTGATGGCGTCGATAACCAATGATGCCGATGGGGACGGGTTTGATTTCCTCGAAGAGTACCGGCGCGACACCCATCCCGGACTCAAAGACGATATTCAGGAAGGCGGGGTGTCGGTTAACTACGGCGCTCTTTCTCAGATTATTATCGACACGAATCTTTCGAGCGTTGTAGTCGGCAGTACGCCGTTCGGCCTATATCCGGCGTCAACTTATGTGACCAACAAATCCGCAGTACTCACGACGAGGGACGTGTTCGGTGAAACGGATGGGTATAGGTTTGCTTATTGGACTGTCAATGGCGCGATCCAGACCGATCTGCTGGGTCGAGCCTACGGCGGCCTTACTCTTGTTCCCCGGAGCAATAGTGTGGTCGAAGCCATATTTCTGCCTGTGGCGGACGACGTGAACACCAACGGTATTCTCGACTGGTACGAGTTCAACTTCCATGGCGCACTCGCCGGAACAATCGGCGGGGATCCTGACGGTGACGGCTTCGACTTGCTGGAGGAATATCGGCGCGACACACACCCGAACCTTAAAGACGAGATCCGGGAAGGCGGAATTTCATGTGTTTTCGGTCAAAATACGGAGGTCACCTTCAACTCCTTTCAGCGTGTCGGGAAAAGTCTGACCGATGGGATTATGGCTGATTTCTTCAGCCTTCAACCGCCAGGCACGGGGACGTTCGCGATGGCGGGGAGTTCCTGTCCGGCGCTGGGGGACTGGGATGGGGACGGGGATCTGGATTTGTTTGTGGGCGGGCAAGGCGGACAAATCCGTGTCTACGAAAACGCAGGCTCGCCTGTGGTGGCGAACTTCGTGAATCGCACCGCGAACTTTACCGGCCTGGCGCCGTTGTGGGCGGGAATCAATCACCCTGCTCCAGCACTGGGTGACTGGAATGGGGACGGGGCCGCAGACTTGGCTGTTGGGGGTGATACCGGTGTGGTTCTGCTGGTCTCCTCGACCACCAATTTCCTTGCTCCGCAGCAACAGGCAATCACGAACTTCCTCAACACGGGCCTGACCTCGGCTATTCCGGCCTTCGTTGATCTGAACGTAGACGGCAGACTGGATCTCCTTATCCTTTCCCCGGCGGGGACTGTCAACGCCTACACCAACAAAGGTTCTGGAAACTGTCCATTCTCAGCAGGCTCGGTGATAAGCAATCTCCTCGGACTTGCCGTACCTGATGCGACGGGGATTGCTGCCGAGGACTTCAACGAGGACGGCTATGCCGACATTCTGATTTCAGACGGCGGGGGCAATATCTGGGAGTTTGATGGAGACGGGGCCGGGCATTTCAGCGTTAAGAACAGGGTTTTCGCGGGTAGCTATCGTGGTTTTGCCACGCGGTTGAGCCTGGCGACCGGCGATCTCGACGGTGACGGAGATCCTGATCTGCTAGGTGGCTATGCAGAAGGGGGGTTGGTTTATTTGCGCAATCCGGCATCGAAACTGGTTATCTCGCCACCCAGCGTTACGCTTCTTGCCGGCCAGAGTGCTACATTCCATGTGCCCGGGAACACGAATGTCACCTGGTCACTTCTCAAGACCCTGAGTGCTGGTACGCTGGATGCCACATCAGGTGTCTACACCGCAGGGGCCGCCGGAGGTTGCATCGACGTGATTCAGGGGCGCAACCCGGAAGGTCTGAAGGGGCTCGCTTATGCCAACGTCATCACGGCCGCGGACATGGCACGAGCCGGGAAGGCAATCGTCATCGCGGGGCGGCGCAGCACGGATGACCCGTTGTGGCCGACCACCGACTATCTCTCGCAACTGGGCTACAATACGCTGCTGTACCGCGGTTTTGATCGTGGGGCTATCCGCTATCTGAGCCCGGTGCCGAACCGGGACATGGATGGGAACGGGCAACTCGACGACATTGCTGGAGAAACAACCTATGCCAACGTGGCGCAAGTCTTCACCAACTGGGCGCAAAGTCCCGGTGATATGTTTATCTATCTGGTTGATCACGGCGGGGATTCCTCGGGCGCTGGGTACTTCCGGCTCAATGCCGCCGAGGTGTTGACGGCATCGAACCTTGATCTCTGGCTGGATCAGATGCAGGACCGGTACAGTAACGCGGTCACGGTGGTGATCGACTGCTGTTATGCCGGGAGTTTCCTTGACGAACTGGCTTATCACGGGGCGGCTCGTAGGACGGTCATTGCCGCTTGCGGAACCAATGAGCCAACTTATTTCGTCAGTGGCGGCCTGATCAGTTTCTCGGATGCTTTTTTCAGCGGTGTCATGCTGGGGCTGGATCTTGCCGACAGTTTTACCTTTGCGCGAAGTTCCGTGCAGGTCTATCAGGGAGCCATGCTGGATGATAACGGTGACGGGCGATTCGATGAGGGCAGTGACGGGAGTGATTCGAGGGGGATCTCTGTGGGTGTGGCGTTGGTGGCGGGCCGTGACATTCCGCAACTTGGATCAGTCTGTGGCAATCAGACGCTGATAGGGGGGGCCTCGGCTGAACTGTGGGTCGGGGATGTGGTCTCGGTCAACCCGATCCAGCGCGTGTGGTGCCTGGTTGTGCCACCGGGATATAATCCCGATCCGGCGAACCCTGTCGCCGATGTGCCGGCGATTGAGTTGCCGTTCAATGTTTCCAGCGGTCGCTATCAGGGAACCTATAGTGGCTTCAACCAGAAAGGATCCTACAAGGTTCAGTTTTATGCCCAGGATATCTGGGGTAGTATTGCGTTGCCACGCCAGAGTTACGTTGCGCAGAACGGTTTCGATGAACGTGTGATCCTGGTGGGTACCGGTTCAACCAACGACGTCCGCTGGCCGGGCATCAACTCAATGTGTAACCTGGCCTGGCATGCCTTCCGGAGTCGGTGGTTCTCGCCTCAGGCCATCACCTGCCTGAATACCCGTACCGGTCAGGATTTCGACTCGGATGGCACCAACGATGTCAGCGCCACGCCTTCATTGGCAGGATTGGCCGGCGGCATCACTAACTGGGCAGCGGGGTCTGACAAACTTACGGTGTGTCTCATTGGTGACGGTTCGAACGGAACCTTCCGTATGAACGCGACCGAGGCGCTAACCCCGCAGATGCTGAGCGCCTGGCTGGATGGTTACCAGGTCAGCAACCGCGAGGTCTCCGTGATCATGGACTTTCCCGGTTCAGGCGGCTTCCTGTCTTATATCAAGCCGCCGCCGGGGCGCAAACGTATTAGCGTATCCAGCGCAAAGTTGGAGCAAAACAGCATCATGAGTAATGGCGGGAAGGTCAGTTTCTCCCAGTATTTCTTCTCAGATGTGTTCAGTGGCTACCCGATTGGCCGGGCTTTCTTCCGGGCCAAGGATGCCATCCGCAACGTCACGGGACGATTGAAACAGGATCCGCAGTTGGACGACAATGGGGATGGCCTCAGCACCTGGACGGATGGAACCTTGGCGATGCAACGGTATATCGGCAGCGCGTTTATCACGGGTGACGATGCCCCGGTCGTGGGGCGTGTCATGCCACAAACACAGACCGGGACAAATCTTCTGATGCTCTGGGCGGCTGATGTTACCGCCATGGACGGCGTCTCCAATGTGTGGTGTCTGATCACTCGGCCTGACTACCAGGGGGAGGGGGATCTGCCGCAGACGAATTTGGTCTGGAACGCCTCGAATGGCCGCTATGAGGTACTGTATGACGGCTTCACCGCCGGGGGCACCTATGTGCTGAGTTTCTGCGCGCAGGATGCCAAGGGTGTGATTTCCAGTCCGGTTCAGACTACGGTGCTGACGGCGGATGCCTATGAGCCCGACAACACCAACCGCACCGCAACCCCGATCAACTTGGAGGAGATTCAGAATCATAACTTCCATTCAGCCGATGATGAGGACTGGGTGCGGTTCTATGCCATTCGCGGTGATGGCCATGATGTGTATGAAGTGAAAGCTGCCCAGCAGGGAACGAATTCCAACGTGAGGCTGGAATTGTTATATGAAAACCCAGATGGGACGTTGTCGAACGTGGATCTGGTGGATTACGGGCCGCCGGGTCCCGGGACGGCGAAAACCATCGGGGTAAATTTTGCAACCCAGCCCGGACTACCAGACGGGTTCTATTGCGTTCGGATCACCCCGCTGGATCCCGCGGCATGGGGGCTTGGCAGCGACTATGATATTTCGGTGTCAGTTACCGTGGGTGGCGGCGGATTGCTGGTGGTAGTGGTCGATAAACTCAATGGAAACCATTCCCCGCCGGGTGCGAGCGTAATGGTGGATGGCGGCGTGCCTCAGACTCTGAACGGATCCAACAGCGTGGTGTTGAGTCTGTCCTCTGGAACTCATACTGTTACGGTGCCGGCGATAGCAGGTTATGTGGTTGAGGAAAGTCCTCTGCTGGCCGGGCAGGTGGATAACCCGATGTCGTACTACGGAAATCCGAAGAGTACGGTTATCAAAGACAACGCCTGGCAGAGTGTCGTATTTCAGTTCGTTCCAATGGGGCGGGTTGATGGTGTAGTCAGGGATCGCATGACAGGGGCATGGGCGGCAGGCGCCAAGTTGGAATTTCGGGCGCGGAACGGGGCTATTTCCAACCTGGTTTATGACGGTTTTCCGAACAATGCCACGTATGAAAGCCTGTGGCACAGCGGATCAGACGGGGTGTTTCCGACCAACATCTGGCTGCCGACTGTGGACTGGGATCTGGCGGTGACGGCGTCGGGGTATTCTAACAACATGGTGTCTGGGGCAATCCGAAACCTGCTGCCAGGAGCGGTTACCAATCTGGGCACCATTTGGATGGCGCCGATGGATACCAACAGGAATGGTGTCGCGGATGTATGGGAGCAACTGTATTTCTCCGGAAAGTCGCTGGTGTTGACGAATGATACCGATGGGGATGGCATGAGCGATCTTCAGGAGTATTGGTGCGGCACCGATCCGACCAACAAGGCCAGTGTGCTGAAACTCCTGGAGGGGACGGGAAGCCAGACGAATGGCTTCGCCCTGTCCTGGCCGGTGGTGTCAGGACGAGGGTATAGAGTCATGGCGACGGATGCATTGTCCTCCAGCCTCTGGCCGTTGACAAACGGTCCGTGGGAGGCAACCAATGGGCAGGTGATAATGCAATGGACTGATGCCACCAGTGGCCCCCGCACGAGCCGGTTCTATCGCATAGAACTTCAGCGTCCTTAAATCATTTCTTTGTGAGTTCTGTTGGCAACGTATTCTCGTTCCGCAGTGTGTCTGAGGATAAGCCCTACGGAAGTGATTTATGTTGCACCCGAATCCCCCCTGTTTAGCCTTGTTCCTGCCGGTGTTTTCGGTCATTGTTCCCGACTTGTGATCGCGGGGCGACTTGGGATGTTAGGATCATCCGGATGAGGCCGGAATGAGGCAAAGCGTTTCTGGGAGGCTTGACATGCAGTGGATTGATTGGCTCGTGGTCGTTGTGCCGTTGCTGGGGATTTTAGGTGTGGCCTACTACACCCAGCGATTCGTGAGAGGGGTGGCGGACTATATCTCGGCCGGTCGTTGCGCAGGCCGGTATCTGCTGACCAGCGCCAGCGGCGAAGCCGGGGCAGGTGTGACCAATACGGTTGGAAATGTTGAAAAATACATGCTGACCGGGTTCGTGGCGTTGTTTTGGGACAGCCTGGTCACCCCCATCGTCCTGATTCTTATGATCACCGGGTTCGTCACCTACCGGTACCGGCAGACCCGCGTGTTAACTTTGGCGCAGTTTTTTGAGGAACGGTACAGTCGGCGGTTCAGGTTATTCATCGGGTACGTCATCTTTGTTGCCGGCGCCCTCAACTACGCCGTCTTTCCCCTGGCATCCTGTCTTTTCTTCAAGGCGTTTCTGGGCTTGCCGGACAGTTTCACGCTCTGGGGGTTTGCGGTTTCCACCAACGTGGTCATCATGCTGTCCTACCTGTCGGTGACGCTGACCATGATCTGCTTCGGGGGACAGGTGACGCTCATGATCACCGACTGTGTGGAGGGCATCTTTTCGCATCTGGCTTACCTGGTGATCATCGGAGTGATCTTCAGCATGGTGTCGTGGCAACAGATGGTGGATGTGCTGACCGGGATCGTGCCGGCGGCCATGAATCAGGGAGGGGCGGCCCTGATGGCCATTGCGCCCCAACATAGTCCGATCGATCCGTTTGACGCTTTTGAAGTCAAGGATTTCAATTTCTACGCGGTTCTACTCGGCATGTTTGGCACCGCATACCTGTGCGGCGCCTGGCAAGGCGGGCACGGATTCAGGAGTTCCGCGCTGACGCCCCATGAAGGACGAATGGCGGGCATTCTGGGTTCGTGGCGAAACTATGCCAGAGGGCTCATGTTGTTGGTCGTTGCCATTGGTTCCCTGACGTACCTCCGGCATCCGGATTTCGCCGACCGGGCTAAACCGCTCAAGGCCAGGATCGCGGCCGTGCCGACTCCATCCGGCAAACAGGCGCCCACGGTTTCCGACACCACCCCGGTGGGCAGCCAGGCGTGGTTCGAAGGCCGTTCGCTCAAGAATGCCTCCGGGGCGCCACTGAAGAGCGAGGACTATCAGCGCCAGAGACAGCAGGCGCCGTTTATGGCGCTGGCGGATATGTTGCCCATGGGGGTCAAGGGGCTTCTTCTGGCGGTCATGATCATGGGACTCTTTGCGGGCGATGGTAATCATATCATCTCGTGGAGTTCGGTATTTGTGCAGGACTGCGTGATGCCGTTCAGACGGAAACCGTTCTCGCAGGCACAACATATGACGGTGCTCCGGCTGGGCGCCATCGGCGTGGCGGCGCTGGCGTTCTGTATTTCATTGGTTCTGCCTCTGTCCACCCCCATCTGGATCTGGTGGTCGGTAACGGGAGCGATCTACAATGGCGGGGCCGGAGCGATTCTGATCGGGGGACTGTATTGGAAGCGCGGAACCGTGCAGGGGGCGTGGTCAGCCATGCTTCTGGGGCTTCCGCTCTCCCTCGCCACGGTGACCATCAGTAATAACTGGTGGAATACCAAGACGATGCTTCTTCACGCGGGTTTCCCGGCGGCGATTTCGTCGGGATTCTGGCTGAGTTTCTTTGTCAGTGTGTTCTGCATTCTCACTTACGTTTCGGTTTCGTGGCTCACCTGCGTCACGCCCTACGACATCAAAAATCGACTGGCACGGGGCCACGAGGATGTGGATGAACCCGCGAAGCGGCAGCCGCTGTTCAAGAGGCTGATCGGGATTGACGAGCATTTCACCTGGTCGGATCGGCTGATCGCGATCCTGATCTTCAGTTATGCCATGATCATGGTCGGCCTCGTCGTGTTTATGGTGTTCTGGCAATTTGGCATGCCCCGCCTCCTGGATCTTGCCGGTTATGCGCCGTCCATCGCGGAGGGACTTCGCCTCGGCAAACACGGATGGGCGGTGTTATGGCTCTCCATCGGGATTGTCATCCCCGGAGTCATTGCTGTTGTGACCCTGGTCTGGTTCTCCATCGGCTCGGTCTTTGACATGAAGAAGTTTTTCAAAATCATGGCCGTCCGTATACGGGATGAACATGACGATGGCACCGTAAGATAACGCGATATGGTTTTGATCGACGTAATGGAGGTTGAAAGGATCCTATGATAATATTTTCTCTGGATGGCGCCTGGACGGTTGGCAAGACCCCGGGCGGTAAACGTTTGCCAGCCACTGTGCCGGGGTGTGTTCATCTTGACCTTCTGGCAAAGGGCGATCTCCCCGACCTGAATTGGCGCGACAACGAAACCTTGCATCAGGCGCCGCTTGCCCACGACTGGGTGTACGAGCGAACCTTCTCGGTTCCGCCAGACCTGCTGGAGCAGGATCGCGTGGTGCTGCGTTGCGAAGGACTCGATACCCTGGCCACGGTGGTTGTCAACGGCGCCGTTGTGATCGACGCCGATAACATGTACCGAATCTGGGAAGCCGATGTGAAGGCCTTATTGTCGGCAGGAAACAATCACATCCGCATTACCTTTCCCTCGATTCTTCCGGTGATGGCCGCCAAGGAGCGCGCCTTCAGTCTGCCCGGTTGGAATCGCTATGATCCCCGGTTTTCAGGCAAGAGTTGGCTTCGGAAAATGGCCTGTTCCTTCGGCTGGGATTGGGGCCCCAAGGTTGCCACCTGCGGCATCTGGCGGCCCATTTCCCTGGTGGGTATCAGCCGGGCCCGTCTATCGGATATGAAGATTCTTCAGCATCACCGGCGGGGGAAGACGGTGACTGTGGATCTTGAAATCGCTCTGGAGGCCGAACAGACGGGGGGCGCTAAGGTCGGTCTCACGGTGGATTTGGATCTGTCCATCGACGGGAAATCGGCCGGCGCCATCGCCGTGGATCTGGATGCGAACGGATCCGGCAGGGGCGTGATGGGGGTGCCCAAGCCGCGCCTGTGGTGGCCCCGCGGCATGGGCGGCCAACCCCTGTATCATGTGACGGCCGTGTTGCGTGATGAAGCGGGGCGCGAGTTGGATCGATGGACGCGGAGGGTGGGTTTGCGCGACCTGGTTCTCGACCGGCACGCCGATGAATGGGGCGAGAGTTTCCAGTTCGAGATCAACGGCCGCCCCTTTTTCGCGAAGGGCGCCAACTGGGTTCCGGCCGATTACTACTTACCGCGCGTGACCCGGGCCCACTATGCCGATCTCCTGGGTTCGGCCGCGGAGGCCAATATGAATTTTATCCGTTTGTGGGGCGGCGGGATATATGAGCAGGAGGATTTCTACGACTTGTGCGACGAATTGGGTTTGTGCATCTGGCATGATTTCATGTTTGCCTGTTCAACCTATCCA